>Ga0163162_10004662_pt1 | contig 13215 bp, 10 predicted proteins | sample S55metaG_FD_115310 | JGI IMG/M metagenome (GOLD analysis project Ga0163162, IMG submission 115310) | Switchgrass rhizosphere microbial communities from Kellogg Biological Station, Michigan, USA - S5-5 metaG | ecosystem: Host-associated > Plants > Roots > Rhizosphere > Soil | place: USA...
AATGATACCAGGTGGAAAATGTACATTCTTTGCTTAAGAGCGATATTTTTTTCGCCCATAGTTATGGGGATTGCTTTTGCTATCGCAACTATAGCTTCCTGATTATTCGGTTTCAAGGTAGTCTCCCTGCTCGGATGATGACAGGTCATCATTATTCCATAAACCAGGTGTGTCGACATCATCTTCCAAATAAGACTCGCCGTCATCAGCGCAAGGTGCACTTTCTGACAAATCGGTATCTAACCTGCCCACACGGCCCTTACCTGATGTGTTAATATCCCATATATCAGGTATATTTTGACCATCTTCCTCGGGAGTGGGTGTTTCGTCAGGGTCTGGAAATTGGCTCATAATCAAATAATTATTGCTAATTAAAGTTAATTTATTGTATGGATAAAAGCAAATGAAAATGTGTATTCCCGTTAACCTTAAAGCTATAACGTTTTTACATCAGGCGTTCTTTAAGGCAGAAAGATCACATTGCAGGTCTTTATCCCAGTTCCCTGTTTTGGCAGCAGCGTCATAAGTAGATTGCAAAAACTGCAATAAGGTCTTTTCCGGGTCGGCCGACCTGGAAACAACTTCATAGGTCAATAAAAACTCACCCATTTCCCCACTATAAAATGCTTCTGGAGGCGATACCTGTTGTTTGCTAAAATCCGCCGGAGTTGGGTAACAATAAACATAAAAAACCGGATGCGGGAAAGCATCAGAGCCAGGCCAAAAACCACAGGAACTTACTTCCTGCGAATAAGCTTCCTGCATTATTATTGCCGGCATGTTAGGGACACTGCCCTGGTGTTTAGGCGCCGGTCTGCCCGAAAACCGGGTAACGGCGAGGTCAAACCCTCCCCAAAAGAAATGTACAGGGCTGTTCTTGCCCTGGAACCCAGCCCTGAACTCTGTAAAAACATTATGGACCCTTACCAGCGCCTGCCAGTAATCATGCATGATGGATGCGTTATAATTACAGGGCGTATGATTTTTAGCAAAAGGAATGGCCGGCTCCACTTCGTTAGGTACTGCATATATTTCCACACCTGCATTAACCGAGCGGATATTATCCATTAGTAATTTGTAAAACGCCGCTACACTTCCGGTACCGAGCTCAAATGATCGTTTTTCTCCGGTGCTGGCAGATATATTAAGCGTATGACTGATAAAATCAAGATCAATTTGGAAAACGCCACCCTGAAAGGGCATGCTGCCAGTAGTGAGACCGGTAGGGCTTACATAAAGGGTAACCTGCCACGAATGGTTGATCCAGGGCATTTGCTTTAGCCTCACTTTACCAATGATCTGGGTCCACATATGGACACTTGCAATAGTATCTTTAAGGTCATGGTAATCAAGCCTGGGCCAGCGTGTTGTAATTGGGGTACTCATAGGTATGATTTCGCTTAGTTAAAATTACTAATGTTTTGTAGATGTTTTACCTTGTCTTTTTAATTAAATGAACTTAAAGCGGACGTTCCAGAAGCATTTTTAATTTATGAAATGAATTGTAGGGGCCAATGGGTAAGGTGCTGTTTACCAGCCAGGCAGGAATACTTCCTCCTGGATCAACACTAAATGTGTAATCGATCTTTAGTGTGTTTTCGTTTTTTACTGTTACGTTCCACAATGCAAGGGAGTAAGGCACCCTCACATACTTTTTATTCCTGGGTAAATAGTCCGGAAGGCTTTTTACCTGGATCTGAAACTGTTCATGCTTTTCGGCAGGAAGCACGCTCAATTCAACTACCAGGTCACGATCCTTCAAGGGCCAGGGTAACTTGGATACAGAATGATAAATAAACTGATCGGGGGATACAATTTTCAGCATGTTGTTTTCTTTCGTGCTGTAAACCCAATCATTATAATGATCAATATCCTTTAATGCAGCTATCAGTTTTGTTTTGGTAGTATTAAATTCGCATACTACGTGTATCTCTTTTAGGTTGCCCGTTAAAGGAGTCCTGGAATAAACTTCAATACCATTTTCATCACGTTTTAGTTCCCATTTTCCCTGGGCGTAAAGCCAGGTAGGTGAAAAAAACAGAAAGTAGCTAAGGAGCCATAACCCATTCAGAATATTCTTTGTGCGCCTGCTCATCATTTGCTTTTTTGTTTTTTAGATCAAAGTACATGCTGATGTAGGTTATTGCCTGTGCTGTAAACCTAAACATCCTTACTAACTACAATCGGGATTGCAAATCGTTTCGTTTAAATATAAAAGTCCGGTGGCCGGAATTGAGAACTTTGCCTGCGAATCGCTGAATTGCATCGACCAATAATGAACCTCATTTTTATTCATGTCACATTTTTATATCATTTGTGGTTGTTAACGGTCAGCTAACATAAGTGGGCTAAGTTGGCAGTCGAAATTTTAAATAAAATATCCTCGACAAAAAATTACTTATGGTACTAAAAACTAACAGGAAAATTGGGCTGTTAATTAAAACCGGTTTAATGGTTATAGTAGCTGGCTGCATCAGCGGTTCGGCATTGGGGCAATCGGCTCATGTAAACCCATGGGCTCCCAAGCCGCTGGGTACTTTACCGCCGCCGGCCAGCCTCAGTAAAGGTGTTTGGCTTAAAGGCGAGCTGCATATGCATTCCCGGCATAGCAAGGAGTCATCAAATAATTCAATCTCGAAGATCATCGCCTTTTGTAAATTGGTTGGGATCGATTTTCTGGCTATTACCGATCATGACAACCATGTTGAAGGGGATGTAGCCCACAACACCTGGGCTGATCCGGAGTTCAAGTCGGACTCTGTATTGTTGCTATATGCTGCTGAGTGGACAACCACCCGCGGCCATGGCAACGCATTTTCGGCAAAACCCTACGATCATCAAAAGCTATATGACGTGCGCGACCAGCGCGATACCGTGGTTGGGCGTATAAAGAATAGCCTGGGTATCCATCTGTCGGCCAATCACCCCAGTGGTAAAGACCATTTTGGTTATTCTTACGATATGGTCAATTCTATTGAAGTATGGAACTCGGCCATCTGGTCAAAAAATGCCAATGCTATCATGATCTGGGACGATATGCTATCATCAGGCCGCAAACTAACCGGCAGGGGAGGAAGCGATGCTCATCATGGTGTGCCTGTAGGAGATGAAAAGGCAAGTCCTAATACCTATCAAGCTAAGGCTAACTATGCCGGAACACCTACTACCTGGGTATTTGCTACTGCGCGTACTAAACAGGCTGTTATTGATGCGTTAACCAACGGAAGGGTATCAATAAGTTCAAACCCTTATGCGCCACGAGTAGAGTTTTATGCGGATTTAAATGGTGATGATAAAATGGATATGATGATGGGCGATAACGTGAAGGCAACCGGAAAGCCGGTTAAATTTAAGGTTCAGTTAACCGGGAACAGTATCAGGGATACTACTTATACCATTAATATAGTTAAAAATGGCAACCCTTTTACCTCGTTAAAAATGGATGGTAAAACACCGGTAGTTGAATTTACCGATACACCGGCAATAGCAGGCCGTACATACTACAGGGTTACCGTTGAAGGGCCGGCTACACCTTACCCGCAGGTGCCACAATCGGCAGCACTGAGCGGGAATATGGTAGGGTTGTCAAACCCCATCTGTTTTAATTTTGATCCGAATTTTTGATTATCTTATATAAATGAGAAAACCGTACACGAGCTTACTGTGTACGGTTTTTTATTGTAACTATTAACTAAAAGAACGAAGCTGCAGTTAAAAGTGCAGGCGTTTAATAAGTAACTATTGAAACACCTGATTCAATACGGATTTGTTTAGTTTAGATAAGGTTAGTATTTCATCACAATTATTATGATGAAACAGGATATAAAAAGAGCCGCATCGCGCGATGCGGCTCTTTTTATTATTTTTTATTAGCGTGCGCTTTTGTATTTTAAAGTTGCTTTAACAATCCTTTTGTTGTCGGCATTAGCACCCCAATCGAATGCCAGGTGGAATGTTTTGGCATCTGGATCGTAATAGTTATCCTCGCCAGGAGTGTTTTTCAAGGCGGAATTACCGGTTGCTGAAACTGTAACATTGTTGGTTGCAGGATCGACTGCTAATTGCAGGCCAGCTATACCACCTACACCACCACCGTTTGCCCAAAATATTTCAAATGTGTTAGCATTTGGTGCAATCGTAGCGACGTTTGATGTAACATCGTCACCGTAGTCGCCACTCAAGTCAGGATCCGGAACTTTGTCTACCAGCCTTTGGATATTACCAGTTAAGGTATATACGCCATCGTATGCATTTTTTACGGCGTAAATAGCGTACAACGTATCTTTGCTTGCGGCATGTATGCTGATGCCATCTGAGTTGGTAAGTTTGTATGGTAATACGTAAGTTTTGGATAGATCCAGTTTACTTCCGTCTAATTTGATAGAGAAGGTTTTCTGGAAATCGCCATTTGCAAACTTAAATGTGTAGTTATTACCTGCAATTGTTAGGTCGTTACTTGCAACAATAGTATAAAAAGATGATGGCAAAAGCACATAATCAGTTTCATTGTGATCATTGTATTTATCAACTGCATCAGGAAGCAGGGATACCACAAAGTTGTTTGACTTCATCAGGTCTGCATTATCTTTTGCATCTTTTTTTATACTGAAAACGTCAATTGTTTTGATGTTGGTGAATGGATCAAAAAACGTTGTGTTTTCCATCCCTGTAGGGAAGCCAACCAGGGTTTTTCCGTTATTGGCCGCTTGCCCGCCAACTTTATCAGCGGCAGTTTCTTTCCGGCAGCCTGAAAAAAAGGCAACAGACGCGATACCGGCAACAAGCAAATATTTATTGAATATATTCTTTTTCATGTTGTGTCAATGTTTAATTAATTGTTATCCTTGTCATCGCGAGTATCCCACCAAACACGTGAGTCCTGGCTATCGCCACCTTTTAACCGTGCAACCGCTGCATTAACGTTTGCACCGTTTGTGTTGTATTCGCTGGTGGCATATACAAACCTGCGGACAATTTTCTTGGATGAGTTTGTAGCATCAGGAGCGGGGGTAAGTGAAGGCCAGCCGGTTTTTCTCCAAATATTCCAGCCCATGTGTCCGTCAGGATAGCTTGAGATCCATCTTTGGGTAGATATATTTTTAACCTGAGCATGGGTGATGTTAGCATCTTTTGTATCGGTTACCGGGAATTGATTTAAATAGGCAGCTGAAGGTGTACCGGCCCCCCATTGAGCAAATGAAGCGGTTACCCCTGCTTTGTAATCTGTAGATATAGTTTCTGAGATCCATCCAAGGTTGGCAGCTTCAGCACGGGCCAACCAAACTTCTGCAGCACTGATCAGCATTACATAGCCATTTTCCAGCCTGTAATCACCACGTAAAACACGGGCCCATTTAGGGTTGGCATCGGTAAAGGCGGTTACAGTTAAACGGGCTAAACCATAAGGTACGCCTATGCTTGAAGTAGTGACATTGCCTGCAACTTCGCTTTCGCCACCGAAAGCAGCCTGACGCGGATCATTGGTTGCCGCAGTTACATCAGTAAGTGTTTTTGCCTCGGCAAAGTCCTTACGGCCATTGTAAAGGTTCCACCATGCGCTTTTGTAGTTACCGCCCGGATATTGAAGCTTAAAGTTTTGATCATTAGTGGCTATGACACCTCCGTTTGAATCGTTAATAGCTTCGCTTGCAGCTGCAGATGCAATAGAAGAAGCCGATGGTACATTTGACATCTGAACTGCAACAAGCAGCTTAAGCGAGTTTGCCATTCTTTTCCATGATGCAACGTCGCCGCCATAAATGATATCACCGCTTATTGGTGAGGAATCAAATGAATTTATAGCTGTTGTTAACGTGGTAAGTATGCCTTTGTAAATAGTTTCCTGGGTATCGTATTTAGGCAAAATGTTAGCCGAGCCTTTTAAAGCCTCGCTGTATGGAACATCACCCCATGAATCGGTCACTATCCAGAAAATATATTGCTGCAATATTTTGGCAACATTAACCATGTTCTTGTTAGGATTTTGGTTGATGATGAGCTGCAGGTTGTTAAGATTACCTGCATAGTTGCCTGTAAACCCGTTTTGAGGCAGGTTGTACAATGATGTACCTGAATATTGCGTTTCAGTAAAATATTGAGCGTATTGACCGCCGCTTATGGCTTCGGTACCTGTTGAACCATAACCGCCTAAGCCCGCTTCAACGTTTGATAATAAGGCCGAAGGGATAGGTATTACTGTTGCTGCCGGATTGTTGTTCACATCGCCGAAATCCTTTAGCTTACTGCAACCCGCGCCTAAAAAGCTAAACGCGCCTGCTAATGTATATAGATATATCTTTTTCATTTTGTTGTTGATCTAATAGTCCTTAATCGCTTAGAATGTTACTTTTAAGTTGAAACCGAAACCTCTTGTGCCCGGGTATTGAGCAGTTTCACCTTCTGTTGCGCTGATCTCTGACGGATCGAAATCTTTCGATTTAGCGTATATCAACAATAAGTTACGGCCGGTTAAATCAATCCTTGCCGACTGGAATACGTTGCCTAAACCCCATTTCTTGATTGGTAGGTTGTAACCCACAGCAACTTCGCGAAGTTTGATGAAAGTAAGATCGTAGATATAAGGGTCGTAAGTTTTATTGTTGGTTAAACCCTGATAGTATGATTTTGCATCAACGTAGTAGGTAACAGGTTTATTATCAGCATCAACACCGGTAACTTTAACACCACCACCATCGGCAACAGGATCACGTACCGACATGCCTTTATCATTAAGTGCTGCAGTATTAGCTGTTAAGCCGCTATACTGGCCCCAACGGTTTGATAATGAAACGAATTTACCACCAAACTGATAGTCAATGTTTGCGCTTAGTACAAAGTCTTTAAATAAAGTGAATGAGTTTTGTAAACCACCGGTGTACTTAGGCAACGCGCTTCCGAAATATACGTTAGGATCATTGATATAAGCACCGGATGAAGTTAAGATCGGGATACCGGCCGAGTTACGTTTGATACCGTTACCGTAGATCTGTCCCCACCATTTACCTTTTTGGTTGATCAGGTAAGGCATATCAGTACCCCATACACCGGCAACCTGTACACGGTCAACACCGTATTTGTTGCTGATCTCAACAACGGTGTTGTCAAGCAACTGGGCAAAGTTTGTGCTTACAGTCCAGCTAAAGTTTGGTAATTTAATAGGTGTACCGCTTGCAGTTATCTCCAAGCCTCTTCTTTTGATCAAACCTACGTTGGTAAGGATAGATGATACACCGCTGGCCGCGTTAACAGCTAAGCCCAGTGGAATGTCTTTATCATCTGCTGCCCAGTAAGTTGCGCCAAAAGTTAAACGGTCGTTAAAGAAGCCTAAATCTAAACCAACCTCTTTTGAAGTTGTGGTAGTTCCATGCAATGCCGGATCAACAAATTGAGTAGGACCACCTTGTAATAAAGCGCCATTCCATTTGTTTGCAGCAATGCCATAAAGCGTATTGTTTCTGTACGCACCGAATGTTTCGGTTGATGTACCTAATGCTAACGGTACCTGGCCCCATGATCCCCTTACTTTACCATAGCTCAACCAGTCTTTAAATTCAGGTAATACTTCGCTGAACACGAATGAACCACCAAATGATTTTGACAATACCGAGTTGGCATCGTTTACGGTAGAGATAGTTGAGAACCAGTCGTTACGTAAAGTCGCATCTACATAAACAATCCTTTTGTAGTTGGCAGAGGCTTTTGCAAATACTGCACGGTATTGCTCCTGGATCCTGCTGTTGCTTGCGCTGATCGGGTCGACAGAGTTAGCCAGGGTATACAGATCCGGAACGCTTAAACCGTTATTGGTATTAGCGCCATTGTCTTTATAGCTCCAGTTATAAAAGTCGCTACCTGCGTTAACATTGATGTGGAAATCTTTGATCTGCTTGTCGTAGTTAAGCAAGGTTTCATAGTTTTCACGGTTAGAGTAGGAGGTTGAAGTACCGTAGCCTGCTTTCTGACCTGTTTGGGTACCGCTCGCCTGTATTTCAGACGAAATTTTACCCTCGTTCCAGGTATTGGTTTGGTTACGGCGGTAGGTAACCTTAAAGCTCAGGTCATTATTGATCTTGTACTGTAAGTAGATATTACCGTACAAACGATCACGGGTGTTAAGGTTTTGCCATTGTTTTTGCCATAAATATGGGTTATACCAGTAGTTACCTGCATAAAATGCGCCTGGATTAGATGCATCGTATGAGTTAGGGTTTTGGTGGTTCCAGCTAACATATGTACCATCCGGTGATTTTAGATCCTGCAATTCTTTCATGATACCCATGTCCAAATCACGGTGGAACCATGAGTTGAACGAGCCGCTTGAAGCACTTGCATAAGCATCACTGATCTGACCGTGAAGTTGAGTGCCAGAGAAATTGATACTTGCACCAGCAGTAAGATGTTTGTTCAGGTCGTAGTTAGCGTTTAATGTAAAGTTGTTTTTGTTTAACCAGGTTTCAGGTACTATACCTGTAGTGTGCTGGTTATTGTACGACATCCTGATGTTATAATCGTCGGCAGCTTTGGTGAACGCAACGCTGTTATTCAAAGCTACACCGGTACGGAAAAAGTCTTTTGCGTTATCAGGCTGAGGGGTCCATTTCGCTGTTTTGAATGAATATTTTGTACCGGCAGCCCATGCATACCATGGAATGTACTCCTGGCCAACCATTTTTGGTCCCCAGCTGCTATCATCAGTATAGTCTGGATAATATTTGCCGTCTAAAGCTTTCCATCCTTCCGGATCACCATCTTTCCAATGGTACTGGATAAAATCGGCAGATGCACCGCCGCCATAGGTGTTTTGGTAGTTAGGCAGGATGTAAGCCCTGTCGAAATTTGCGCCAAGGTTTAGCTCAACACCAACACCTTTTGATTTTTTACCTTTTTTGGTTGAGATAACGATAGCACCATAAGCACCTTGTGAACCGAACTGTGCAGATGCAGCAGGACCATTCAGGATACTGATGTTGTCGATGTCATCATTGCTTAAATCATCGGCGTTTGGCATTATTGTACCGTCAACTACATACAAAGGGTTGTTGCCGCTACCAAAGCCTGTAGCACCACGCAACCTGATGTTAGTGTTACGACCCAATGCTGCTGCCGACTGGCTACGTACCTGAACACCTGCAACCTTACCTGCCAACGCATTATTAACGTTAGGCTGGCGTATGGTGTTAAGTTGATCAGATTTTACCACCTGCGCAGCATACGAAGCCGAACGAGATGATTGTTTGGTACCGTAGGCGCCGGTAATTACCACTTCGGATAATTTGTTAGCACTGCTTGTTAGTTTAACATCTAAGGGAGCCGAAGTAATTTCGACAGTTGATGAGGTAAAACCAATAAAGCTAAAGCTTAAGGTTTTTGCAGAGGCGGGGGCAGATAAAGAGAATTTGCCATCTGCATTTGTTTGTGTACCCAGCGTGGTACCTACAACTCTTACGGACACGCCTGGCAGCGGTAGTCCATCGTCTTTAGAAGTTACCCGGCCGGTAACCGTTTTGTTTTGTGCCTGTACCACACTAATAAATAGCATGAACAAACACCAGCTTGCGAGTAGGAGTTTTTTCATTGTTAAAAAATCAGTTTTAGTTAATACCCAAAACTACAATTTTTGTAATAAAATGAAAAAAAAGTTGAAAAAAGTTTAATATTTCTTGTGCGTATTAAAATATTTATAAAAATGTTGGTAAAACGTTAATTCAAAACGTAGAAAATGGCTGGTTTTTTAAATTCTTCATATAAAATTCATAAAAATTTTATATGAATTTTAATTTTTTGAACAATTGTGGTGGGATGCGAACTAAAAAACTCTTAAATATTGCTTATGATGCCTGAATATATATGATATTATAGCTAATAAGCTTGAAAATGCCTGTCTTTTTTGGTAATTAAAAACAAAATACATGCTTAGTAAAAGGTTACTTGTTTTTGTTTCTAAAAATAATAATATTTTTTTGTAAAAGAAGTGTGACAATCTGCTTAATTTGAAAATTTATTGATAAAAGATTTTATTCTATAATATTTGATTTAATTGTTTTTTATTTAAATTGTTCATTTATAATGCTTTAGATATGTGTTTGCTTATGTTAAGTTATTATTTTTAATGGGTTTAGATTTTTTGCTGGATGTTTTAATATGAATTGGTAGTTAATCTATGGTTATCAGTGCTTTAATAAACTTCAGATTAATTTAGTTTTCATTGTTTGGTTTGGAAAAAAGAGCAGTGATCCCGGGAATTGGCATAGCTAACATGGTGATATGGGCTTCATTTTTTCAATATTGTGTAAGCCAATAACGAGTATTAGCTCAAAATCAGTCATTTATTGATTGTGTAGCGCCTTGATGGGGTGTTTGAAATGCTCATATTCGGTAGCAAATGAACTAAAATTGCATCTGAAACAGAAATTTGCTTCCTTGGCAAGGCATTTTTCCTCACTTGAATTGGTTGCAGAACTGGCTTTTGCCGATGTAACTATTGTTTTGTTTAAAATTGAAGGATTAATGAACTTTTCTGCTAATAATGCAGCAAACACTTCAATTTGCGATTCATTCTTGTCAACAAATAATTGAGGTGATACCTTTAAATCAGCATGTGAAACGTTGTTGCATTTGATTAACGGGTTCTTCTTTGGATCGGGAACTCTGTTCTGTGGCCTTGATAAAACTGCGCCTGCATCATAAGATTTATCCTGTAGTAATGCGATTATACAAATCAGCATTATTATAAACGTGCTAATAAAGTACTGCATTACTTTTTTCGGTTAATAGGTTTAGTAAATATGGGGTGCAATAACCTGTAGTTATTGATTTATTTAAACAAGGGCTACTATGGTTTCTCATTTTATTTCTGTTTGTTTTGGTAAACAATTTTATTAACAGATGTCAATGTGTGCAATACAAAGCAGTTGGTATTTTTTGAAATGAGGATAAAGTATAGATTTACTGTGAATTTACAACATAAATAGCAACGTGGAAAAACTATCAGTTATAATAGCAGATGATCATACTTTGTTTATCAATGGATTGTGCATGTTATTGCAGGGCGAAGCGGACATTGAGGTATTAAGTGTTGCTGCTAATGGTAAGGAAATGCTGCATTTATTACATAATTACAGCCCTAACCTGGTGTTGCTTGATATCAATATGCCGGGTATTAATGGATTTGAAGTGCTTAAACGGATAAAGGATTATTACCCTAAAATTAAGGTGATCATGCTTTCTACCTATAATGAAGAACACCTGATTGAGAAAGCAAAAGCCGAAGGGGCAAACGGCTATTTATTTAAGAATGCAGAAAAGGCCGAATTATTGCAAGCAATGCGGTCTGTAGCGCAGGGACAGCTTTGTTTTCCCTGTAAACAACCTGTTGTTAATTCCCAGCTTAATGAACCGGATCCTTTTTTAAAGCAATTTCAGCTCACTAAAAGGGAGATTGAGCTTTTACAATTTATAAAACAGAATTATACTAACCAGCAGATGGCCGACCATCTGCACCTGAGTATTTACACTGTTGAAACCCATCGTAAAAATATTATGCAGAAACTTAATCTGAAAAACCCGGTTGAGCTCACCCGGTTTATACTGCAATATAACTTATAAAGCTTTATTGGTAAGCGGTATATAGATCGACACAAGGGTGCCCCTGTTAGCCTGAGAGTCGAATTCAACTTTGCCTTTTAAAAAATTTATCCGAGATTGGAGATTGTTTAATCCCATTCCTTTAAAAACATCGGGATTGGTTGTGTCAAAGCCTTTGCCATTGTCCTCAATAGTGAGGCTGATGCTTTCATCACTTCTTATAAGTGAAATGTCCAGCCTGTCGGCATGGGCGTGCTTCATTACATTGTTTACGCTTTCCTGCAGCACCCGGTACAAAATAATTTCGGTGGTATCATCAAATGGCGAGTCAAAACCCCGGCTGAAGAAGTTTATAGCGATATTGTGGTTCCTGATATTCTCAATAAATTGTTTAATGACCTGGGCAAGCCCCGTTTTATGAAGGGCCCAGGGCATCATATTGTGTGATATGGTTCTTACTTCTTTAAACCCATAGTCAACAAGGTTAATTACTTTTTCAAAGCGAGTTTTTTGTTCTTCATTTATAAAAGGCAACTCGCTGCCAATAACTGATAAATTGATTTTAGCTGCCGATATTATCTGGCTTACGCTATCGTGTAAATCCTGGGCAATCCTTTGTCTTTCGCTTTCTTCGGCAGCAATTATAGCCTGCATGGCAATGTTGCGCTGCTTTAACTTATTTTGCTTGTAATAAAAAAAGCCGGTGACTAACATCAGCAATATAAAAATACCTATGCCTGCCATCCAGTAATTACGTTTTGTTATTTCAAACTGTTGTTGCAGTACCTGGTCTTCGCGTTGCTTTATCTCATATTTTGCCTGCAGTTCATCAATAGTGTTGTTGCCTGTAGTTTTAATTGCGGCATGTTTCTTTAAATAAGTCAAAGACTGCTTATAATCGCCCATTTGTTCATATAAATCAGCAATTTCATTGGTGGCGCTTTTTTGCATGTCCGCATAATTTATCTGGACGGCAAACTGAAGACAATTTTTTAAAGCATCGAGAGATTGAGGATATGATCGTTTGTTTTTATATAGTACGCCGAGATTAAAGTAATTAATTGAAAGTGCCAGGGTATCATTTAATGATTTTTTGACATCGATGGTTTTTAAAATTTCCTCCACCGATTGGTCTTGTTTTATACTGCCCATAACATCCCCCATAAATTGATGGCTGTATGTTTCAGACGTGTTTTGAGTTGTTTGCTTTACAAGGTTCAAGGAGTCCTTTATATCAAAAGCCTCCCTGAAATAGTTTAAAGCTTCACGGTAATTGTTTTTGGCTTCGTATAGAGCTCCAGCCTGGTTTAAGACCTGCATCAACCCTGTACGTTCGCCGGTTTGGGGGGCATATGAAATAGCCAGCTCGCAAAATTCGATAGCCTTATCGTAGTTTTTTAATTTAAAATACGCTTTTGCGAGCCTGCTGTAATCATCTGTTAATGTATACTGCTGATTTGTTTTGCTTAATATAACCGCAGCAATGTTATAGTAATATGCTGTGGAGTCATATTGGCTGATTTGATGGTAGGCTTTTCCTAAAGTTTGAGCGAGCGAGGTAATTGCTTTTTTATTCTTGAGCTTGTGCGCAATGTTCAAGCCTTCTTTTGCAATCACGATAATTTTAGCCGG
>Ga0163162_10004663_pt1 | contig 13213 bp, 10 predicted proteins | sample S55metaG_FD_115310 | JGI IMG/M metagenome (GOLD analysis project Ga0163162, IMG submission 115310) | Switchgrass rhizosphere microbial communities from Kellogg Biological Station, Michigan, USA - S5-5 metaG | ecosystem: Host-associated > Plants > Roots > Rhizosphere > Soil | place: USA...
ACCTGGTACTCGCTGACCGACCAGATCGATTGGCAGCACGGCCTCCGTGTGGAACGGAACGATCTGCATCCGGTGGGGCTCTTCGATCTACACCGACGGCCGCGGCCGGTCGCTCATCGGTACGGAGAGATCGTGGCAAGCTGGAGCGCCGAATTCGTGACAAAATGCGACGAATCAGCGCTCGCTCAGCGGGAGGTCCGCGCGGAGGCGTAGCCAACGCCAACCGTCGGCGTCGACGGTAGTTGCAAACGCGGTCGGCGCGCGGCCGGTGCACTCGCTGGCGTCACGGCGCGTTAGGCATCGCGTCTCGCCCACCAAAATTGCGCCGGTCGAGGCATGTGAATTGCTCGTGGTTGGGAATCCAACTTCACGAGTCTCCCATCGCCCTTGCTGGACGCCCATGAGTGATGTACGCACGGCTCCGACCACTGGTTCGACCCCACTGATCGTGCACAGCCACCTGCGCTGGGATTACGTCTGGCAGCGCCCACAGCAACTTCTGTCGCGCTTCGCCCGGAGTCGGGCGGTGTTGTTCGTCGAGGAACCGGTGTTCGTCGATGATCTCGGAGTGCCCGGCTTCGATCTGACGTCGCCATCTCAGGGCGTGCATCGCGTCGTCCCGCGCGTGCCGGAACGATTGCGCACTTCCAGCTTCGAGACCGCGGTGGTCGTCCGATCGCTGCTGCGACAGCTGATGAGCGATTCCGGCGCGCTCGCTGCCACGTTCGATGACGCCGTACAGTGGTTTTACACGCCGCTGCCTGCGCCAGTCATGATCGGCGCGTTCAATGAGCGCGGTGTCGTCTACGACTGCATGGACGAGCTCTCGCAGTTCCGGTTCGCACCGCCCGAGCTCGTGCAGTGCGAGCGGTTCCTCCTCGATCACGCCGATGTTGTGTTCACCGGCGGACGACACCTCTTCGAGTCCAAGTCGCGCCACCACGCCAACGTGCACTTCTTCGGATGCGGCGTTGACGCCGACCATTTCGCTCGCGCGCTGTGCGACGACACGCGCGTCGCGCCGGAGCTCCGCGACCTTCCGCGCCCGGTGCTGGGCTACTTCGGTGTGGTCGACGAACGCCTGGACTACCGACTACTCGCGCGATTGGCCGAGCATTTCGCTCACGGGTCGATCGTGCTGGTGGGACCGACGGCCAAGGTGGACCCATGGGAGCTGCCGCAGCGCGAGAACCTTCACTGGCTCGGTCAGCGACCCTATGCGAAGCTCCCGGAATACGTGAAGGGCTTCGATGTCTGCCTCATGCCCTTCGCGCTCAACGACGCAACGCAATACATCAACCCGACCAAGACGCTGGAATACATGGCGGCGGGCCGCCCGATCGTGTCCACCGCCGTACCGGACGTCGTGCGCAACTTCACGCCGATCGTGCGCGTCGCGTATACGACGGGTGGGTTTCTGGAGGCGATCGCGGCCTCGCTCGAACCGGATCCTGGGCGGATCACAGCCGGCAGGTCACGCGCACAGGCGGCGACCTGGGAGTCGATCGTTGCGGAAATGGATCAGCTGATCGTCCAGGCTATCGGGGATCGTCGCGGCAGTGTCGACGCCCGTCCCCACATCGCGGTGCCAAAACGATCGGCATCGGGAATTGCGCCGGGGCGTCGGAACGGCGCGGAGAACGACGGGGCAATCGTCGCGTAGCCGGTTCGAGTGCTGGCGATGGACACCGGAATCGCGGTCTGGGGCGGCATCGAGTGCTCGTACAACCGGGTTGGCGACAGGTACTTCGATCAGCTCGAGCGGAGTGGCCTGTACGATTTCCCGGACGAGCTTGATCGGCTCGCGGCACTCGGCATCACCGCGCTGCGCTTCCCGGTCTTGTGGGAGCGCGTATGCGCGTTAGGCGATCGGGCGTGGGTGTGGACGGATGCCAGCTTGAGCCGCATTCGCGCCCACGGTATCACGCCCATCATCACACTGCTCCATCACGGGAGCGGACCGCGCGATCTCGACCTGACCAGCGCCAAGCTCCCAACGCGCTTTGCGTCATTCGCGCGAACGGTGGCCAGGCGGTATCCGTGGGTCGAGTACTACACGCCGATCAACGAGCCGCTCACCACGGCTCGCTTCGCAACGCTGTACGGCTTGTGGTATCCCCACGGGCGATCCGCGCGGGCATTCGGTCGCGCGATGCTCGTGCAGTGCCGGGCGATTGGCGAGGCAATGCGCGCGATTCGCGAAGTGACGCCACACGCGCAGCTCGTGCAGACCGAAGACCTCGGAAAGACGTACGCCACCGAGGTGCTCGAGTATCAGGCCGAATTCGAGAACGAACGCCGGTGGCTGACGTTCGACCTGCTGCTCGGCCGAGTCACCGGCGATCACCCCAGTGCCCACTACCTGCGCTGGGCGGGTGTCCGTGACCGCGACCTCGCGCAACTCGCCCAGCACCCGTGTCCGCCCGACATCCTGGGCATCAATCACTACCTGACGAGCGAGCGGTTCCTCGACCATCGCCTCACGCGGTATCCGGCCCAGTCGTGGGGAGGGAACGGCCGCCATCGTTATGCCGATGTCGAAGCGGTGCGCGTGTTAGGCAGCGGCCTTGCCGGTCCGTACGTGCTGCTCCGTGAGGCCTGGCAACGTTACGGCTTGCCGATCGCCGTGACCGAGGCACAACTCGCCTGCACGCGTGAGCAGCAGCTCCGCTGGCTGGCCGAAGTGTGGAACGCGGCGACGCAACTGCGGCGTGACGGCGGCGATGTCCGTGCTGTCACGGCGTGGTCGGCATTCGGAGCGTTCGACTGGTCGTCACTGTTGACCCGGGATGACGGTCAGTACGAGCCGGGCCTGTTCGACGTTCGTGCGCCGCATGCCCGTCCGACGCTGTTGGCCCACATGGTGAATTCGCTCGCGAATTGCGGCACGTTCGACCATCCCGTTGTCCATGCGCCGGGCTGGTGGCGGTGCCACCAGCGGCTTGCGTATCCGGTTGCGGTGTCATCGTGCTCCCCGCATCGTGCGGATCCAGCGGAGGATGTGACGTCGCCCCCGTCGCCCCCGTCGGTCCGACGGAATGGAGCGACGCGGCCCGTTTTGATCGTCGGTGCGCATGGCACGCTGGGTCGGGCCGTGGTGCGTGCATGCGATGAGCGCGGTCTCGCGAGCCTCGCCGTCGCGCGCGCAGATCTCGACGTCACCGACTACGAGCGCTTGGCGCACACGCTGCGCGCAGCGCGCCCGTGGTGTGTCGTGAACTGTGCCGGCTTCGTACGAGTCGATGATGCCGAGCGCGAGGCACAGGCGTGTCGAAGCGCGAATGTCGATGGCGCGGGCACGCTCGCCCGCGCGTGCGCGGAAGCCGACGCCAAACTGGTCGCCTTCTCGACGGACCTCGTTTTCGACGGCGAGAAGGCTGCGCCGTACGTGGAGTCCGACGCCCCAAATCCGCTTTCGGAGTACGGGCGCACGAAGGCCGACGCGGAGGCCACGATTCTCGCCACCGCAGCGAGCGCGCTCGTCGTACGAACGGCCGCGTTCTTCGGCGAGCACGACGACTACAACTTCGTCACACGGACGCTTCGAGCACTGGTCGCCGGCAATGAGTGGGTCGCGGCCAGCGACGTGGTCGTCTCGCCGACGTACGTCCCGGACCTGGTTCACGCAGTGCTCGACCTCGCAATCGACAACGAGCACGGGCTCTGGCACCTGACGAGTGACGGCGCGCTGACGTGGGAGGAGCTGGCCAGGCGAGCCGCCCGACTGGCACGCGTGAGCGCGGACTCGCTCCGCGGTGTCCCGCTGGCCGAGCTGCGGCTCGCCGCGGCGCGCCCGAAATTTTCAGCACTGACGAGCGAGCGCGGGTGGATCATGTCACCGATCGACCACGCGCTCGCTCGTTATGCGCGCAGCTGCGCATGGGAGCGAACATCATGATGGCGTCTTCGATCGGCACGACCGCCGACGGTCCCCGGATCGTGATCATCGGTGGCGGCCCGACCGGTCTCGCGGCCGGCTATCGGCTGCGGGAGCTCGGCTACACCAACTTCGTGCTGCTGGAGGCGCGCCACAAAGTAGGCGGTCTCGCCTCGTCGGAGACGAGCCCGAACGGGTTCATCTACGACATCGGCGGGCACGTCCTGTTCTCGCATTACCAGTACTTCGATCGCTTGTTCGACCGGCTCATGGGTGACGAATACCAGGAGTTGTTGCGGGAGTCCTGGGTCTGGATGTTCGACCGGTTCCTGCCGTACCCGTTCCAGAACAACATCAAGTTCCTGCCGAAGGACGTTGTGCTGGAATGCCTGCTCGGGCTGATCGAGGCCCAGAAGCAACCGCTCGACAAGTCGCGCTTCGAGAACTTCGAGGAGCTCATCCTCGGGGTCTTCGGTCGAGGCATCGCGAAGCACTTCATGATGCCGTACAACTTCAAGGTGTGGGCGCACCCGCCGCGACTCATGAACAAGGAGTGGATTGGCGAGCGGGTCGCGACGCCGCCGATCGAGCGCGTGCTCGGCAACGTGATCCTCGACCGCGACGACGTGTCGTGGGGGCCTAACGCGACATTCAAGTACCCGCGGTACGGCGGTACGGGCGAGCTGTTCGACCGCATGCGTCCGTACGTCGAGGATCAGCTGCGCCTCTGCTCGTCCGTTGCCTCGGTGGATGTGGAGCGCAAGCGGGTCCGCTTGCGTGACGGTCGAAACGAGCCGTACGACCTCCTGCTCTCGACGATGCCGCTCGACGTTCTCGTGGCGTCACTCGATGGCGACGTGCCGGACTGCGTTCGTACGCAGGCCGGTCGGCTTCGCCATTCCGGTTCGTATATCGTTGGCGTCGGCATCGAGCAGGAGTGTCCGTCGTCCAAGTGCTGGATGTACTTTCCGGAGGCGAACTGTCCGTTCTACCGGCTGACGTATCTCTCCAACTATTCGCCGGATGTGGTACCGGACGCGACGCGTCAGTACTCGATTCTCGCGGAGATCTCTCATTCCGTGCATAAGCCGGTGAATCGTGCGACCGTCGTGGAAGACACCATTCAGGGCCTCGTCAACACCCGGATGATCAGCGAGGCGGACCGACGCTGTATCGTGGACGCGTTTCTCATCGAGCGCGACTACACGTATCCGACGCCGTCGCTGGAGCGCGACGAGGCGCTGAACGTCGTACAGCCGTGGCTCGAGGAGCAGGACATCTATTCGCGCGGCCGCTTCGGCGCGTGGCGCTATGAGGTGGGGAACATGGATCACTCGGTGGCGCAGGGCGTGGAGTGGGTGAATCGCGCGCTGCTCGGCGACCGGGAGAACGAACTGACTTGGCTGGCGAAGCGTGGCTGCTGACAGCGTGCCGAGCTGGCCTGGCGGTAGTCAGGGATCGCGTTAGGGCCCGCTCAAGCCGGCCCTAACACGATGCCGACCGGGCGAGAGCATCGATACGAACGGGGACCTTGGGCGGAATCGCTTTCACCCAGAAGACCACGCGGAAGGTGATCCCGCCGCGAACGCGGTGGTAGACCGAGAGCAGCGGCACGACGATGGACGTCACGATGACCTCGACGACGTGAGGGGTCCGCCGTGTCGTCTCGTGCAGGCGCCGGGTGATGAGCATCGCGGTCAGGACGAACCACGCAGCGATGCCCACGAGCGCGACCGCGGATGAATCGAGCAGTGCCCCACCTGCCGCCGCGATCAGCGCGGCGAGAATTGCGTAGTAGAGGCGTGGCCGGTCAGGCCGGATGAATCTGTCGTAGAGGTCAGGATGCTTCTTGTACAGCAGCGCATCGAACGTCTGCTTGGCCTCGGCACGCAGACTCGCACCCCAGGGCGCGGTCGCACCGGATGTACGACGACGGCGTTGATCGCGTACACGACCTCGAAGCCATACTCAATGAGCTTGAAGAGGAGGTCACTGTCCTCTCGGCACGCGACGCGAAACCTCGCGTCGAACCCCCGCACGCATTCGAGCACCCGGCGGCGACAGAAGCAGTTCGCGGTGACGAAGTCCGAGCGCTCGAGGCGCGCAACATGGCGCTCGTAGTCGGTAGGGTCGTCGGGAAGCGGGACGACGATGCGGCCACTGGCCGCGTCCGCCGCATCCGCACCCAGCGCGAGTACGCCCTGCCTCAGCCAGTCACGGTCGGGAATCGCGTCGTCGTCCGTGAACGCGATCACGTCGCCACGCGCGATGCGCCACCCGGCGTTCCGCATCGCTGCCGGGCCCCGCGTCGGCGTAGCGCCGGTGATGTACGAGATCGCAACGTCATGGTCCCGCGCCACCGATCGACCACCTCGCGCGTGACGCTGCTCCCTGCGTCGTCGCACACGATGATCTCGAACTCGTGGGGCTCGAGTGTCTGCAAGGCGAGCGCGTCAAGAACCCGTTCGAGCAACGCGGGACGCTGATATGTCGGAATCACGACCGAGCACTGCATGACTCACTTGGCCTGCACAGCAACGGCAAGTCATCGGGCAAGCGCCGGGCCATGGTATCAAAGCGCGACGAAATGGCTCTCGTTATGCGCGCGGTCACATCTCGATCGAACTGTCCGTATCCCAATGAATGTCGCGCTCGTACGGCCCGGGTCGTATGCCTACCTGATGGCGCTGAGGGGATACTCGAATCCGGGCAGGACGTCCTCGCCGCGCAACGCGTCCGCGTCGTCGAGGATGGACTCGCTCCCGTCGGCGCGGTACACGCGCGCGAGCACGCGAACAGGGTCCACTACCCACACCAGGCGAGCTCCCGCGTTCAGCCAGTCGGCGACCTTCGCGAGCACCTCGCCCGGCCGGTCATCAGGAGATAACACCTCGACGGCGAGATCTGGCGCGAGCTCGGCGAAGCCACGAGGTGGCGGATCCGGCAATCGCGCCGTGCTGATGAACGCGACGTCCGGTGCCCGCACTGTGTCTGGCTTCCGCGCGAGTGTGAACCCCGTCTCGGCCGCGAATACGCGACCGAGACCGCGCGCCTGGACGTGCGTGAAGATCGCTGCGGCGAGCCGCATCGCGACGTCGCCGTGCTGGTAGCCCGCAGGCTCCCGCACGACGAGCACACCACGCACGAGCTCCGTACGCTTGTTCGGGAGATTCAAGCGTAGGAGCTCCTCGGCGGTCATGAGCGGCGGAACGTGGGCGTGGGCGGACACACCCTCAATCTACCCTCGACTTCACCGTCCTGCCGCATCAAGAACACGCCGCCCACCACATCGACACCGGAACGATCGCTCGCGGCATCAGTCCACGATGTAGCGCCACTCTCCAGTGTTCTGCTTCTGCCAGACCGAGAAGTATTTGCCGAGTTTTTCGCCCGCCTCGTTGAAGACCCAACCGACGGTGAACGCGAGGTCACCGCTCGATGCGGCGCGTGCGACCTCGGGGGCCCAGGAGAATATGCCTAACGGCTCGCCCGTATGCGCCGCCCCTATCGCGGACGGCCCGAAAACCCAACCCACGCTCTCCGAATTCCCCGATTGCGCGCCGGTCGGTGCCGCATAACGAGCAAACGACTCGGCGTTGCCGACGACCTGGGCGAGATCGTTGAACGCCCGATCGGTCGCCGAAACTGCGTCTGCCTCGGCGCTGGCGTCAGTGTTCGGGAAGTAGCGGCGATGCTTCGTCTCCGGCGTCTCGAAACCAGGTGGAGGTGTGAGTGATACAGCACCCGCCGCGCGCGGGATGCGCTTGTACGCCTCGACCTTCCACGTGCCGTCGGCCTGCTTCGCCCAGTAGGCGACGTAGCGACCGGGCAGCACGGTGCCCGAGGGCTGCGTCAATTCGGAATAGCCCATCGTGCAGCCTTCCTTGCCGTCGCCCGACACGTCCACGCGAATGGCCGTCCACGACCATTTCGACAGTGCGTTGGCCGGATTCGCGGAGAGTACCCCGCGGGCTGCATCAGGGCCGCGCAGGATCACCGGACCGGGCGCGAGAAACACAGCGTCAGGCGCGAGCGGAGCAACGAGCGCATCGATGAGATTCACCGACTTCGCCGCCTCGGCGTAGGCACGGTCGACGGCGAGGAGCTCCGCGCGAACCTCGCGGAGATCGAGGTGTGCCGCGGCGGAGGCTTCGTCCCCCTCGCCCGATGCAACACTGGGAGCGCTGGAGAATGGGAGTGCTGACGGCGCGGCGACGCGATCGGTGCTGCACGCGACGGATGTGAAGCAGAACGCGACGACAAAGAACGAGAGAGAACGCATGGGACCTCCCGGAATGGGACGAACGGAGGTCGCGAGACATGCGACCTCCTGCACACGCGCATCTTCATCGTCAGAGGCCCGTGGCCCAATGAGGGCGTGACGACCTGCATCCGGCTCGAGTGATGCGGACTCTCAGGTGATGAGCGCCTCGTCACATGGCGACCCGCGGTGTACGCCGCGTTAGGGTGCCTTCACGTCGTTCAGGTTCACCGTCACCTAAGCCGCGGCGCTTGGGATCGATGGGCGGGAGACGCGTGCGCTGGAGTGGCGGCGCCGCCTTTGATCCTGGCCTACTCCTCACCTTGGAGCACATTGTAAGGGTCGGCGAGGAACTGCTTATAAATGCAATTTGAATCGATTAGATCTGACCTCGTCGATTCTCCAACACGGGGGCAACCCATGACGGTGAGCGGGTGGTTCGATCTGGCGACCTTTTCGTCGGGGTTCGAAGCCGATCTCGTGATCTCGCGGCTCGAAGGCGCGGGGATTCGTGCCGTCCGCGACGACAACGACACGGTGGGCATCTTCGGGCCCGGGTTCCAGGGCGCGAACCCGCGCGGTGTCACCGTGCGCGTGCCGGTCGAGTCGGTCAACGAAGCGCGGGCGTTGCTCGAGGAGGTGGACGCAAGCGACGGGGAATGAGTTGGCGCGATCTGCACGGGCGGGCAGGAGCTGGATTATTCTCTCCTGACACCTGATCGCACCTGAGGACCATGACATGCGTACTCCGAACGCTGTTGCGCCGCAGATCATGCTGATACGGCACGGTGAGAAGCCGCCCCACGCGCCTCCGCCGCACGGCGTGTCGGCGCATGGCGAGCGAGACGCCGAGTCCCTCACCGTTCGCGGGTGGCAGCGGGCGGGAGCGTTGGCATCGCTGTTCTCGCCCACGGTCCCGAAGGAGCATAGGCACGGGCTCTCCGTGCCAAGCCACCTCTACGCGTGTGCCTCACGCAAGCACGTGAGCAAGCGGTCGCGCCAGACGCTCACGCCGCTGGCGAAGAAGCTCGGGATCGAGGTCAACGAGGACTTTTCATCCGGCGAGGAGGACGACCTCGCGAAACACGCGCAGCAACGCACCGGCGCCGTGCTGATCTGCTGGCGACATCATTCTCTCCACGTGCTCGCGCAGCACGTGCTGGGGGATCACGCGACGTACCCGACGAGCTGGAGCGAGGACCGATTTGACGTCGTCTGGGTCCTGGACCTCGATCCGGCCACCGGGCAGTACGCGTTCCGTCAAGTCGCGCAGGAACTGCTCGACGGCGATGTGCCGCACGCCGCGACGGCGCCGGCCGGCGGAGGGGCGCCGGAGCTCACGACTCCGTGAGGCGACTCGGCAGCCTAACGCCACCTTCGACGCCGCGGACCTTGCCCGGTCGAGCGTCGCTCCGTATGACAATGGCAACACCATCGTCTAATGGTGATTCGCGCTCCAATGCTGGTAGAATCACGAATGGGTTAGGCACCGCGCCCGCCACGCCGGCGCTACGGGGTAGCCCGCTTCCCCGGGAAGCCGCGATGACCATCCAGCCACCCACGGAGCTGGGCACCCATGAGTGAGCATCTGATCCGACGACATGAAGGGCGGACGGCGCTCCTCAGACTCGCGCGTTGGTATGCCTTCGTGCTCGTGCTGTTCGGAATCGTCTGGTGGCTCTCGACCGCGTTGCCGACGACGCCGGACAACAACGCAGGGTTGCCGCCGACAGGCCCACATGGCTTGCTCCCACCGTCGGCAATGCTCCTGCGCGTCGGCGAGGTTGGCCCGGGGTGGATCGAGGCGCTTACCCGAATGCTGGCTGCGCTGCTGCTCGTCATCCCGATCGCAGGGACCTATGTGCGGACCCGAGAGCGCCCGAAGTATGACCGCACCCTGGTGCAGACCGTGATTGTGCTGCCGGTCGCCGTCACTGCGGTACTGATGATGGTCCGCGACAGCCTCGCCCTCGCGTTCGGTTTGGCCGGAGTCGTGGCCGCCGTGCGCTTTCGGAATACCCTCGGTGAAGCCGGCGATGCGGTCTACATCTTTGCCGCGATCGTGATCGGGTTCGCGGCCGGGATCAACGCTCTTGGCATCGCCGTAATCCTCTCAATGCTCTTTGTCGCACTCGAGCTGAGCATGTGGTACTGGGACGCGGCCAGCCCCACGGCGGGCTCTTGGCGGCACGTCGCGCTGTCCCACACCGAGACAACCTTGCCCGCCGAAGAGCCCTCGGGGGACGAGCCCGCGAGAGAGCAAGTCCTGAGCGTAGAGGTCGCGGATTTGAAGGCCGCGGAGCCGCTTGCCGAGGAGGTACTGGCGACGAACGCCAAGCATTATCGGCTAGTCGACCGCTCGCGGACCGACGACGGAGCCGGCACGCTCGAGTATACCGTAAAGCTCCGAAAGCACGTCGGACCAGACGAAGTCACCCGCCGTCTGCACGAATCGGCGGGGCAGGCTATCAGAACTGTACAATGGCGCGCCGCCGGAGATTCCGAGGAGAGCGCGCCGACCAAAGGCAAGCCGCCGAAGGAACTCGTCCCATGAGGTCCAACGGTGCGTTGCACACATCATGCGCATGCGTGGCCGCTGCGGCGCTGGCGATGGTCGCGCTTGGAGGCTCGACGGCCGGCGCACAGTCGTCCCAGCCCCGCGCCCCTGAGATAGCAAGCTCGGTCGACAGTTCCGTCGTCCTCGCACCGGGGCCCGAGTATGCGAGGGGCGGAGTGTGGACAGCGATCGCCGGACGGCATTACCGAGATCTCTGGACCACGCCGATCCGGGTGCCGGTGCTCGATCTCCATCGCTTCGCTGGCGGCCTGACTGTCGTTAGGCAGCACGTGGGCAGCCAGACAAAATCTCTTCGGTTGGCGGGCGCGGACGGCCGCGAGTACCAATTCCGCTCAGTCGACAAGGATCCCACCGCCGCGCTGGATCCACAGCTCCAGGGGACTGCCTATGCGCGAGCATTGCGCGACGCGGGCAGCACGTCATTTCCCGCCGCGCCGCTCGTGGCGAACCCGCTGCTCGAAGCCACAGGTGTGCTCGTCCAGCGCCAGACGCTCGTCGTCATGCCGGACGATCCCGCCCTCGGCGAGTTCCGCTCCGAGTTCAAGGGCGCTATCGGCCTCCTCGAGGAACGGCAGGATGACACGGCCGAACCTAACGCCTCGTCAGCGGAGCCGCGTCGAGTAATCTCGTCAACCGGGCTCTTTCGTCGTGTCGACGCGAGTCCGGATGACCGGGTGGACGCTCGCGCGTTCCTGCGCGCCCGGCTCATGGACATCTTCATGAACGATCGCGACCGCCACCGCGACAATTTCCGGTGGGCGGCGCTTGGTAAGGGCAAGCCGACGCTGTGGCAGCCGATCTCACGCGATCACGACGAGGCCTTCGTCAACCACGATGGTCTCGCCCTCGACATCCTGCGGGTCTACTACCAACCACTCGTTCCGTTCGGGGCCAAATACCCAGGGCACGACCGGCTCAACTGGCACGCCCGCGAAGTCGACCGGCGATTCCTCGTCGAGCTGGATCGCGCGACGTGGGACTCTGTCGCGACTGCCCTGCAGGCCACGCTCACCGATTCGACTATCGACGCCGCAGTCCACTATATGCCGCCAGAGATGTATCGGGTCGGCGGCGAGCGGCTCGCTCGGACGCTCCGGCAGCGGCGTGATGGGCTCGTGCGCGAGGCGCTGAGCTACTACGACTTCCTCGCGCGCGAGGTGGAGATTCGCGCGACCGATGCGCCGGAAGTGGCGGAGGTCACGCGAGTGGATGCGCACCATGTCGACGTCGCGGTTCGTGCCCGCGGGGCAACCGCTCCGTACTTCGAGCGTCGGTTCGATGACCGCGCGAGTCGTGAGGTCCGACTGATGATGTGGGGGGGCGATGACCGGGTGATCGTGCGCGGCGCCTATGCATCGAGCATCCGGCTCCGCGTCGTGGGCGGCAAGGGTGATGACGTTTTCGTAGACTCGACCAGCCACGGCGAGGTGCGGTTCTACGACGATCGCGGGGACAACACCGTTGAGAGCATCCGCCGGGACGGTATCAATACCAAGCGTCACAACGAGTGGGTCGGCAGTGACACGAGCCGCTATCCGCCGCGCGATTGGGGAACGTGGTCGCGGCCGTTTCCCTGGATCCAGGTGAATAACGATGTGGGGCTGTTCGTTGGCGCGGGTCTCGTGCACACCACGTACGGATTCCGCCGCGACCCCTACGCGTCCGAGATCCGCGCGCGCCTTGGATACTCCACTGGCGCTTCGGCGCTCAAGGCGGATTTCGACGGCGAGTTCCACCCCGAGAACACCTCCGAGTTCTGGCGACTCCACGCTCTGGCCTCCGGCACCGAGGTGCTCCGCTATTACGGCCAGGGCAACGACACCCCGGCACTCGGCAACAGCGAATTCCACCGCGTCAGCCTTCAGCGCTACGAGCTTGCACCGGCCTTCGCGATGCCGATCGGCCGGAGCGCCTGGGTGAGCATCGGGCCGTTAGTGCGGTTGACGCGTCCTGGGAACAATCCGGGGCAGTTTTTCGCTCCGCTCCGGGATACGCTGTTAGGCGGAAAGAATTTTGGGCAGATGGCAGCGCGTCTCGAGGTCGAGTTCGATACCCGGGATCGCGCGGTGAACCCGCAGCGCGGCATCCACATCTCCGGCGCGGCCGAGGTCGATCCGGAGATGTGGGATGTTCCCAGCACCTACGGCGCTGGTGAGGTGATGGCAGAGGTCTTCGAATCCGCGTCGCTCCCCGGGGCGCCGACATTTGGTCTTCGCGTCGGCGGGCGACAAGTCTGGGGCTCGTTTCCCTTCTTCGACTCGGCCTTCCTGGGCGGCGCGTCTACGCTGGCCGGGTACCACTCGAATCGGTTCGCCGGCGATGCGAGTGTGTACGGCGGCGCCGGGCTCCGCCTGACAGCGGGCCACAGCCATCTCCCCATCCCGGCCCTGTGGGGCGTCTTCGGCAACTACAATGTGGGCCGCGTCTACGTGGACGGGAGCTCACCTGGGGGCTGGCACAGCGGTGGTGGCGGGGGACTCTGGCTCGCCTTGCTGGG
>Ga0163162_10004664_pt1 | contig 13213 bp, 14 predicted proteins | sample S55metaG_FD_115310 | JGI IMG/M metagenome (GOLD analysis project Ga0163162, IMG submission 115310) | Switchgrass rhizosphere microbial communities from Kellogg Biological Station, Michigan, USA - S5-5 metaG | ecosystem: Host-associated > Plants > Roots > Rhizosphere > Soil | place: USA...
CGGCATTGCTACCTCACATTGACGACGACCTTGCCTTTGGCCCGTCCTTTCTCGACGAAATCCACAGCGTCCTGCGTCGATTCGAACGGAAATACCTTCTCCACAACTGGGCGGATGACGCCCTGATCGATGAGGGCGGTGATATCGCTCAACTGATCACCGTTCGCCCTCATGAACAAGAACGAGAAGGTCACGTTGAGCCGCTTCGCCTTCCGTCTCGTGCCGAAGCTCAAGAGGTGCATGATGAGCTTGACGTACCACGGCGCGCCGATTTCGTCCGCGAAGGCCGGGTCGGGTGGTCCGGATATGGAAATGAGCGTCCCGCCTGGCTTCAGCACCCGCAGGGACTTGTCCAGGGTCTTCGAATCTTGGCTGTGCAGTACGACGTCGTAACCGTGCAAGACGGTCTCGAAGTCTTGTGTTTTGTAGTCAATCAAGACATCCGCCCCGAGCGCTTTGACCAACTCGAAATTGACGGCGCTTGCCGTGGTAGCCACCGTCGCACCCAGATGTTTCGCCAGCTGGATGGCGAACGTTCCGACGCCACCGGTGCCCGCCTGGATGAAGACCTTTTGCCCCGGCTTCAGGTTGGCCATCTCGACGAGCGCCTGCCACGCGGTCAGGCCGACCAGCGGAACGGACGCCGTTTCCTCCATGGTGAGTTCTCTCGGCTTGATTGCCACGTCGACTTCGTTCATGGAGATGAATTCCGCGAAGGTGCCGATCCGGTCCTTGTCCGGTCGCGCATAGACCTCGTCACCGGGCTTGAAGCGCCGCACCCGTGCTCCCACCTCGACCACAACGCCGGCGACGTCGTTGCCGAGAACAAGTGGAAATCGGTACGGCAGGAAGATTTTGAATTCTCCGTCGGCGATCTTTGCATCGAGGAGATTGACGCCGGCAGCGTGGATCCGGACGAGTACGTCATTGTCCCCGACCTCCGGCTGCGGTATGTCGACGAACCGGCCGCCGTCCTTGCTCTTGTAACGATCGATCGTGAAGGCTTTCATTGGCCTCTTCTTTGCTTCGTGGTTTGTCACGCGCGCGAACGCTCGTGAAGCGGCTTGCCCAGGTGCGCCCGCACCTCGCGGGTCATCTCGTCGGCCAGTACCTCGTCAGACCCGGACTCGATGCCGTCGAGGACCTGGCGAACCACATCGGCAGGATCGGACTTGGGATAGTCGGTGAACTTCGCCATGTCGGTATCGACCAGCCCCACGTAGACGCCCATCACCTGCACGCCACGGGGCTCAAGTTCGGTGCGCATCGAATCTGTGGCGTTCCACATCGCCGCCTTTGACACCCCGTAGCTCGCCCCGGCCGGCAGCCACGCGAGGACCGACGCGACATTGACGATGGCGCCGGACCTCTCGGCTATCCGATCAGCGAATGTGGATGCCATTGCGAGCGGGCCGAACAGGTTCGTCTCCAGCTCCTCGCGCAGGTTGGACGTGTCCGGATCGAGGACCGAGGTCGCGCGATAGATGCCGGCGTTGTTGATCAGAACACTGACGTCGGATGCAACCGCAGCCGCACCGGCGATGGATGTGGCGTCGGTGACATCGAGCTGCAGCACAACGACGCGCGGGTCCGCGCCGTCGATTGTCTTTGGGTCGCGTGCAGCGGCATAGACTTTCGTCACTCCCCGATCGAGAAGCTGCGCGACGTATTCGCGGCCCATGCCACGGTTAGCTCCCGTGACCAGCACCGTCTGGTTGGCCAGCGATGTCATGAAATCGTCGATCCCAGGAACTCGAGCGCCTCGGGAATGAACCGCTCGTGGGCCTGGAAGATGCCGCCGTGTCCAGCGTCCGGGTAGATCCGAAGCGTCGCATTCGGGAGGCGCTGAGCCAGGTCATAGGAGTTACTGGACGGCACCATGCGGTCGGCATCACCGTTGGCCACCAGGACGGGCTGGCGGATGCGTGACAGGTCGGCCGGCTTCTCGAGGCCCCAGGCGTGAATCGCCTTGAGCTGCGTGCGGAATGCTCCGATCGCCATCGCCTTATCCCGATCGTTCGTGCGCTCCTTCAACCGCTTGATGAACGCCCGCGCCTCTGACTTGCCGTGGGCCGTTCTGGTGAAGAAGAGAAGTTCCTTGGGATCTTTGAAGGTGGCGTACGCGTGGAATGTGTCGAGGTAGGTCAGTTTCGTCACGTTGTCGATTCCTTTGCCTCCGGTGGGTCCCGTCCCTGCGAGGATGATCTTGCGCACCAGCGCAGGCTCCTGCTGGGCGATCACTTGCGAGACGAATCCGCCGAGGGAGAACCCGAGAAGGTCGACCTGGTCGAATCCCAGCGCGCGGATGAACGCCACGGCGTCGTGTGCCATTGCCTCAACTTTGTCGGGTGTCTTGCCCTCCGAAGCGCCAACCCCGCGATTGTCGAAGGTAATTACGTGGTGTTTGGCGGCGATGCCGTCGACGACCCTGGGGTCCCAGTTGTCGAGGTTCCCGGCTAGGTGATTCACGAGGATCACCGGTATGCCGGTGCCCGAGCCCAACTCGCGATAGACGAATCGAGTTCCGCCGACGGAAACGGATTTCGTCTGCGCATCCTTGTACGAAGTACCAGCGACGTGTCCGCGTGCCATGTGCAAATGACCTGCGGGATCGTGCCGTGTGGTGCGTTTACCTGCCATGATTTCTCCTGTTGTATACCGATTGGTGTACTTGCTGATTTGACGGTAACACGCTGCAAGCCAACCTGTACACTGATCGGTATACTTTAAAATATGACGTCGCTCACCGAGACGAAGGGACGGACCCGTCGCGGAGGCCGTGGCGCGGGTAAGCGCATCTTGAACGCAGCGTCAGAGCTGTTCTACTGCGAAGGCATCAACGCAACCGGCGTCGGACGGATCGCGAGCAACGCGTCAGTATCGAAACGAACCCTTTACCAACACTTTCCGAGCAAAACCGCGTTGGTGGAGGAGTACTTGTGCCAGCTCCGCCAAGAAGCCGGTGAGGCTAAGCGAACGTCGGCGGAGAAGCCGGACACGACACCACGTGCGCAGCTGCTTGCCCTCTTCGATATCGCAGATGCCGGCGACGCGCGGATGCGGGGATGTCTGTTTCACAACGCGGCGGTCAACTCGGCGGGGGTCAGCCGGCGGTCGAGCACATCGTCCACCTGCACGAGCGCGACTACGTGGATGGGCTCGTCCACCTGGCCCGACAGGCGGGCGCGGGGGACCCGGAGATGCTGGGCAACCAGCTAGCACTGCTCTGCGAGGGCGCGTCTGCACTGTCGACCTCGCTCAACGATCCGGCGCCCTGGCCGCGTGCCCGAGCGGCGGAGGCCCTCATTTCGATGTGGTTGCCGCTGCCAGAACCGCGTCGTTGATTGCGGTTGGCGTGATTGCGACGACGGTCTTCTGGGCGCGACTGACGACATCTAGCAGGTAGCGACGCTTGGGACGCCTCGATGTCAGTGCGTGATCGACAGCCTTCGCAACCCTCTTGGGATCGGCAGCGAGTTTTTGCAGGCGTCCCATCAACTTTCGACTCCCAGCGAGGTGCGACGCATACAGTCGGCGGTGCTCATCACTGAGTTGTTTGGTCATATGGTCGTAGTCGTCGAGCGCGTCAGCCCACATATCGGTACGGATCGGCCCAGGCTCGATGAGTGAAACGGGAATGCGCCACGGACGCAACTCCATTCGGAGTGCATCGGCCAAGGACTCGATTGCGTACTTCGATGCGTTGTATGCGCCGGTGCCCGGTGTGGTGAATAGACCACTGACCGACGACATGAATACCACCCGCCCCCGGACGTTACGGATCTTCGGGAGCACCGCCTGCGTCACCGCGATCTGCGAGATGACGTTGATATCGAGTTGCTGTGTCAGATCATGAAGGGATAAACCCTCGACCGGCCCGTTGACGATGATGCCGGCGTTGTTGACGACGCCGTTCAGCTCAGCGGGAAGCTGATCGGGAAGTGCTGCAATCGCGGACCGGTCGGTGATGTCGAGCGCGATCGCACGCACATTGGGCAAGCGGTCGAGGCTGTTGAGGGCGGCGTCGGATCGCGCGGTGGCATAGACGTTCCAGCCTCGCCTGCTCATGTGCTCGGTGATCGCCAGACCGATTCCTCTGCCTGCGCCGGTAACCAGTACGGAAGGCATGTCAAACCGCCTTCGCAGAAACGCGCCGCTGCCAGGCGAGCAAGATCGGCACTCCGATGGTCTCGAGGGCGATCGCCCCCACGGTGATGGGGTGCGGGCGCCCGCGTTGTTGCCATGACCTCAGCCGCGCGAGTCCGCCAAACGCGATGGTTGCCGCCGCGAAAGACACGGCCGGTGACTGCTCGATATGTCGGAGTTGAGACCAGATCACGGGCCCGACCGCGAATTTGAACACGTTGGCATAGCGGAGAGAACTGTCCACGGTCGGAATCACATCGGGTGAGCCGCCTGGCACCCCCTGCGGGCCTCGAACAATCTCGCCTGTTGCGCTCGCCACGGGTATCGCCGCGAGCACCCCGAGTGTCCATTGCAATCTTCGCCGGCTGCCGCCGCTTTGCTGACTCACGCTCACTCCTTGTATACCGATCGGTCTACCTTCGCTCCGGTCGAAGCTACACGCCTTTGCAGGCGATGTAAACCCATCGGTATGCTTTGGCCATGACCACCCAGCGTGAGGCACGCTCCACCGATGGACGCGGCGGCCGCGGTGCCCGACAGCGCATCCTTAATACGGCCACCGACCTGTTCTACCGCGAGGGCATCAACGCCACAGGTGTCGAGCGACTCGCCAGCGAAGCGTCGGTGTCCAAACGGACCCTCTATCAACACTTTCCGAGTAAAACCGCCGTCGTCGAGGAGTACCTGCGTTGCATTCAGCAGGGCGTCGGTGACCCCATCCGTCCCGGCCCGGACGCCGCCAACCGCACGCCCCGCGAGCGCATACTCGCCCTGTTCGAGACCCCTTCACCGGACGGGCAGATGCGCGGCTGCCCCTTCCACAATGCTGCCGTCGAGGCGTCCGAGGTCATGCCGGAAATTCAAGACATCGTCCACGAACACAAACGCGCCTACATCAAGGGCCTGATCAAGCTGGCCCGGCAGGCCGGCGCGGCCAACCCCACACTGCTGGGTAATCAACTCGGCCTTCTCTACGAAGGTGCCGCCGCGTTGTCGACATCACTCGACGACCCCACTCCATGGACACACGCACGTAAGGCGGCGGCGACCCTCATCGACCAAGCGGTGGGCTAGTCAGCTGGGCGGTGCTGGGAAATGAGTTCGTTGAGGTGACGGGAGACCTGTGTCAGCGGTTTGATCGACCGCGCAGCGCGGGAAAGTATGACCGCTCCTTCGAGAGCGGCGACAACTGTCGTCGACAACGATTGGGCTGCAGCGCGATTGATGCCGTCTTCACGGAGTCTGTCCGCTAGCAGCTGTCCCCACTCGGCGAAAACATCGGCGGCGGTGCTGGCGGCCTCAGGGGCCTCAGCGCGACTGAATGCGGCCGCCACGATGGGGCAGCCACCTTCGAAATCCGTGCTGATCAACATCTCGCTCCACACACGAGTGAACGCCGCGATCGGATCCCGCTGCTCGATACAGTCACGCAACAGCGCTGTCAGCTCATCGCCCGCTGACCGCGTCGCCGCGGCGACCAGTTCGGCCTTGCCGCCAGGAAAGTTCAGATAGATCGATCGTCGTGTCACGCCGCTGGTGGACAAGATCTCCGCAATGCCAGTGCCGGCCACACCCTGTCTTTGCATCAGTGTCGCCGTGGCTGCGGTGAGCCGCTCCCGTACTCGCATGACTTGCACTATACCAGTCGGTGTACTACGGTGGCGATCTAGCCAGTAGACTGATCGGTATACCCAGTGTTCACTGGCAATCTTCACCAGTAGAAAGAGACGCCCGTGTCCTCCTTGGTCTCAAACGATTTCGCTTGGTTATCGGCGACTGAACAACTTGCGGCACTAGACGCCAAGGACGTGTCCAGCGCCGAATTGGTCGAGCTGTATCTGTCGCGCATCGGCACGCATAACCCTTCGCTGAACGCGATCGTCACCGTCGGCGCTGACGCTGCGCGGCGCGCGGCAACAGAAGCCGATGCGGCACGCTCGCGCGGAGATGACCTCGGACCCCTGCACGGCTTGCCGATCACCGTGAAGGACAGCTACGAGACGGCTGGTATGCGCACAGTCTGCGGTCGGCCGGACCTGGCCGATTACGTGCCGACGCAGGACGCCGAGGCCGTCGCCCGCCTGCGTCGCGCGGGGGCCATCATCGTCGGCAAGACCAACATGCCGACCGGCAATGCGGACGTGCAGGCCAGCAATCCGGTGTTCGGCCGGACGAACAACCCATGGGATCGGTCGCGTACCTCCGGCGGTTCCGCCGGTGGCGGCGCCGCCGCTACCGCGGCCGGGCTGATCAGCTTCGACTTCGGGTCCGAAATCGGTGGCTCGACCCGGATTCCAGCTCACTTCTGTGGCCTCTACGGTCACAAGTCGACATGGCAGTCCGTCCCGCTGGCGGGCCACATCCCCGGCGGGCCGGGGGACCCTGGACGATGGGGGGAAGCCGATATGGCCTGTGCTGGGGTGCAGGTGCGTGGTGCCCGCGACATCATCCCCGCTCTGGAAGCCACGGTCGGCCCGCTGAACCCCGACGGCGGGTTCTCGTACACCCTCGCCCCGCCGCGGGCAACGGCACTCAAGGACTTCCGGGTCGCGGTGTGGGCCGACGATCCGGACTGCCCCGTCGATAACGACGTGCGCCGGGCCATCGACGACGCGGTCGCTGCGCTGCGGTCCGTTGGTGCGCGGGTCGTTGAGCACCCCGCCAGCATCCCGGTGGACTTGGCCACCTCGCACGAACTCTTCCTGAGCCTGGTTATGGCCGCCTTCTCGGTCGACCGGTCCACGATCAGTCCACGCTCCGGCGCCGCCCTTGCCCTCCGTTCCCTCACGAGTCCTCGCGGCGACGCCGCCGCGGCAATGCGCGGAACAATTCAAAGTCATCGTGCGTGGTTGTTCCGCGACGCGGCTCGTCGGGAGATCGCGCAGCGCTGGGTCGGGTTCTTCAAAGAGTTCGACGTGCTGCTGCTGCCGGTGACTCCCACCGCTGCTCCCGGCCATCACAACAAGGACCATGACCGCTTCGGCCGCACCATCGACGTCGAAGGTGTCGCCCGCTCCTACTGGGACCAAACCAAGTGGAGCGCATTGGCGAACATTGCCGGAGCGCCGGCCACGACGATGCCCATCACCACCAACGCAGCGGGCCTACCCATCGGCATCCAGGCGATGGCACCGCCAGGGGGCGACCGCACCACCGTGGAGTTCGCAGCACTTCTCACCGAGGCCCTTGGCGGCTACCGCATCCCGCCGCAATACCGCTCATCCGTCACGAGCATCGCCTGATGCGCCGCAACTTGTCGGGTCGAAAGCTGGTAATCACCGGAGCAGCAAGGGGAATCGGGGAGAAGGTGGCACGTCTTGCCGCCGCCCGCGGTGCTCATGTGGCCCTTATCGGCCTCGAGCCCGATCGGTTGCGTGCCCTCGCCGACGAACTCGGGCCCACCGCGTCATGGTGGGAAGCCGATGTGCGCGACGGCATCGCATTGCGTTCGGCGATTGACAACTGCGCAATGACCATGGGCGGCATCGACATCATCGTCGCGAACGCGGGCGTTGCCGCCTACGGCACGGTGCGGCAGGCCGACGAGGCGTCCTTCGAGCGAGTCCTGGACATCAACCTGAAGGGCGTCTTCCGCACCCTCAAGTACGCGACACCTCACCTGGAGCGAAGTCGAGGCCACGCGATGGTGGTGGCGTCGGCGATATCCTTCACACCGCTCGCCGGCCTCGCCTCCTACGCCGCAAGCAAGGCAGGCGTGGAGATGCTCGCCCTGGCCTACCGCCAAGAGGTGGCGCACCTCGGCATCACCGTCGGACTTGTCCATCCCTCGTGGATCGACACCGACCTCGTCCGAGGCGCCGAGGCGGATCTCCCGTCGTTCCAGGAGTTACGTGGGCGGCTGCCGTACCCGGGCAACGTCACCACAAGCGTCGACCGGGCGGCCGCTGCCATAGTCCGGGGACTCGTGCGCAGGCGCAGCCGCGTATACGTGCCGCGCGCTGTTATCGTCGCCAACTGGGCGAAGGCTGCGCTGAACTCGCCAGCGGCGTGGCCGTGGATGAGGCGCTTCGCGGCCGACGTGACACCGGCGCTGGAGCGTGAGGTAGAGGCACTGGGAAGACATGACCAAATCGTGCCCGCCTCCGAAAGTCACCGCGCCGCGCGACCGTCACCTTCGAGAGCGATCGATGCGTAACGGCGCGCAGCGGCCTGGTGTGAGGCCTCGGCGCGCTCACGCGTATCGCCCAGTCCGACAGAAACATTCACTCCCAATGGCAGAAGGACCTGCCTCACCGGGTCATCGAAGGAGACGAAGGTCTCCGCGAGCTCGAGGGTGATGAAGCCGTGCACGAAACTCCACAACTGAGCGGTGATCCCGTCGGGGTCCTGTTGGTTGACTCGGCCGGACTTCACGAGTCGTGCGCACGCTTCTGCGACGTGAGCGTAGGCGGTCCGGAAGGCCGGCGATTGTCCATTCGCGCCGGAGTGTGCGGCCTGCAGTGGCCGATAGCTTCCTCGTGTCGACAGTCCGAACATCAGGTCGTACAGGTGGGGGTTGTCGCGGGCGACCCGCCGGCACGTCAGTGCCAGGACGGCGAGATCCGCGATCGCATCATCGGTCACCGGCAGCTGGGAAAACGCCGCTTCGAGCTCCCTGAAACCTTGGTCGATGACGGCACGGGTGAGTTCAGGGATGCCACCGAAGTGGCTGTAGACAACCATCGTCGACAGTCCGGCTGCCGACGCCACGGTGCGTGCCTTGATGGCGGACGGCCCCTGCTCGGCCAGCAGCCGGATGGCCGCCTCAACGAGGCGCTCGGGCACGCCATCGGGCGCCGCACCTTCGGGCATGTCCCGCATGCTTCCACCTGCCTTCGGGTCTGAGTTTCGTTGCCCACGCAAATGGCACTTGCCACTGCCGATATAACTTCGTTATAGTACGCAATAACTTCGTTATAGCACGTCAACACTCCTGACGAAGTCACAACGAAAGCAAGAAGTCATGACACAGCAAGACAGCAGCCACTTCCGGATCGAGGACCGCGGCGCCACCTTGATCGTGCGAGTCGACGGCGGCCCCCACAGCTTGTTCGGGGTCGGCATCGCCAATGAGCTCGATGAGTTGGTCGACCGCGTGGACCGTGATCCAAGCGTCCACGCCGTCGTGTTCACCGGGGCGCGCCCTGGCCGGTTCGTCAGCCATGCCGACGTGCGGTGGCTGCAGGAAGGGGGGGCTGTGAAACCGAAGTTAGGCCGACGCAGCGCCTCGGCCGCCCTGCGGCTGGCCAGAAACATGGACCGCGCCGGCGTCCCGGAGCCGGTTGTGGACAGAACTCCGCTGCGGGGAGCCGGCCAGCTCGACCGCTTGCATGCGACGTTCATGAAGATGAACGCCAGCGGCGTCATCTTTGTTGCGGCCCTGAACGGTTCGGCCCTGGGTCTGGGGGCGGAATTCGCGTGGGCGTGCGATCTGCGCGTGATGGCTGATGGGGATTACTTCATCGGCCAGCCGGAGGTCCTTCTGGGGATCATGCCGGGCGGTGGCGGCTCCCAGCGACTGCCCCGGCTGATCGGCACCCATAAGGCACTGGTCGCGATCCTAGAGGGTAAGCCGTTCACGCCGGCGCAAGCGTTGGCCAACGGCGCCGTCGACGATGTCGTGGCGCCTGACGACGTGGTTCCGCGGGCGACTGAGCTGGCCGAGCATTTCGGAAAGCGGACCAAAGGCTCGGTCGAAGCCATCAAGAGGGCGGTGTACTTCGGTGGCTCGATGTCGCTGGCGGAAGGTTTGCACGTCGAGCGGACCGAGTTCTTCGGCACGGATCAATCCAAGGCCGGTCAGGAATTGATGGTCTCCTATCTTGCGACCACCGAGGCCACCGGCGAGCTACCTCTCTACCGCCCCGACACCTACGCGCAAGCGCTCGAATCGGGCAAGGTGCCCGGGGTCGGTGTGACCAACGGGGCGGTGAAGAAGTGAGCACCGCACAGCCCTTCACCCGCTACGACGTCTCGTTTACTTCGGGCGAGGACACCTGTGCCGCTTGGCTTTACCTGCCGACCGGAGTTACATCGCCGCCCGTAGTCATCCTCGGGCACGGCCTCGGCGCCACACGCGAGATGCGCCTTGACGCCTTCGCCGAGCGCTTCGCACAGGCCGGCATCGCCGCCTTGGCCTTCACTTATCGGCACTTCGGCGACAGCGGCGGCCAGCCTCGGCAGCTCCTGTCGATCAAGCGACAACTCGCCGACTGGGATGCCGCCATCGCATGGGTGAAGAATCGTCGTGACGTCGACGGAACCCGCATTGCCGTCTGGGGCAGCTCCTTCGGCGGCGGTCATTCCATCACCGTCGCCTCACGCCATCCAGAACTGAAAGCGGCGGTCGCTCAATGCCCATTCACGGACGGCCTAGCCTCAGCGCTCGCGCTGGGCCCGGCCGAAACCCTGAAGGTGTTGCCGTCAGTCGCGAAAGACTTTGCGTCCAAGGTCCTGCGCAGGCCGCCCGCGATGATCCCGCTCGCCGGCCCACCCGGGTCGCTGGCCCTGATGAACGCCCCGGACGCCCTTCCCGGGTATGAGGCGCTGCTGCCACCCGAGACGACCTTCCGGAACGAGGTAGCGGCGCGGGTCGCTCCGACCATCGCTACCTATCGGCCCGGGCGTGCGGCGAAGAAGATCACATTCCCAATCCTGTTTTGTGTCAGCGACATCGACAGCGTCACGCCACCGGCCCAAACACTGCGATACGCGCGTACCGCACCTCGAGGTGAGATCAAGCGCTACGACGCCGGCCATTTCACCTTCTACCTCGGCGAGCCCTTCGAAGCGCTGGTACGCGACCAGGTCGAGTTTCTCACTCGCCAGCTGCAGCCGGCCGGAGCTGTCGTGTGATGTCCGATCAAACCGACACCTTGGGCGGACGCTTGCCGCTTGCGGATCGGACTGATCGACATCGCCTTCCTCATCGGCATCTATCACTCGGTGTGCGCGAGGCTCACCATGTTCGCGATACCCGCGCCCGGATAGGCATACTCACTATGAATTTTGCTTCGTTACCCGACCGACGGGCGGATCTCGACCCCAATGGGCCTGCCGTGTCGGACGAGACTCGGTCGCTGACCAATGCTGGGTTGTTGGAGCGCGTTCGAGCAGCGCGTCGACACCTCCACGAGCTCGGTGTCGGTGCCGGAGATGTGGTGGCGCTCAAGTTGCGTAATCGGGTTGAGTTCGTCGTGCTCTTGTTCGCGTGCTGGCGGCTCGGCGCCACAGTGACGCCGATCAATCCGAGCCTGACCGACGCCGAGGTCACGCTACAACTCCAGGCCTCCGGCGCGCGGCTGCTGGTGGTCGAGGTTGGGGCGATCGGTCCGGGCGGGGTTGCGACGCTGGCCGTCGGGAATCTATACGCGAAGGGGCCTGGTTGGGATGGGCCACCAGTGGTGGATCCTTCGGCGCTGGCCCTTCTGATCTTCACCAGCGGCACCACCGGTGTACCGAAGGGTGTGATGCTTGATCACGCCAATCTCGGTGCGATGGCCGAGATGGGGCGCCAGGCGCTTCACATCGGGTCGACGGATCGGTGTCTGCTGATCCTGCCCCTGTTTCACGTGAACGGCATCGTGGTCAGCGTCCTGATGCCACTGCTTGCGGGTGCGAGTGTCATCATCACCGAGAAGTTTGATCCGCAGACCTTCTTCGAAACCGTCGAACACCACCGACCCACGTTCTTTTCGGGGGTGCCCACCATCTACACGATGCTTGCCGCGCTGCCCGACGAAGTAGTTCCCGACACGTCGTCGGTGCGGTTCGGCATCTGTGGCGCCGCCCCGGCCTCCGCAGAATTGCTGGCCCGATTCGAAGCCCGCTACGGGTTTCCCTTGATCGAGGGTTACGGACTCTCGGAGGGAACGTGCGCCTCCACCGTCAATCCTGTCGACGGTGAACGCCGAGCCGGAACGGTGGGAATCGCCTTCCCGGGTCAACAGATCCGCGTCGTCGACGCCGCCGGAGGCGAGGTGCCGGCGGGGGTCGATGGAGCGGTCCTCATCGCCGGCCCCAATGTCATGCGCGGCTATCTGGGCCGTCCCGACGAAGCCGCGCGCGTGATCGTCGACGGCTGGTTGCACACCGGCGACATCGGCCACCTCGACGCGCAGGGCTACCTGACGTTGGTGGGGCGGTCGAAAGACATGATCATCCGCGGCGGGGAGAACATCTACCCAAAGGAAATCGAGGACGTCCTCACCGGCGACCCCACTGTGCTGGAGGCCGCCGTCATCGGCGTACCCGACGACAAGTGGGGCGAAACCGTCGCTGCCTACGTCCAACCACGACCCGGCCGCGTGATCAATCCTGAAGCGCTGCACGCACTGTGCGCACGCAAACTCGCGGGCTACAAACGCCCCACCACGATCACCGTGATGGACGCCATCCCCAAGAACGCCGTCGCCAAGACGGACAAGGCTCCGTTGCGGGCTGCCCACCTGAGAGGACCATCGCGATGACTTCCCTGCACGATCCGCTGACCCTGCCTTGCGGCCAAGTGCTGCCCAATCGGATCATGAAGGCCGCATTGAGCGAAGGGCTCGGCGACAAGCAGAATTCGCCGGACGAGCGAATCGAACAGCTCTACACCAGCTGGAGCCAAGGTGGATACGGTCTGATCGTCACCGGCAATGTCATGGTCGATCGCACCCAGCTCGGTGAGCCGGGCAACGTCGTCATCGAGGACGAGCGCAACCTGGACGCGCTGTCGCGCTGGGCCAAGTCCACCAAGGACGCCGGCGTCCCGATCTGGGTGCAGCTCAATCATCCAGGGCGCCAGTCCAACCCGCTGGCACTCGGTCACACCCCGGTGGCGCCGAGCCCAGTCGCCCTCAGTCTTCCCGGTGCGGCCACGCCTCGTGAGCTGACACCTGCTGAGATCGAAGACATCATCGAGCGTTTCGCCGCTGCGGCGGTGGTGTGCGAGACAGCGGGTTTCGACGGTGTGCAGATCCATGGCGCGCACGGATATCTAGTCGCGCAGTTCTTATCGCCGTTGTCCAATCATCGCAACGATGAGTGGGGCGGTGACCCGCAGCGGCGGATGCGTTTTGTGCTC
>Ga0163162_10004665_pt1 | contig 13213 bp, 8 predicted proteins | sample S55metaG_FD_115310 | JGI IMG/M metagenome (GOLD analysis project Ga0163162, IMG submission 115310) | Switchgrass rhizosphere microbial communities from Kellogg Biological Station, Michigan, USA - S5-5 metaG | ecosystem: Host-associated > Plants > Roots > Rhizosphere > Soil | place: USA: Michigan...
CTGACAACGCATGCCAACTACCTCAATTATAAACCAAAAAACCAAATTACATGAAAAAGAGCTTAATTCTACTTTGTTTGATTTATTCTTTCTGCGGCTGCAAAAAGCAGGGTTCCGAGTTTTCCCCGCAGCCGGAAGCCCAAACTGCCGATGCCAAGGCAGCGACGCAAAGGACATTGGCGGTAGGAGCTGCCTCCATTGCCGGTGTGAACTGGGCAGACGGCCGGAACAATTTTCAGGACAGCTGGGTAATTCCCTCCGGATTGACGGCATCGGACAGCTACAGCACGGTTCAAGCTAAGGCTAACGGCATCCTTACCGGGTTCAAAAACAACATTTCGGGTGTAAATACAGTCAGGCTGCCCATTAATCCGTCAAGCGTCTCGTCAACATGGTGGAGTGCCTACACCGGGGCCATTGACAAGGCCCTTAGCAACGGCTTCAAGGTGATTTTGGGATGTTGGGACAGCTCATCACATAACGACGGCAAAATCGACGACCTTACTGCTTTCTGGGCGATGTGGCAAACCGTTGTCAATAAGTACGGCAGTAACAGCAATGTTTATTTTGAAATATTTAACGAGCCATACGGGTACAGCTTAACAGACCTGACCTCAATTTATGCGCAATGGCTCTCCAAGTATTCCAGTGTACCTAAAGGGCGAATTCTGCTGAGCGGCACTGGATATTCTGAAAATGTGACCGGGGTAGGTGCCGACAGCCGATTTACCTCTTGCCTGTTATCCCTGCACAATTATGCATATTGGGCAACCCGCTCTGAATCGGCATGGGAAACTGATTGGAAAAGCAGGTATGGAAGCTATGGCTCACGGACTGTGGTTACGGAATTCGGCGCGACCATGAACAGTGGCAAAGACTACCAAAACGGGGCGCAGTCTGATAATGAAATTGCCTACATCGTAGCCAGCAGCAACGTGTTCCGGAACAATTCGATTGCAAGTGTTTACTGGCCTGGCCTTAGGGACGGTGACAGCTACAGCCTTGAAACGAGGGGTGGGAGTGGCAATAACATCACCCTTTCGACGGTTAACGCATCGGGAGTTTTCCGGCTTCGGTATGGCTGGGGGCTTAATTAGCAGTTAAAAAATCATATTGCCCCTCTGTGGGCATCTTACGAGATTGGTCGGCATGTCATTTAATTAGCCAGGGAGGAGCCGTCATGCAAGTAACTTCCTGGCTTCTTTACTGAGCAAAAATACCTTAAGCAGATTGCAGTAAGCACGTGGCAATTCATTCCATGTGGAATGAACCAGTTGTTGGTAGGTGCTGTTTGCGATTGGCTTGCTCTGTTCCCCGCGCAATATTGCATCGTCTGATACAGGAAGAAATACTGTACATTACCTGAAACTAAAGTGCAGTTTTTAAATTTGATGGGATAATATAGTATCCCGAAGTTCTGCATTAGAGTTTGAATATGACGAAGGACTTCGAGGTTGAACGTTATTATATCGTGACTATTACCGGTACCAGCCAAACCAATACAGAAGGTGTATTTGCCTGCGGAGACGTACGGGAACATTGTTACCGGCGAGCGGTGACCGCTGCGGGTTCGGGGTGCATGGCTGCTTTGGATGTCGGGCGTCATCTTGCTACAAAAGACCATAAGCTGTCCGGGCTATATTCTTAGGTGCGAATTCTACCCCTTTGTGATTTCATGCAGACAGATAAAGACAGTTACCCGATCTGAACACTTTATCTTTAAAAAACCATTGTAAGCGAAAATTGGAATCCTGATCAATCAGCAGGGTGTAATAAAAGCGAGTTGAAATTTTGTACAATTCAAATTATTTAAATACACTTGTTGTAAGATTTCAGATAGGATAGCATGCTATCTTATCCCCTCCAATTGAATTGACCTAGCGTATAAAAATCCGGATATTAAAAATGAAGCCTGAAAATAATCAAGCGGATACAGAACTCGTTGTGAAATTGAAGAATCATGACGAGGATGCTATGATTATGATTTACAGGATCTATTGGAAAGGCCTTTATTCTTCCGCGTATAAAATATTGAGGGATAAGGAAACTTGCGAGGATATCGTTCAGGAGCTGTTTATTAAAATATGGAACAACCGGGAACAACTCGATATCAGATCTTCTCTACAGGCATATCTCTCGGTCGCAGTCAGGCACGAAGTATACCATCGGATAAGGGTGTCAAAGCAATTTGAACCAATCATGGATGAGATAATGGAAACAATGGCCGATCTTTCCTGCTATGACCGCATGGAATACAGGGAGCTGCAAAATCGAATTTCTTCGGTGATTGATACTTTGCCCGAGAAGTGCCGCGAAGTTTATAACCTAAGTAGGAATGACCTTATGACCCATAAGGAGATTTCGGAAAAACTCTCCATTTCGACCAAGACTGTCCGTAATCACATCACCCGGGCTCTTCATCAATTACGGATCAATATGGATCACGTCCTTTTATTGCTTATCGCTCTGTTTTTTCTTAAAAAATAACATTTCATTCTGCAGATTTAAGTAAATGATTCTCTATTGATCATTTGTTTGCATGTATTTCCTCTTTTTTTTAAAAAAAAAGTACTTTTTGAGTAGGACATACCCTCCGCTTTTTACTCTTATAATAAAACCCTATTGTGAATAAAAAAGAGTTCCTTTATTTATTAGATAAGTACCTGGCCGGGAATGCTTCCCCGGAGGAGGAACAATTCCTTTTTGATGTTTATCAGGATATGGAAGATAAATACAAATGGACAGCTCCCGAAACGGATTCACTAAACCAGATGGAAGACAGATTGATCGAAAGATTCAGGCTTTCCATCCAAAAGCCTGTTGCCGCCATCCCTGACGAACATAAGGAAGTCATTAAACCCCGGTTTTATCGTCGGACATTTTTTCAAGTTGCTGCGAGCCTGCTGCTCGTGATCAGCGTAATAGCATGGTATAAGCAGTACCGTTCTTCTTCTGACCGGGCAGGCAGCATTTTTGTTAGCCCTGTCCCGGAGAATCTCGTCACTCATATCAATAACACTAACAGGACCGAGAAAATAGTGTTTCCAGACGATAGCTATGCGGAGCTTACGGCCGGAAGCAAAGTAGTTTATAGCAAAGACTTTTCGGGATCGCTAAGGCAGGTTTATTTAGCTGGCGAAGGGTTTTTCCAGGTAACCAAAAATCATACTAAGCCATTTATCGTTTATACCGATAAAGTAGTTGCCAAGGTGTTGGGTACCAGTTTTGTAGTAAAAAGCGGCATTAACGATTCGAAAGCCAGCGTGCTGGTTAAGACCGGGAAAGTTTCTGTCTTTAAGACCAGTGAGTTTACTATCGCGGAGGCGAAACCTGATCTTGTAGAAGGGATAGTGCTCCGGCCAAATCACCTTGCGAACATCAACGCTAAACAAGAATTGCAGGAGCAATTGTCCAGGTCTCCTGAAGTCATTAAGAAACAGGAGCCAGCCGAGTTTACCTTTGATAATACCCCAATTGATATCGTATTCTCGAAATTGCAGGATGCTTATGAGATAAACATTGATTATGATAAGGCTGTATTCAGCTCCTGCACCATCACAGTGGACATGGGGAAGGAAGATTATTACCAAAAGCTCGACCTCATTTGCCGAACTATCAACGCCTCTTACCAGGTCCGCGATGGGAAAATATTTGTGTCCGGAAAGGGATGCGCCAATTAACCAATATTATAAATTATGTAGAAAAGGAGTACTATGAGATAAAGCAGATAACAATCGATATAAACCCAAAAAGGCAGTTAATGCGTCAACATTAACCGCCATTTAACCGCAAATCTTTCTCAGGGACGCGGATAGTTTTGAACCAATTCTGAAACCGATTAAAACCAAGTAAAAATATGAAAAAAGGATTACCTTTTTCACTAGCTATTGCTATAATGAAAATTTCGCTAATTACAGCCATCGTTTTTTCCTGTACACTTTGTGCCCATTCAACAGTTACCGTGGGGCAGGAGGTATACAATAAGGAGATAAGTATCGCTGTCAAAGACCAGGATATCAAATTCACCCTCGATAAAATCGCTAAATCTGCCGGGGTCAATTTCAGCTACAGCCCACAGCTTATCCGGTCTCTCCGAAAAGTCACCATCAACGAAAGAAACAAAAGACTATCCTATGTGCTCGACAAACTACTTCCCGGCATGGATATCAGTTACTCTTATTTTAGTAATTATATTGTTCTGAATAAACGGGAGCCGGGAAAGGAGCTCGCGGTAGTCTCTCCGGCCGTGGCCGTGGTAAAAACAGTGTCCGGAAAAGTAACCGATGGCAAAGGCGTGGGGCTTCCCGGGGTGACCGTCCGAGTTAAAGGAACATCAGCAGGTGTTACCTCTGATGCTGCCGGTAATTATAAGATCAATGTCCCGGATGATAACGCAGTACTCATGTTTCAGTACATTGGTTTCCTTAGCCAGGAAATACCCGTTAACGGAAGCGTTTCGATCAACGTGTCCCTTCAGGCAGAGTCCAAAAACCTCGATGAAGTTATCGTTGTGGCTTATGGCAGCACAACGCAGCGCGCGAATACCGGTGCTATGGAAACTGTTAAGGCCAGGGACCTCGAAGACATACCTGCAGCCCAGTTTACCCAAAAAATACAGGGTAAACTTGCCGGGGTACAAATAAACCAGATCAACGGTAAACCCGGACAGGGTATGCAGGTGCAGGTGCGTGGGTCTGCATCGCTCTCTACTTCCTCTGCACCACTTTATGTAGTGGATGGTTTCCCCGTAGTTGGAGATATCAGCAATATTAACCCCGATGAAATTGAAACCATTACCGTGCTAAAGGATGCAGCTGCTACCGCGCTTTACGGTTCCAGAGCCGCATTTGGCGTAGTTGTGGTAACTACAAAAAGTGCAAAGCCAGGTCAAACGAATGTCAGCGCGAACGCTTACGTCGGAACGCAACGCGTGCCGCAAAAGGGCAGGCCCGATATGATGGACGGAACAGAATGGGCACAGTTTAAAAAAGAATCTTTCCAGGACCTTGGACAACCTGTGCCGGCCGCTTTTGAAAATCCCGCACAGTATGGAAAAGGTTATGACTGGTATAATGCCATGTTCCGTTCAGCTGTAATCAGCGATTATAGCGTTTCGATCAATACCAATAAAGAAAATATCAGCAGTTCCGTAACCCTGGGTTATTTTAGGCAGGACGGCGTTTTGCTGAACTCCTATTACAATCGCTTTACCGTGCGGGCAAATAACCTGTTCAAGGTTACTAAAAATATAAAGATCGGGCTTAATGTGGCACCGACATATAATTACGACAATACCCCTGCATCCGACGGCTTGTTTTATAACGGCGGCGGGTTGATCAACAACGCTATGCTGACCCCGCCGATCATCCCGATTTACAACCCGGATGGTTCCTTACCGGTATCCATTACAACACCGGGTGTAACCTCATTTCCTACACCAAACTGGGTCAGATCAATCCAGGATACCAAAAGTAAGACCAATACCTACAGGTTATTGAGTAATGCTTTCGTGACCTATGAACCGATTAAAGACCTTGTGCTTAAATCGAGTATCAATATCGACTTGGGGTCCTCAGCATACAATTATTTCCAGCCATCAACTGCAGGTCGGGCCTTTGCGGCAACGCCAAGCCAGCTTACGGCTAACCTGAGCCAGACAAACAGCAATTATTATTCCTGGCTTTCTGAAAATACCGCCAGTTATTCAAAGCAGATCAAACAGCATCATTTTAATTTGCTCGGCGGTTATACAGTCCAGAAATTCCGGAGCACACTGACAAACGTAAGCGGTTACAATTATGCCGATGATCGGGTGCAGACAATTGATGCGGCCCTGGTAAAAAATAATCCATCCTCCGATATTCAGGAGTGGAGCCTGCTTTCCTACCTTTCACGGCTCGACTATAACTATGACGGGAAATATTTCTTCCAGGCAAGTTTGCGCCGTGACGGCTCATCAAGGTTCGGGGCAAATAACAAATACGGAAATTTCCCGGCTGCATCAGTGGGATGGGTAGCCAGCGATGAGTCTTTTTTAAAGGAGAATAAATATATCTCGTTTTTGAAACTCCGTGCCAGCTACGGTATCACCGGTAACTTTAATATCGGGAATTATACACAATATGCCACGCTCAGCGCCGGCCAGAATGTACCATTTAATGGTACTACCTACAGCGGATCGGCGGTGACCGGATTAGGAAACAGTAACCTTGGGTGGGAAAAAACAGGGCAGCTTGACCTGGGGCTTGACATCTCTTTTTTTAATAATAGGATTAACCTGACTTATGATTATTACCGAAAAAAGACAACTAACCTTTTATACACATTGCCGGTGCCCCAGGAGTCGGGCTTTTCAACCTTTACAGGCAATATCGGTGCGGTCAAATTCTGGGGACATGAATTTGCATTGAATACCAATAACCTGGTAGGTAAGTTTAAATGGAACTCCAGCTTCAATATTTCCTTCAGCGATAACCGTGTACTGGCATTGTCAAATATCAGCAATGTACTATACTGGGGTACCGGTAGTGCAACCACCATCACACAAGTAGGCGGCCGGATTGGCCAGTTTTACGGATTGGTGCAGCAAGGGGTATATACCAACCAGGCCGACTACAATAATTCTCCCAAAAACGTAAATTCACAGGTCGGCACCATCAAATACAAAGACGTTAATGGTGATGGCGTAATTACCTACGGCAATGGCCCTACAGGGGATAAAGCTATCCTTGGTAACCCTTTTCCCAAATACCAGTTTGGGTTCACCAACTCCTTTTCTTACGAACATTTTGATCTATCTATAGTTGCATCAGGGTCTCATGGTAATAAAGTTGCCAGTATGGCCGATCAGGGTACCACTAATCTTGACGGCGTGTTCAACGTGCTGAAAGATGTTAAAGACCGCTGGCGTTCAGAAACAGATCCGGGAGCTGGCAAGTATGGGAAAACCACTGCATCAACAGGAGATGAGCGCGACCAATTCAGCTCAAGGTTTGTGCAGGATGGCAGTTACCTGACAATTAAAAACATTACACTTGGGTACAGCCTTCCTGTTGCGAAATTGGCAGGCATCAAGAGCATTCGTGTTTACACCAGCGTTCAACAGGCTTTTGTATTTACCAAGTATAAAGGTTCCAACCCGGAAGTCAGCACGGACCCCAATGGTAATCCGACCGGATCATTGGCACAGGGCCTCGACTTTACCGCATATCCTTTGCCGAGGACCTTTACCCTGGGCTTGAATCTGAACCTGAAATAATTTAACCAATTAGCAATTAAGACATGAAAAATAAAATATTAATATCAGCGATGCTCCTGATAGGGTTGAGCTCATGTAAAAAAGATTTCCTGAACCTCCCTTCCCAGACGTCATTAAGCACACCTGTTTATTTTAAGACCCAATCCGATTTTGAATCGGCAATTAACGGGGCATACGCCCCGTTGCGGGCCCTTTATAACGGCGATAATGGTGCCTGGGCGATGGGGGAATTGAGATCGGACAATACCACCTACAAATACAATCCCAATGATCGGGGAACTATCCAGGCTGAATATGTAAAAGACTTTACGGATCAGAATACCAACCCGGTACCGCAATCTAAATATGTGACCGACTATGCGATTATTGCGCGGGCAAACCAGGTGCTGGCTCCGATTGACGCGGTTAATTTCGACGTCACCGCCAAAAACAACGTTAAAGGACAGGCTTACTTTTTAAGGGCGTTTGCCTATTTTGATCTGGTACAGTACTTCGGGAGCATACCGCTGCATCTGACTCCGGTATCCACATTGTCCGAAACCGCCCTGCCGCTCAGCAGTGTGGCCGATGTGTACGCGCAGATCATCGCGGATGCGCAGAAAGCAGCGACGTTACTGCCCGCCAAAGCCACGCAGACACCAGGCCGCGTAACATCAGGATCAGCTTATGCACTGCTCGGCAATGTTTATGTTGTGCAGAAGAAATGGGCGGAGGCCGAAACAGCGCTGAAGAATGTTACGGGATATGCTTTGATGTCCAACTATGCCGATGTTTTTGATCCGGCCCAAAAGAATAATAAAGAATCAGTTTTCGAAATTCAATATAAACAAGGCACCGAAGGCTTCGCCAGTAATTTCTTTTACACCTTCCTGGTACGCCCCATCTCAGCGGCCGAAATAACTGCGATTACCGGCATCGCAGAAAACAGCCTGGGCATCGAAGGTTATAACATCCCTACACCAGACATTATTGCAGCCTACGAATCAGGCGATATCCGCCAGACAGCCTCTATCGGTTATGTTACTGCAAGCGGGGTAAGCTATCCATACATAAAAAAATATGCACATCCGCATATGTTGACCAACAATACCGATGACGACTGGCCCGTTTATCGTTACGCTGAAGTATTGTTATTTCTCGCTGAAGCGGCGAATGAACAAAACAAAACCGCCGATGCGTTGAGTTATCTGAACCAGGTAAGGAGCAGGGCCGGACTGGCCAACAGCACAGCCGCAAGCCAATCGGACATCAGAAATGCGATCATCAGGGAACGAAGGGTTGAACTGGCGTTTGAAAACAAGCGTTGGCTGGACCTGGTAAGAACGGGTACTGCACAGGCCGTCATGACTGCTTATGGCGCGAAAGTGAAAGCTAATCCACAAGCCTATTATTTCCCGGCCGGGATCTCGCCTTCTCCTTCTTCCTACACCACAATCAGTACATTATTCCCGCTTCCGGCTTCCGAAGCGGCGCTAACCCCATATTTCTAAATCCAGGCAGCGGCATAGTTTTAGCTAACTATGCCGCTGTTTTATACCCTAAATCGATGATATGAATAAATTTCTGACATCCGTTTGCCTTTTGTTATTTTTCAATAACTATCTGCATGCTTTTCCCCAAGTCCAGATTATACCCCAAAACCTGAAGTGTGAACTTTTGAAAAACCCGGGGGGTATTGATGTATTGCATCCCGGTCTAAGTTATGTCTTGCATACCAAAAGTCCCGATGCCAGAAACATAACGCAGACGGCCTATCAAATATGGGTATCTAGTAGTCCGGATTTCAAAAATGGAGGAGATGTGTGGGATTCGAAAAAAGTGATGAGCGATCAAATGGCTTACATTGCTTACAAAGGAAAAGCATTAGTATCCGGGCAAAAATACTGGTGGAAGGTAAGGGTCTGGGATCGGGCCGGCCATCAGTCGTCCTGGAGTCCAACGGCTAACTGGACTATGGGTATCCTGAATAAAAATGATTGGAAAGCCAGTTGGATAAGTGCACCAGGTGCAGAAAAATATGCGTTAAGCCCTGTTGGTTTTAAATCTGCCGATGCCAAATCAGCAGATGCAGCCAAATGGGTTCAGGTTGATCTGGGCAAGTCCTTATCTTTTTCTGAAATAACGCTGTATCCTATGTTTTTTGCTGATCAGGCAGGTTATGCCTTTCCGGTTAGGTATAAAGTATCAGCATCTGATGATCCTTCCTTTAAAACAGAAATCAATATAGCTGATTTTACCAGGAATGACTTTATGAACCCCCGTTTCTCAGCAGTTCATTTGCCTGCAAATAAGGCCACCGGCAGATATGTACGTGTTGCCGCAACCAGGCTTGCTCAGAAAGCAACCGGCTATTCCTTTGCGCTTCGACAGATCGAAGTAATTTCGGGAGGAAAGAACATCGCTGCCGGTAAGCCAGTTGATGCCTCAGATAGCGACGATAGTAATGGGTTTTCAAAAATAAACCTTACAGACCGCGTAAGTGATTATAAGGATTTTCCGAATTACTCCTCCATGCTTTTACGGAAGGATTTCAGCGTGAGGCCAGCCCTTGTGCGTGCAACCATTCATATAAGTGGCCTCTCTGAATATGAGCTTACTATTAACGGGCATAAAATTGGTGATTACCTGCTTACACCAGGCTGGACAGACTATCGTAAAACAGTTTTGTATGATACCTATGATGTTACCCTGCAATTAAAAAACGGAGCTAACGCCATTGGGATCATGTTAGGTAACAGTGTTTATAATATACAGCCCGATACAACAAGGTATGTGAAATTCCTGACTACATTTGGCCCTTCCAAAGCCATTGCACAGCTAAAGTTAGAATATGCCGATGGCACCGAGCAAACAGTGATAACTGATAAAAGCTGGAAAGTATCGCCAGGCCCTATAACGTACTCTAACCTATACGGTGGTGAAGATTTTAATGCTAATCTTGAACCTGCCGGATGGAATAAAGTTGGTTTTATTCCTGATAAATACTGGGTGCCTGCTCTGGAAACTTCCGGGCCAGGTGGAATATTAAAAGGTCTATCTGCGGCGGCTCCACCTATAAAAGTTATTGACTCGATCTCGCCCGTTAAAATAAATAAGATCAACGATCACACCTGGATCTATGATTTTGGTCAGAATGCATCAATGATGCCATCACTTCGGGTTACCGGCCCAAAAGGATCACGGGTTCGGATAATACCATCAGAGCTACTGGGAACAGAGGGACTGGTTGACAGGCATTCTGCAACACAGGATGGTGTTAGGCCAGCCTGGTGGGAATATACCCTGGCCGGCACTGGCGGCAACGAACAATATTTTCCTAAATATTTTTATCAGGGAGCCCGTTACCTGCAGGTTGAGTTATATGCAGCCCAAAAAAGCGAATTATTGCCAAAAGTAGTTCAGTTATCTGATGTAATTGTTCATTCATCTTCGGCACCGGTTGGTAGTTTTGAATGTTCAAACCCTTTATTCAATAAAATTTACAACCTGGTACGTTGGGCGCAGCGCAGCAATATGATGAGCCTAATGACCGATTGCCCGCAGCGTGAGAAAATGGGATGGTTGGAACAGAATCATCTCAATGGCCCATCGTTAAGATACAACTTTGATATGGCCTTATTATTCAGAAAAACGATGAATGATATGGCCGATGCCCAGTTAGATAATGGGTTTGTTCCCAATATTGCTCCGGAGTATTTTATAGCCGGTTCGCCCGATTTAAGTAATGGCATGCGGAACTCACCAGAATGGGGGAGCTCTTTTATCATCGTGCCCTGGCAGCAATACTTGTTTTCGGGAGATATATCTCTTTTGGAGCGTCATTATGACCGGATGAAAAAATACGTTGACTTTTTATCCAAAGAATCAGTTAATAACATTATCCATACCGGCTTAGGCGATTGGTATGATATTGGCCCTAAAGAGCCCTGGGGCTCGCAACTTACACCGGTATCCTATACCGGTACAGCAATATATTATTATGATAACTGGATCATGTATAACATCGCAAAAAAGCTGAACAAAACTGCCGATGCCGAAAAGTTTAAAAATGCATCAGAGCAGATACATGCAGCTTTTAATAAGGAGTTTTATAAACCAGAAACCGGCACTTATTCAACCGGTTCGCAGGCTACCAGTGCCTTGGCTCTTTTCTTTGATTTTGTTGAAGAAAAAAATCGGGAAGCACTGTTGAATAAGCTTGTAGATGATATTCATGAGCATCAGAATAGTTTTACAACAGGGGAGGTTGCTTACCGTTTCCTGCTTCGCGCATTAGCGGATAATGGTCGTTCAGATGTTGTTTATGCGATGAACAATCAAGATGACAGACCTGGATATGGTTATCAAATAAAAAAGGGCGCTACCAGTCTTACCGAGAAATGGGATGCAGGGGTAGGTAATTTTGGCTCACAAAATCATTTTATGTCCGGTCAGATCAATGAATGGTTGTTTAACAATCTGGTAGGGATCAGTCCGACTGAAAGCGGCCCGGGTTTCCGGGAGTTTTTGATAAAGCCGGATTTTATAAAGGGTTTGGATTATGTGAAAGGATCCTTTAGCCTCATCAGTGGTGACGTTAGGGTGGCGTGGAAAAGAATTTCCGGTCGGCTGGAACTGGATGTGGTTGTTCCTGCAAATACACACGCGACACTTTATCTGCCGGTTTCCGATCCTGCAAAGGTATTTGAGGGTAATAAATCAGTATCGCGGTCTTTAGGAATAAAGATAATTCAAACTGCACAAAATCAATCTGGTTTTTCTCTGAGTTCCGGTAGATATCATTTCGCTTTTAAAACTGATAATTAAAGGATCGCGGGGAAGTTTATTTCCCTAATTGAATGCTATTCTGTTAATACTTATTTCGCAGAGTTGTTACTCTATTAGGAGCCTGTGCCCGGCAATTACCAAGGCGTAGGCTCTTTATTTATTTCATGGTTTCAGTGACTGTTTTACTGTCAACAAATTGCTCGAACGATATAATTTTGCCGTCCCTCAGTATCCACAAATGAGCTACTCTTGCCTTAAAGGGTTTTCCTGTAGCTTTATATATGCCGCTATAGGTACCGTAAGCAACTACTTTACCCCCGTCTGCCACATAACCATCCGGTACAAACTTATAATCAAACCATTCCGTAGCCAGGCGTGAAAATACATTTTTTGAAATGCTCTCAAAGCCAGTATATGTTCCCGCGTATGGAAAACCCGCTGCTTCCGTCCAGGCCGCGCCAGCGGCCAGATACTTTTCTAAATTTTTACCATTTTCCTCAGAGGTCTTTCCTTCATAAGTGCTTTTTACTATCTCCAAATTTGTCATGTTGTTTTTATTAAAGAACAGCCCGACAGTGCAATAAGCAGTGTCAGGCTAAACATTATTAATGATTTTACCATTTCATTTCGCCGGTATTTACTTTCGCACCTATTTGCAGGGCTATATCAAAAGTAAGTGCGGGGTATTTTGATTTTAACGCGGCTATCAGTGCTTCTGATGTTTTATTGATTTTTAAAGCCTCTTCGTAGAATAGAATATAATTTTTCGTATGCTCCACAGCACTCAGATCAAAAGGGCTTTCAGATTTGGCATGAGCCGGAACTACAATAGTTGGATGTAAGGCCTCAATTTTTTCTAAAACATTGATCCATTGTTTACGGGCTTCCGTTGTTTGCGCATCTGCCATCCAGAGATTGAAAGTGGTTCCAAAAACATTGATACCACCTACAACAGCTTTGATAGAGGGTATCCAGACAAAAGTCTTACCCGGGAATTCTTCCAAACCAATAATTTCTAATTTTTGGCCTTCCAGATCAATGCTGGTTCCTTTTAAAACCTGCGGTAATACCACGTTTGAAGTTATCTTGTTACCTAATTGCCCGCCCCAAACGTCTAATTTTTTTTGCGCCGTTGCTTTTATATGTTCCACTGTTGCAGGTGAGGCATAAGCGGTAACCTCCGGAAAA
>Ga0163162_10004667_pt1 | contig 13211 bp, 9 predicted proteins | sample S55metaG_FD_115310 | JGI IMG/M metagenome (GOLD analysis project Ga0163162, IMG submission 115310) | Switchgrass rhizosphere microbial communities from Kellogg Biological Station, Michigan, USA - S5-5 metaG | ecosystem: Host-associated > Plants > Roots > Rhizosphere > Soil | place: USA: Michigan...
CGGTGCAGCCCCGCGCCAGCGAGGTAACAGGGAGGCATGGATGTTGACGCAACCGCCAGGAAAAACCTCGAGCACGCCGGGCGGCAGGATAAGTCCGTAAGCGGCGACGACCATCGCCTGCGCGTTGCTGGCGCGAAGGCTTGCCACGATGGCTTCGCTGCGCAGCGATGGCGGCTGGGCAATCTCCAAGCCATGGCGGGCCGCCTGTTGTTTGACCGCGCTGGCTGACAGGTGAAGACCGCGGCCGGCCGCACGATCCGGCTGTGTCAGTACCAGCGCGATATCGAAACGCGCGTCGATCAACGCCTGCAACGCCGTCGCGGCAAGAGCCGGCGTGCCAGCGAACACGATTCGCATCAGAGCGTCCGGCGTTGCTGCTTTTTCAGCTTGCCAACAATGCGTTTTTGCTTGAGTTCTGAAAGATACTCGACGAAAACCTTCCCCTTCAAATGATCCATTTCGTGTTGTATGCAAACCGACAGCAGGCCGTCCGCCTCGAGCTGGAAGGATTTGCTGTCAAGGCCCATGGCCTGCACCCTGACCCATTCGGCGCGCGTTACCTTTTCGAAAATACCCGGCAGGGAGAGGCAGCCTTCCTCGCAATCCGAGCGACCCCGCGAATCGAGAATCTGGGGATTGACCAGGACCAGCAATTGGTCGTGGGTTTCGGAAATGTCGATCACGATGACCTGTTTGTTGACATCCACCTGGGTTGCCGCCAAGCCAACTCCCGGCGCGGAATACATGGTTTGCGCCATGTCGCGCGCCAGATTGCGGATGCCATCATCGATTGCCGCCACTGGCGTTGCGATTTTGTGCAAGCGCGCGTCGGGGTAGTGAATGATCGGGAGTAGTGCCATAATTGCTTGCTAATTTAATAAACTAGATGCAGAATTTAATCCAAAGTATCGAATCTGTGCCGACTGAGGGCGGGGCCGTAGCAGAAATGGCGGATCGGAAGAAATGGGGGCCTGAGATGGGCAAATCAATTATATCGCTGCTGTTCCTTGTGGCTGCTCTCGCATGCCGCGCTGCTCTCGCGGACGAGATCAAGCTCGCCGAAAACGTTCCTGACCGTTATGTGGTGGTCAAGGGCGATACGCTGTGGGGAATTTCCGCCAGATTTCTCAAGGACCCATGGAGATGGCCCGATGTGTGGGGTTTGAACAAGGACGAAATCAAGAATCCGCATTGGATATATCCCGGCGATGTGATCGTGCTTGATTTCACCGGCAACACCCCGCGCTTGCGCAAAGATGGTGGTGGAAATAACGGCACTGGCACGGGGAGCAACGGCAGTGACGAAGAGTGGCGCTTGATGGACACGAAACTCAGCCCGACTATTCGCCGGTATCCATTGGCAGTCGGTGCTATTTCGAGTATTCCCGCCAGTGCAATCCAGTCGTTTCTGACTCGTCCGCTTATCGTTGGGGAACAGGAATTGAATTTGGCGCCCACGCTGGTTGCCGGCCCGGAGAATCGGGTCATACTGTCTGCGGGCGACACCGCCTTTGCCAAGGGTGTGTCGGCGGTGGATGAGCCGGGTTGGAGCGTTTATCGTCCCGGACGCACGCTGACCGACCCCGATTCCAAGGAAATACTGGGTCGAGAAGCCATTTATCTTGGCGACGCGCAGGTTACGGAATTCGGTGAGGTCAGCACGGTCTTGGTTACCAAAAGCGCTCGGGAAATCGCTCCCGGCGATCGCCTTGCGAAGACGCCGTTGGTCCAGGAGCTGGCGTATGTGCCGCATGCCCCGGCCGCTACGATCAAGGGCCGCGTAATCGCCGGCCCCGACGAAACCTTCTCGGAGATCGCATCGCTGCAAGTGGTAGTCATCAATCGCGGTCGCCGCGAAGGCATGGAGGTCGGCCACGTTCTCGCTCTGTATCACGACAGGCCGCCCGTGACCCCTGCCAACGCAGTTAACCGGAAAGAGAAGATTCGCCTTCCCGCGGAGCGCTATGGGGTCGTCTTCCTTTTTCGAGTATTCGACAAAGTTTCCTACGCGCTGGTCATGAATTCCACACAGCCGGTCAACGTGCACGACGTAGTACAAAACCCATAAGCGGTTTGCGGCGCGTGTCGCCGGACCCCGAAATGCTTGCCTGGCTGAGGCTGGGACTGGTTGCCGGGTTGACTTCTTCCGGCTTCCGCAAGCTTCTTGCCGTGCATTCGACACCCGAAGCCATTTGTGAAACCGATCGTGCAACGCTTGCGCGCATCGTCGCGGATGATGTCGCGGCGGCTATCGCGCGCGGGCCTGACCCCGAGCGTCTCGAAGCAGCGCGGCGTTGGCTGGAGAATTCAGCCAACCATGTGGTTACTCTGGCCGACAAGGCCTATCCCCGGCTTCTTCTGGAAATCACCGACCCACCGCCACTGTTGTATGTGACCGGCAATCCGGATCTGTTGAATCGCCAATCGTTGGCGGTTGTGGGAAGCCGCAATGCAACCCCGCAAGGCCGCGCCAACGCCCAGGCGTTTTCACGCGAACTATCGGAAGGCGGTTTTACCATCGTCAGCGGAATGGCTCTCGGCATCGATACCGCCGCGCATCTTGGCGGACTTGCTGGAGCCTCTTCTTCAATCGCCGTAGTCGGTACCGGACTCGACATCGTCTATCCTGCGCGCAATCGCGATTTGGCACACCGGCTGGCCGACGAAGGCGCCCTGGTATCCGAGTTCGCGCTGGGCACACCCGCATTGGCTTCGAACTTTCCCCGCCGGAATCGCTTGATCAGCGGATTGTCGCGCGGCTGCCTCGTGGTAGAAGCCGCGCTCATGAGCGGCTCGCTGATCACTGCGCGCCATGCCCTGGAGCAGGGTCGCGAGGTTTTCGCAATTCCCGGTTCCATCCACTCGCCGCTCTCGAAGGGATGCCATTTGCTGCTCAAGCAAGGTGCCAAGCTCGCGGAAAACAGCCAGGACATTCTCGAAGAGCTCAGTGGCGCAATTGGCGAGCGTAGTGCCTTCGCCGGCGCTAGCGATGGAACTCCGGAAGAAAATCCCTTATTGACCGCGTTGGGCTTCGATCCACTCGACTTCGACGCCCTGTGCCAGCGCAGCGGCTTGACGCCGGATAGCGCATCGGCGATGCTGTTGACACTGGAACTCGAAGGCGTCGTGAGCCGCCTTCCTGGTGGGAGGTTCCAGCGCGTGCGCTAGCGTGAGAAGCGTCAACACGTGCAGACAGGGCTCATGTTCGACATACTCGTCTTCCTGTTCGAAAATTATTTCCATGCCGGTGCCTACCCCGATCAAGAAACGCTTACCAAACGCCTATCCGCAGCAGGATTTGACAGCCGCGACATCTCCCAGGCGCTGACTTGGCTGAGCGGCCTCGAACGCGTCGGCCAGAGCAGCGCCCGTGCCGGTTCCACTCCGAGTAAGGGCTTCCGCTACTACACGGAGCCAGAGCTAAGTTCGCTTACCGCCGAAGCACGCGGCTTTTTGCTGTTTCTGGAGAGCGCCGGTGTCATCAGTGCATTACAACGCGAACTCGTGATAGAACGCGTGGTGGCTCTCGAGGAGCCTGCAGTAGACCTCGACAAGGTCAAGCTCATCGTGTTGATGGTGTTGTGGAACCAGAACGAGACCCTCGACACGCTGGTTTTGGAAGAACTCATTACTCCGAGTCAGGAGCGGTACCTGCAATAGGTTCGACCATCAAAGGCGCTTGCTCCAGCGCCATCAAGTTCTTATCATTCCGCCTCTTTTCCCGGCCGGAAGCTCAATGTCCCAAAGTCTTTTGATCGTAGAGTCCCCCTCCAAGGCCAAGACTCTGAAGAAATATCTCGGCAGCGGCTTCGAAATCGTCGCGTCCTATGGCCACGTACGTGATCTCGAGGCAAAGGAGGGCGCGGTCGATCCGGGCAACGATTTCCACATGCGTTATGAGCTGGTGGAAAAGAACAAGAAGCACATCGACGCGATCACGAAGGCCGTTGCCAAAGCAAGCAACATCTATCTCGCCACCGACCCGGACCGCGAAGGTGAAGCGATTGCCTGGCATCTTGCGGAAATACTCAAAAGCAAGAAGCTTCTGAAGAACAAGAAACTGAACCGGGTCGTGTTTTACGAAATTACGGAATCGGCGGTCAAGGAAGCGGTCGCCCATCCCCGCGGGATTTCCATGCCACTGGTCAACGCGCAACAGGCGCGCAGGGCACTCGACCATCTGGTCGGTTTCAATCTATCGCCGCTACTATGGAAGAAGATCGGACCCAGCCTGTCCGCCGGGCGCGTGCAAAGTCCTGCGTTGCGCCTCATCGTCGAACGCGAGCACGAAATCGAGAACTTCAAGAGCCGCGAATACTGGTCGCTGCATCTTGAAAGTCACAAGGGAAAGCAGACGTTCGGGGCACGACTGATTCAGTATCGTGGCGAGAAGATCGAGCAGTTTTCGATCGTAAGCGATGACGAGCACCGCAAACTCGTTGACGACATCCAGAAAACGGCAAAGGGGCTGGCGAAGGTTGTCAGAGTCGAACGCAAACCCAAGAGCAGGCAGCCGGCTCCGCCTTTCACCACATCCACGCTGCAGCAGGAGGCGGTGCGCAAGCTCGGCATGACCACGCGGGGGGCGATGAGTACCGCGCAGCAACTCTATGAGGGCGTGGACATTGATGGCGGCACCGTCGGCCTGATCACGTACATGCGCACCGACTCTCTGGCACTCGCCAACGAAGCGCTGCTCGATATTCGCAATTACATAAAGAAGAAATTCGAGCCCGGTTACCTGCCTTCGGCGCCGAATGAATACCGCAACAAATCCAAGAACGCCCAGGAAGCGCACGAGGCGATACGCCCGACTTCGATCGAACGCACGCCCGAGGCCATCCGCAAGTACCTGACGGCGGATCAGGCGGCGCTCTACGAAATGATCTGGAAGCGCACGCTTTCCTGCCAGATGACTCCGGCCAAATACGATACGACCTCGGTGGATCTGGCTGCCGGCAATCCCGACACGCTGTTTCGCGCGACTGGTCAAATCCTGGTGTTTCCCGGTTTCATGGCGGTTTATCTGGAAGATGCAGATGACGTCGAACAGGAGCAGGAAGCCAGATTGCCTCCGCTCGAGGAGAAGGAATCGGTTCCCGTCGATCGTATATACGGCGAGCAGCACTTCACTCAACCGCCGCCGCGCTACACCGAGGCAAGCCTGGTGAAGACGCTCGAGGAATTCGGCATCGGCCGGCCCTCAACCTACGCGAACATTATCTCTACGCTGCAGGAACGCGGCTACTCATTGCTTGAGAAGAAAAGATTCATGCCGACCGACATCGGCAGGCTGGTAAACGGCTTTCTGACATCGCACTTCAATCACTACGTGGACTACGGTTTCACGGCACGCCTGGAGGAAGAACTCGACGAGATCTCCAATGGCGAGCGCGAGTGGGTGCCGGTATTGAAAGAGTTCTGGAAGGATTTCGCCCGCGCCCTGAAGTCCAAGGAGAAAGTCGCGCGCGGCAGTCCGATGGAAGAGCAATGCCCGAAGTGCGGCAAACAGCTGTTTCTGCAAAACAGCCGGCGCGGGCTATTCGTGGGCTGCAGTGGCTACCCGGATTGCGACTACACCCGCCCGTGGGGCGATCAGCCGGCCGGCCCGGTGTTGCTCGGCAAGGACCCAGCCACGGATCTGGACATCTTATTGATGAAGGGGCCCTACGGGTTTTATGTGCAGTTGGGCGCGACACCGGAAGACAAGACTCAAAAACCAAAACGCGCTGCGTGGCCGAAGAACATTCCTGCGGCCGCAGCAGACCTGGACACCGCCCTGAAGATGCTGGCGCTTCCCCGTCAGCTTGGCGATCATCCGGAGCTGGGAAAGATGATCGAGGCAAATATCGGGCGCTTCGGTCCGTACGTGAAACATGATGGCATGTTCAAATCGATCCCGAAGGCCGAGAGCGTGCATGAGATCACCCTGGCACGCGCTATCGAATTGCTGGCGGAAAAGCGGGCGGCAGGCGGTGGCGGGAGACTGCTTGGCGCCCATCCGGACGACAACAGATCCGTCTCAGTCTATAGCGGGCGCTACGGCCCCTACGTCAAATATGGCAAGGTTAACGCGACCATTCCCGCATCGATCGATCCTGCCAAGATAACGCTGGACGAAGCGCTCGAATTGCTTTCGGCCAAGAGCGCCAAGACCGCAAAACCCGGAAGGAAGTCTGCGAAACCGGCAAAGCCCACAAAGTTGACCAAGCCGCCCAAGGTTACGAAACCGGTAAAACACAAACTCACGAAACCAGCCAAACCGGCAACACCGCCCAGATCCGCCGCGGCAAAGAAAAGACCGACCACCGCCAAGGGCAAAGGGGGCAAACGCAAAGCCGCCTGAGGCCTGCTTTCAGACGTCCAGGTTGCGTACCCCCAGGGCGTTGGTCTCGATAAAGGCGCGGCGGGGTTCGACCATGTCGCCCATCAGCGTTGTGAATATCTCGTCGGCGGTAATTGCATCCTCGATCTGTGTGCGCAATAGGCGGCGTGATGCGGGATCCATGGTGGTCTCCCACAACTGCTCCGGATTCATTTCGCCCAATCCCTTGTAACGCTGGATCGCCACGCCCTTCTTCACTTCTTCGAGCAGCCAGTCCAGCGCTTCCTTGAACTCGGACACGCGGTGTTCATGTTCACCACGCTTCACGAAGGCGCCTTGTCCAATCAGACCCTGAAGGACCTGCGCGGTCTGCTTGATCTGTGTGTAGTCGCCGCTGTTGAGGAAGTCGCTATCGAGATAGCCTACTCGCAAATTGCCATGCTGCATGCGTTTGATTGCCAGCAGCTGGGTTTCATTTTTCTGGTCGTAGCGAGGTTCTATTACGAGCCCCGGGACGCCACTCAATGCCGTCAGCCGCTGCGCTGAATCCTGCGCTGCCGCGGCGTCCGCAAGACTGATCTCGGGATCTTTCAATAGCGCCGCCAGGACCGCGGGATCGATACGCTTGCCCAGCCGTTCGATTACCGCCTCGGCAAGAATATACGAGCGGGCGACTTCTTCCAGGGCTTCCCTGGCCAGCGGCATGCGATCGCCACCGGGATGAAGCTCGGCGTCTTTCAGGGCCAGCCGCAGCAAGTACTCCTTGAGCTCATGGTCATCCTTGAGATAACGCTCCTCCTTCCCGTGCTTTACCTTGTACAGCGGAGGCTGGGCGATATAGATATGCCCCCGTTCGACAAGGTCGGGCATCTGTCGATAGAAGAATGTCAGCAGCAAAGTGCGGATATGGGAGCCGTCGACGTCTGCATCGGTCATTATGATGATGCGGTGGTAGCGCAACTTCTCCGGTTTGTAGTCATCCTTGCCTATACTGGTGCCCAGCGCGGTAATCAGCGTCGCGATCTCCTGGGACGACACCAGTTTGTCGAACCGCGCGCGCTCCACGTTGAGGATCTTGCCTTTCAAAGGCAGGATCGCCTGAAACTTGCGATCCCGGCCCTGCTTCGCCGAGCCACCCGCGGAATCGCCCTCAACCAGATAGAGTTCACACAACGCAGGGTCTTTTTCCTGGCAATCGGCCAGCTTTCCGGGCAGCCCGAAGCCTTCAAGCACGCCTTTGCGGCGGGTCATCTCGCGAGCCTTTCGCGCGGCCTCGCGTGCGCGCGCCGCATCGATAATCTTGCTGACGATGACTTTCGCGTCGGCCGGCCTCTCCAGCAGCCAGTCGTGCAGCGTCTTCGATATTGCATCCTCGACGACCGGACGCACCTCGGACGACACGAGCTTGTCCTTGGTCTGCGAAGAGAACTTCGGGTCAGGCAGCTTCACCGACAGAATGCAAGTCAACCCTTCGCGCATGTCGTCGCCCGTCGTCTCCACCTTGGCCTTCTTGGCGAACTCGTTGGCTTCAATGTATTGATTGAGCGTGCGCGTCATCGCCGCGCGCAACGCGGTCAGGTGCGTGCCGCCGTCTCGCTGCGGAATATTATTGGTGAAACACAGCACGGCTTCCTGGTATGAATCGTTCCATTGCATTGCGACTTCGACGCCGATACTTTCCTGCTCGAATACCCATGAAAGATATTCGAATGCAATACGGTCTTCGATCTGTTGATGTATTCGACGAATCCCTTGACGCCGCCCGCGAAGGCGAAGACTTCCTCTTTGCCTGTGCGTTGATCTTGCAGTTCGATGCGCACCCCGTTGTTGAGGAACGAGAGTTCGCGCAGTCGTTTTGCCAGAATTTCGTAATGGAACTCAATGTTGCCGAACACATCCGCGCTCGGGTGAAAATGAATTTCCGTGCCGCGCCGCTCAGTCGTTCCGGCCACCGCCAGCGGTGCTACCGGGTCGCCGTTGCGAAACTCCATCGAATGCACCTGGCCGTCGCGCCTGATGGTCAGCTTCAGCAAATCGGAAAGAGCGTTGACCACCGAAACGCCGACTCCGTGCAGGCCGCCGGAAATCTTGTAGCTGTTGCTGTCGAATTTGCCGCCTGCGTGCAATACCGTCATGACGATCTCGGCGGTCGAGCGGCCGGTTTCGTCCTCCGGATGGATCCCCGTGGGGATGCCACGCCCGTTGTCTACGACGCTGACCGAATTGTCGGAATGGATGACGACTTTTATTTCGTTGCAATGCCCTGCCAGCGCTTCGTCGATGGAGTTGTCGAGGACTTCGAACACCATGTGATGCAGTCCGGTGCCATCGCTCGTATCCCCGATATACATGCCGGGGCGCTTGCGTACAGCCTCGAGTCCCTTTAGTACCTTGATGCTGTCGGAATTATATTCAGAAGAAGACATGGAGTAACCAATAAGAGTCAGATGCGCATTGGCATCACGACGTACTTGAAATCCTTGTTGCCCGGTACGGACATCAACATGCTGCTATTGGCGTCCCCTACCGCGCAGTCGACTTCCGCAGTATCTAGATTGTTGAGGACATCCAGCAAATAGACGATGTTGAAGCCTATATCCAGCGGCTCGCCGGCATAGTCCACGATTAATTCATCTTCGGCTTCTTCCTGTTCGGCGTTACTGCAGATAATGCGCAGGCTATTCGGCGTGAGCACCCAGCGCACACCGCGGAATTTTTCATTGGAGAGTATGGCGGCCCGTTGAAGCGCCTGCTGCAGCACAATGCGGCCGACGGCAAAGTGTTTCTTGTAATTGGTTGGTATGACTCTGGTGTAATCCGGAAATTTACCGTCGACAACTTTCGAAATGACATCGATTCCAGCGAAAATGAAACGCACCTGGTTCGGCAGCAGTTGTACTTCAACTTCGTCTTCCACGTCTTGCAGAAGCTTCGCCAGTTCAAGCACGGCTTTTCGCGGAATGATGACTTCCGATCGAGCGACCCCGGCGGCCAGGGTGGTCGATGCGTATGCCAGCCGATGGCCATCCGTTGCGACCATGGTCAGTTGCTTGCCATCCGCAACCAGCAACAAGCCATTCAGATAGTAACGTATGTCCTGCTGTGCCATGCCGTACTGAACGAGAGAAAGCAGCTCGCGGAAGACTTTTTGCGGCAGCTTTACGCTCGCCGTGGCGGAACCACCCTCGGCCAGCCTGGGAAAATCCTGGGCTGGCAAGGTCTGAAGATTGAATTTGCTCTTGCCGGCCCTGACCTGCAGCCGGCCTTCCTGGGCATCGAGTGTGACGGCTGTGTTTTCCGGCAGAGCCCGCAGGATGTCCTGAAGCTTCCGTGCCGATACGGTAACGGCGTGATCGGCCGCCGCCTTGTCCAGTTTCGCCGAGGTCGATATTTGAATCTCGAGATCGGTAGCCACCAGGTTCAGATTCACTCCCTGGATTTGCAGCATGACGTTAGACAAGATCGGCAGCGTATGCCGGCGCTCGACAATTCCCGACACTGCCTGCAACGGTTTGAGCAATACGTCCTTGTCTATATCCAGGATTTTCATTCTTTAAACCTTGATAAGAATAATAGAGTCTGGCAAAGCTGTTAGTTCAGCAATAAACCTCAAGCGAGGCAAGCACATCGCGTGTTGTATAAGGCCAGTAGAGACGGTGGATGAATTGTGGATGAAATCCGCTTCGCCTGATTTTCAGAAGTTTTCAACAACTCATCCCGTCCTTATCAACCGCGCAAGGTCTGGAGTAGCGCGACAAAGTCTCGCGAAATTTCGGGATTGCAAGCACGCAGGTCGACAATTTTCCGGCATGCATGAAGAACTGTTGTGTGATCCCGTCCCCCGAAAGCATCGCCGATGTCCGGGAGACTCAGCTGGGTCAGTTCCTTCGCGAGAGCCATGGCCATCTGTCTTGGCCTGGCAATCGTGCGGGACCTCTTCTTGGAATACATGTCCGAAACCTTGATCTTGTAGTAATCAGCGACGATACGCTGGATATTGTCAATCGATACCTGCCTCACCTGCACCGCAAGGAGGTCCTTCAGGGCTTCGCGAGCAAGATCGAGCGAGACCTTAGCATTCGCGAATTTTGCATAGGCCAGCACGCGCTTGAGGCCGCCTTCCAATTCGCGCACGTTCGACTGGATATGATTGGCGATGAAAAACGCAACGTCCTCGGCGAGATTCACTCTGTCGGCCTCGGCTTTCTTCAGCAGGATTGCCACCCTCATTTCCAACTCGGGTGGCTCGATCGCAACGGTCAGGCCCCAGCCGAAGCGCGAAATGAGCCGGTCTTCGATTCCGGCGATCTCTTTCGGATACGTGTCACAGGTGATGATCACCTGTTTGTGCGCTTCGATCAGTGCATTGAAGGCGTAAAAGAATTCCTCCTGCGTGCGATTCTTCCCGTTGAAGAACTGGATGTCGTCGATCAGAAGCAGATCGAGAGAGTGGTAATACTTCTTGAAGCCGTCAAACGCCTTGTGCTGATAGGCGCGTACCACATCGGACACGTATTGCTCGGCATGGATGTACCGCACGTTCGCCGAGGAGTTGAACTCGAGCAACATGTTGCCGATTGCCTGGATAAGATGGGTCTTGCCCAGGCCTACGCCGCCGTAGACGAATAGCGGGTTATACGCAACGCCGGGATGCTCCGAGACCTGAAGTGCGGCAGCGCGCGCAAGCTGGTTGGCTTTACCGGTCACGAAAGAGTCGAAGGTAAACGTCGGGTTCAGGCGCGTCTGCTCCCGGATTTTGGGTTTGGGCAGGGGTGCCTCGGCTATTGGATTCGCCGCGGCCGTGGCGACGGGTTCTGCCGGTGTTGCCGGAGATTTGTCTCCGAGGCTCAGCACCACGTCTACCGGCTTGCGCAAGTATTCAGTGGAAAGCCTTTCAATGTCGGCCAGAAATTTGTCCTTGACCCATTCCAGAACGAAGCGATTGGGCGCAGAAACCACGACGTTCTCACCTTCAAGACGCGCGTGAAGCGGCTGAATCCAGGTCTTATACTGTTGCGCTGGAAGGGCTTTTTCGAAATGACGAAGGCAATGGTTCCAGAAGCTATCCATCGGCGCAGAGTTAGTATTGTGGTACAGGATGCGGCCGTGGAGGCCTGCCAGACAGAGCGGCGAATTTTACCAGCAAGGCTGCAAGTTATCCACAGGCTTGATCAGGCATCGCCAAAGTTGACAAGCATGAGCGAAAACCCGTGTAATACCGCGCCTTTTCCGCCAGACATCGGAGCACAGCAATTATGAAGCGCACATACCAACCCTCAAAGACCCGACGGGCACGCACCCATGGTTTCCTCGAGCGCATGAAAACTCGCGGCGGACGGGCGGTAATCAATGCCCGCAGGGCCAAAGGACGGGCACGTCTGGCGGTCTAAAGCCTGCGCGCCAGAGCCTTCCCCGCAAAGCGCGGCTTTGCGGCAAGGCGCAGTTCACCGGTGCATTCGCCGCGCGGCGGCAAGGCAAATTTTTTGTCGTATCGCGCAGGGACGGCCTGCCGGGCGCACGGGCGCGTTTGGGAATCGTAATTGGCAGGCATACCGCTCCGCGCTCGGTTGCGCGCACCTTGATCAAGCGCACCGTGCGAGAAGTATTCCGGCGAGTGCGTGAACAACTTGGCCCGGTCGATATCGTCGTGAGAATTCGTCAGCCCGCGTTGCGATCGGATTTGCCCGCGGCGCGTCATGAACTGGAAAAACTTCTGCGGGAAACTTGCTGATGCGGGCGACGTTCTTGGTCTTCATCCGGATTTATCAGGTCCTGCTCAGTCCATGGATCGGCGATCGCTGTCGTTTTTATCCGACGTGTTCGGAATACGCCAGGATCGCAATAGGCAAACATGGCTCCGCGCGCGGTTGCTGGCTGACAATCAGGCGGATCCTCCGATGTCATCCCTGGCACCCCGGCGGAGCCGATCCGGTACCTTGATATAGCCAAATCCTCAATGGACAGTTTGCGATTATTTGCGGCCATGGTGTTTGCAGTCTCCGTTTTCCTGCTGTTCGACGCGTGGAACAAGGAACGAAGCCCTCAGCCTCCTGCGCAGGATCAGGCCGCACACCGAAGCGAGACGCCGATACCTTCCTCGGTATCGCCGCCGGGCACCGTTGCACCCTCTGCGCCGGCGAAACCAGCGCCGACCGACGCGATACCGGTTGCGGCGAATATTCCACTCATACATGTCCGCACCGATGTGCTTGCCGCGGAGATCGATCCCGTGGGCGGAACGCTGCGCAGACTGGAGTTTCTCCACCACAGGGACAAGCTCGACAACACCAAGAATTTTGTTCTGTTCCAGAAGGACGCGGTCCATACCTACGTGGCCCAGCGCGGGTTGATCGGCGATGATCTTCCCAACCACACGACGGTCTATAACGCGGATGCGACGAACTACGAAATACGCGACGGCAGCGACGAAGTAGTCGTCACTCTGTTGGCAGCCGGCGCGAAAACCGCTGGCGTAACCAAAAAAGTCGTGTTTCACCGTGGCAGTTACGTCGTGGACGAGTCGTACCAGATCTCCAACCGCAGCGCAGCCGAAATAAAACCATTTGTGTATTTTCAGCTCGTGCGCGATGGAACACCGGCGGCCGGAGACTCCAAGATGGTGCCGACTTATACCGGCGCTGCGGTGTACACAGACCAGACCAAGTTCCACAAGATAGCGTTTTCCGACATAGACAAAAACAAGGCGGATTTCCCGAAGCATGCGACCGACGGCTGGATCGCGTTCGTTCAGCATTACTTTGTTGCAGCCTGGTTGCCTGCAGGAAATATGCAGCGGGAGTTTTATACCCGCACACTGGGCAGTGGCCTGTATACCGTGGGCGTCATCGTGCCGGCTGACGCCATCGCGCGGGGCGGCAGCACCACG
>Ga0163162_10004668_pt1 | contig 13210 bp, 8 predicted proteins | sample S55metaG_FD_115310 | JGI IMG/M metagenome (GOLD analysis project Ga0163162, IMG submission 115310) | Switchgrass rhizosphere microbial communities from Kellogg Biological Station, Michigan, USA - S5-5 metaG | ecosystem: Host-associated > Plants > Roots > Rhizosphere > Soil | place: USA: Michigan...
CCTGCGCAGCGACTTTTACGTCCTCCCCCGAGGAACCCCGCTCGAGCGCGGCGCGTAACAACGACCATGGAGCGACTAAATCCGCCAGCGAGGCCAACGTCTGGTCCCCCGCTGCTGCGAGCACAGCCATGCTTCCATGCTCCTGCTCAAAAACGGTCTGGGTGGTCTTAAAACGCCATCCATCTTGCAGCAGCACCCGGCCGAACGACACAGGGTTGGAGGCTGAGAGGCCGATAAAGGCGACGTTGCGAAGTACCTCATGTCCTAACGCCAACGCCGCACTCGCGAGACGTTCGACTTCGGAGTCGGGCAGTGATACTGGATGGAACCCAAGAGAAGTGAAGATCACTTCCATCGACCGCAGGTTTTCCAGACCCCGGTCTTCAATAAACCCGATCAGCGTATCGGCATCAGCTGGCTTCAGTGCGTACCGAAGCGTGAGAGAAATCGGGACACCTTCCGCTTCAGTCAACAGGTCAAGTTGGGACCTCGCGTTCAAAGGCAGAAGTTCAAGGTGAAGGAGTCGTGCCGCTACAAATGATTCATCCTGGTGTGGTACGGACGGTTGCTTGCGCCGCAACGTACTTGCAGCGTTGGCAGCAGCATCGTCGACTAGCAGGACGTGGTCTGAAGCCCGTAAACCCGCCCAGTGGCGCGCCTGATCAGTGTGTTCGGCAAGTTGCGCGAGCAAACGGGTCACCAGCGCTCCGAGTAGCTCGGGTGTAAAGCGGCCCAGCACTGCAATCAAAGACCCGAAATTCTGGTCTTCAATTGTCGATGCCATCCCTGTGTTGAGCAGGCTAACGTCCAGCGCATTTGCTGTCTCAGCCAGTGCGTCAACAAACGATTTGGGTGCGTTCAAATCAGGCGCTGGCCAGTACCGGACGGTGCGTTCCGCTCGTCTCAACACAGCCAGGGTCGAATTGCCAAGCACCTGCAGCGTGTGACGATATTCAAGCGCATAGAAGCTTTGACTCGGGTTAGTCAGGTAGTCCCGTTCGTAGTCGTAATGACCTGGTAGCCGATCCTGGATTGCAGACGCCTCAGCCTCCGACGTTTCAGTGCCAGCCAGCCAGCGCAGGAAAGCCGCAACCTTCCGCTGAAAGTCCTTATGAACACCCTCCTCGGTCACCACATGCAGTACCGCGTCCGACATGCTCACCAGCATTCCGGCCACGTCATCGCGGTCGACCTGATTGAGGAGGACTAGCCAGCGCATTGCGACCCAGAAATCGCCACCCAGCATGTCCACGTGGTGCGCAACGCAGACGGCAGCAAAAACTTTCTCTGCCGAGCGCAATGCCTTTCCCTGCAGAAGAACTGGAACGAGCTCGCGCAAATCATCGAATCGTTGATGTTGCAATCTCAGCGGAACGCCCATCACAGGGCGGATTCCCGCCTCATCGGTGCCAATCAGGTCGACAAGATGCCGCGAGAGCATCGCAGACGAATCCTTGTCGCGAATCTTTTCCTCGGGGGACGGACATGGCGCTCGCGCGACCCATTCGACCAGACGATCAAGAACGGTACTCCAGACTTCGCCGCCGGCAGGTGAAATCAGGCGAAGGGCTTGCACAGCCCAACTGCGAGCTGATGCCATTGCACGACCACTGGACATCTCGGCTACATCAAGTAAAGGCACAGCCAGCGCGGGGGCGAGGCTTACTACTTCATTTCGATGCTCGTCATTTGCGTTCTGGCTTTGTAGCAGCGCAAGGAGAACAGGCGTCGTGACGTTCTGTGCAATTGCCGCCCCTCGTGCAACAAGCACGGAGATCGCCGCAGAAAGTATTTCTGCCGAGGCCGTTGTTGAAGCAATCGGATCTAGCCACTCTTCAAGTGCTGCGGTTACGTCACGGCCGTTTGCCGCTGCCTCCTCCAACTTTGCCAGCAACGCCGCTGCCAGCGCCAGATGAATTGTCGATTCCTTCGGACGGTGGAGCCCAGGCCTCCCGGGGACATCTTCCATCCACGCGCCAGAAATGATTTCGGTCAAACGTCCGTAGTTATCATCGGCGCTGCGAGCACTCGCCTGCGCTGAACTCGCCAGTTCATCTGCGGTGTAAGAGAAGTGTTGCGCGAGCCGTGCGAAGTCCCCTCCGGCATCTTCAATCTGTTCGAGATATTTATTCGCCTGAGCGACTAGCCATTGAGTCCATTCTAGCTCCGAAAAGCTCCTCCCCTCCCGCATCCCCAGCTCGTCTCGACCGTAGGCCCACAACAGACGATTGACCGTCACGCCACCTTTAAATGATGCCTCTTTACGGAATCGAACGACGAGCGGAAAGAGCCTTGGAATGCAAGCCAGCTTGATCAGGTCCTCCGACAACTCTGTTCGGGGAATCGAATGCGCAGCCAGCAACTCCTCGAGCTCTCCCCCAGGAGTGTCACTGTAAGGCTCAATACCAATGCGTACACTCGTGTTTGGTGTCGAGCGAAGCCCCTGAAGCCGGTTTTCCAGATAATGGGTTTGGACACTGACCAGAGTACGCACCGAAGTGTGAAACGTCTTGCCTTGCAGTACCTGAAGCAGGCGCACCCATTCAAATGACGGCTCCTGGTTCAGCCCGTCCAGCATAAGCAGCAGAGCCTGTGAATGGCGGTCAGAAAGCGCGTTTAAACGGCGGCGGCCCGCTTTAACACTGACTGAGACGTATTTCGAACTTTTGTGAGGATGTCGGGTATTTCGGTTGACCGAGATGATATCGGCGCGTCGAAGGGAGCCCGGAGGGCGAGTAAAGACGCGCCCGGCGATGTTGCGTACGGCTGATGTTTGGGTGACGCGAGAATACGAAGGGGGTAAAACAAGAGCTTACCGCCGGAGAAACGGCCTGACACCGGTTCAAACCGCCAAGTTCCCACCGATGTCAGACCCCACGCGTGCACGGAGCAAGGGTGTGCAATGAGTATTGCACGCTCGGCCGGCTCTGTCGATATCGCCTCGGCATTGACGGAATTTTGCGATGCCGGCGACGGGCCGCTTTTACGTTTGTGCGCGCTGCCGTGCGCAGGTGGTCATCTGCCGCTACTGCGATCGCGGCCAGATTTACTGCGATGGCGACTGCTCGGGCGCGGCCCGTCAGAACGGGGTCCGGGAAGCCGGAAGTCGCTACCAGCGCAGCCGCAATGGACGCCTCGCGCATGCCGAGCGAATGCGCCGCTATCGCGCGCGTCTAAATAAAGTGACACATCAGGGTTCCCCATCGGCTGCCGCCGGTGCTCTACTGCAAGCGAACCCGGCAACGGCGGCCAAAGCAACCGCGCCCGACATTCGGAGGCGTTTGCCTGCGCAGTGCCACTTCTGTCAACGCGCTTGCTCGACATTGGTACGCCTTGGAGCATTGCATGGTCGGGTTCCTCGATATGTTCGTACTACTACAGACATAACTGGAGAAGAGCCATGAGCATCACCGCGGAGCTCGAAGCACAAATCCTGCGCTATTACCACGTTGAGAAATGGCGTGCTGGCACCATCGGGCGCCAATTGCATGTACACCACGGTACGGTTCACCGGGTGCTCGCGCAGGCCGGACTGCCCAGAACGGGTGGCCTGCTGCGGCCTTCGCAGATCGACGCATACCTGCCGTTCATTCACGAAACGCTCAAGAAGTTTCCGTCGCTCACGGCGAGCCGCCTTTATGCGATGGTGTGTGAGCGCGGCTACCGCGGTAATCATCATCACTTCCGGCATTTGATCTCGGTGCACCGTCCCCGACCGATCACTGAGGCTTATTTGCGTCTTCGGACTCTGCCGGGTGAGCAAGGACAGGTCGATTGGGCACATTTCGATCACCTGCAAATTGGTCGCGCGCGTCGACCACTGATGGCCTTCGTAATGGTCCTGTCGTGGTCGCGCCAAATTTACTTGCACTTCTTTCTCGATGCCCGCATGGACAGCTTCCTTGCGGGCCATGCGGGCGCTTTCGAAGCATGGTCCGGTCTGCCACGAGTGCTGCTCTACGATAATTTAAAGAGCGCTGTTCTTGAGCGTCAAGGCGACGCGATCCGTTTCAATCCCCAGCTTCTTGCGTTCGCCGCCCATCATCGCTATGAACCCCGCCCGGTCGCGGTCGCACGGGGCAATGAGAAGGGACGGGTTGAACGCGCTATACGCTATGTTCGCGAGAACTTCTTTGCGGCCCGCAAGTTCACCGATATTGACGATCTGAATGCTCAGGCCACGCTCTGGTGCGCCGGTCCTGCTGCAAATCGTCCTTGCCGCGAGGACCCGACGATGACCGTGCGTGAAGCCTTCGAGCGTGAGCAGCCAAGTCTGCTCGGCCTGCCCGACAATCCTTATCCGTGTGAGCTGCAGCTGGAGGTGAGCGTTGGCAAGACCCCTTACGTGCGCTTCGATCTGAACGACTACACCATCCCGCATACGCACGTACGCCGCACACTGACGGTGCGCGCCGATCCTCGTCAGGTACGCATCCTTGATGGCATCACGCTACTCGCTACCCACGAGCGCAGTTACGATCGCGGCGCACAGGTTGAGATTGCCGCGCATATTGAACAGCTGGTTCAGATCAAACGCCAGGCCCGTCATCACCGCGGCCTCGATCATCTAAGTCAAGCAGCGCCTGCCAGCCACGTGCTCATGCAACGCGCCGCTGAACTCGGTGGAAATCTGGGCAACATTACATCGCATTTGCTGCAGCTGCTTGACCGCTATGGCGCCGCCGAACTTCAGGCGGCAATTGAAGAAACACTCGCCAGCGATGCGGCACCTCATCCAAACCCGGTGCGTCTCGCGTTGGAGCGCCGGCGAGAGACGCGCCAGGCACCGCCGCCTGTCGTCATTGATTTGCCCGAACACGTGCGCAAGAAAGACACGCTGGTGACACCTCACCGGCTCGACACCTACGATCAAATCTCCGGAGACGCTGATGAACACGCCTGATGAATTGCAAACTCGCGCGAACGCACTGCGCCTTTATGGCCTTCTGACGCATTGGTCCGACGTTGCCGCCCAGCCGTGGGTCGCGCCGCTCGTGCAGTGGGAGGAGGACGAGCGCTCCCGCCGTTCTCTGGAGCGGCGCATCCGCGATGCGCACCTGGGCAGCTTCAAACCGCTTTGCGACTTCAATTGGACGTGGCCTAAGCGGTGCGATCGCGCCGTTGTTGAAGAGCTGATGACGATGGAGTTCGTCAAGGACCACACGAACGTCGTATTGATCGGGCCCAACGGCGTCGGCAAATCGACACTTGCGCTCAATCTGGCACATCAGGCAATCGTGCACGGCCACACTGCTTTATTCACTACAGCGGGCCAAATGCTCGGCGAACTAGCCGCACTTGACAGTGACTCGACTTTGCGTCGCAGGCTTAACCGTTACGCTTCGCCCGATATATTGGTCATCGACGAAGTCGGCTACCTCTCCTACTCAAACCGCCACGCCGATTTGCTATTTGAGCTCATTAGTCGCAGATATGGGACCGCCAGCACAGTGGTCACGACAAACAGGCCATTCAAGGAATGGGCGGAAGTATTCCCTAACGCTGCTTGCGTCGTCTCCCTGGTCGACCGACTCGTACATCGAGCCGAAGTCGTCGTCATCGAAGGCGAATCCTATCGTGTGAAGGAGGCACGCGAACGCGCGGAAGAACTCGCCAAAAAACGCACTGCAGCGAAAGCCGCGAAGAAAAAACCATGACGCGAGTTCATTTACCGTCCGGGATCATAAAAGGGCTCAACTTCTTGATCCCCGAGAACTGGTCCGCTGATCAGGCGCTCGCCGTCGTAGAACTGCTGGATGACCTGCGCGAGCGTATCTGTATGCACTACCAGCTTGAGCTTTTTGAACTGCAACATCAACAACGCGCTGACCTCAGAAACGCTCATCCCGCCGACGCAGACGACCCATTTTAAGGTGCCGGCGAAACGGTCGGCGGCGAACGTTTCTCATCGCCCGCCGCCATCTATATGCGCTTTTACACCGCCGCTAACAGAGCCGGCCCATCCTCGACCGGACGGCTAAGAAGTCGGCGCACACGTTGCTCCCAGTAGACACGGTTCCTGGTGCCAGTGAGGTCATACAGCTCATCGCCGAGAAACTCCTGCACAGTGCCGTTCGAGAGGCCATTTAAACGACGGACGGTCGATGAAGGAATCGCGAGCACAATCGGCAGACGTTCCAGCTCGCGGACAATCCAATGCAGGATCGACCACGTTTTTCCAACTCCCTCGTTGCCATGGGCAATCGCACGTTGGTACGACGGTTTCGCCCACCAGTTATCCAGCTGGTCAAGAACAGTTTTCCGGGGAATAAAGATGTCCGCTGCTCCGCCCGCTGCATTCTGCGCGAAGAGCGCAGTTGACTCGGCGGCATTGCTCCAGATAGAGGCAATACGCTGCGCCGCAACTTTGCGCACAGAAGCAAACCCGATTTTCCAAGGCTCCAGCTCGCGGCTTATCGTTTCGATGGCCGGTTGAGCGGAGGCCTGGATGGCCCGCGCGGCATCGCTCGCAAGCTTCCCATATAGCCGCTTCACAAGCTCGAGGTCGACTGCGCAAAGGGCCGCAAGCTCCGGCATCGCGCCGCTCTGGTCATCCCAGTCGATGACGGCAATGGGCAACCCCGTGGAGTCAGCTTTTCCGTTTAGCGCCTCTCGCAGCCCTTCGTCAGCTCGACGCGTGCACACCAGTATCCACAGTTCCAGATGCGGGTTGCGTTTGAGTGCATCATCTACTTCACCCTGCAACTCGCGCTTGTTAAGCGAGGTGCTGTCCGCATAGCGCTTGCTCTCGATACGGACGTGCCGGTCTTGGCTACCGGCAGTTCCGGCATCCGCGCCAAACTGAAAGCCGGAATCCGAAACCGCCAGTCTTACGCCGATTAGCGAACCAATAAGGCCGGCAGCAAGCCGCTCAAGCAGGCGAGCATCTCCCTGCATGAGGATATGTTTCAGGTTTGCAAGATGTCGCTCAAGAGCCTGTTTGCCGCGAGACACGCTTCCTGTTTTTTTTCTGGTCGAAGGCATTGCTGAAATAGAAATATGGTTTTAATTCACGAATTCGGTCTCGGCAACTCTAGTCGCTTCACCCCGTCTGGCACAGAGCGCGCATCATGTCGCCGTGCTCTCCACCGGCTAATCGTGCGCTTGTATATAGCTGCGTCAGCCGGTGCAACTAGCAGGGAACGACGTAGGCCGGAGGCAACACGGCCCCACTAAGCAATCTTCATCATGGCGTCGTAGTGCGCCTCGTCGTTGACCTTGATTATCGACAACAAATCGCCGAGTATAGCCGGCGCTTCTGACAGGACAGACAGGTCGTGCTCCGGTTCAGACACCCGTTCAAGATGAGAGTGGGTATGCAAAAATCTGAGAACTCTTGCCTTTGCGGCAGCGTCGCCCTTCAGCGATTCCATCTGCTGGGCAAGATGCCCAGCTTTGCCCGGAACTCTGAATGACAGAAACGATTCCAGCACACGCCGGGCAATATTGGGCAGACCGTAGACCTCGGCCAGGCTCTTCGGAGCTGCTGTCTCCGCTCCTTCCTTGACGCACCGGAACAGATAGTGATATTCGGATTCGTATTCGTGCAGCAATGGATCCAGCACGCGCAAGTACGCGTTTCGATTTTCACCTTCCATCTTCATGCCGAGCATGTAGAAGTGACACCCGATCCCTTTTTCGGGGTTGTAGACACCACCCTTGAGACCAGCCGCGAAGTTGAACCAGTTTTTAACTTGCCGGAAGAAAGCAAAATTGTGAGTCAACACAAAAAGTTGTTTCGCGTCTTTGGTGCGCTCCTTCATGTAAGCGAAGGCGCAGAAAAGCGAATTGGCATCCAGACTCGATACCGGATCGTCCACAACCACTACGCCCTCCTCCAGTTTGAAGTCGGCATCGCGCAATGTTTTTAGAAAATACATGAACGCGATTGCGGTTCGCTCACCTTCGCTAAGATGCATTGCAGGCTGCTTTCCTCGCATGACCGTGTAGCCGTTGTCTTTCGCTTCAAAGCGCAACTCGTCGCGCCCAAGATATGCCGCCATCTCACGGTTTAACTCATCGGCAGCCGGCGTGTGCTGCCGTATCTCACGCGTCAGGTTTGCGATTTGCCCACTGATTGGTCGTAACGTGTCCTGGGCTTGCGCGAGACCATCCGTGGCATTTTTAACCCGGGTTTGTCGCTCGGACCACTCCGACAACGCCTTGAGCCCCTCATCCAACTCGAGCTGAGTACGCGCAGCGCTAGCGGATTTCTCAAAATTGTCCGTGTATTCGTTATGCGCGCGAACGGTCTTTACGATTGTGTCCATGGCCAGCAACCCAGTGGCAAAGCTGAATGCACTCAGCCCCTTTGCAATTAACTCGACGAACTTAAGAAAACCCGAACTGGTGCTGTCTTGCGTTCCACCGATGAAGTCAGAAAGTTTCAGCGCCGAAAATGGTTCGCCTTGCTTTGCCTTGAGGGCACGCTTCAATCCGTCCAGATACATCTCAATCATCAAGGAGTGGCTGTTGAGCTTGTCAATAGCCGCGTCAAACTCCTCCCTCAAATGGGGATACAGTGCGGACCGCTCAGGAATACCGTGAACTCTTGCGTGCGCGCGAAAGGATTCAACTGAACGCGACAATTCCTCCAGATGCTGCTGGTGCGCCTTGAAATGGTCGTTGAAGTGGGCCTCCAGTTCGTGGACACGTCCTGTCGTCAGTTCCTGCTTGCAGAAATGACAGCGCGATTGTCCGCCGGCATGAAGCCTCAGGCCATGCTCGACCCAGCCCGCGACGCGGGGATTGTCAACAAGCTCCTGAATTGTGCTCGCGACCACTGTCTTGGCCAGAGCCGCCTTGACCTGCTCTGTCAGGCTGGACAGGTCAACATCCGCGAACGGCGGCACGGCAACGCCAGGCATAGGAGTGCCCGACAAGCTCATTTCAAGTCGTTCCCGCTCCCTTTCCTCCAATCGCGTAACAGATTGCCCAACGGTCGACAGCGAACGCATCAGGTCTTTGAATTTTGGCGCTTCGTAATTGTTATACCGGGTGTCACCGAGTAGCAGATTGCGAATACCGCGCGCCTGATTGGTACAGAACGAGTTGAGCTCCGCAGTCGCTTCAAATTTCTGTTTTTCAAATGCAGATATCTGAATATGCAACTTATCCGTTTCTTCACGGAGTTCTGTAATCCGTTTCTGCTTTTCGCTGCTGTTCTCGCCAAGGTAAAAGACGGGTGGCAGGGTGTGCCCCGGCACCTCGAAGACGTTACGGTCGACGAAGTCCCGATTGAAAACCCGGACAGCTGAGGCCACCCCTGAAGCGAAGTCAGTCCCCGTGACCACTTGTCCATTGATGACGAGTTCGACTGCGCCTGAGTCCGGTGCGCTGGAACGCTGCATGAATCGGAAAAGTGTCGAGAGCGAAGTTTTGCCCGCACCATTCCAGCCGTAGATAAGGTTGTAGCGGCCAAAGTCTGGCAGGCCGTCCCACGTAAAATCGCGAAAAATTCTGTAGCCCTGCAACTTCTGAATTCTGGTCAGCTTCATTGTTATTCTCTGTTACGTCGCGAAGGCTCTTCAATTACAAGTCCGCAATATCGGTGGCATATACCTCGGTGCGAGGGAGGTTCCCCTATCCCATTTGTTGTCGCTCCCATTTGGGTTTTGGCAATCGCTTTCCAAACACCAGTCTTCCTCCAGCGCCTTCGCGTTGCCACACGGGCGACTCGCCGGCAAACAGCTGAATCATGTCTTCAAAGCCGGGCGAGCTGGCGTAGACCGCCTTGTAAGCGAATCTGCACACCTCAAGATTGACCCGGAACACCCACTCCTCATCCGGAACGTCGCCATACATGAGACCGTCTTCCGAATAGCTTGTCTTCTGGTCCGTCGACCCCACAAGGACGACCGTAGGACTCACTGGAAAAAACAGCATTGCAGGACCACCACACGAGATGGAGTAGGGTTGAAGCTCTGCAACCGGAACTGTCGGGTCAAACCATATGACGGGGTTGTCACTCGTCAGGAAAGGTGTACCAGTATGATTTCTGATTGCACACAAACCGATGCGGTCAAGAAGACCACGCGCTGCGAGTACGTCTTGTGCCATCCCGTGTATGGACCTGTGAGGGTCGATCGTGACGACTATTTCATCAAGCCGTCCCGCCAAGCCTGACGGTGGAGGTGGTACCTGGCCCGAGGCAACCATATCAAGCAAAGTCTGATGAACCTGTGCCGCAAGCTTTGCCTCCGTCGCATCCCGGCTCGCAGGAACCCGGACGCGCTGGAGAAGCATGAACTCAAAGAGTTCCTGTAGCGAATTGTTCACGTCTTTGCTGACGTTCAGACGATCGACGATGCCGGGCCACAATCCCTCCGTTTTAGAAAAGAGATCCTCTAGTCGATTGTGATCAACTCCGCCGTCGGGCGTCGGCTGAGAATAGTAGTACCGCTCGAATCCTGCCCCGTTAGGGTCTACGCGGAGCACTTTGGCCGGCTCATCCTTGCGGTAGACCAGAACCCGACCGTCAGCATCGGTGAATGCTTTTAGGTAGGCTTTGGGTACGTAGTGGTGTCGCTTCTTTATATTCATGGTCAGAACCGCATATCCGGTGAAGGCTGCCCAGCGCTCAATAACCAAAGGCGCACATAAGCTGGGTGTCTGGCGCACATCGCGCCTGCCCACGACCCGGATGTCTCGCGGGGCGGATACAGGACCTGTAAACACGCGGTCTCACGCCTTCTCTCATCCACTAAGCATATTCGCCCTGCCCGCAACTCTACGGCGGCATCATCGCCTTTCCCCGTGCGCGTCGTATCGCCACGATAGATAGGGCGAAAGCACGTGCTTCCATAAACAGATCGCGGTCCGCAGAAAGCGTGTCCGTGGCCTTGTCGGTCATACCGCTCTCTTATTTTTTGTTGGTCTTCAACCTACTAACCCTGCCTCGGCGGGCTCGTGATGATAGCGCCCGCGCTCCCTCTACATCGGCCAAGACTGAGAAAACTTTAGTCTTTAGTAACCCAAGATCATTCGGATCTGATGGCGAGCGCAGGCGCTGGTGCGATGAGCCGCCTTGCCCATTTTGCGCGACAGATACCGTTCGACCAAGGAGACTCAGATATTGATGTGCAATAAAGTCAGCAGAAGCAGCAAGAATCCGTCATTGACCCGTGAGCTGACGAATTCTCAACGAACGTAGCTACGTTTTGTCAGATCCGTAAGAAGCAAATGAGCAGCCGATGCTATTGACGAGGGTGACTGCTGGCGGTGAAATGGGTATAACCCGATAGCGGTGCTCGCGACAGGCTGCAAAGCTTTTCCACACGAGCCGCAGTTGCGTGCAGGAACCCTGACGTAAAACGCCTATATGCTCCCTACAAGCTTGCGCAAGCAGTTTCACAACAGTCCAGGAAACAGCTGGAGCAGATGCGCGCAAATGGAATCGCCCGCATCAACCTCCACTCACTTTACATACAGCATTGTGGAACGGCACTTCTTCGCACCGCACCGGCATGCGTAGGTCGCCTTCATCGCTTTGCTGGGTCGGCTTCCAGCATCCAGACGATAATCAATGAAAATTTCGTCGCCGACTTTGATCTTTTTGATCGCACGGATATAGACGCGATCGTTGTCCTGCTCGGCTTCGCAGTTCGGTGCGCAGCTGTGATTAATCCAGCGCGCGGAGTTGCCGGCAACAGCTCCATCGATCACGCGGCCATCGCCGATCCCGAAAAAGAAAGTGTGCCCCGCCTCCGCTTCCGATCGGGCAAACCGTCGATTTGCTTCGCGTTCAGACAGTACCTCGCCCTTGTATTCAAGCAAATAGTCGCCACGCGCCATGACCGCCGAGGCGAATACCCCGCGCCCGTGAATGGCCGAACGTCGTACGTAAAACCTGCGCATGCCCCGCTCCGAAAAATGATGCTTGACGAATGTCCCTCCGATGCAAAATCATACCGTTCCAAACGGGATCACAGCACGAGGCCCATGCGAACACGCACCTATTATTTGAAACGCCAGCCCGCCCGAGGTACGCTGGTTCGTTATGACGACCGTGTGGCTGAGGTATTGGGCGGCGCCAGGGGCAATCGGGTCATGATCAGATCCGTGCACGGGGACGGGACGACGCGAATCACCGCGGTAAAGTGGCGAAATCTTGCGGTGCTGGGCGCATCCCTTTTTGAGTGACTTGGGATTAACGCTTTGTTCCCGGAAGTTCGCAAAGGCTTGTTCATCATGGGCAAGGTCCAATCCGAATTATCGATTAGGGGCGTTATGTCGGAACATACGTCGACTCTGGTTAGGTAACTCACTCAGTTGTGGTCAGCTCTCGCCTCTTCTCCGAATCGTGCCACATCTGAAGTCCACCTACGGTCTCAGGCGTTGGCACGCGTCGACCAGATGATCCGCGTTTTCGGAGAATCAATCCGGAGGGTATGCTTTCGCCAACGCGGTCGGCTTCGACGCACGGCCTCATGCATCGCAAGTTCGATTTAGGGAGGCAAAACGGTATGTTGGAAGCGAAGACAGTAGAGCTAGAGAAGATGGGCACGCCTCAGTGGACAGACAGCGAGGTTGCACGATATTTGCGGACAGGCGAATACGACAGTTTTTTCGTAGGATGGCCGGGTTCTAATCTGTCTGATATAGCGATACGTGCGTCCCAGCGCCTTCGAAGCGCCCTTGTAGCAGAGACGATGCGGCGCTCGAAAGGCTTCGAGTCTGTCTCGCGTCTCCCAGTTGACCTCTACGTATGGAACAGTGAAAAACTCAAACCTATGGTGGATGGTCTTTTCGACCCGAGTGAACGCGCGACCGTCATTCGCCTGCTTTCAGATAACGTTGTATTTGTCACCCGAGCTAACCTGGAAAAAATCTTAATGGCTGAACGGTGGCTTTCTACAGCTTGGGATGTGGCCAACATATTTTTAGAGAGTGTTAAGGCCCCGACGCTGTCTGGACAGCCCTGCAATATAGTGGGCTTGAGCCAAGAAACGACGTGCTACGTGTCGATGGATTACTTTGACGAGACCGACCCATTTGCCGATTTCGTCGTTCACGAGGCTGCGCACGTCTTTCACAATTCCAAACGCGTGGCTTGTGGGCTGGCCGCAAGCGCTCGCACCGAGTATATCCTCGACATTGACTATCATATGCGGGAGACGTTTGCGTACGCCTGCGAGGCATGGAGCCGGATCAGTTCGGCCGCCCATTGTCGTGGTGATCGAAAGGCGTTGATTTTGCAGCATGCCGATAG
>Ga0163162_10004670_pt1 | contig 13208 bp, 10 predicted proteins | sample S55metaG_FD_115310 | JGI IMG/M metagenome (GOLD analysis project Ga0163162, IMG submission 115310) | Switchgrass rhizosphere microbial communities from Kellogg Biological Station, Michigan, USA - S5-5 metaG | ecosystem: Host-associated > Plants > Roots > Rhizosphere > Soil | place: USA...
CAGGTTGCGCTGGTCGGATCCGGCCTCCCTCTACTGACGGTGCTCGGCATTATGGCCTGGGCCTGCTGGGCGGTGCCGCTGCTCGTTACTGAAATTTTGATACAGGGCAGGAAGCTTCGCAAACCCGTACCAGCGCCAACGACGTAAAAGATACTGCTCGAGATTCCGCCAAACGCATGTCAGAACTGCACCCGTTGGGCTGTATGAATAGAGTTATTCGTGAGTAGCGCGGCTCCCCTCCTGAGTCAGGAGGGGTGGCGCGAAGCGCCGGGGTGGTTCCGAAGCGAAACCCTGCAGTAGCGCGGCTTGGGAACCACCCCTCGCGTGATTGCTTTGCAATCACGCTGCCCTCCTGACTCAGGAGGGCAGTCATCGCATTCGAAGAAATCCTTTTCAGGATGTCGAATTACCTGTGAATTCGCGTCGCGCGTTCATCTTTTCCATTCTGGTGAAGTACCAGACCCTCGATGCTTCCCGAAGGTGCAACCTCAAAACGAATTTGAACATTGTCAGTATTGGAAAAAAATTCTGTTGGTTTTTCGGGAAAGAATTCGGAGATGCCGTCGCCTGTAGTATCCATGAGGAGATGGCTTTCCTTGCGAACCAATGTGAGAACCACATCCGGTGAAAGTTGGTAGCGGCCGGCAAAGGCATCCAGTTCCTTGCGACTCAAGGAGACTACTCTTCGAACTTCCGGAGCAGTTGGTGTTGGACGCAAGGGGCGACCGGTCAATAGATGTAACGCGAGATTGCTGAGTCGATCATCGGATCTGGCGTTAGCGAGGATGACGATACCTGTCCTGTTCCTCGGATTGAAGGCCGCATAGGCTCGATATCCGGGCTTTCCACCGTCGTGCGCTACGATTTCCTCGTCCCCGACCCGGCCGATCTGCCAGCCAAGTGCCTGCTGCACTGTTCCGCTCACCGGTTTACGGACCTCGCGCTGGAATACCATCGCGCTGGTTATAGGTCCGCTTTCGTATCCAAGATTTGCCGCCAAAAATTTCAGCATATCGTTTGCTGTCGAACGCAGAGCTCCGGAACCGGGTAAGTTGGGCAGATTCCACTGTTCTACAGGCCTAAGGTACATATCGTGCCCGATGGCAAGCCGCCGGGTCTGATCCGGTGTGAGCGTGATCGAAGTGCTGTCCATTCCCAGTGGCTTCAAAACGCGCGTGCGCACCAGCGTCTCATAGTCCACGGCGGCGCGCCGAGCAAGGAGATGCCCTAGAAGAGAAACGCCGAGATTGGAGTATTCGGACTTTTCCCCCGGCTCACGAGCCAATTGGTAGTCGGTAAGAAATCGATATAACTGATCGACAGAGTAAGTCTCATAAGGATTGGGCCGGCTTGTCAGCACGAAATTGGTCGGCATCGACGGCAAACCCGATGTATGCATCGCCAGATCGCGAAGAGTAATTGGCCGCCCGAGCTCGGGCAACCGGACTCCGGAGAGATACCTGGAAACGGGGTCGTCCAGATCCAATTCTCCTCGCTTTACCATGTCCGCAAGGATCAGAGTTGTGAACACCTTGGTCACTGAGCCAATCTGAAACACCGAGTCGCCATCCAGTGGTCGAGAACTACCGGTGGCTCCTTTTCCATAAGCAATGACGCGGCGGCCCCGGGGTTCGATTACACCGACAACGATACCGACTCCCTGATGGTTCACATCAATGCGATCAGACAGCAGTTTTCGTATATCCTCGTCAGAGGGAATGATCCACGCAGATGAATTCACTGAACGTGAATCCTGAACCCCAGCAGATGCCCTAAAGGCAACCAATACGAAAACGACGGCCAGCAGGAAGTGCGCTCTCACCTTCGTTGGACCTGATTCGAATGACAGATCTTCATGACATATCCTCTATTGCAGCATCGGGTACCTCTTTTTAGCTGCTACCAGATACAACGATCCCCGCCGCTTCCAGTTAACAGGGATTTCTAACTCGGTTCTCTTCTGTGTCCATCAGCGTGTACTGATATGGTTAACAAGCCGGATCAGACAAGTTTGTTTTCTCCGCTGTTCTGATACACTCCCGCCCGCAAAATGCGAATATCCCGAGTTGCCTCACAATCACGCGGCACGTAAGTCTCACCCTCGACAACGGAATACCGGATTGCCGGCGAAATTCTCACATATTTGAAATAACTGTTCAGGAGGAGCTATGAGCCGCGGCGCCGACGGTTCCCGATACGTGGCTGCCGTGACCGTAATCGTCTGTGGGATCACAACTCAGGTTAATGGCGTTGAAGCCATCGGAGCCCTGTGGACAACTAATGATATGGCCCACTATGTTTACTGTGAAAGGCGCGGAGCATTCCACACATTCCCCGACAGGTCCGGATGAGTGTGATGGATTCCCGAATCGATGATTCCAATCACCGCCGATGTACCCCCCTTGCAATTTCCCACGCATTCGGCGCGGCGATTTGGGACATGCCCCAGAGAGCGGGGATAGGACGTGTCATTCGGTTGCGTCGCCACTGCCTGAACGATGTAGTTCGGTTCGACGTACAAAACGTCCGGCTGGTTGGAAAGCGCCTGGAGCAGGCCCGCGAGGTTGTTATTGCCGGACCGCACCAGGTGAAGCGCGAGCCCGTTGTTGATTTCCTCGAACTGCGCTCCGGTGGCAGCCCGGCGCACTCGCGCGAGCACGTTACCGTCGTTGCTGCGGCACAAAAAAGGCGTCTATTGATAGCGGTCTACCGAGATTAACGATTGAGGGCTTTTATCCGGCAGATAAATTCATAGCCGCGAGTTGAATAAGAACTGGCGCCGGGCGGCATGCGTGAAGAGACTATGAGAAGAAAACTCAGATACCAAGCCAACAATGCGCAGAGCGATCGAACCGAGAGGATTCTGATCTTCCATATCCACGATCATCCTGGAAACAATCTCATGCCGAGCCTGCAAGAACTCTGAACGCATTGTTCCCCTGCAGATTTAAACCGCATTTGCCACTCCATGGAGTTCAAGGAGTTGTGTACCGGGCATCTCGAACAAGTCCCTGTTTGGCACATCATCCAAACTCCATGTGGAGGGAGACAAGTTGCCTCGACTTTAGTCATGCCAATGACCTGTGTGGCCGGATCCGATTCTATGGTTCAAACTGTTCCCACGCCTTCTTCATCCGGGTCAGGACGTTCTGGAAGCGAGGATGCCCGTCGAGCTTCCGGAGGATCGTGCTGTGTGTCGAGACATAGGGATAATTCCAAAAACCTTTCCGGAACGCGTTTTCCAGCCAATCGATCGCCAGTTCCGTCTCGCCGATGAGCGCATAGCTTTCGCTGACCCAGAAGGACCAGAACTCCACGTTTCGTGCGCGCGCAAGAAGGTCCGGATCGAAGCATAACCTGGCATCCTCCGGCTGTCCCTCGAGTGCCAGCCTTAGAAAACGGCACGCCTGGCCGGCGAAAGTCGGCTGTTCATCGGAGTGAGCGCGCAGGACCTGAACGGCATCCTGCGGCCTCCGATCATTGATAAAGGACATCGCAACCTCCCATCGCAGGATTGGGAAGTCCGGAATAGCGCGTAGAATAAGCAACCCTTCCGTCTGCACCAGTTCGTTGTTTCCGGCAGACCACAACTCCACTATGAGCACACCGGCATGAAGAATCATGCTCAGCGGATCCGCTTTGCGCGCGACCACGTAGGTTTTCCTGCCTTCCGCCTCGGCTCCAACACACTGGTACACACGACCAAGTTCACCCAATGCGTATGCGTCGTTCGGATCAATGGCCAGCGCCTGCTTGAAGCTTCGAACTGCCTCCTGTGGCCGCCCCTGATTCTGCCGAACCATTCCCATCAACGCATGCCCGGGGGCGGAATCGGGATTCAACGAAAATACTTTTCGTGCCAGTTCCTCGGCGCGCTCGATGTACCCGTCATCCGGCTTGATCGCCGCATTGACATACTGCCAGTAGAGGGTACCCAGCGAGGCATATAGCAACTCGTTATCGCCGACGAGCGCGATAGCGGTTTCGATCAGCTCGCGAGCCCTGTCCAGGCCATCCCCGGTAAATCTGTAAATTTCGTAACGCGCGCGCTGGTAGCACTCGAATGCTTCGACGTTGTCGATGGGACGCGCCGCAAGTTTCCGGTCTTCTTCGGGCGACAGCCGCATCTTCAGGGCATCGACGATCTTGCGAGAGATCTGCTCCTGAATTTCAAAGATGTCTTCGAGCTTGCCCGAGTATTTCTCCGCCCAAAGGGGCCGGCTGGATTCGGGATCCACCAACTGCGCCGTCACGCGAACGGCGTTGCCGGCCTTGCGGACGCTGCCTTCCAGCACGTAACGCACGTTCAGTTGAGTTGCGATCGTCTTGAGATCCTGACTCGATCCCTTCAGCTGCATGCTCGAGCTGCGCGAGATCACACGCAAGCTTCCGATCTGCGAGAGGTCCGTGATGATCTCGTCGGTGAGACCGTCGCTGAAGTACTCATTGTCCGGATCCGGACTCAGGTTCTCGAATGGCAGGACAACTATTGATTTCTCTTCGCTGCCCGGTTGTACAGCAGGACGGGCTCCCGAACCCCGCCGGATGCGTCCGATCGACGTTTTGAGGTCACGGGCGCTGGAAGCACGATGTTCCCTGTCTTTCTCCAGTAGTTCCTGAACGACTCTATCCAGTTCTTTCGGAATCTTCGGATTGAGACGTGTCGGCGATTCGACGACTTTGTTGAAGAGCTGATCGAATATGACAGCCGTGGTTCCAGAAAAAACGGGGCGGCCCGTGAGCATCTCATAGAAGATGACGCCAAGGGAAAACAGGTCGGACCGTGCGTCGACCTTCTCGCCGCGGGCCTGCTCGGGCGACATGTAGGAGACGGTTCCCATCACGGTGCCCGCCGCGGTGGCGTCCATCGTCGGCGAATCGTCTAAAGCAGCCTCTTCGGTCCGAGCCAGTCCGAAGTCGAGGAGCTTGGCCGTGCCGCGATCGGTGATGAAGATGTTCGCAGGCTTGATGTCCCGATGGAGGATGCCGGTGCTGTGCGCAGCGTCCAGGCCATCGGCTAACTGCATACCCAGGTCCAGCGCTTCATCGATCGCCACCGGGCCGCGCGCCAGCCGTTCCTTCAGCGTCTCGCCCCGAAGAAGCTCCATCACAATGAAGAGTTGGCCATCGTGGTTGCCCAACTCATGCACCACGCAGATATTGGGATGATTCAGCGCGGATGCCGCGCGCGCTTCACGCCGGAAGCGGACAAGGTGTTCCGTATTCCGGACGAATTCCGCTGGAAGAGTCTTAATCGCGACTTCGCGGCCGAGGTTGGTATCGAGGGCTTTCCACACTTCTCCCATCCCTCCTGAACCCAGAAGCGCTGTGATCTCGTAGTGTGCGAGTATGGTTCCGATCATGAAGTGATGAAAATACCGGTGGGATCTTATCAGAGCACCGATGGATCACTCAGGGATTAGAAGATACACAAACCTGACCTATCTGCGCTGTCCCTTCGTCTGCTCACACGCCACCCAAAACCGATCGAGCTAACGTTTCCACAATTCGGGAAAATTTAAGACGAAAGTCATGTGAACACCACTCTCTTTTGAAGCGGGGTCTGGAGGGAATACCGCGAAACGATCTCGACTGGGGTGGAGGTCCATGTTTCCACCGCCACCCAATGTTCGAATCGGCGTCGGAGACCACATCCTTGGCTTCTCCGAAACGAACTCGTCCGCCCGGATGGAGTATTCGACAACGAAGATATAACCCTTTGAGTCAACGAAGAAGAGTTCATTGCGTATCCTGGAAAACACGAGATTGCCCTGAATGGAGAAACCTGTAGTGATTCTCACCTTGTGGCGGAGATCGGGAAACGAACGGACCCATACCTCTGGGATGCCGTTGGTTTCGTCTGATGTGTATGCGATCCAGTGTCCGTCCCGGGACAACGATCCGGGGCTTTCATTAGCGTCAGGTGAATCCAGTAGAGCTTGTGCCTTGCCTGGCTTCGGATGATCCGGGTCGGTGAGGTCCAGCTGTTGTCCCCAAATACCACCTTGTATGCTATATAACACCCATGTTCCGTCTCTCGAAACAGTGGACAGAGTCAAGGGTACCCTGGTCTCGTAAAGAACCTGTTCGTGCCCCTTCCCGTCATCCTCAGTGAAGACAACGACATGACCGGTGTCCGTGGCTCTTCGCACAAGCAGATGTTTGCTGTCGGGCATCCACATTGCCGCGGCCGCATTCGCAATTCGTGATAACAATGCGCCGCTGGAAATTTCGTAAATGGCAGGGCCGCCTGGGCCGCCGTTGAGAAGCAGCCTGGTGCCATCCGGAGAAAATTTCGGAAAGATGTATGGGTCCAATCGTGAAATCAGGTCGGCAGTGGCACCTGTCTTATCGAGCCACTTCACGGGAAACTCTGTGCTACCTGGGCGACCGCTGCGGAAAACAAACAATCCCGTCGTGGAGAAATCGAACTGACCGGCAAGCTGCGTCGGTTCGGTAACGATGTCTTCCAGCAGCTTTGACGGCGTACCGGAGATCTCCCCGCGGTCGATGTCGAATTGGACTCCCCACAGCGCGCCGCCCTGCACATAGACAAGCGTAGCGTTCGGCAGAACCCGCCCAAAGTAGGCATCCTCCACAAGGACCTTTGCGGTGCCGGTCCTCGCAGACCGAATCATCACTCGTTGCCTCACGGAGCCTGCATTAGCCGCAGTGAAAACAATGTCGTCGGACTCAGGCACGACCTGCGGCCATCGATGTGTTTGATCATCGAGCAGTGAGGTAATTGTCTCGGGTGAGCCACCATTCTCAGGGATTCGCGAGAGCCCTCCGGCATAGTTGAGCGCGGCCACGATCGTTCCATCGGGGCTCCAGCTTGCTCCGCGGGCATTGACCGCAGCGCATAAGTCGACGACTGCCCCGCCCTGTGTGGGAATCTTGCGCAGCTTGCGGTCCGCGAAAAACCCGATCCAGTCTCCCTTCGGTGAGAAAAACGGATCGCGCCCATTTTCAGTTTTCGCCAACACATTGATTCTGGCCTCGCTAAGGAGGCGCGTCGCCAACATCTGCTTGCCTGCGATTTGGACCGGAAAAACAATGAGCCGTCCGTCCGGTGACACTGCAACTGTCGAATACGCCCCATAGATTGCCTCGGATCCGAGGTCCACATTCCAGCGCGTAGGACCTTTTAAGTCTTGGGCCGGATCTCGCAGAAATATCCAAAGTGACATTCCCAGGACGGCCAATGCGAGGGAGCCTGCAATAATCGGCCATATCAGACTGCGTGTTTCCCGCCCAGTGGCCGCAGAATCCAGTCCATTCTCCAGCGCGATTCGCGCTTCACCGATCGACTGCAAACGGCGGCGAGGATCCTTTGTCAGACACCGTTCGATAAGCGGCCGCCATCGAGGTGGAAGATCTTCGAGCTTCACTCCGCCCTGGATCACGGCGGCAAGTGTTTCCGGAACACTCCTGCTCGTGAACATTCGCTTGCCAGTCAGCATTTCATGGAGAACGATGCCAAAGCTCCAGATATCGGATCGGCGATCGACAGCCAGTCCCGAGGCCTGTTCTGGAGACATATACGCCGGTGTTCCGAGAATTGCTCCCGCCTGTGTTCGATCCGAAGTGATCGTTTCCGAAATCGCTGGCTCAGTTTCCGCACCGAAAGTTTTTGCCAAACCGAAATCCAGCACTTTCACTGAGCCGTCGGAGGTCAGCTTGATGTTCGCGGGTTTGAGATCCCGATGGATAATGCCTTTGTCGTGCGCGGCCTCGATCGCCTCCGCGAGCTGCAACGAGATGCGCAGAACCTGATCGTCGGCTAGTGCGCCCCTGGCGATGATGTCAGCAAGTGTTTCGCCCTCGATGTATTCCAGCACCAGATATCCGAAGCCTGACGGCCCTGCACCGACATCAAATAGCGCGGCGATATGTGGATGGTTCAATGCGGCGACGGCTCGCGCTTCGCGCTGAAAGCGGTCATTGAACTCAGATCGCGAGGTCTTGATGGCAACGGTCCGGTTTAGACGAAGGTCCCGCGCCATCCAGACGTCGCCCATACCGCCGCGGCCCAGAAGAGCTTCGATCCTGTACGGTCCCAACTGCATTCCGGGATTCATGGTCGCGTTTGTCTCGTCGTTTGGTTGGGACACGCGTGGCATTGTCGATGCCACATCGGGGACGTGTCAACGTCAAAGCATCTTCACCCGCTGTGCTCCGTCATGCGTCAGCGTCATCGAGAGTGTCGAGCCCTCTGACAGAGAAATGATGCATCAGGTCTGACACCAATGCCGTGCTTTCGGCTCGCAAATCAGTCACAGCAGCATCGCACTTCTTATCGCGATGGTTTCGTTCCTGCGGGAGGAGCCCAAACAACCCGATTAAGTGTCCCCCATGACGGTTTCCAATGAACTCCCCTATGGAGTCATGCTCGATGTGAACTCACGTTTTGTGATTTCGCCGGATGGACGTGAACTGGGGTTCGTGGCTCGAGGCCCAGATTGGAAGAGCGATGTAGCTTCGGCCCAATCACTGCCCGGAACGGACGACCTTGGGCCTGAGCGGTGTCTCGGACTCAGCGCGTGCTTTCGTACATGGTGATGCCCACGCCTCCAGGCTTCATACCCGGGGGGGAACTTAAAAATTTCCCCGTGTTCAGGAATGCATAAGGGCTATCGGTCCGCACCTCGAACGCCGGCACAAGGGCGCCGGATCCGGTATTGCGAACGATAATGATGTCTCCGTTGTCGGCCTGCCAGAGGTATCGCGCATCGATTGCCGGAGGGCTCGACAGGTTCTGGTAATCCGCACCACCAAACAATACCTTGCCTGGAATGCGTCCGCTCAGTTCGCCGCCCGTGATCGGAATGATATTTCGATTTCCGCGTTTGCTCACACCCACGGATTGGCTGGGACTCAAGGTGACCGTTTCGGTGATCAACACGGGGCCCTGCTTTTCGGCGGGATCAGCCTTTCTGTAATCCCAGGGCTGGCTCGGCACGCCCGACGGTTTATTAATCCGCACAATGCTTGCAGCGTCCGTCGCAGTCATGACGCCGGAGACGTCATAGATCCGCATCGTCATGGTTTTCGCGGAAGCATTCAACACGCGCCGCGCGACATACTTCCCGGAATTGAGCCAGGCAAACGGTCCGGCATTTGGAGCTTCGAAATCCATGACAACACGGACGTCATTGGCACCTGCACCGGTTCCGGCAGCGTGCACAAAGACATACTTTCCATCGCTCGTCCGGAGCACGAAATATTGTTCGATCTCGATCGTGCCGTTTGAAAGAGTCAGTTCCAGATCCAGGGCTCCGGGCATGACGGAACCCGAGAGCTTTGAGCCCGACAACGTGCCGTCCTGAATGACGGCGACTTGCCGGTCCCCGTAGGGGGTCTTCCCGATGTTCGCCACTCGCTCGAGCTTCATCTCCGCCTCGAAGATCAAAACACCACTCTCAGGATTCGGGATACCCTCCGCCATCCCGCAGTTCCATGACGTGTGAGGCACAAGCACCTTTACGTTTTGTGCGAACGCCTGAACCGTCTGGAGAACCAGGCAAAGAGCCGCGGGAACAATCAGAACGATACGTTTCGTCTTCATTCCAACTCCATCTTCAACACCTAAGGAGCGGTACACGTGTATGACGCCGCTTCCGTGCGCGCGCCCGAGTTGTACTTCGGATAGGTGGGATACGAGCACAACGGCAGGCTCCCGGTGTTACCGGTCACCGTAGCCGACTTTGCCGGCGCTGTTCCCTTTTCCACCCAATCGAGCAACATCGCCACTCGATCAAAGCGGCTCGGAATCTGCGTCGCTGAAATCGCCTGACCGTCACCGTTCGCGGTATAGCTCGAGCCCGTCAGGCCGTGGCCGGTCTGCGGGATTACATAGAATCGTGCGAAATCATCGACTGCCGAACGGCCCATCTTGTCGATTACCGATTGGTAATAGTCGAGTTGAGATCCGGGAGACGCAAGAGTGTCGTTGGTTCCCATGGCGACAATCATCCGTCCTCCGCGTTTGGCAAATGCGGAAAGGTCCGGATTCGTGGAGTCCAGCCATGCGGAAAGCTCTTCACGGCGTGCATTCAGAGCGCCGCCCTCGACGTAATCGAGAGGATTGGCTTTCGTGTTCTTCATCAGGAAGCCGGTCACGCCAAGAACACCGAGATGCGAATGATTCGGCGCATTCTCCGCCGCGCCTTCCTGGCCTTTAAAACGGGCGTTCATAATGAGGCCACTTCCCGAAGGATCGATATTCGGCACCCACATGCCGAACGTCTTCGTTCCGTTCGCAAGGGGCGTCGCGAATTTGTACCGGCTGTAGACCAGTTTCAGCGTCGAAATCTGGCCGTCCGTGAAACACGCGTTCGCACTCGTATCGGCGGGATTGGGATCGATGTTGTTGGGGCAACGCTTTGATGCCCACGGATTACGATTTGGAGCCCCCTGGCTCGTGTCGAAGATGGCGCGGCACGCCATGTAGTTATTCATGACGCCGTCCGCAAGTCCGTCAAGCTTGTCACACTGACGGACAAATTCGGCACGAATCGCCTCGATTTTGGCGGGTGTGATCCAGTTCGCCATCGGTTTTTCCTGAATGCGAATCCACTCCGGGCCAAGCATCAAGGAAGAGAAACTGACAATCGGCACATTCGCTGCAATACCGTTGTAATCGTTGGGATAGCGCTGTGCGACAGTCAGTGCCTCGCGGCCGCCCTGCGAGGTTCCGATGAAGTAATTGAACTGCGGCCGCTCACCGTACAGACGCTCCATCAGAACCATCGCCGCATCATGAGTCTTCTTCAGCTGCATGTAGCCCAGATTTTTGATTGCTTCGTCACTTAAAGCCCAGTCATCGCCCGAAGGCCCGGCGGCCGGTGCAGCGCCACCACGGGGCGGGCCGAATCCGCCTTGCTGATGGCCCGAGTCGCTGCCATATGTGGCGAATCCGCGCTGCAACAGTGTCGCGGCCTCGCCGCCCGTCAGATTTGGAATAGAGCCGTTCATACCGCCGCCACCCAGTTGCACGCCGTGGCTCGTCCACGAGGCCGGGAGCACAACTCGGAAATTGATGGCGCGTCCATTCGGGCTGGTATCGGTGGGCGCCATCGCTCCATCGATGGAGCAATAGGCTGGTGCATTAGCTGCTGCAGCAACCCAGCGGGGCGCAGCAAGTGTGACTCCCGCCACCGGCTCTCCGATCGACGAAATCGGAATAGAAGTTCCCAGACGGGAACTCACGCAGTCCTCTGCGGAAATCGTGTGACTCGACTGCTGGACTGTCGCCTGTGGAGACAACGCTTTCAATCCACCTGACAACAACAGCACCACTGCCAACGCGGCGAGCGCTCCAATGAGAGATTTATTCATAAGTAACTCCTGGAACAATAGGATCTGGCGTCTACAGCTAATAGAGAGTCCAGGCATATAAGATCAAGGACCGAATCCGCCAGCTTGAGTCGCCTATTGCGCCGCGAACCCGCTCAGGATGACCGGTCTCGCAAATATCCCTGCGGAGTCTTTCCGGTCCATCTCCGGAATGCCCGATGAAAAGAACTCAACTCGGAGAACTGCAGGAGATTCAAAATTTGATGAATGCCCGCCCGGCTCAACAGATTCAGTGCCAGATCGCGTCGAAACGCATCGAGTTCATCTCTGTAGGACGTTCCTCGACTATTGAGTTCACGCTGAAGCGAACGCCCGCTCAGCGCCAGCTTCCTGGCTGTGGCCTGCAGGCGAACATCACCACGAGTGAAACCATCTGCAATAACTTTTCGCACGTCGCCCAGGAAGTCATCGTTTGAGGATTGCTTCAGCAAAGCCTGGCCATAATGGTCCAGAATGTCGCTCAGCAGCGCGTTCCCGCTTGGAAGAGTCATATCCGCAATTTCTCTCTCGAGCGTCATCCGATTTATGGATTCATTAAACCGCACCGGACAGCAATACGTCGGGTGATACGAGTCCATGCCCGCGGGCGCTGCATGTGCAAAGCAAATTTCCTTCGGACGCCATTCCACGCCCGCCGCCAGACGTAAGCGGGCAAAAATCATCGAGAAAATGAACTCCACATAAAAGTGAGACGGCCCCTCTGGAGCATAGGGATTGTGGAGTTCCAGATGAGTTCCGCCCTGCGCCGTCGACAACTGCAGTTCGAATGCGCCGTTGACGAGCGGAAAACTGCGGATGAATTTCTTCAGCGAATCGCGAGGAGTGGCTCCGGTAAGCAGAAGATAGTCCGCAATCCTGTAAGTCCCGAAAGGTAGAACCGCGATGACGTGTTCCGCGATCATCGGATCGCTCGTGGCCTTGCCTGCTTCTTCCCACAACGCGAAAGCCTGTTCTGCGGAAAGTCTCGATCCGGGTACAGAAATCAGCGCAGATGGAACTCTGGCGGCGGCCAACAGGCCTTCGGAAGACACTCCTCTGCTGCGGCAATAATCGACGACGCCTCTCGGCGTGACGTTCGCAACACTAATTGCTGGCATTCGGCCGATTATACGGCGAAATCTGTCCGGAAGCTTACGCACGGTGCTTTCCGTAAGGGGCGGACCGCTCCGGTCATGCGGCTTTTCGTCTATCGAATAGGGGCCGATTCCCTGCGGGCCTGGGTCCGGACGTGTTATAGGAGTTGTGCCGGCACAGGACTTACTATGACCCAATTTCGAATGGACGTTATCGCCCTCAGCCTGGTCGCGGTCGGCACGATGTATCTCCGGAGTTCGCCACCAGGTCTTCCGATGCCGGTCGAGTTGCTCCGAAAGTGCTGTGCAGTTTATCTTGCGGTGTTTAAGCGATTTCGCGTCGCCGACGCCGATAGAATTCCAGATTGTGGCGCGGTCATCCTGGTTGCCAACCACACCGCGGTTTACGACCCGGTGTGCCTTCAGGTTGCTTGCAAACGCCGCCTCATCCGATTCATGGAAGCCCGGGAGTACTATGATGTTCCGGTTCTTCATACCCTGTTCCGTCTTCTTAAGGTAATACCCGTAAACCGCACGGGCAATGACACCGCAAGTATCCGAACGGCGGTTCGAGAACTTTCAAACAAGGGATGCATTGGAATTTTTCCCGAGGGCCGAATCAGCACCGACGGCCAGATCCATCGAGCACATCAGGGGGTGGCTTTGCTGGCGCTCTTGACCAATGCCGTGGTCGTGCCTGCCTTTTTCCAGGGGACGCATCCATTTTCCGGGATGATCCGGGATTTCTTTCAGTTCAATCATGTGACTCTTCATTTC
>Ga0163162_10004671_pt1 | contig 13208 bp, 10 predicted proteins | sample S55metaG_FD_115310 | JGI IMG/M metagenome (GOLD analysis project Ga0163162, IMG submission 115310) | Switchgrass rhizosphere microbial communities from Kellogg Biological Station, Michigan, USA - S5-5 metaG | ecosystem: Host-associated > Plants > Roots > Rhizosphere > Soil | place: USA...
CAGAACCAGCGTTCCATCGCGCAAGGGAGCAGTGGCGATATAGACGTCGGTAGTTCCGGGTTGCAGCGGACAGACGATGTTCGGAGGCGCTCCTGGCCTGCGGATTTCGAGAGAGGCAATGTTGTTTTCGCGGCACAGCGTGGCATAGTTGACGCCATCCGCGTCCACTTCGGGCAGGGAGGCGACCCAGCGCGCCATGATGTTGGCCCGGCCCTGCACTTCGGCCGAGAGTGCCCGGCTGCTCTGTACCAGGTCGGTACGGATGCCCTCCGCTGGGCGGCTGAACCATTTCTCCACATTGCGGTTCAGGATCACATAGCTGAAGAGTCCCAGGAACACGACCGGCAACAAGCTGAGCGCAAGTGCGCCCGCCAGCATTTTGGTCTTGATGCGTGAGCCTTCACGGTTGGCCTGGCGCTCCAGGTACAGCTTGACGCCAGTGCGAAACAGCATGAAGCCGAGCGTGACGGTGAGTAGGAAGATTAGCGTCGAGACTGCCCAGAAGACGAAGGTCTGGGGAGCGTCGGCCGGCCCGTATTCGCCGAAGCTGAAGGAGACTTGCCAGACCACCAGCGTCAGCAAGATTGCCAGCATTGCGAGGCCGGACCAAAAAAGATACCGCTTCCGCATCGGAGTTACTTAGATTATAGGACTGCGCGGAACCAGGCGACTTCGCCCGGCCGCTCAGCCGCGCGCTCTACGCTTAGCGGGCTTCGCTTCATCGATGGATTTCACCGCCGAGGCCGACGCCGCCGGTTTCTTCGCCACCGCCAGGCTCGCCTTCAGGGCTTCGAGGATATCCACCACTTTTTCCTGCCGCGGTTCGGGCGTCGCGACCACTTCGCGGCCTTCCTTCTTGGATTTGATCATCTGCAGAAGGTTTTCACGGTAGGAATCTTTGTACTTGTCCGGCTCGAACTCAGCGGCTAGCGCCTCCACCAGGCTTTGCGCCAGCGCCAGTTCCTTTTCCTTCACCAGACTCAAGTCCGTGCGGAACTCGTCCACTTTCCGGATCTCATGGTTGTAGTACATGGTATGCAGCAGCACGCCATTGGCGCCAGGACGCAGAATCACTACGTGCTCGCGATTGTGCATGGTCACTTTGGCGATGCCCATGTAGCCCGACTTCTTGAGGGCGTCGAACAAGAGGGCGTAAGGCTTCTCACCGGCTTCATCCGGCGCCATATAGTAGGAAGTCTCGAGGTAAATGGGATCGACCGCGTCCGCTTTGACGAACTCCTGAATCTCCATCACCTTGGCGGTCTGCGGCGCTACCTTCTTGATTTCCTCGTCCTCGATCACGACGTAGCGGTCCTTCTCGTACTCGTAGCCCTTGACGATCTCCGTGCGCGGAATGGGCTTATCCTCGGCGGCGCAGTACAAAACCTGCCGCACCCGGGAGCCATCGGCTTTGTGAAGCTGATTGAAGCTGATGCTCTCGCTGCGCGCGGCACTGTACAATTTAACCGGGAACGAGACCAGCCCGAATGTGAGGTGCCCTTTCCAAACTGTGCTAGCCATTGCTTATACCTCGCGAGTTCTCACTATACCTCAAACATTACCCTGTAGTTTTGTATCGGCCGCATGAGCTTAAAAAAGTACGTCGAAAAGCGCCATTTTGACCGGACGCCGGAGCCCGCTCCGCAAACGCCGAAACACACCCAATCGTCGCATTCTCAACTGCAATTTTGCGTCCAACGCCATCACGCTTCGCATTTACATTACGATTTCCGCCTGGAACTGGGCGGCGCGCTGAAGTCCTGGGCGGTTCCCAAGGGTCCGACGCTCGATCCCGATCAGAAGCGTTTGGCCATGATGGTGGAAGACCATCCGCTTGAATATGGCAAGTTCGAGGGCGTGATTCCCAAGGGTAATTACGGAGGCGGCAGCGTCATGCTGTGGGATCGCGGTACCTACGAGCTGCTGGGAGACGCCACTGCGGAGGAACAACTCGCGCGTGGCGATTTCAAGTTCCGCCTTGCCGGGGAAAAGCTGACGGGCGAATTTGCGATCGTTCGCATGAAACGCGGCAAGGGCAACGAGTGGCTGCTGATTAAGAAAAAGGACGCGGCCGCGCGTCCTGGTTGGGACCCCGAAGATCATGCCGAGAGCGTTCTCACCGGCCGTACGCAGGAAGAAATCGCTCGCGGCCTCGACGCCGATCCCGCCCCGGTCGCGCCCTCACGGTCCGCCGCTAAAACGCCGGCCAACATGCCGAAGATCATCACCCCAATGCTGGCGGAACTCGGCAAAGGCGACCCTCCAGCCAGCGGCGATTGGGTCTACGAAATTAAATGGGACGGCGTCCGGGCTATTTGCTTTATCGAGTCCGGCAAGTTAAAAATGTTTTCGCGCAACGGCAATGCGATCGACAAGCAGTACCCCGAGCTTTCGATCCTGCCGCACCAGGTACGCGCCCGCCAGGCCATCATTGATGCCGAAATCGCCGCACTTGACCCTCAGGGCCGGCCCAGTTTTGAGCTGTTACAGCGGCGCATCAACGTAGCCGAAGCGAGCGCTATCGCCCGGCTGGCGCGTAGCCACCCAGTGGTGCTTTTCGCTTTCGACCTGTTGTATCTGGACGGCCGCGACCTGCGTGGCGAACCGCTGATCGAGCGAAAAAAACTCTTGAAAGAAATTCTGAAGCCGGATGACGTCATTCGCTATTCCGAGCACTTCGACACCAACGCTATGGAGTTATTGGCCGCGGTGAAGCAGCAGGGCCTGGAGGGAATCATCGGCAAGCGTCCGCAAAGCCGTTACGAATCGCGGCGTTCCTCTGACTGGGTGAAGTGGAAGGTTGTCGATTCCGAGGATTTCGCGATCTGTGGCTACACCGAGGGTGAGCGCCACGGCTTAGGCGCGCTGGTATTAGGCAAGCGAACGCCCGGCGGCAAGCTTGTATGGGCCGGCAACGTGGGCACAGGTTTCGACGCCGGAATGGTGAAGACGCTATTCGCCAAGCTCGCGCCGCTGGTGATCAAGGAATCTCCGCTCGAGCCGGCTCAGGGCCTGCCACGCAAGGTGGTTTGGACCAGGCCGGAACTTGTCTGCGAAGTGAGATTCGCCAACTGGACCGAAGAAGGCCGTCTCCGTGCGCCGGTGTTCCTGGGTCTGCGCGAGGATCTGGACCCGCCGCCGGCACATGAGCATGCCGCGCTGTTGGCCGCCGATCTAAAAGAGGCCACGCTTACCATCGGCAAGCATCGCTTGAAATTCACCAATCTCGACAAGCTGTTTTATCCCAAGGACGGATATCGTAAACGCGATCTGCTGAACTATTACGACGCAGTCGCGTCGCTGCTGCTGCCGCACTTGAAGGACCGCCCGCTCTCGCTCAAGCGCTATCCCAATGGGATCGAAAAACCATTCTTCTTTCAGAAGCAAGTGGCCGAGAGCTTCCCGAAGTGGCTCCCTACCGCCGCCGCAGAGGGTATCGAATACGCGGTCGGCGCAGACCGCGCCGCGCTGCTGTTCCTGGTGAACCTGGGATGCATCGACCACAATCCCTGGATGAGCCGCGTGGGCTCGCTGGAACACCCCGACTACGTGTTGATCGATCTTGATCCGCACGAGTGCGGCTACGACAAAATCGTCGAGGCGGCATTATGGGTGCGCGGCCGCCTGGATCGAATCGAACTGGCGAGCTACCCCAAGACCACCGGCGGCGACGGCATGCACATCTTCATACCCTTGGAAGCGCGCTACACCTACGCACAAGTCCGCGCGTTCGCTGAGGCGTTGTCCGCGCTGGGCGCTGCCGAGCGGCCCGACCTCTTCACCACGCCGCGTACCGTTTCGCGCCGCGAAAAAGGTAAAGTCTATTTCGATTGGCAGCAGATCGCCGAAGGCAAAACGATTTCCGCGCCTTACGTTCTGCGCGCTTACGCAGGCGCTCCGGTCGCGACGCCGCTGGCCTGGGATGAAGTGACACCCCGTCTGCGCCCGGAGCAGTTTCACCTGGGTAACGCGCTTGCCCGTTTCGACCGCGTTGGCGATCTGTTCGCGGGAGTCCTCAAGAATCCGCAGGGGTTGGAAGCGGCGATCGAGAAGATGACCAAAGATGTATAGTGCGTGTAATCTTCCAGACTGGCAGCAACGTCTAAGAGATCGAGGACCAAATGAAGCCAATGAAACTACGTCTTTTTTTTGTGCCCGCGGCGATTACCCTGATGATGGGCGCGACGCTGCTGGCGCAGCCGCCGGCCGGTATGCGCGACCCTAGCCAGCGTATCGAAAATATGTTGACCAGGACTCTAAATCTCAACGCCACGCAGCAGGGCCAGGTGCACACGATTCTGGCCGACGCCCAGCTCTCGTCGCAAGCGATCCGCGACCAGTTAAAGCCCTTGCGCACGAGCTTGCTCACCGCGATTAAGGCGAACAATAGCGCCCAGATAGAATCGCTGCATCAGCAGATTTCGCCGCTGCAGCAGCAATTGGACGTCATTCACTCAAAGGCCTCCGCACAAATTTACGCTGCGCTCAGCCCCGATCAGCAGACCAAAGTCGGTAACGCCATTGGCATGCTGATGGGCGGCGGATTCGGCCCCAGAATGCGGCACGGCGAACCGCCGAAACAGTAGCCGGCACTACCCGACAAGCTTCCCAAGACCGGCCGACAGCGGCGACAGAACTAGCCTCCGCTCGTCGGCCGAAACTTTGTAAGCGCCTTTACTTTTTCCATCCAGTTGTAGACGATGGGGCAGTAAGTGGCGCGATCCACCAAAGCCCACATCCTGCTTTCGAGCGACCCGCTGCCCTTTAGCAAATGCGGAAACCGTTCGCAGTTGCCGGGACGCGCCTCATAAACCGTACAGTCGTTCCCATCCAGAAACTCACAGCCTTGCGCGTTGCGGCGTAGGATCAAGACGTTGTCTTCGTCGCGGGCCGTGTGCTTCTCAAGGAAAGCCTTTTCGGAAAGGCCCAGAAAATGGGCCAGCTTCTGAATGTCGCGCTCGACAATCTGGACTTCGGAAACCCGGCAGCACTCGGCACACTGCCGGCAATCGATTTCATCGGTGACCTCTTCAGCCGCCTTGCGAAACTGGCGCTCGACGAACACCCGCGACTTCATATACTTGCGAAAGCGGCCGTTTTCATCGCGCTTCTTCTCGCCAAGCCGCTTGATCTGCACCAGGTCGGTTATCACTGCTTCCAGGTTACAATCACAGCGTGCCTGACCGTCTATATTTTTCTTGCCGCCTCCGGGCGACCAGCGAAGCTCAAATCCTCGATCAGTTCGGCAAACTGCTGGGCGTGTTTCCGTTTTCCAAGCTCGCGAAACGCGGCCCGGCCCTGCGCGTCTACGCGATCCAACTGGTGGAGCCTCCGGTATTCGAGCGTGAGTTTCCGGTGGAAACGGCGGTGGATGACATAGTCGATGCCATGCGCGACTTCCTGCACGCGGATTGCGCCTGCGAAATCGATACTTTCTGGGATCTGTGGCAGTACGATGGCGATTGGAAGCTGCGCCCCGCTCCTCTGACGCTGGCCTGTTACGGCCCCGAGTTTGAAACCGAGCATGGCGATCACCTGCGCATCGAATTCGGCCTGGACGCGCTATTTATGCCCATTCCCGGCCTGGAAGGCAGCTTGCGCATGGGCCAGTCGAATCTGAAGAGCCTGCTGCATCTGGTAAGCGATTTGGAGGGGGTGCTGGACATCGAAAGCCGCCAGGTGTGGTCGGAAAGCGGCGCTAACTTTGCGGATGTTCTGCGGACCGCGCTGGGCTCCTATAATGTGAACTAAATTTAACCATGTGAATTAACTTTAATGGTTTAGATACAACAATATGCGATACAAGTTGGGGCGTTTCGGGTATATTGGGACCAAGGAGTTTTCACACATGAAAAGATTCGGTATTTTGGCCCTTGCCTTCACCTTCCTGACGGGTGCCGCGGTGAGCTCGTTCGCACAGGACGCGCCCAAGAAGGAAGAGAAGAAAAAGAAGAAGAAGAAAAAGGCTGACGACGACACCAAGAAGTAGTTAAACCCTTTCGGGCGGGTCTTCTTGGCCCGCCCAACCTTACCCCTTTATTTCGTATTCGATTCCCCCCAGCCGTTCCGATTCCTCCCATAGCTTTTGAGCCCCAGCCCGATCCTGCGCCTCTTTGGACGGCGTGACGGCCCGGCACTGATTGAAATACTGGCCGTTTGCCTGGGCCGCATCCGCTGCTGACGCCAGGTAGACGATGGTCTCGGCGCCTTCCTCCGGCGAGATGCCGTGGGCGGAGAGAAATCGGGCAGAGGATGGATCTCCTGCTTGTCCTTCGCGCGGAATGCCGAAACGGCTGGCGACGACGCCGGGATGCAGACTATTGGCGGTGACGCCGCTGCCGGATAAGCGCCGGGCGAGCTCACTGGTAAAGAGAACGTTCGCGAGCTTGGATTTCGCGTAGGCTCCGAAGCCGCTGTAGCCGTGCTCCGATTGCAGGTCGCTGAAGTCGAGTTTGGCGCCGCGGTGGACGTCGGACGCCGTGTTGATGATGCGCGCGGGCGTGGAGTGGAGCAGCGTTGCGAGCAACCCATGCGTGAGGACGAAATACGCCAGGTGATTGGTGGCGAACGTCAGCTCATATCCTTCGGCAGTCACTTGACGCCTGCCGCAGATGATGCCGGCGTTATTGATCAGCACGTCGATACGAGGCTCAGCGGCGGCGATTTCGCGGGCCACACGCCGCGCCTCAGCGACGAGCGAGAGATCCGCGAGATGGGCAGTGTGCAAGGGCGCTTGAGCCGCCGACGTCTTCCGAAGCCGGTTCAGGGTTGCTTCGGCCCGGCTTTCGTCACGCGCCACCAACACCAGGCGGGCACCGATGCTCGCCAGCTTGATCGCCGCGGCTTCACCGATTCCCGAGGTTCCGCCCGTGAGAACGACGACTTTCCCTTGCATGCCGCTCACGGGTGCGACCGGCGTTGCTAGGCCTTGTGCATGTACTTGATATTAGATTTAAACACCAGTAGGTTGGGTGCGCCGCCGTCGCGGTTCACCTTCAGGCAGTCCTTGTCGTACCACTCGATGACGCCCTTGAGGATTTCGCCATCGCGGAGCACGATCGACATCGGCGTCTTCGACTGCATCTGCTTCAAGTAGTAAAAATTTTCTGCGTTGGTTTGTTCCGGCGGAGAAGTCCGTTTGGGACCGCCCCGGGGTTGCGGCCGTTGGCTTTTGACTTCGGCCTTTGCTTCGTTGAATGAAGGACGGATTAACTTGCGGTTCGCGGGCTCCATGGGAGCGCTCCTTAGCAACTGAGACGGGGATTGGTACTGCTTAGTTACCTTGATAGCACAGCACCGTCACTCAAGCCAAGGCCCAAAGCGCCACTGCACGAACATTCGCGAACTCAGCGGAGCGACGGCTCCTTGGAAGCTGAGCGGCTGCCGCCGTAGATCCAGCATGCTGCGGCGGTAAGCGCCAGAAACAGACCGGCGACAGCGACGTTCGGATAGAAGACGGAGCCGCCTAGATGCGGAACTCTGGCGGGATCACCGGCCCAGAGCGTCGCGTTGGGCAGAAGAAACGTGATGTAGAAGAAAGGCGTCCAAAATGACAGGGAGATGACTGCCGCGACTACGATGGCAATCTCCGGTTCCTTCGATTGCCGCCATAGGAGCCAGATCCCCATTAGGGATACGCCAGTAAGGAGAAACAGGAGCAGCGCGCCGTGAAAGCGCGCATGCGGGTGCCAGAGGGGATTCAGCAGGTGGTTCCCGCTCCAGTCCAGGGCGAAGCCCAGCACCGATTGCATGAGTAGAATCGCTGTCAGTATTAGTCGCCCAAGTGCCATTCGATTCATGTGAGCCGCTCCATGCCAGCTTTGAATTTCGCTCGCGCCCGTTTTGCATTCACTCGCGATAGTATAGGACGCATTATCTCTTACGTTTCTTCGGATTATTTTGTTCGGCCGACGCTCGATCGGCGATGGCTGTAAGGCGGAGCCTGTAACCTGAGAACCGGAACGGCCACCATAACATTGAGGACATTAGCTGTATTTGTGCGCAATTTTCCGATAGCGACGATCGCGTTCGCTTTGTTTAGCGCCGCGTGTCTGGCCCAGACCGGTGTGGTGAAATCCGAAGGCCAGGTGATTCAAGGCGCCACCGTCAAGGCGACGCAGGGTGACCGCATCCTGATGACCCTGACGGATGACAGCGGAACTTTTCACTTTGACCGCATGACGCCGGGGTCGTGGATCGTCGAAGTAGACATGTTCGGCTTCGAGCATGCGCGCAAAGAGGTGCAGATCGGCGCCAACTCGACCAAGGTCGATTTCACGCTGGCCCTGCGGGAGCGCATTCGTCCCGGCGCCCGGATTCAGGACGAAGCGAGCGAGGCCGAAGGGGCGACGACGCTTCCCAACGCTGCGGCTGCTGCTCCGCCGGAAATTCCTCAAGTGCCGGTGGATGGATCGAACGAATCGTTTCTAGTGAACGGCAGCCTCAGCCAGGGCCTGCAAACTCAGGCGGGCGACCTGCGGCAGGACTTCGGACTGGGTGGCCCAGGCGGCCCAGGTGGACTTTATGCGCCCCCGGGATCCAATCCGGCCGATGGACTCGGAGCGGGTGGCTTGCAGGCAGGCGGGGCGCCTGGTGGCCGCGGAGGGCCCGGCGGTGGCCCTGGTGGCTTTGGCGGCGGCGGTTTCGGTGGTGGTGGCGGATTTGGAGGCCGTGGCGGCGGGGGATTTGGCGGCGGGCCGGGAGGACGTGGAGGACGCGGCGGACCTCGCGACCGTAACGGCAATCCGGCTTTCATCGGGAACCGGCGGCCTAACAACAACCGGATAACGGGTTCTATATTTTATAGATTCGGCAATTCAGCGCTCAATGCGCGTCCCTTTTCGGTCAATGGGCTGCTTGAGCCCAAGGCCTCGTACGCCCAAAATTATTTCGGATTCAGCGCCGGCGGACCGCTGTTCATCCCCAAGCTGTTCCACGCCGATAAAGTGTTCTGGTTTATCAACTACAACGGTACGCGGCTGCGCAATGGAGTGGACCAGTCATACACCGTTCCCACCGCGGCCGAACGCTTGGGCAACTTCGCGACCATTCCCGGCGTGCAATTATTTGCGCCTCAATCCGGCGGCTGCTCCGGTGTCTCCGGCAATACGATTCCGACCAACTGCATCAGTCCGCTGGCGCAACAGATGCTGCAATTCATTCCTCTGCCGAATCAGCCGGGCCTTACGCGGAACTACCGTTTGATCGCGTCGAATCCGAGCAACACGGAGAATCTCAACACTCGCGTGAATACCAACGTGACGCAGAAAGATACGCTCGCGGTCGCGTTTAATTTGCAAGAGCGCAATTCACAGGTATTCGAACCTTACGGCTGCTGCGACTCGACAGACGGCCAGGGAATCAACACCAACATCAACTGGAGGCATAGGTTCGGAAACCGCAGCTTCAATAACGTGCGGCTGGCCTTCAATCGCAACACCACCAGTGGCGTCCCGTTTTTCACGGACAATGTTACGTCTCAGATCGCGATTGCGGGAGCTTCGGCGGATCCGCGCAATTTCGGGCCCCCCAACTTGAGCTTCGCGAATTTCTCCGGGTTGTCGGACAGCAACTGGTCGAAGACCGCGACTTGGAACTACGGTGTGAGCGACACTTTGCAGCTTCATCGGGGCGCCCACAACTGGAGTTTCGGCGGCGGCTACACGCGCTATCTGAACAACGCCATCGGAGACTCAAACGGACGCGGTGCGTTCGGGTTTTCGGGCTTGGCCACGGCGCAGTACGTCAACGGGCTTCCGGCGGCGAATACCGGCAACGATTTCGCGGATTTCCTGCTGGGTCTGCCGGAAACGAGTTCCATCAGCCACGGAGCCACGGGTGTTTTGAGTTCCTACTTCCGCAGCAATTCCTATAATGCTTTCGTCATGGACGACTGGCGGGTGGCCAGCAATTTCACGCTGAATCTGGGAGTGCGCTACGAATACTTCACTCCCTGGAGCGAAAAGTACGGGCACATCGCCAACCTCGATATCGCGCAGGGCTTTACGGCAGTGGCTCCCGTCATTCCCGGCCAGACCGGGCCCTTAAGCGGGGCGGTCTATCCAGCGGCCTTGATCCATCCCGATCGTCATGACTTCGGACCCCGCATTGGCATCGCTTGGAAACCGGGCGCACGCAGCAAGATCGTGGTTCGTGCCGGCTACGGCATCTACTACACTCCCAACCAATACAACCAGTTCCAGTCGAGCCTCGCGGGACAAGCGCCGTTTGCGGTTACCAACTACATCACCACCAGCAGCGCGAATGTGTTGACGCTTTCGAATGGCTTGGTGGCCGTTCCGCCCGGCAAGACCATCACGAACACCTTCGGCGTGGCCTTGGACTACAACGACACCTACATTCAATCCTGGAATTTTTCGGTGCAGCGCGACTTGCCCGGAAGATTGGTGGGCGAAGTCCTATACTCAGGGTCGAAAACCACCAACATGAACGTTCAGCAAGCGCCGAATCAGGCGGCGCTCGGGTCCTCGCTCACCGCCGAACAGCGCCTCCCGATCGCCAACGCCGGGAATTTCATTTTCGATCAGCCGGTGGGCAATGCCACCTACGAAGCTTTGCAACTGCGGCTCACCCGGCGCTTTCAGCGCGGCATTTCGGCCAATCTTCTTTACACGTATTCCAAGGCCATCGATGACGCCGTGCTGGCGCAGAATTTCTTCGATCAGAGCGCGGAGAAGGCCCTGTCTTCGTTCGATCATCGCCAGGTGCTGGGGCTGAACTGGGTATTGGCTTCGCCAGTGGACGCCACCAACGGGTTTCTATCGCATCCGGCGTGGGTCGCGAAGGCGCTGAAGGACTGGACCATCTCGGGCAGCATCACGGCGCAAACCGGCTCCCCCCTTACCGCGACCGTCACCGGCAACCTGGACGGCACTGCTTCCATTGGCCAGTTGCGCGCCGATGCCACCGGCCTGCCGATAAATTCAGGCTCAGGCTATTTCAATCCGGCTGCGTTTGCAGTTCCGCTGGCCGGGCAGTTTGGCACCGCCGGCCGCGATACCATCACCGGTCCGGGCACCTTCGCGCTCAATTTGTCGCTCGCGCGCAGCATCAATCTCCACTCCGAACGGCGGCGTCTCGAAATCCGCCTCGACGCGACGAATGCGTTCAACCACGTCAATCCCACGGGCCTCGTCACTGTGGTCAACTCCAACCAATTCGGCTTGATTACCAGCGCCGGCCAAATGCGGCAGGTCACGGCTACAGTGAGATTGAGGTTCTGAGATGAAAAGACTCCTGCCGCTGATCGCGATCACGCTCTTCGCTCAAACCCCGACCTTCCGTACCGAAAGCAACCTGGTGATCGTCAATTTGAGCGCGAAAGACAAGGCGGGCCGGCCGGTGACGAATCTCAAAAAAGAAGATGTGGAGATTCTCGAAGACGGCGTGCGCCAGGAGATCAGCGTTTTCGAATTTCAGAAGTTAGCGGGAGAGCCGCTCGCTCCGTTATGGTTTGCCAACGCCACGCCTCCAACGCTCGAAGAGAGAAATGCGGCTGCTTCGGCGGGAAAAGCGGTGGTCGCGCCCACTGCCAACAGCGCCATCCGCTATCAGGACCGCCGGCTGCTGTGTTTGTTTTTCGACATGACTTCGATGGACCCTCCCGAGCAGTTGCGCGCGCAGGAGGCCGCGATCAAGTTTTTGCAATCGCAAATGACCAGCTCGGATCTGGTCGAAATCATGACGTATTCGACCGCGATCAAGGTAGTTCAGGAGTGGACCGATAATCGCCCGCTGCTGATCGAGACGCTGCGCAAGCTGAACCTAGGCGAAGGCAGCGACTTGGCGGATGCTGCCGCCACGACGGCCGACGAGGGCGACGACAGCGGCAGTTTCACCGCCGACGAGACCGAGTTCAACATCTTCAACACCGACCGCAAACTAAGCGCGCTGGAGGACGCCGCCCGGAAGCTGAGCATCTTCCCCGAAAAGAAGGCGTTGGTCTATTTCTCCAGCGGCATCAGCAAGACCGGTGTGGAGAATCAGTCCCAGATCAAAGCCACAGTGAATGCCGCGGTGCGCGCCAACGTATCGTTTTACCCGGTGGATGCTCGCGGCCTGGTGGCGCTGCCGCCGGGTGGAGACGCATCAACCGCGTCGCCGCGAGGCACCGGGATGATCACCGGCACCAAGCAGGCCGGTAACCGCGCGAGTTTCCAGGATACTCAAGAGACCCTGGTCACGCTCGCTTCCGACACCGGCGGGAAGGCGATACTCGATACCAACGATCTGAGCATGGGCATCCGGCAGGCGCAGGAAGATATCGGCAGCTACTACATCATTGGCTACTACAGCAAGAACGAAGCGGCGGACGGAAAATTCCGGCGCATCAAAGTGAATGTTCTCGATAAGAATATTTCCGCTAAGCTCGATTACCGCACCGGCTATTACGCGGGGAAGCAATTCAAGAACTTCAACGCTTCCGACAAGGAGCGGCAACTCGAAGAAGCCTTGACGCTGGGCGATCCGGTGAGCGAACTTCCGCTCGCGCTCGAAGTGGATTATTTCCGGGTGGCCAAAGAGCGCTACTCGGTTCCTATCTCGGTGAAAATTCCCGGCTCCGCCGTTGGCCTGACCAAGAAGGGCGCCAAGCAGACGGTGGATTTCGATTTCATCGGCCAGGTGCGCGACGCCTCCGGAAAGCTGGTGGGCGGAGTGCGCGACAACATCACCGTGAAATTGAACGACACCGATGCCGAGAAGATCGGACGCCGCTACCTGCAATACGATTCGGTGCTGACACTCGCGCCTGGAACCTACGGCTTGCGCTTCCTCGCCCGCGAGAATTTGAGCGGCAGGATGGGCACGTTTGAAACGAAGTTCACCGTCCCCGATCTGAGTGCCGCGAAATCGCTGCGCGTAAGTTCGGTGGTCCTGAGCAATCAGAAAGAGGCGGTTTCATCGGCAGTGGGCAGCGCCGATAGCAACAAGAACCTTCTGGCGGCGCACCCGTTAGTCGAAAACGGCCAGAAAACGGTGCCGAGCATCACGCGCGTTTTCCGCGGCGACCAGACCCTGTATGTCTACGGCGAAGTCTATGATCCCGCCATGGACCCGGATCGGAAGATCCCCGACATACAAGCGAACTTCGCGTTGCTGTTGGGCGGGCAAACGGCATACACATCGCGTCCGCTGCGTCTCAACAAACTGGCCACATCGCGGCCCGGGGTGGCGCAGTTCACGTTCCA
>Ga0163162_10004672_pt1 | contig 13206 bp, 15 predicted proteins | sample S55metaG_FD_115310 | JGI IMG/M metagenome (GOLD analysis project Ga0163162, IMG submission 115310) | Switchgrass rhizosphere microbial communities from Kellogg Biological Station, Michigan, USA - S5-5 metaG | ecosystem: Host-associated > Plants > Roots > Rhizosphere > Soil | place: USA...
AAATGCCGATGTTTGATTTATAGGATGGTGATAATCGCCTCAATGCAATACGGTAGTTTAAAAAGCCTTGCTAAAATACTAAAGATTATGCAATAGGTTTAATAAATTTGCGCATGCCAGAAAATGAACAAAATAACGAGGAGGATGCAGGTAAGCAGGTTAGCGACTACGCTAAGTTTACCGGTATCGCGTTCCAGATGATCGTGGTCATCGGTATTTGTGCTTTCGCGGGTTATAAAATTGACGAAAGTGCCGGACATAAAGTAAAGTGGGTTACTGCTGCACTTTCACTTGCCGGTGTGTTTATTGCATTATTCCTTGTTATACGATCTGTAAAAAAATAAAAAAATTGCTGCGAGTTATCCTGTCCTTTATCCTGTTTGTATTTATCACGGCAATCCCCCCGGTTTTGCTTAATTATACCGGCCATGCCAACTGGCTTGTCCCGCGGTTTTGGCTCATCTTTTTTTTTATATCGATGCTCACATTTATCACCGTTTTTATGGTGAATTTTGTGGGTAAGATCAACTATTCGTTGTACACTCAAACCTTCCTTGCGGCTACTACCGTCAAGATTTTAGCGGCAATGTTTTTCGCCCTGTTTTTCCTGATGAAGGTGAAACCGAACAACGGGATTTTCCTGGCCGATTTTTTTTACGTTTATTTCTTAAACATAGCCTTTGAAATTTACGGTTTGTTGTGTACCTTGCGCAACCAAAAATTAAAGTAAAAAACTCTCTGCTAATGGATTTTAGGCCTGTTTTGAACTCAAAAAAAATCACCTTAGGTATCGTTTTAAGCGTTTTTTCGCTATTTGTATCTGTAAAGGCGTTCGCTTTACAAGAAAAAAATCCCGCTGAGTCTGCCACCGAAACAAAGGAAGAAGCAAAATTTGATCCGACTGAAACCATCATGGAGCACATTTCGGATTCGCATTATTTCCACATCGGTGGAAAACTTGCGATGCCGCTTCCGGTAATACTTTACACCGATAAGGGACTTGAAGTTTTCATGTCGTCGGTGTTTGAAGAAGGTGAGAAAATTCACGAAGGGAAATACCATAAATACGCTCTAATTCATGATAAAATAAAGGCAGTAACCGGCGAGGACAGAACAGAAGATACTACAGCTAAAGTTTTCGATTTGTCGATCACAAAAAACGTAGCATCATTGCTGATGTCTGTGTTTTTATTGCTTATTGTGTTTTTAAGTATAGCCTCAAGCTATAGGAAACGTGTTGGTAAAGCGCCAAAAGGTTTACAGTCGTTCCTGGAGCCGGTTATTTTATTTGTGCGTGACGAGATCGCTTTACCTAATATCGGTTACAAATACGCGCGCTTTATGCCGTTATTGCTAACCGTGTTTTTCTTTATCCTGATCAATAACCTGATCGGTTTAGTTCCGTTCTTTCCGGGCGGTTCAAATCTTACCGGTAATATTGCGGTAACGCTGGTGCTTTCGGTGATTACTTTATTGGTAGTTAACCTTAATGGTAATAAGCACTACTGGGCGCACATTTTTGTGCCGAGTTCTGTGCCGATTTGGTTGTGGCCATTATGGTGGGTTGTTGAGATATTAGGTATCTTTTCAAAGCCATTCGCGTTAATGATTCGTTTGTTCGCGAATATTACTGCTGGTCACATCATTGTGCTTAGCTTAATATCGTTGATATTCGTATTTAAGTCTGTTGCTATTGCGCCTGTATCTGTAGCCTTCGTTGTGTTTATGGATGTGCTTGAATTATTGGTAGCCATGTTGCAGGCATTCATTTTTACACTGCTTACCGCCCTGTTTATTGGTACTGCCATTGAGGAGCACCATCATTAATTAGTAAATAACTATAATATATATTAACATTTTAAATTTAAAATCATGATTGGAAGTATTGCTGCATTAGGTGCAGGTTTAGCGGTAATCGGTGCTGGTATCGGTATCGGTCAGGTTGGTGGTAAAGCCATGGAAGGTATATCACGTCAGCCAGAAGCTGCTTCAAAAATCCAAACTGCCATGATCATCGCTGCAGCTCTTATTGAAGGTGCTGCTCTGTTCGGTGTGGTAGTATCATTCCTGGGCTTACGTTAATCAGCCCGCAAAATTAAGAACCGCAGCCGGGGCGGTTGGCACCGGGGCGGTTCTTATTAAAATGTTTTATTAAAGTAAAAAAAGAGATCAATATAAAATGAATCCATTAGTTGTCCCTGATTTAGGTTTAGTTGTTTGGACTACAGTAGCTTTCGCTTTTCTGTTCTTTATATTAGCTAAGTTTGCCTGGAAACCTATCATGGCCGCCATTGGCGAACGTGAACGTTCAATTGAAGATGCTTTATTAAAAGCGGAAGCTGCTAAAGAAGAAATGAGCCGTTTAACCAATGAGAATGAATCATTGATTAAACAAGCCCGTGCCGAGCGTGACCTGATATTATCTGAAGCCCGTAAAGCCAAAGAACAAATAGTATCTGATGCTAAAGAAATTGCACACAAAGAAGGCGCACGTATGATTGAGCTTGCCCGTGTTGAAATTAACAATCAGAAAGCTATAGCTTTGGCTGATGTAAAAAACCAGGTTGCTACCTTATCATTAGAGATCGCTGAGAAGATCCTTCGCAAGCAGTTTGAAGATCAGCAGCAGCAAGACGAACTGGTAAGCCAGTTATTGAAAGAAGTGAAGTTATAGGATTCCGGATTTGGGATGCGGGATTTCGGATTAGTCCGGGTATTCGCTGACCAGTTTAAAAGCCGAAATTCAAAATAAAAATTCCGAAATCGAAAATTCGAAATCCGAAATAAAAAAGAAATGTCAGAAATAACGGTAGCAACCAGGTACGCCAAATCGATCATTGATCTTGCACAGGAACAAGGAATTGTTCCGGAGATCAAAGCCGATATGGACCTTTTCTTAAAAACCCTGAAGGGCAGCCCCGAACTGGTAGCAGTATTGGCTAATCCTATTATATCTCACTCAAAAAAGGTTAAGATCCTTGATGAGATATTTTTAAATAAGGTTAACAAAACTACACTCGCTTTCTTTAAGCTAATGGTTAACAAAGGCCGCGGCGAAGTATTATACTTTACTGCCGGCGAGTACATTAACCAGTACAACGTTAAAAACCACATCACCAAAGCCAATGTTACATCAGCTACGGAACTTTCTGCAGCCAATAAAGCAATCCTGATTGCAGAGTTGCAGCAAAGCATTGGCGGTACCGTTGTATTAGATGCCAAGGTTGATCCGGCATTGATAGGCGGTTTTGTTTTAACCGTTGGCGACAGGCAGGTTGATACCAGCATTGCCGCAAGCCTGAAGAAATTGAAAAAGGAATTTGCTGTTCAAGCATAATTAATAAGTATTAAAAGTAAAACTCTAAATAAATTTTAAACAATGGTAGAGGTAAGACCAGACGAAGTATCAGCAATTTTGCGTCAGCAGTTGGCCGGCTTCAAGTCAGAATCTGAATTAGAAGAAGTGGGTACTGTACTCCAGGTGGGTGACGGTATCGCACGCGTTTATGGATTAACTAAAGTACAGTCGGGCGAGTTGGTTGAATTTGGCACTGGATTGCAAGGCATCGTACTTAACCTTGAAGAAGATAACGTGGGTGTGGTATTGTTAGGCAGGTCTGACGATATTAAAGAAGGTGATACCGTTAAACGTACCAACAGGATTGCATCAATTAACGTAGGCGAAGGCATGCTTGGCCGTGTTGTTGATACCTTAGGTGCACCTATAGATGGTAAAGGCCCAATCACCGGTCAAACTTACGAGATGCCGCTTGAGCGTAAAGCTCCTGGCGTAATCTACCGTCAGCCGGTAACCGAGCCATTACAAACCGGTATCAAAGCTATCGACGCAATGATCCCTATCGGCCGTGGCCAGCGTGAGTTGGTTATCGGTGACCGTCAAACAGGTAAAACTGCGGTTTGTATCGATACCATCATCAATCAAAAAGAATTTTATGATGCAGGCAAGCCTGTTATCTGTATATATGTAGCCTGCGGACAAAAAGCATCAACTGTTGCTAACATCGTTCGTACACTTGAAGAGAACGGCGCTATGCCTTACTCAATCATCGTTGCTGCAAACGCATCAGATTCTGCAACTATGCAGTTCTTTGCTCCGTTTGCCGGCGCTGCTATCGGCGAGTACTTCCGTGATACCGGTCGCCCTGCTTTGATCATCTATGATGACTTGTCAAAACAGGCGGTTGCTTACCGTGAGGTATCGTTGTTATTACGTCGTCCACCGGGTCGTGAGGCTTATCCAGGTGACGTATTTTACCTGCACAGCCGTTTATTAGAGCGTGCCGCTAAGATCAACTCAAATGATTCTATCGCGCAGCAAATGAATGACCTTCCTGAGTCAATCAGGGGCATCGTTAAAGGTGGTGGTTCATTAACAGCTTTGCCTATCATCGAAACACAGGCTGGTGACGTATCTGCATACATCCCAACCAACGTAATTTCGATCACTGACGGTCAGATCTTCCTTGAATCTAACTTGTTCAACGCGGGTGTTCGTCCGGCTATTAACGTAGGTATTTCGGTATCACGTGTAGGTGGTAACGCGCAGATCAAATCAATGAAGAAAGTTGCCGGTACCTTGAAGCTTGACCAGGCGCAGTTCCGTGAGCTTGAGGCTTTCTCAAAATTCGGTTCTGACCTTGACGCTTCAACTAAAAACGTACTGGACAAAGGTATCCGTAACGTAGAGATCCTGAAACAAGGTCAATATTCACCGGTATCTGTTGAAAAACAAGTTGCTATCATTTACCTGGGTACTAAAAACTTAATGCGTAACGTACCTGTAAATAAAGTAAGGGAATTTGAAACCGAATTTACCGACCAGTTAGAGGCCCGTCATCCAGAAGTTTTAGCTGCCCTTAAAGCAGGTAAATTTGATGACCAGCTTACAGGCGTACTGGAAACAGTAGCTAAAGAACTTTCAGGAAGGTATTAATCTTTTTGATGTGCAGATATGCTGATGTGCAAGTGTGCAGATTAGCATATCTCTCAAATTGATTTTAATTAAATAATCGTGTGGTGGGCAATTTGCACATCTGCACATCTAAAATTTGCACATCGTAAAGAATGGCTAATTTAAAAGAAGTAAGAAACAGGATCAAGTCTGTATCATCAACTCAGCAGATCACCAAGGCTATGAAAATGGTTTCGGCTGCCAAGTTGAAACGTGCTACCAACGCTATTATTCAGCTGCGCCCTTATGCCAATAAGCTAAAGGACCTGCTGGCTAACTTATCTGCAAGTTTGGAGGATAACACTTCTCCTTATCTTCAGGAACGTGAGCCGGTACGCGTACTGGTAGTTGTGGTATCATCAAACCGTGGTTTGGCCGGTGCTTTTAACGCTAACGTTATTAAAACAGCTAACAACCTGATTGCTGAAAAATATTCAAAGCAGCTTGCTGCCGGTAATGTTTCAATAGTTGCTATCGGTAAAAAAAGCCAGGAGTTTTATCAAAGGCGTAAATACAACGTAATTGGTAACAATAACGACCTGTACCTTGACCTTAACTTTGAAAATACTTCAAAAATTACCGAAAGCATTATGAAGGGCTTTGTTAACGGCGATTACGACCGAGTGGAGCTTGTTTATAACCATTTCCGTAACGCGGCTGTACAATACCTTGTTGCCGAGCAATTATTGCCTGTGCCAAAACCTGAAAAGAAGGAAGAAGTAAAGGCTGCTAATGTTGATTACATCCTTGAGCCATCACAACAGGAAATTGTTGAGCAATTGATCCCTAAAAATATCAAGATCCAACTGTACCGTGCTGTATTGGATTCAAACGCATCTGAACACGGTGCCCGTATGACAGCGATGGATAAAGCAACCGAAAATGCCGGTGAACTTTTGAAATCATTGAAGCTATCGTACAACCAGGCCCGTCAGGCAGCTATCACTACCGAGCTTACCGAGATCGTGAGCGGTGCGGCAGCCCTTTCAGGCGGCAACTAAGTTTAAAATACTTTTATATAAGAAAAGGCTTTCCGGGAGGAGAGCCTTTTTTGTTGTATGTGGAATGATTTCGGGTAGATTATGTGTAACTTTTAAATGCTGATGTATTGATTTCATTTGCACGCCATAATTAAGGCTAATTGATATATTTGCCTTAATGAAACCTTATCACCCGAAACTCGAAAATTTTGCAGCATTTTTATTTTTATGCGTTGTTATCTGCGGCTGTAAAAAAAAGGATAATCCAACACCGCCTGTTGTGCCAACATCAGTTACTATCTCAAATTTTGCTATCCCCTCCAAATATATTGACGATGCTGACTTTACTATTTTAACCCCGGGGAGCAACAGTACTGCTGACTTTACATATACCAGTGATGATCCGGCTGTAGCCACTATAACAGGTAATACAATACACATCACAGGCGTGGGTACTGTAAATATAACGGCTACTCAAGCTGCAACAAAGAGCTACGCTGCTGCCTCTGCAAAAACTAATTTTACTGTATTGCCCAATGTTTATATAGCTGGAAGTAGTTACGTAATTGCCGACGGTAATACTGCAGGAGTTTATTGGAAAAATGGAAACATTAATTATCTCGAAGGGCACGGATTAGGAACAGATATTTTTGTGCAAGGTAAAGATATATATGTTGCTGGGTCAGTTAGTGATGGCGGAATATATTACAGACCAGGGTACTGGAAAAACGGAGTTCAGCATCTGCTCTCAAATGGAAATGGCGAAACCTCAGCGATTGCTGTATCCGGTGCCGATGTTTATGTTGTTGGGACTACTTTCAGCGACTTAGATCCTACTGATATACACCCGACCGTTTGGAAAAATGGAAATATCATGACCTTGCCTAATCCATTGGATATTACCGGGAAAGCTATACCAAAAGGTGTGATAGCATACAATAACAAGGTGTATATATTTGGTAAAACAATTGGACCAAATGGAGCTTCCAGTTCGCCAATAGTTTGGAATGGTGATGGGTCGGTTTTTATGTTGTCGAAGGAAAAGATTGTTTATAGCATCAATTCCATTTCTTTTCAAGGAAATGACTTATATATGTGCGGTTCGATATATACCAATAATCATTACCTGGTTTATTGGAAAAATGATGTGGCAAATTCTATAATAAATTCAACCGCAAATGATGACGCTTATAATTCGATGACGCTTGTAGGGTCAGATGTTTATATTGCAGGAATTGATTTGGCTAAAGGAAGTTACACAGCTGCATACTGGAAGAATGGGCTTGAAACAGAATTAGCTCAAAATTCAACAGCTACAAGAATTGCATCGCAAGGGAAGGATATTTATATCGTTGGGACGAGTTATTTAGGCGGCGATTACAACGGTTATGCAGCTGTGTATTGGCTTAATGGTAATCTTATTAAATTACCTGGGTCTAAAGGAGGAGATGCAACATCTATAACCATTGTCGATCATAAATAACTGAGTTGGATTTTGGCATTATAGTCTTTTGTAGGCCAAGGGTTAACAGTAACATATGAAAATTATACTAACCATTGGATAACTCTTTTCGGCGTGTTTACTGGTGTATTTGTCTTTTCCATTGGGTTGAATTTAACTCACGCCAATTTATCTTACAATATTTTTCAGGCAATAGCTGCTGCGTTATTTTTAGTTATCGGCTATGGGATGATGTTTTGGGCTTTCTTAATAGTATCGTTAGTTGTGTTGGATATAATCCTTATAGTCTCCTATAAGAAAAACCTTAAAATCAGACTAATGATAGAATGGCTGATTATTAGCAGCCCTTTTATTTACGGAATGATTAAATACCACGAATGGATATTTGTAGTAGGTATCGTCTCCTTTTTTATAACGCAACTGTTAAGAGAAAAATATATCCTGAAGAAGGGACTTTGGTAATATATTGAAGCCCGGGCGAGCGCAACATCATCAGGTAAAAAAACATATTGTAACAATATATCAATGATTTAATCTCATTGGCAGTTATAAACCGCCCGGCAAATGTTTAAGAAATATTCAGTTTTAATAGGAATAGTAATTTCCTCGGTTTTAATGATGATCGCAATTTCGGTTTATCCCGGCGGTTCGATGTATAACGAGTATTCAACGGGTTTTGACTGGCAAAGAAATTTCATCAGCAACCTGTTTGCAGCAAGGGCCTTAAACGGCGCCGAAAATGCCTCGAAAATCTGGGCATATGCCGGAATGTTTCTATTCCCTTTGAGTTATGCATTGTTTTTCGTTAACATGTCGAAGAAATTGCCCAACAAAAATGCAGCTTACATTATAAAATATACGGGGATAGCTAATATCCTGTTTACGTTTTTAACTGTAACTCCCTGGCACGACCTGATGTTAATCATATCTACCAGTTTGTTTTGGACGTGTTTATTTATCATCACAGTTTTTATCTTAAAGACGAAACTTCATTTATTTAAGTTCCTGTGTGTGATTTGTTTGTTGTTTTTTTATTACAGCGTATACTTATGGGGCATAAGTGATTGGAACTTATTACCCATAACGCAAAAGATTAACTTCGCTACGTCGACATTATTAATTTTAGGCGTCGAGTATTTTACTAAGAGAGAGGATTTTGCTCATATTAAATCAAGGGAACAAAAGGCATTGGCAGGTAATAGCTAAGTCTTGTTACTCAAACTTCGGCCGATATCAAAACAAAATCCAAAAATCAGCCTAATCCAAAAAATCCCGGTTCAGACCAATCAGCGAAATCAACGCAATCATAACAAAAATCAGCGGTCAGGGTTACCTCCCGCCACTTTCCGGTATCAATGTATACCAAAGAAAATTAAACAGTTATGAAAGCAAAATTATTCCTGGCGTTGCTGGCGGGCGTGTTGCTGCTAGGCGCATGTGGGCGTAGCTCAAAGTACGAACCACTGAGAGAAGACAAAGCATCTGCTGCTGATACGGTGGCGGTCAGTGCGGATAGTGCTTCGGTAGAAAAATCCCCCACCAAACTGTTAAAAACCGCCGACATTCGCTTTAAAGTAAAAAATGTTCAGCAAACCGGCGATGCCATTGCCGCCCTCACCGCGAAGATTAACGGCATGGTAATGCACCACCAGATGCAGGCCAATATCGAAAGGAGCGAGGATATCCGCATCAGCAACGATTCGGTGAAGCGGGTTTCGGCCTTTAGTACCACTGCCGATATGACCGTACGTGTCCCTTCAGACAAGCTGGAGGATTACATGACCGAAGTAGCGCATATGGGTATGTACGTCACCATGCGTAAAATGGACATTGAAGACCGAACGCTTGACTACCTCTCCGAAAAATTAAAACTCAAAAACCGCCAGGAGCTGGTAGCTCAGCAAAAACAGGGCAAGGTGATCATCAAAAATCCGGTTAACGTAATGCTGTTGAAAGATGATATGGTTGACCAGCAAATTGGTAACATGCGTACCGATGCCGAAGTTAAATACAGCACCATAAGCCTGAGCTTTTATCAAAGCAACACCATTGTACAGGAAACAATAGCCAATGATGACCCTTCGGCTTATCAATTGCCTTTCTTTAAGCGGTTGGCCATAGCCATGAACAACGGCTGGGCACTGTTTATTGAGGTAATGTTAGGTTTAGCTAACATCTGGGTATTTATAGTACTGTCTGTAGTTTTATGGATGTTGTACCGTTATTACAAGCGTAAACACCCGGCATGGTTTGCCGGTGGCATAAAATCATAAAAACTTTGTCGCTTTTTCGGTAAACATTTCTATTTTTGCGCAAACATTAAAAATCGGTACCATGGAATCAATGGAAAATGCTAACGCAGAAGGTCATTACAAATTATTAACTGTAGCTATTGTTATCGGTATAGTAGGCGTGTTCCTGCGTTTTGCCGGCGATGCCAACACTGGCTTTATGTTTACCTCTATATCAAATATTATTTTGATCATTGGTATCCTGATCGCTTTAAAATGCGTTTTCACAATCATAAAGTAGCAAACCCGTAACAGGGAAATGATATAAAAAAAGCGCTTTCATCTTGGAGGCGCTTTTTTTGTGCTTTTTACTTAGGATGATATCCCGATTCGTTCAGGAGTTTCTGGGCATCTTTATCGGCCATCAGTTGAGGTAGCGTAACATCAGGATGCTTATCCATATACTTCCTTACTATTTGCCAGCCTGTCCAAACAGCAAGTTTTGGGGCCGATTCATTCTTTTCGCCGAGGCCGGGAGTAAAAGGAGCTTCTGTAAGGTATTTCTGAATTTTCTGGTAATCGGTTTCGTACAGCAGGTTTTGTTCTAAAAAGTACCCCCATATCTTACCTTCAAATTCATTGCACCATTTTAATTGTTCGGTAGTATAGCGGATCTTGGTGCTATCGGCCATATCTGGCAGCACCCTGTCCATAAAGTACATGATCTTGCCGTTGTATATCATTTTATTAAGCAATGCCTTATCATTATCATCTTCCGGGAACATATCCTCGCGTGCCATACCTTCAACTGCCCGTGGCGTAATATTATCAGGGGTAAACCATTTTGACAGATAATGTGGAAAGGCATTGGTAAGCGAAGGATAAAAGCGCGAATCGGCACCCAGGAAAAGATCTATACCCACACCAAAATAGCCATCGCCAATAGTAGTTTGGGCCTGGAAGCCCGAAATATAGGCATATACCCGCGGCAGGCGTTTTTGTGGATAGTAATATTTAATGTATTTAAATGCTTCGGTAAGGCTGGCATTTTGCCGGTCCATATTGGGGAAGGCCACATCCGCATCGTGCTTCAGATCGTTATAGGCCTTACCCGCAAACACCTGGTGCAGGGCTTTAAAATAACTGGTATCCTTAGTACTGCCAACCTGCAAAATGCGTTCAATAAAATCGGGATAAAAGCTGCCATACTGTTTTTGCAGGTACGCAGCCTGCAAAGCCATGGGTTTATTGCGCATGGCATCAAAATCATGGTCGAACCGCTCAATTTTAACATCAGCATTGATATTGCTCACGTCAATTTTTTTGTTGTGCGTACAGGCGCTTAATATCAGGCCGATGGAAAAAATTAAGTAAATTTGCTTTGCTATATACCGGGTAGGGTTCATCTTTATCCTTTAGGGCAAAAGTAATTTTATTTGCATAATGTTGCTACTATTGTTAAGTCAATAGTCGGTAGTTCTGAGTCGCAAGTTGTATTTTTTGACTAAAGGCTACTGACTAAATATACATATACTATGAAAATCGCGTTAGCACAGCTCAACTATCACGTAGGTAATTTTGAATCGAACACCAATAAAATCATCGATCATATCATCAAGGCAAAAAATAATGGTGCCGACCTGGTTGTATTTGCCGAACTATGTGTTTGCGGCTATCCTTCGCGCGATTTTTTAGAGTTTGATGAATTTATAGGCTTATGCGATGAAGCTGCTAAAAAGATAGCTGCAGTATGCGTGGATATAGCCTGTATCATAGGCCTGCCAACTCCCAATCATAAAACTGAAGGTAAAGACCTGAGCAATTCGGCGTATTTTATTGAAAATGGCGAAGTGAAAGCTGTGGTAAATAAAGCCCTGCTGCCTAATTACGATGTGTTTGATGAATACCGTTATTTTGAGCCCTCGACCGAGTTTAGCTGTATTGAGTTTAAAGGCAAGCGTATAGCCCTTACTATTTGCGAGGACTTGTGGAATACCATTGAGAACCCGCTGTATGTTACCCGCCCGATGGATACCCTTATCCATCAGAACCCGCATGTAATGATCAATATAGCGGCATCACCTTTTGCTTATAATCATGATGAGGAACGCATAGAGATATTGAGTGACAATGCCAGCCGTTATAAACTGCCTTTGTTATACGTTAATCACGTAGGCGCCCAAACAGAATTGATATTTGATGGTGGTTCCTTAGTGTTTGATAACACCGGTAAGCTGATTGACGAAATGCCTTACTTTGAAGAAAGCCTGGCTTACTATACACTTAACGGTGATAACACCCTAAGCTTTGATCATCCCACAACTATAAAAGCCCAACGCCCCGGCGATATAGAACAGATTTACCAGGGGATCATCCTCGGCATCCGCGATTATTTTTATAAATCAGGCTTTAAGCAGGCAATTTTAGGTCTGTCGGGCGGTATTGATTCGGCTGTGGTATGTGCTTTGGCTGCGGAGGCGCTTGGGCCGCAAAATGTGATGGCCGTATTACTGCCTTCACGTTTCTCGACAGATCATTCATTAAAAGACGCACAGGATTTGGTTGATAACCTTGGCTGTAAGCACGAAATAGTACCTATCAAAAGCATTACCGAAGCATTTGAAACAGCATTAAACCCGCAATTTGATGGCTTGCCGTTTAATATTGCCGAAGAAAACATCCAGTCGCGCAGCAGGGCCGTTTTATTGATGGCGATGTGTAATAAGTTCGGATACATTTTACTGAACACCAGTAACAAGAGCGAAGCCGCTGTAGGCTACGGTACTTTATATGGCGATATGTGTGGTGGGATCTCGGTTATTGGCGATGTTTACAAAACCCAGGTATTTGACCTGGCGCGATATATTAACCGTGATAAGGAGATCATCCCTATAAATTCTATCGTTAAACCACCATCAGCCGAGTTGAGGCCCGATCAAAAGGATACCGACTCATTGCCCGAATATGACGTGCTTGATAAGATCCTGGCCGAGTATATTGAAAACCGCTGCTCATCGGCCGAGATCATCAGGATGGGCTATGACGAAGCAACTGTTCGCCGCGTCATCAAGCTTACTAATTCGGCCGAGCATAAGCGTTATCAAACCCCGCCTATTTTAAGGGTGTCGCCAAAAGCATTTGGGATGGGCCGCAGGATGCCAATTGTGGGAAAATACCTGTCGTAACAGCTAAATTTTCACTGTTTAATTGTCAAGTTCACGAATATTGTAAAGCGGTGGTTGTTTTGTTTTAGTTAAGGTTGATTTTTCTTAAAATTGCCTATCTTTCAAACCAATGATCAAACTTTACACAATTATTTCTTTTTGCTATTTGTTATTCATAGCAGGCGATGTTATGGCCCAACAACCTTTGATAACAGAGGCCGGCAAAGCCGAATTGACCAAACTCTCAAATCAAACAAGCGCGGCTTTTAAAACATCATATAGCAAAGCTGCATCGTTGGCGCAAACACACGGCTGGACCTTAACCCGCAGATCAAAAAATGGTAATTTTATTGCCTTACAGGGAGTTAATAAACTTGGCTTTCCCATATACCTCATA
>Ga0163162_10004673_pt1 | contig 13206 bp, 11 predicted proteins | sample S55metaG_FD_115310 | JGI IMG/M metagenome (GOLD analysis project Ga0163162, IMG submission 115310) | Switchgrass rhizosphere microbial communities from Kellogg Biological Station, Michigan, USA - S5-5 metaG | ecosystem: Host-associated > Plants > Roots > Rhizosphere > Soil | place: USA...
GGCAGGATCATGCGCTCGGTGATGTCGGCCGGCGCCTGATAGTTCGGATCGACTTCGGGTTTGACCGGTTTTCCATTTTCCCACTTGTATAAACCTTCACCAGTCTTCTTGCCGCGCTTGCCATCGGCGATCAGCGCGTCGAGCCCGTCGGGGATCTCGAGGCCGAGGAATCCGCCGACTTCCTTGCCGACCGAGGCGCATACGTCGAGGCCGACCGTATCGGCCAGTTCGATCGGTCCCATCGGCATGCCGAATTTCTTCGCCGCCTTGTCCAGCACCCCTCCCGGCACGCCTTCCTTGAACAGGCGCAGCGACTCGAGCAGGTACGGCATCAGGATGCGGTTGACGAGGAATCCCGGCGTGCCTTTTACCGGCACCGGCAGCTTGTCGATCGCCTTGCAGAAGGCAAACGCGTGTTTTTCATTGGCGGCGTCGAGCTGGTCCTGGCGCACGATTTCGACCAGCGGCATCTGCGCGACCGGGTTGAAGTAGTGCAGGCCGAGGAAGCGGCCCGGTGAGACTACGGCGGTGCGCAGTTCGTTCAGCGGAATGCTCGAGGTGTTCGTCGCCAGCAGCGCCCCGGGTTTCATCGATGGCTCGGTCTTCCGATACAGTTCCTGCTTGGCCTCGAGGCTCTCGAAAATCGCCTCGATCACGAGGTCGGCATCGGCGATCCCCTTGCCCTCGACATCGGCCTTGAGCCGCGCGGCAGCGGGCTGGATGCGTTCGGCTGTCTTCAGGCGCTTGGCGAACAAATCCTGCGCGCGGTCCAGCGCAGGCTGGATGAACTTCATCTCGCGATCCTGCAGTGTGACGTCGAAGCCGCGCAAGGCGCACCAGGCGGCAATGTCGCCGCCCATGACGCCGGCGCCGATGACGTGCACGCGTTTGATGGCGGCATCGCTGCCGGCACCGAGTCCCTTCAGGCGTTCCTGCAGGAAGAACACGCGGACGAGGTTGCGGCAGGTCGGTGTCTGCGCAAGTTTGGCGACAGAGCGTGCTTCGAGTTTCAAACGCTGCGTGATGCTCGATCCGCCGCGGCGCCATACCTCGATCAAGGCGAACGGCGCTGGATACTGATCGGGGCGCACTTTCGCCGCGGTCTGCTTGCGCACGATGGGCGCGAGGATCTGGCGTACCGGCCAGATATTCGTCGCCCAGGCCTTGGCGCGTTGCGCGAACGGCCGCTGGCGTGGGTGGCGAATGAGCTCCTTTGCCGCTTCGAGGAGCAGTTCGGGCGAGGTCAGCGAGTCGACTACGCCGAGCGATCTGGCAGCTTCGGCCGACAGGGTTTTGCCGGTCAGCATGATCGGCAATGCGTCGGTGGCGCCGATGAGGCGCGGCAGACGGGCGCTGCCGCCCCAACCGGGATGGATCCCGAGCATGACCTCGGGCAATCCGATTTTCGTGGATGGATCGCGCGAAGCGATGCGGTAGCGGCAGGCGAGGGACAGTTCCGTGCCGCCGCCCATGCAGAAACCGTGAATCGCCGCTACCGTCGGGCAACGCAGACGCGCCAGGTTCTGGAAAACGCGCTGGCCATTTTCGATACTGGCAAGAACGCCGCCTTGCTTTTCATAGAGCTCGAATTCGTGGATGTCGGCGCCGGCGATGAATCCGTTGGCCTTGCCCGAACGAATCACGACTCCCCTGGGCGGATCGAACGACAGGCGCTCGACGATCTGGGCCAGTTCGTCGAGCACTGCGCGGTTGAGCGCGTTGACCGAGGCGCCGGCCCGATCGAATGTCAAGACAACGATGCCGCCGCCATCGGTTTCGGCTTGCCAGTGGGAGAAGCGCAGACCTTCGAACATGGCAGCCTCGGACGCGTGCAGGGCAGGACAGCTATAATCCGGGTTCGGCGCGCCCGCGGTCAATCTCGGCCTGCCGGGTTGGGGGCCGGGTCCCGATTGATCCGCTTGTCGGCCGCCTCCACATAAGGCGGATGCAGCGCAATCCCCCGGTGGAACTAATCACGATGGCTCATGGTCTGGCATTGGCGCTTGATCGGGTCGCGGATAAACGGAGCAAAGCCCGGATGGGCGAAACAGACACCGATCAGGCCCTGGTCGAGCGGGTCCAGCAGGGAGACAAGCGCGCTTTCGATCTGCTGATACGCAAGTACCAGCACAAGCTGGTCAGCGTGATCTCTCGCTATGTTTCCGACTGGAGCGAATGCCAGGACGTCGCCCAGGAAGCCTTCATTCGGGCCTATCGCGCGATTGGCGCGTTTCGTGGAGACAGTCAGTTCTACACGTGGATGTACAAGATCGCGATCAACACCGCCAAGAACTACCTGGTCTCGCAGGGCCGCCGGCCGCCCCAGGACGACGTGTCGATCGACGACGCCGTCCAGCTCGAGGGCAGCGCGCGCCTGAAGGACCGGGCGACTCCCGAGCACGAACTTTTGCGTCAGGAAATTGAACGAACCGTGTTCGAGACTGTCGAAGAGCTGCCCGAGGAATTGAAAACCGCAATTACCCTGCGCGAAGTCGATGGATTGAGCTACGAAGAGATTGCCGAAAAGATGAATTGCCCAATAGGCACGGTCCGCTCACGCATCTTCCGCGCGCGCGATGCAATAGACCAGAAATTGCGTCCCCTGTTGTCCGATGTCCAGGTATCCGACCATGAATGAAACCGCCAACGAACAACTGTCCGCCTTGATGGATGGCGAGTTGCCGCGTGATGAACTTCGCTTCCTCCTGCGTGGCCTCGGTGGAGATGCCGGGCTGGTTCAGCGCTGGTCCCGGTATCAGGTGGCAAGGGCGGTGCTACAGCGGCAGTACGTGCCGGCGGCCACCGGCGATGGTCGCTTTGCCGAGGCCGTGATGTTGCGTCTGGAGCCGGTGCCGGCACAAAGACGCGTGGGGCTGCGCATCGCACGTTGGGCCAGTGGCGGGGCAATCGCCGCCGCCGTCGCCGTGGTTGCGCTGATTGCCACCCGTCCAGCGGGGGAAAACGTCGCGACGCCCGTGGCGAGCACAGATCTTGCGGTGGGCACCCCGTTGTTGCTGCCGCCGCAGCAGCCTGCCGTCGCTCTTCAGGCGCGCCAGCAGCCGGCGTTCGTGCCGATGCCGGCGATGCCGGCGACATTCTCCGACGCGCAGCCCGCCAGCTTTGAGTCGTTCTTGCCGTTTTATGCGAATCCGCGCGGCCAGGCGCAAGCCACTGATACCACGCCAAACGGCTTCGTTCCGTATGTCCTGGTCGTTGGTCCGCGCCAAAAACCCGAGGTCAAGGCTGTTGCTGGACAACAGGATGCACCACCGCCACCGCAGCAGTAGCGGCGCCGGGATAGTCGTCCTCGCGAGCCGGGCCTCCGGTCTTTCAATTTTCTTCAAGTCTGCGGATGCGTCGGCCGCCTTGATGGGGCTGCAAAGCGCCCCCATGAGTTTGCCTGAATAGTTGCTGTGCAGAGCCTGAATTTTTCCGGAACTAAGATGCGCGCAACCAATCAAAGGCGGGCATCGAGTTTGTGCAACTTCTTTGAGGTAGACACCACTATGCAAACCACATTTCTGACCCGGATCTCGTTCGCGTTCGCCTTTGTCGTGGCCGCAGCCTCGGCGCGGGCGGTCGACCTTCCGGATTTCACCCAGCTTGTCGAGAAAAACGCCCCGGCGGTCGTCAACGTCCAGGCAACGCAGACTGACGAGGCCACTTCCGCGCAGGGCGACATCGACGATCAGGATGTTCCCGAAATCTTCAAGCGCTTCTTCGGGCCCGGCGGTCGATCGCCTCACGGCGGTGGCGGCGAGCGTCGCTCGCTCGGCTCAGGGTTCATCATTTCGGCCGACGGCTACGTGCTGACGAACAATCATGTGGTCGAGGGCGCGGACGAGATCCTCGTCAAGCTGTCCGACCGGCGTGAACTCGAAGCCAAGATCGTCGGCACGGACAAGGAGTCGGATGTTGCGCTCCTCAAAGTCACCGCGACCGGACTGCCGACCGTGGCTCTGGGCGATTCCAGCAAGCTCAAGCCTGGCCAGTGGGTCGTGGCGATCGGCTCGCCATTCGGCCTGGATCATTCGATCACTCACGGCGTCGTCAGCTACGTCGGACGCAGCAACGGTGGCGCGGACCAGCAATACGTGCCTTTCATCCAGACCGATGTGCCGATCAACCGCGGCAACTCCGGCGGCCCATTGTTCAATCTCGACGGCCAGGTCGTCGGGATCAACTCGCAGATCTTCTCGAACACCGGCGGATACATGGGCGTTTCGTTTGCGATTCCGATCAGCGTTGCGATGAATACGGTCGAGCAGCTCAAGTCGAGCGGGCACGTCTCGCGCGGCATGATCGGTGTCGGTATCCAAGCGGTGACCCGCGAATTCGCCAAGACCCTGGGCCTGCCGAGCACGAGTGGCGCGCTGGTCATGAGCGTGGCGCCGGGCAGCAGCGCCGACAAGGCCGACATCAAGGTGCAGGACGTGATCCTGTCCTATAACGGCCACCCGATCGACCAGACTTCGGATCTGCCGCTGCTGGTAGGCAACACCAAGCCGGGAACGAAAGCCGATGTCAAACTGTTTCGTGACGGCAAGACCCTGACGGTTCCCCTCACGGTCGGCGAGTTGCCACGCGACAAGTCCACGCTTGCCAGCTTGACCACGGAGTCCGGCAAGAACCAGAACCGGCTTGGCATCAGCGTCGAGGATCTGAACGCCGAGCAGCGCAAGCAACTTGGCGTCAAGGACCAGGGCGTCGTCATCACCGATCTGAGTGGCGCGGCACGGCGCTCGGCGTTGCAACCGGGCGATGTCGTGCTGATGGTCAACCGCAAGCAGGTCAAGACGGCGCAGGAATTCGACAACGCGGTCAAGGACGTCAAGGAGGGCGACTCGGCGATGCTGCTGGTCAAGCGTGGCGACGCCACGCAGTTCGTCGCGATCGCGGCGCCGAAGCCCAAGGACCGCGGCTGATTGCAGCAACCTGCCGGTTCGGCCGGTGGGAGCATGCCGATGTGTCGCCAATGCGCGGCACGTCGCGGCGGAAACAAATCGGGCCCTTTGGGCCCGATTTGCTGATAAAGGGCGGGAATCAAGGGCGCTTCATGCGATAATTACCGTTTTGCCGGCCTCTGTCAGGTCGCCGGCCAGACCTTCGGCAACGCATGAATCGCATTCGCAACTTTTCCATTATTGCCCATGTGGACCATGGCAAGTCCACGCTCGCCGACCGCATCATTCAGCTGTGCGGTGGCCTCGAGGCGCGCGAGATGGAAGCGCAGGTGCTCGACTCCAACCCGATCGAGCGCGAGCGCGGCATCACGATCAAGGCGCAGTCGGTGTCGTTGCCGTATACGGCGCGCGACGGCCACACCTATATGCTCAATTTCATCGATACGCCGGGGCATGTCGATTTCAGCTATGAGGTAAGCCGTTCACTGGCGGCATGCGAGGGCGCATTGCTCGTGGTCGACGCGGCGCAAGGCGTCGAGGCACAATCGGTTGCGAACTGCTACACCGCGGTCGAAATGGGTCTGGAGGTCGTGCCGATCCTCAACAAGATCGATCTGCCAACCGCCGACCCCGAAAAGGTCAAGAAGGAAATCGAAGCCGTCATCGGCATCGACGCCGAACATGCGATCTCGATCAGCGCAAAAACCGGCGAAAATGTGCCCGAGGTGCTCGAAGCGATCGTCGCTCGCATCCCGCCGCCGAAGCCGCGCGATACCGACCGCCTGCAGGCGCTGATCATCGACTCGTGGTTCGATAAATATTTTGGCGTCGTTTCGCTCGTGCGCGTGATGCAGGGCGAGATCAAGCCGCGCGACAAGCTGCTGGTGATGTCGACCGGGCGCGTGCACGAAGTCGGGGAAGTCGGCGTGTTCACGCCCAAGCGCACGCCGAAGGACAAACTCGGGGCAGGCGAAGTCGGCTGGGTCAATGCTTCGATCAAGGATGTACATGGTGCCCCGGTCGGCGATACGCTGACCTTGGCGAGCAAGCCGGCGGCTCAGGCGCTGCCGGGCTTCCAGAAGATGCAGCCGCGCGTGTTCGCGGGCCTGTTCCCGGTCATTGCGGACGACTACACGGCCCTGCGCGAGGCGCTCGAGAAGCTCAAGCTCAACGACGCCGCGATGCATTTCGAGCCGGAAAGCTCCGAAGCGATGGGCTTCGGTTTCCGCTGCGGCTTCCTCGGCATGCTGCACATGGAAATCGTGCAGGAGCGACTCGAACGCGAATACGACCTCAACCTGATCAGCACTGCGCCAACCGTCATTTACGAAATCCTGAAGACCGACGGCACGGTGATCCAGCTCGACAATCCGGCGAAGCTGCCGGCCTCGAATTACATCGAGGAGATCCGCGAACCCATCATCGTCGCCAACGTGCTGACTCCGCCGGATTACGTCGGCAACGTCATCAAGCTGTGCGAGGAAAAGCGCGGCTCGCAGCGTTCGATCCACTACCTGGCGACGCAGGTGCAGATCAGTTACGAACTGCCGCTGGCCGAAGTCGTGATGGATTTCTTCGACCGGCTCAAGTCGGTCTCGCGCGGCTATGCCTCGATGGAATACCATTTCGAGCGGTTCGCGCCCGGGTCGTTCGTGCGGTTGGATGTGCTGATCAACGGCGAGCGTGTCGATGCGCTGAGCGCGATCGTGCACCGCGCGCAGGCCGACCGGCGCGGGCGCGACCTGGTCGAGCGCATGCGCGAAGTGATCCCGCGCCAGATGTTCGACGTAGCGATCCAGGCCGCGGTCGGCGCACAGGTCATCGCGCGCTCGACGGTCAAGGCGATGCGCAAGAACGTGCTGGCCAAGTGCTATGGTGGCGACGCCACGCGCAAGCGCAAGCTCCTGGAGAAACAGAAAGAAGGCAAGAAGCGCATGAAAATGGTCGGAAAAGTCGAGATTCCGCAGGAAGCGTTTCTGGCGGTGTTGCAGGTCGATAAGTAGTAGAGCCAGGGACGAGGGGCGAGGGGCGAGTGGAAAGCAAGAGCGAAAGCCGCTCAACTTGCCCTCAAACCCTCGCCTCTCGCCCCTCGTCCCTCGTCCCTAGAACTTGAGACTCACCAATGGATTTTGATTTCGCGTTACTGCTGGTCGTACTGACGATCGCCACCGGCATCATCTGGCTGCTCGACCGGCTGTTCCTGTACGGCGGCCGCCAGCGGCGCGCGGAAGCTCTCGCGGCGACCGGCGGCACGGAAGCCGAACGCCAGCAGCGCGCGGCCGAGGCCATGCGTGAACCGATCATCGTCGAATACGCGCGATCCTTCTTCCCGGTGATCCTGATCGTGCTGATGTTTCGCTCGTTCCTGGCTGAGCCGTTCAAGATTCCCTCAGGCTCGATGATGCCGACATTGCTGGTCGGCGACTTCATCCTCGTCAACAAGTTCGCCTACGGCATACGCCTGCCGGTGCTGAATACGAAGATTTTCGAAGTCGGCGAGCCGCAGCGCGGCGATGTCTTCGTGTTCCGCTACCCGCGCAATCCGAAGGTCGACTACATCAAGCGCGTGATCGGCCTGCCGGGAGACGAGATCACCTATCGCAACAAGGTCGTGTACGTAAATGGCAAGGAGGTCCCGCAGACCTATCTCGGCCCCTATGTCGGCAGCGGCGACGAAGGCCGCAAGATGGCCGGCGCCGAGAGCCGGCGCGAAATGCTGCCCGGCGTCGAACACGACATCCTGACATGGCCCTTACATGCCGGCGCCGAGGGCACGTTTCGCGTGCCGGCTGGACACTATTTCGCAATGGGGGATAATCGGGATAATAGCGAGGACAGCCGCTACTGGGGCTTCGTCCCGGAGGCCAACCTGGTCGGAAGGGCCTTCGTGATCTGGATGAACTGGGATGGCGGTATCGACTTCAAACGCATTGGAACGTTGATCAAATAGGGGTGCAGTCATGCGTGCAGCGACGAGCCAGAAGGGACTCACACTGATCGGCTTTGCCATTGTCTTGATAGTCGGCGGATTCTTCGCCTATGCCGCGATGAAACTCGTGCCTGTCTACACGGAATATTTCGGCGTCGTGAAGTCGATGAAGTCCCTGCAGGCCCAATCGGGAATCGAGACTGCGACGATCGAGGACATCCGGCGCAAGTTGAACGTCAACTTCGACCTGCAATATGTCGACGACCGTTCCATTCCGGAGAAGAACATCGTGCTGATAACCAAGGACGGACAGCACAAGCTGCGCATCTTCTACGACAAGGACGTGCCATTCATGTACAACGTCGACCTGCTCGTGCATTTCGACAACACGGTTGACCTTTCACACGGCGCGACCTACTAGGTTCCACGCTGCGCGTCGGCTCGACGGATGGTCAGCGAGGCCTTGCCGTCGCCATCGGGCCTGCGCATGGACAGGCCGGTCGGGCATACAGATCAGTTCAGAGCTTCCCCAAAACCTTGCCCGCAAAGCTCACCTACCAATTCGGCAACCCGGCGCTGCGCGAACGCGCGCTGAGTCACCGCAGTACCGGCGCGGACAATAACGAGCGGCTGGAATTCTTCGGCGACGCGCTGGTGAACCTGCTCGTCGCCGAAATGCTGTTCGAGCAATATCCGAAGGCCGACGAGGGCGAGCTGACGCGATTGCGCTCGCACCTGGTCAGCGAACCGGCGTTGGCTGCGCTGGCGCGCGAACTCGAAATCGGCGATCAATTGCACCTGGGTTCCGGTGAACTCAAGAGCGGCGGTTTTCGTCGCGATTCGATTCTGGCCGATGCGTTCGAGGCGCTGGTCGCGGCGATCTATCTGGATGGCGGCTGGGATGCCTGTCGCGCGCTCGTGCGCGACCTGTTCGGCGAGCGCGTGGCCGGCGCCGGCGCCAATACCGGCAAGGATGCGAAGACGCGGCTGCAGGAACTGTTGCAAGGCCGCGGGCTGGCGTTGCCGGTATACGCGCTCGTGGCTACCGCGGGAGCCGACCATGCGAAGGTCTTCGACGTCGAATGCGATGTCTCCGGCCTGATGCTGAAAACCATTGGCCGCGGTGCGAGCCGGCGCGCCGCGGAGCAGGTGGCCGCGAGTGCGGCGCTCTCGCAGATCGAGGCGACGCAAGCCGATGCCGGCTGATTCCAGTCCGACCGCCAGCACCCACGCGCATCGCTGCGGCACTGCTGCCGTTGTCGGGCGGCCAAACGTCGGGAAATCGACCTTGCTCAACGCGCTGATCGGCCAGCGCCTCAGCATAACGGGACCCAAGCCGCAGACGACGCGCCACCGCATCCTCGGCGTCGTAACGCGGGCGGCGGGACAGATCCTGCTGCTCGACACGCCAGGCCTGCACAAGTCGGCCGAGCGCGCGATCGGCCGGCAGCTCAATCGCACGGCCCGGCAAACACTCGCCGAGGCCGATATCGTCGTCCATGTCGTCGAGGCGGGACGCTGGAACGACGAAGACGAGGGTGTCTGGCGCGCGCTGGCCGAAGCCGCCGCGCCACGCCTGCTCGTGTTGAACAAGATCGATGTCAACAAGGATAGAAGCGCGCTGTTGCCGTTCATCGCGCGGATCACGTCGAACCGCGCCTACGAAGCCGTGCTCCTGGTTTCGGCCAAATCAGGGGATGGCATCGCGGAACTGGAGCGAGCGATCATCGAGCGGCTTCCGCCCGGTCCGGCAATCTTTCCTGCCGATACGTTGACCGACCGCAGCGAACGCTTCCTCGCCGCCGAACTCGTGCGCGAGCAGCTGATGCTGCGCCTCGCGCAGGAGCTGCCGTATGCGACCACGGTCGAAATCGAGGAATTCCGCGAAGCCGGCGGCCGCTGCGAGGTCAGCGCGATCATCTGGGTTGAGCGAGACGGTCAGAAAGCGATCGTGATCGGTGCCGGCGGGGCGCAGCTCAAGGCCATCGGCACGGCGGCGCGGCGCGCGATGCAACGCTTGTTCGACCGTCGGGTATTCCTGCGCCTGTGGGTCAAGGTGCGCGAAAACTGGTCGGATGACGAAGCCGCATTGCACCGGTTCGGCTACTCGGAGTAGAGAGCGTGAGGTCGGCCGCTGGCGCGGCCTTGTGAGGTCGCTCGCTGCGCGGGCTTGTTAGGTCGGCCGCTGGCGCAGCCTCGTTAGGAAGCAAGACACTGCCGTCTCCCTGCGAGCGAGCGTAGCGAGCGACCTCACTCCTCACGAGCGCGCGACCTTACCCCTCACAGGTCCGGGATTGCAGTACCCTCTACCCATGCGCATCGAGCACCAATCTGCGTTCATCCTGCATGGGCGCCCCTACCGCGAGACGTCCCTGCTGCTCGAGTGCTTCACGCGCGAGCACGGCCGCATCGGCCTCGTTGCGCGCGGCGTACGCAAGGAACGGTCGCGCGTCCCGCGCGCGCTGCTGCAGCCATTGACGCCAGTCAGCCTGGGCTGGAGCGGAAGCGGCGAGTTGGCCACGCTGACTGCGGCGGAGGCCCGCGCCGATCCGGTGGTCCTGGTGGGAGAGGGGTTGTTGTGCGGCTTGTACCTCAACGAGCTCGTCCTGCGGATGACCTTGCGCATGGATCCCCAAGTCGAGCTGTTCGACGCCTATGAGCGAACGCTCGTTCGGCTGGCCGGTGCAGAGTCACACGCCTGGACATTGCGCCGGTTCGAGCGCGACCTTCTGGTCCATCTCGGCTACGGACTGACCCTGGCGACCGACGCGCATGCCGAGGCGCCGCTGGCCGATGATCTCGACTACGCCTACCGGCACGAGCACGGCCCGGTTATCTGGCGCTCTCCCGCCGATGGGGTCAGGCTCAAAGGCTCGACCCTGCTCGCCCTGGCTGAGGACCGCAAGCCTCCCGACAGCGAACTGCCGGCGCTGCGGCGTTGGATGCGTGCCGCGATCGCCGCGCATCTGGATGGCGGTGAATTGCGCGCGTGGCATCTGCTCGGCGACGCCGCATTGCGCCCGCGCGCCTGAGCGGTGCCGCGCTGAAACTAGCGTTGCCCGGCGAGCGCCTGCCTTGTCGCCCTGCACGTGCGCTCGAAGTCCTCCATCGCCTCGGACGTCAAATCATGGCCCAGCGCCTGTTGCAGGCGCAGCGCGGCCGCCCCCAGAGCGGCCGCGCCGCAAAAACCGCTCGATGCGCGCAGCCGGTGCAGGCGGCCGGACAGAGCCGGCAAGTCCGGCATCGCGGACTGCAGATCGCGCTCGAGCGTTTCCAGTTCCTGGTCGAACAGGCTGCGCAGCGCACGCATCGCGTCGTGGTCGCCGCCAATTGCGGCGATCGCGCTTCTGTCGTCAAGCAACGGCAACACGGCCGACGAATCGTCAGCAGGCGATGCGCTACGCACGCTGGCGTCCAGCGCAAGAAATTGGCGCAGAAGATCCTCGATGATTTCGAGACTCGCAGGCTTGTCGAGAGTAGCTGCGAATCCGGCAGCATGCAGTGCGGCGACGGTCGCAGTGTCCAGTCCGGCACTCGTGGCGACTGCCGGAGCGCAAACCCCGAGTGCGCGCAACTCGCGCAGCAGAACCGGACCGCCGATGTCCGGCATGTTCAGATCGAGCAGCAACAGATCCAGCGTTTTTGCGTCGGCCAGTTGCAACGCCTGAGCGCCATCGGCCGCCGCCAATGTCACGCAGCCCAGACCCTCCGCTGCGGCTCGCAGAAAACCCAGACTGACAGGATCGTCGTCGGCGATCAGAACGGTCGGCATCGCTGCTATCATTCCCGATTCACTCAAACACGATTCACTCAAAACTTTAGCATGTCCAACCCGAAGCGTATGGCCAGCGTCGAAGCCGATGTCGAAGATTTGTCACATGACGGACGTGGCGTTGCGCGTGTGGAAGGCAAGGCCGTGTTCGTGACCGGTGCGCTCGCCGGTGAGCGCGTGCGGATGAAATTCGCCGGCAAACACAGGCATTATGACGAGGCGATCATCGAAGAAATACTGCGGCCGTCGCCCGACCGCGTGACGCCGCAGTGCGCGCATTTCGGCGTTTGTGCCGGCTGCGCGCTGCAGCACCTGGCTCCTGCGGCGCAGATTGCCGCCAAGCAGAAGGTGCTGATCGAAAATCTGGAGCGCATCGGCAAAGTGCAGCCGAAGAAGCTGCTTCCGGCGCTCACCGATTCGCCATGGGGCTATCGGCGCAAGGCGCGCATGGGTGTGAAATATGTCGACAAGAAGGGCCGCGTGCTCGTCGGCTTCCGCGAGACCAACGGCCGTTATATCGCCGATATCAAGCGCTGCGAGGTATTGCATCCGGCCGTCGGCACACGCATCGAGGCGATCGCGGCGCTGGTCGAGTCGCTGGAAGCGCGCAATACGATTCCGCAGATCGAAGTCGCCGCGGGCGACGATCTCGTCGCATTGATTTTCCGGCACCTGCATCCGTTGTCGCCAGGCGATGCGGGCAAACTGGTCGAATTCGGCAAGGCGCACACGCTGGGCATCTACGTGCAGCCAGGTGGCGTCGACAGCGTCGCCGCACTGTGGCCGGAAAACGCGCGCTTGAGCTTTCGCGTTCCGGACGACGACATCGAGATCGAGTTCCAGCCGCTCGACTTCATCCAGGTGAACGGCGGCATGAACCTGCGCATGATCGAGCAGACGTTGCGGCTGCTCGATCCAACGCCCGGCGATCGTGTCCTTGATCTGTTCTGCGGGTTGGGAAATTTCACGCTGCCGATCGCACGCCATGTCGCCGGCATCGTCGGCGTGGAGGGCGAGACCGGATTGGTCCGGCGTGCCGAAGCCAATGCAAGACGAAACAATGTGGAAAATGCGAAGTTTCATGTCGCCGACCTGTCGGCCGACCAGCGCGACACGCCATGGGCGAGGGCGGATTACGAGTTGCTGCTGCTCGATCCGCCGCGCTCCGGCGCTGCGGCAGTCCTGGAATACTTGCCGCGCCGTTCGACGCGGCGCATCGTGTATGTCTCGTGCCATCCGGCATCGCTTGCGCGCGACGCCGGCATCCTGGTCGAGCGTCACGGATTTCGGCTGGCGAGCGCCGGGGTGATGGACATGTTTCCGCATACCGCGCACGTCGAGTCGATTGCGCTGTTCGAGCGCTGACTGCTCATGGCCACCGAGATCGAACGCAAATTCCTGGTCGTCGGTGACGATTGGAAGACGCAGACGCAGCGGTCGCAGCGGCTCGTGCAGGGCTACCTGACGTCGGGCAGTAGCCCAAGTGTCCCGAAGCCCATGGATGGCCGTGAGGGCCCGCGCCCAAATGCAGCCGATGGCCGGGAGCGGCCGCCGAGCCGCGCAGGCGCGCGCTGTTCGGTGCGCGTTCGCATCGGCGGCGA
>Ga0163162_10004675_pt1 | contig 13204 bp, 11 predicted proteins | sample S55metaG_FD_115310 | JGI IMG/M metagenome (GOLD analysis project Ga0163162, IMG submission 115310) | Switchgrass rhizosphere microbial communities from Kellogg Biological Station, Michigan, USA - S5-5 metaG | ecosystem: Host-associated > Plants > Roots > Rhizosphere > Soil | place: USA...
CGCAAGGGCGGGCCGGCACAGGAGGTGGTGGAGAAGCCCGCCCCCGAGAACGAGCCGGAGCGGATCCCGACGGCCGCAGCGATGAGGTCGGTGACCCCGCAGATCTGAAGGGCTCGTCCGGGTCGCGATATAAACGTCGCGCAACCCCGAATGAGCATCTTCCGCAACGTCCTCCTCGCGGCCTCCGAGAACCGATGGCTCCGCGAGCGCGCGGTCCGGTTTCCGTTCGTGCGCCGCGCGGTCACGCGCTTCATGCCCGGCGAGACGTTCGAGGACGCGCTCGCCGCCTCCCGGGCGCTCGGCGTCGGCACCGTGCTCACCCGCCTGGGCGAGAACCTTCGAAACGCGGCCGAGGCCGCGGACGTCGCCCGCCACTACCGCGAGGTGCTCGACCGCATCCACGGAGCAAGTCGCGGGGACAGGCCGGAGCAAGTCGCGGGGACAGGTCCTGCGGACCTGCACCCGCAACAGTCCAGACCTGCACCCGCCGCAGGTCAAAGTCTGGACGTCGAGATCTCGGTCAAGCTGACGCAGCTCGGCCTGGATTTTTCGCGCGAAGAGTGCGAGGCGCATCTCCACGAGCTCGCCCGGCACGCCCAGTCGCTCGGCAACTGGGTGTGGGTCGACATGGAGTCGACGGCGTACACCCAGGTCACGCTCGACATCTACCGCCGTCTCCGGTCGGCTTTCCCGAACACGGGCCTCTGCGTGCAGTCCTACCTGTACCGGACGGCCGACGACGTCGAGTCCCTGATCGCGCTCGGCTCCGGCATCCGCCTCGTCAAGGGCGCCTACCGCGAGCCGCCGGACAAGGCCTTCCCGAAGAAGGAGGACGTGGACGAGAGCTACTTCCGGCTGGCCGAGCGCCTCCTGTCCGACGGTGCGCGGGAGAAGGGCGTTCGCGCGATCTTCGGGACGCACGATCCGGCCCTCATCCGCCGCATCGAGGCGCACGGGCGTTCGCTCGGGCGGAAGCCGGACCAGATCGAGTTCCAGCTCCTCTACGGGATCGGCCGGTCCGAGCAGCTGCGCCTCTCCGCCGCGGGTTACCGGTTCCGCGTGCTCATCAGCTACGGCGAGGCGTGGTTCGCGTGGTACATGCGGCGCCTGGCGGAGCGCCCCGCGAACGTCCTGTTCGTCTTGAAGAGCCTTTTCTAGCGATTACTTCTTCAGCGCCGCCGGCCAGTTCGAAATGAGGTTGATCGGAGTGCTTTGCGCCGTCTCCGGCGGAACCGCCATCAGCTCGCGTTCGCCGCTCGGGTCGCTCCGGAAAAAGTCCGCATAGTTGGCGGCGAAAAGCACTCTCGGCAGGCCGGGCCGGAATCAGGAGTGGACGGCGGGATCTCCGTAGCAGACGCGGAAAAGAACGGAGGCGAGCGCCGGCGGGAGGAACGCGAGGCTTTCTTCGTTCTTCCGGATGACGCGGACCTCGCGGATCGTGCTCGTCACGACGCGGTTCCCGAACTCCAGGCGGAGGCCGCGCGCGGCCACGAGGTCGCGCTTGATCGCGGTTCCTCCCCAGGTGCAACCCGCGATGGACGTCGTCGCCGGCGAGAGACCGTTCCGGTCGAACCAACCGCCCGAAATCGAGTAGCTGCCGTCCTCCTCGACGTGGATCCTGTAGAGCGAGTTCTCGGTCGATACGAGAACGCGGTCCCCGCGCTGGAGGTCTCCTTTGCGGAGGGCCTCGAAGCGGCCAACCTGCTGGAGGATGGCGTCCACGGTGCGAACTCGGGCGATCACGCTTCGATCCTGGCTCCCGTTCCGGGCTCTAGTCTAAATCCGAAAAGAAACGCGTGTCAGAGCGGCGCACTGCCGGCCTCCGACCCCGTCCATTGCAAGAGAAACGCCCGGCCGGGAGGTCCGCCGGGAGGCGACGGACGCGAGCCCCGATCTCCCGGCTAAGATCGCACGGCGGAGGTCCCATGCGCACGCTCGTCCGGCTCGTTCTGCTTCTCGTCCTCTCGGTCCCGTCTCCCGTCGCGCGGGCGGTCGAGGAGGGCGGGGTTCCGCCCATCCCGGACTCCGTCCCGAAGGATGCCGTTCGCTACAGCGTGCTGTCGAGCGGCAACCTCGCCGGGAACCAGGCCGTGTGGAAGTCCGCCGAAGGCAAGCGGCACGTCCTCTACCAGTACAACGACCGGGGACGCGGTCCCCGCATCGAGACCGTGACGACGCTCGCGGCCGACGGGACCCCGACGTCGACCGAGAACACCGGCCACGACTATCTCAAGGGAAAGGTCGAGGAGCGGTTCTCGATCCAGGACGGCGTGGCCCGCTGGAAGAACAAGGCCGAGAACGGCGAACGGCCGGTGAAGACCGCGGTCTTCTTTCCGTCGTTCTACGGGCCGCCCGACGAGTTCGCGCTCCTCGCGAAGGCGCTCCTCCGCGCCGGCGGAACGCTGCCGCTTCTCCCCGATGGGGAGGCGCGAATCGAGAAGGTCCGGGAAGTCACCCTGACCGCGAACGGGAAGAGTCGCCCCGTCACGCTCTACGCCCTCCGCGGATTCCAGTTCAGTCCGTCGTACGTGTGGCTCGACTCCGACAACGAGCTCTTCGCGAGCGGAAGCCGTTGGTTGATGACCATCCGCGAGGGATGGGAGAAGTCGCTGGAGGAGCTGGCCCGGGCACAAGACCAGGCGAGCGTGGCGTGGCGCGCGGTCCTGGCGAAACAGCTCGCCCGGAAGCCCGCGGGCGACGTCGTGATCGTCAACGTGAACGTCTTCGACTCCGAGACGGGAGGGCTGGTCCGGGATCGCGTCGTTACGCTTCACGGCAACCGGATCGCGTCCGTCGGCGGCGCCGGAAGCGCCGGAGCGGGCGCCGAGACGATCGACGGCGGCGGCGGAACGCTCCTGCCCGGCCTCTGGGACATGCACGTGCACGTCTCCGACGACGACGGTCTCCTGAACATCGCGGCCGGTGTTACCTCGGTCCGCGACCTCGCGAACGATACGGACGAGCTCGAGGCGCGTCGCAAGCGCTACGACTCGGGCGTCGAGATCGGCCCGCGGGTGATCGCCGCCGGCTTCATGGACGGCCCCGGGCCGTACCAGGCGCCCACGAAAGTGCTCGTGGACACGGAACAGAAGGTCCACGAGGCGATCGCGCGGTACGCCGCGCTCGGCTACCCGCAGATCAAGGTCTACAGCTCGATCAAGCCGGAGCTCGTGCCGGTGATCATCGCCGACGCCCACAAGCGCGGGATGAGAGTGAGCGGCCACGTCCCCGCGACGATGTTCGCGGACCAGTTCGTGCGGGCGGGCGCCGACGAAATCCAGCACATCAACTTCGTCTTCCTGAACTTCTTCCGGGACGTCACCGAGACGCGAAACCCCGCGCGGTTCATCGAGCCGGGAAAACGCGGAGCGGGACTCGACCTCGACTCCGCCGAGGTCAAGAGCTTCATCGAGCTCCTCCGCAGCCGGCACGTCGTCGTGGATCCGACCCTCGCGACGTTCGAGTCCATGTACCGGGCGCGCCCCGGCACGGTCGATCCCGCTTTCGCCGCGGTCGCGAACCGCCTGCCGACCCAGATGCGGCGCGGCTTCCTCGCCGGCGGCCTTCCGGCGGAGGGGGAGAACGACGATCTCTACAAACGCTCGTTCGCGAACATGATCAAGATGGTCGGGCTTCTCCACCGCTCCGGCGTCCAGATCGTGGCGGGGACGGACACGCTGGTCGGATTCGGGCTTCACCGGGAGCTGGAGCTCTACCGCGAGGCGGGCATTCCGGCTTCCGACATCCTCCAGATCGCGACCCTGCGCTCCGCGCGGCTGATGAAGCGGGACTCGGAGCTCGGCTCGATCCAGGCCGGCAGGATCGCCGACCTCGTCCTCGTGGCGGGCGATCCGACGCAGGACATTTCGGCCGTGCGCAACACGAAGCTCGTCGTGAAGGACGGCGTTCTCTACGACCCGGCCCGGATCTACGAGGCCATCGGGGTGCAGCCCCGGTAGAGAGCTCTAGGCCGGGGCGGAAACCTCCAGGATGGCGGTGCGCCACGCCCCCATACCGCCCACGACGTTCGTGACCTTCGTGAATCCCTCGCGCTCGAGCACGCTCGTGCCGATCGAGGATCGGAAACCGCCGGCGCACACGACCGCGAGCGGCTCGTCCTTCGAGAGACCCCCGGCCTTCTCGCCGAGCTCGTTCAAGGGCACGTGGATCGCGCTCGCGATGTGTCCCGTCTTCCACTCCCCGGGGCGCCGGACGTCGACGACCCGGACCCGGCCCTCACGCAGCCGCTCGTCGAGCTCCGCGACGCTGATCTGCTCCCGCGTCGCGAGCGGAAGCCCGGCGCGGTACCACTCCAGGATCCCGCCCGCGAGGTAGCCCGCCACGTTGTCGACCCCCACGCGCGCGAGCCGCGTGCGCGCCTCGCGGACCTGCTCGACGTCCTCCGCGACCAGGAGGATCGGGGTCTGCGGCGACAGCAGGGCGCCGGCCCACGACGCGAACTGCCCGGAGAGCGCGATGTGCATCGACCCGGGGACGTGCCCCGTGCCGTACTGCGCGGACGGCCGCGTGTCGAGAACGATCGCGCCCTTCTTCTGGAGAGCCTCGACGTCGCGGGCGCCCAGGGCCGCGGGCTCCGGAAGGTCTCCCAGCTCCGACGCGCCGCCCCGGTTGATCGCCACGTCGCGCGCGAAGTAGCGCGGCGCCTCGGGGAGGTCGGTCGTCATCATCCCGACGAAGTCCTCCCGGGGCATCGGCTGGAGAGCGTAGTTGAACTGCCGCTGCTGGCCGATCGTGGAGCTCGTCTCGCTCGAGATGTTGCGGCCGCACAGCGATCCGGCGCCGTGCGCGGGGTAGACCTCGACGGAGTCCGGGAGCGTGAGGAGCTTCTGGTGCAGCGAGTCGTAGAGCTGGCCGGCGAGCTCCCGGGCCGCTGCTTCCGGGTCGGACGTCGACGATCCCACGAGATCGGGACGTCCCACGTCGCCGATGAACAGCGTGTCCCCGGTGAGCACGGCCTTCGGGACGTCCGAGACGGAGCGGTCGACGACGAGAATCGACACCGACTCCGGCGTGTGGCCGGGCGTTTCGAGAAACCGCAGGACGACGTCGCCCATCCGGATCTCGTCGCCCTCCCGGACCGGCACGTGATCGAACTTCGCGCCGGCCTTCGCCCCGAAATAGATTTTCGCGCCGGTGCGGTGGGCGAGCTCGCGGTGGCCCGAGACGAAGTCCGCGTGCAGGTGGGTCTCGATGATGTGCCGGATCTCGAGGCCCTGCGCCTCCGCTTCCTCGATGTAGCTGTCGACGTCCCGCCGGGGGTCGACGACCGCCGCCTCGCCATCCGATCCGATCATGTAGGACGCGTGCGCGAGACAGCCCAGGTAGAACTGCTGGAAGTACATCAGGCTTCGATCTCCACGGCGAAGTCGGGCGTGACCTGGAGGTGAAGGCCGGCCAGCCGGCACTTCCAGCCTTCCCGCTCGATTCGCTTCTCCATGCGGCGCCAGATCCAGACCGCCAGGTTTTCGGCGGTCGGAGAGACGCTCGCGAACTCGGGCACGTCCTGATTGAGGTTTCGGTGGTCGAGCGGTCCGTCGACCTCCTCTTTCAGGATCCGGTCGAGGTCGGTCAGGTTGATCACCATGGCGGATTCGGGGTCGAGGGGCCCCTCCACGGAGACGTCCAGACGGAAGTTGTGGCCGAAGCCGTGGGGGCCTTCGTCTCCATAGACCACGCGGTTCTTCTTCTCGCTCCAGTCCCTTCTCCAGAGACTCCGGCCGGCATTGAAGTGCAGCGTCCGGGAAAGTCGAATCACCTTTCGAAGCTAGCACAGGGGTCAGGCCTGAATGGCTGAATTCGGGTCAGGCCTGAATGGCTGAATTCAGCGATTCAGGTCTGACCCCAGCTAGAATCGCGGCCCCACGATGAACCTCTTCTCGACCGCCGCGGAACTGGACCAGGAGCTCGAACGGGCGGGCGTCGTGAATCCTGACGGGCGGTTCCTCATCCACGACCCTGCCCGATTCCGTGAAGAGACGGTCGATGGCCTCGCCTGGACCGCGGTCTTCGGCGGGCGTGAGTCGCGGGAGCCGGCGCGGACCGCAATCCGCGAGGCGGCGGCGGCGCTCGGCATCCTGCCCGCCTCGATCGCGCCGCTGTACGAAGCGCGCGGCCGCGGCGAGGTGAGCGGCTTCACGGTCCCCGCGATGAACGTGCGGGTGCTCTCCTACGACACGGCGCGGGCCGCTCTCCGGGCGGCGCGAAACCTCGAAGTGGGTGCGCTCGTGTTCGAGATCGCGCGGAGCGAGATCGGGTACACCGACCAGCGGCCCGGCGAGTACGCGGCGGTCATTCTGGCCGCCGCGATCCGCGAGGGTTGGGAAGGTCCAGTGTTTCTGCAGGGCGATCACTTCCAGACGAACCCCCGCAAGATGCGGGACGATCCGGACAAGGAGATCGCGGCGATCGACGCGCTCATCGAAGAGGCGATCACGGCGAGCTTTTTCCAGATCGACATCGACACCTCGACGCTGGTGGATCTCTCCAAGCCGACTCTCGAGGCGCAACAGGCCGTCAACTCGAACCTGGCGGCCCGGTTCACGAAGTTCATCCGGTCTCACGAGCCCCGGAACGTTCCGATCTCGGTCGGCGGAGAGATCGGCGAGGTCGGCAAAGCCAACTCGACCCCGGAGGAGTTCCGCGCCTACATGGACGGGTATCTCCGCGAGCTCGGCGGGGGGAATGGCCTCGCCAAGGTCTCCATCCAGACGGGCAGCTCGCACGGCGGCGTCGTCGGCCCGGACGGCACGGTGCAGCGCGTCCAGATCGACTTCGAGACCCTCCAGAAGATCTCGAAGGTGGCGCGCGAGGAGTACGGGCTCGCCGGCGCCGTTCAGCACGGGGCCTCGACTCTGCCCGCCGAATTCTTCGGAAGCTTTCCGGAACACGACTGCGCCGAGATTCATCTCGCGACCGAGTTCCAGAACATGGTCTTCGATCACCCCGCGTTTCCCCTGCCGCTGAAGCGCGCCGTGGAGCGCTGGGTGTTCGAGAAGGCGGCGGACCAGCGGAAGAAGGGGGAAACCGAGAACCAGTTCCTCTACAAGAACCGGAAGCTCGCGATCGGGGCCTTCAAGGAACAGCTCTGGAATCTGCCTCCCGGGACCCGCGAGGCGATCCGCGGGACGCTGCAGAAGAAGTTCGCGTTCCTCTTCGAGATGCTCCGCGTCACGGACACCCGCGACGTCGTCTCGCGCTACGTCTCGCCGGAGCGGCCGGACCTGCCGTCCGGGGCGCGTGACGCCGGGGAAGGGTACGTCCGCGACGACGAGGCCGGGGATTGAAGAAGACGGGACGAGGGACACGGAACACGGAACACGTGAAGAAGCCGAAGACACTCGCACGACAGCGTCGTGTCCCCGGTCCCCTGTCCCGCCTCCCGACCCGGATGACCGCGGTCGTCAAGACGAAGCCGGTCGCCGGTCCCGCGGGCACCGAGGTGAAGTCCGTGCCGGTGCCTCGCCCGGGCCCGGGCGAGGTGTTGATCCGGGTGCTCGCGACCGCGGTGTGCGGATCCGATCGGCACATCTACAAGTGGGACGAGTCGATGGCGGCGATCGTGAAGCCTCCCCGCATCTACGGCCACGAGTTCTGCGGCGAGATCGTCTCGTTCGGGCCGGCGGCCCGGCGCCAGGACCTCCGCGAGGGCCTCTACGTGTCGGCCGAGATGCACGTCACGTGCGGCCACTGCCGGCCGTGCCGGACGGGGCAACGGCACATCTGCGAGAACACGCGGATCCTCGGCGTCCACGGCGACGGGTGCTTCGCGCAGTACGTGGTCGTGCCGGCCTACAACGTGATCCCGCTCGACCGTCACGTCGTGCCGCCGCGCGTCGGCGCTTTCCTCGACGCGCTCGGAAACGCCGTCCACACGACCCAGGTGGCGGATCTCTCCGGAAAGTCGGTCGCGGTCCTGGGATATGGACCCATCGGCGCGATGTGCGCGGAGATCGCGCGCATTTCGGGCGCCGCCCGCATCGCCATCACGGACGTCAATTCCCAGGCTGCGGCGCACGCCCGGCGCTGGGCGAGCTCCCGGCGCCTGTCCCACGTCTCGGTGATCGACCTGACCCGGACGAAGGATGCGGCCGGCAGCGTGCGCGAGGCGCTCGGCGGCGGCGCCGACGTCGTCCTGGAGCTCTCCGGCGCCGAGGCCTCGATCAACCTCGGCCTCGCGGCCGCACGGAGCGGCGCGATCGTGTCCCTGCTCGGCATCCCCAAGCAGCGCTCGGTGACGATCCAGGACTACACGGGCTGCCTCATCTTCAAGGGGCTGACCCTCCACGCCGTGATCGGTCGCCGGATCTTCGACACCTGGATCAAGATGCTCGACCTCCTGAGCGCCGGCCTGGACGTCGAGGACCTCGTCACCGACGAGTTCGAGGGCCTCGAGAAGTTCCACGACGCCATGGCCCTCCTCGAAAGCCGGCGCGCGATGAAGATAGTGTTCTACCCGAACGGGAGACCGTGACGAGACCCCACCGAGGACTGCAGGAGTCGACCATGCCGACCAATCCGCCGCCGAAACCGGAGCTCTCCGACGAGCTGACCGACCGCCGCATCGCCGAGTTCGCCCTGGAGGAGTCCCGGCTCTCCAACGTGGCCTACCGGTTCCGACTCTCGCCGCGCGACCGTGTGTGGAAGAACTGGGACCGGACCGAGTTCGAGCCCAACCACTTTCAACTGCTGGGTCTCGCCGGGATCTGCCTCTCCCGGGACGAGGCGGGAGAAGCGCAGCGCGTGGCGTCGCGCGCCCTCTCCGACCTCGACGACATCCTCTACACGGTCGAGAGACCGGCGCAGGCGATCATCGTGCGGGGCGCGGGAGGGACGTCCGAGATCATCAACCGTCCCACCCTCTGTATCGAGATCATCGCGCCGAACGGTCCGGCGTTCGATCGTTCCCTCGCCGCGCTCGACTCGGCGTTCCCGGGCGGTCGCGTCGCCGGAAAGATCCTGTCGGAAGCGTGACGGTCCTCGTGTCCAACCTGATCGACCATCTCGCCGGCGAGATGGAGAAGCTCCGCCAGGCCGGAACCTACAAGGAGGAGCTCGTCCTCCAGACCCCGCAGGATGCGCGCGTCCGGGTCGGCGGTCGCGATGTCGTCATGCTCACCTCCAACAACTACCTGGGCTTCGCCAACCACCCGCGGGTTCGCGAGGCGCAGAAGAAGGCGATCGACCGGTGGGGCGCGGGAATGGCGTCCGTGCGGTTCATCTGCGGGACGGAGGAACTCCACAAGGAGCTCGAGGCGGAGATCGCCGGGTTCTTCGGAAGAGACGACTCCATCCTCTACATGTCGTGCTGGAACGCGAACGAGGGTCTCTTCGCCGCGGTCCTCGACGAACCCGACGGGCTCTACTCGGACGAGCTCAATCACGCGTCGATCATCGACGGCGTCCGCCTGTGCAAGGCGAAACGCTTCCGCGTGCCGCACAGCGACATGGCGGCGTTCGAGCGCATGCTCGCGGAGGACACGACGTCCCGCTTCCGCCTGATGATCACGGACGGCGTCTTCTCGATGGAGGGGGAAGAGGCGAACCTCCGCGAGCTGGTCCGAATTTGCGAGGAAAAGGGGACGTTGCTCGCGGTGGACGACTCTCACGCCACCGGAGTCCTCGGGGCGACGGGCCGCGGGACGGCCGAGGAACAGGGCGTCTTCGATCGCATTCCGGTGACCACGGGAACGCTCGGCAAGGCGATGGGCTCGGCGGCCGGCGGATTCGTCGCGGGGCCGAAGGCTCTCGTCGAGACGCTGCGCCAGCGCAGCCGGACGTACCTCTTCTCGAACTCACTGCCTCCGGCGGTCGCCGCCGGATCGCTCGAATCGTTTCGAATGCTGCGGGAGGACCCGGCGCCCGTCACGAAGCTCCGCGCCAACGCGGCGTACTTCCGGAAGTCGATCTCCGACGCCGGCTTCCGGATCCCGCACGGCACCCACCCGATCGTGCCGGTCATCGTGGGCGAAACCGCGAAGGCGCTGGCGATGGGCAAGGCCCTGCTCGACGAGGGCGTCTACGTCTCCGGTTTCGGCTACCCCGTCGTGCCGCACGGGCAGGCGCGGCTGCGCTGCCAGGTGTCCGCGGCGCACGAGCGCGCCGACCTCGACCGCGCGGTCGAGGCGTTCCGCAAGGTGGGAAGGAAGTTCGGCGTCGTCGACTGACAGCTGTGGTGACCTCTCCGGACCTTCTCGTCCGCAACATCTCCGACACCGCGATGTGGGCGGCGGCGTACCGCGCCCGGGAGACCGAGCGGCCCGGGGCGCTCTTCCGCGACCCGTTCGCGAAGCGGCTCGCGGGACCGCGGGGCCAGCAGATCGCGGACAAGCTCACGTTCAAGGACTCCTGGGCGTGGGTCACGCGGACGTACCTCTTCGACCGGTTCATCACGGCGGAGGTCGAAGCCGGGGCGGACATGATCGTGAACCTCGCGGCGGGGCTGGACGCCCGGCCGTACCGGATGGCGTTGCCCGAAGGCCTCGCGTGGGTGGAGGTCGACCTTCCCGACCTCCTCGCCTACAAGGAGGAGAGCCTGCGGAGCGAAAAGCCGGCGTGCTCCCTGGAGAGGATCCGGCTCGATCTCGCCGACCGCGGCGCGCGGCAGACCGTCTTCGAACGCCTCGGCCGGCGCGCGAAGAGGGGGCTCGTCGTGAGCGAGGGATTGATGATCTACCTGACCGCGGACGAGGCCGGCGAGCTCGCGGACGACCTCGCGGCAGCTCCCGGATTCCGGCGCTGGGCGCTCGACCTCGTCTCCCCCGGCCTCCTGAAGATGCTCCGGAAGAAGATGGGCGCCGACCTCGATCGCGCCGGGGCGCCCTTGAAGTTCGGGCCGCCCGAGGGACCCGGCTTCTTCGGGCCCCACGGTTGGAAGCCGGTCGAAGTCGCCTCGCTCGCCCGAACCGCCGACGGGCTCGATCTCCTCTCCGTGTGGATGCGGATTCTCGCGAAGTTGCCGGAGTCGAACGGCACCCAGGGCTCCCGGCCGTGGGGCGGCGTCTGCCTTCTCGAAAAGGGGTGATCGTCCGATGAACGAGACGCTCGAACGGAACAAGACGAACGTGATGCGTTTCTACGACCTGATGTTCAACCAGTGTCGCCCGCGGGAGGCGATCGAGAAGTACGCCGGTGACGTCTACATCCAGCACAACCCGGGGGTCGCCGATGGCAAGGAAGCGTTCATCGAGTACTTCGAGCGGATGGCGCGCGAGTATCCCGGCAAGAAAGTTCAGTTCCGGCGCGTGATCGCCGAGGGGAACTACGTCGTCCTGCACTGCCGCCAGGAGTGGCCGGGCGACCGGGAGTGGGCGGGCATCGACATTTTCCAGCTCGACGCCGACGGACGGATCCGCGAGCACTGGGACGTCCTGCAGACCGTCCCCGAGACGTCGGCGAACGGGAACTCGATGTTCTGAGGTTCCCGGGCGGCTAGGCCTCCAGCCGCTTCTTCGCGTTCCGCACGAGGAGCACGCACAGGACCGCGAACGCGATGGCGCCGAGGATGCTGCCGCTCACCAGGCCGTTGCGCAGGGCCGGGTAGAGCTTCGCGCCCAGGTCCGTTTTCTGCAGCAGCGTCGGGCTCTCCCAGTGGAGGACCGTGTCCCCGATGAACGCCAGGAAGGCGATGAGCACTCCTCCGAGGGAGCCCCCGGCAACGAGGCCCGTGGCGTAGAGCATTCCGGAGGAGAGCTCCGACTCCTCCCCGACCGCGCCTTCCTTCTTCTTTCTCCACCAGTCGACGAGGGCTTTCATCATTCCGCCGATCCAGATGGGAGCGGTGGTCGAGACGGGGAGGTAGGCGCCGACCGCCCAGGAGAGGGCGTGGGCGCCCGCGAGCTGCGCCATGAACGCGAGGAAGACGCCGACGAGCACCGGAGCCCACGGCAGGTTCTGCGCCAGGAGACCCTTGATGATCGTGGCCATCAGCGTGGCCTGCGGCGCCGGGAGCTGCGGGCCGCCGATGCCGTGGAGCTCGTTGGGGCCACGGTAGGTCCGGTCGAGCATGAAGAGCGTGATCGCGATGACGAACGCGGACGTGACGACGCCGATGATGAAGCCCCACTGCTGCGCCTTGGGCGTCGCGCCCACGAGAAAACCGGTCTTCAGGTCCTGAGACGTCGCGCCGGCGTTGGCCGCCGCGATGCACACGACCGCGCCGACGGAGAGCGCCACCGCCTGGTAGACGTCACCCTTCCAGCCGATCACGACGAACACCACGCACGTCGCCATGAGCGTGGCGATGGTCATGCCGGAGATGGGGTTCGACGACGTGCCGATGATCCCGACGATGCGCGAGGAGACCGTGACGAAGAAGAAACCGAAGACCACGATCAGGACCGCCATGAGGAGCGACCCGGGGAACGGGCCGTGCGGAAAGCCCGGCAGGATCGCGAGAATGATCAGGATCGCAATCGACCCGAAGATCACGACTCCCATTCCCATGTCCTGCTCGGTGCGCTTCGCGGACGATCCGCCCCGGCGCTCGCCGAAGCTCTTCATGGACTCCTTGAAGGCCGAGACGATCGTCGGGATCGTCTTGATGAGGGTCATGACGCCCGCGCAGGCCACCGCGCCCGCTCCGATGTAGCGGATGTACGCGCGGTAGATCCAGTTCGCGTAGTTGTTGTTGGCGCGCCACGCCGCGCTGAACCCCAGGTTCTCGAGGTCCTGCACGACGCGCGACTCCGGAACGAAGATCGCGATCAGCGGGATGAGGGCCATCCAGGCGAGGAGGCCGCCGGAGAAGAGCTCGCTCGAGATCCGGGGACCGATGATGTACCCGAGCCCCAGGTACTCGGGGGTCACGGCGACGTCCAGCGTCGAGCTCGGGTAGAGGGACTCCTTGCGCGTGCTGAAGAACGTCGAGACCTCGTTCCAGAGCCCGAGGACGCCGTAGAGCACCTTGTAGAGGAGCGACACCCCGACGCCCGCGAAGACCATCCTCGCGAGGTTGCCCCCCTTCTCGCCGGCGATCAGGACGTCGGCGCAGGCCGTGCCCTCGGGATACGGCAGCTTGCCGTGCTCCTTGACGATGAGGGCGCGCCGCAGCGGGATCATGAACAGGACGCCGATGATTCCGCCGAAGATCGCGAGGATCGTGATCTGGATGTAGTTGAAGAAGTGCTCGCCGCCCGCCAGGAAGAGAAGGGCCGGAACGGTGAACACGGTGCCGGCCGCGACCGAC
>Ga0163162_10004682_pt1 | contig 13193 bp, 8 predicted proteins | sample S55metaG_FD_115310 | JGI IMG/M metagenome (GOLD analysis project Ga0163162, IMG submission 115310) | Switchgrass rhizosphere microbial communities from Kellogg Biological Station, Michigan, USA - S5-5 metaG | ecosystem: Host-associated > Plants > Roots > Rhizosphere > Soil | place: USA: Michigan...
CTGAAAGCACCGATGGGAAACGCCACCGCGTTTGTTTTTTCGGGAATCGCTCCTCATCCGGCGATCATGGTTCCTGAGGTCGGACGTGAAGCAATTGCTGAAGTGCGGGGCTCGATCGATGCAATGGCGGAACTGACTCGCCGAATTATCCAGAGCGGCGCTGAAACAGTTGTCATCATTTCACCTCACGCACCTCTGAGCCCCGACGCGTTTGTTGCCTACCACTCGCAACAACTCCATGCTGACTTTGCAAACTTTCGCGCGCCCGGCACAACCGTCGAGTTTCCGATCGATGAAGAATTGCTCGCCGGGATTTCGACCGCGGCCGCAACTGCGAATTACGAGGTTCCCGCCCTGGAAGGACACAAATTGGACCATGGGACGGCGGTGCCGCTCTACTTTCTGGATCGTAATGGTTGGCAAGGTCGGGTAGTCGCTCTGGGCTACAGCTTTCTCTCAAACCAGGATCATCTCAAGTTTGGCGAATGTATTCGCGAGGCTGCGGACAGCGTAGGACGAGCTGTGGCTTTTATCGCCAGCGGAGATTTGAGTCATCGGTTGAAACCGGAAGCGCCGGCCGGCTACAACTCCTCGGCGTTTCTGTTTGATGAAGAAGTTGTTGATGCTTTGTCGAGCAACACACCCAGGCAAATCATTGATATCGATCATAATCTGCGACGCATGGCCGGTGAGTGCGGCTATCGCTCAATACTCGTCGCGCTTGGACTGATACAAAATTTGCCCGCGGCTTGTGAGGTGCTGCATTACGAAGCGCCATTTGGCGTTGGCTATCTCGTGGCGCAACTGACAAACGTTAAAGCCAGCGGCGCTAGCAAAGCTGCTCTCCTAACCATTGGTGAGCAAACTTCGGACGAGAAAGCCTTGCCGGCCCTTGCCAGAAGTGCGGTAGAAACGTTTGTCCGCCACGGCCGGCAAGTTTCAGTTCCGGAAAACGCTGCCGAAATCCTGGGGGTGCGCGCGGCTTGCTTCGTATCAATCAAAACACGGGACGGCGATTTGCGCGGCTGCATCGGTACTATCGAACCGGTAAAAGAAACGCTCGGCGATGAACTGGTGGCGAATGCAATCAGCGCGGCCACGCGCGATCCGCGGTTTTCTCCCGTTCAAGAAAACGAATTGGCTAACCTGAAGTATTCCGTTGATATTCTGAGCGCACCTGAACCTGCTACTGTGGCCGATCTCGACCCGGCTATCTATGGCGTGATTGTTGAGGACGAATCGGGTTTGTTACGTGGTTTGTTACTGCCCGCCATTGATGGTGTGGATACTGCTGAGCAACAGGTGAACATTGCAGCGCGTAAGGCGGGAATTGCGCCCGGAACGCCACTCAAGCTTTCGCGCTTTCGCGTGGATCGTTTCCGGGAAAAAAAGTAGGACAGGCAGGAAATGCCTGTCCTGCTTACACGTCGAGATTGCGCACGTCGAGAGCGTTGTCTTCGATGAACTTCCGTCGCGGTTCGACGGCATCACCCATCAGAATTGAAAAGATATCGTCAGTTTCAACCGCATCATCAATCCTGACTTGTAACAGCGTGCGCTTTTCCGGGTCCATGGTTGTTTCCCAAAGTTGCTCCGGGTTCATCTCACCCAGACCCTTGTATCTCTGAATCGACAAGTCCTTCTTTGCCGCCCCGAGCACTTTTTCCAGCAACTCTTCGCGCGTGGCGATCTCTTCGCTGGTTCCGTTGGTGCCGGTAATAAACGGCGGCGCCAGCTTGTCCTCCAACGCCATGTAAAGCTCAACTGCTTTTTGGAACTCAACAAAGCTGGCGAAGTTCCAGTCGATGGCTACGTGTAAGCCTGCAGTGGTTGTTGTTTCGATCTCCCAAAGCCCATGCTCTTCGTCCGACGACAGCTCGGTTTTGAAGCCGGCTTTCGCAAGTACTCCTTCGACTTTCGCCATCAGGTCGCTACTCTGAAAAACCTTGCGCAAGTTAGTTCCTTCTTTGCGCAGCACGCCCTTCTTTCCGCCAAAAGCTGCCAACAGCGTATCGAGCATGTGCGCATCGCCACCTAACCTGCGAGCCGCTCGTTCGCAGAAGTGTTTCAGGTCGACCAGCTTTTCCAGCGACTTCGCCAGTTCTTTACCTTCGATATCCTGGTTGGCGCCCACAGACTTCACGGTCATGTCCGCGGTGGCCATCCGCATCAGGTAGCGGACCATCAGGCTTTCGTCTTTGATGTACTCTTCCTTCTTGCCGCGCTTTACCTTAAACAACGGTGGCTGGGCAATGTAGACGTAACCGCGCTCGACCAACTCCGCCATCTGCCGGTAGAAAAAGGTAAGCAGCAATGTTCGGATGTGCGAACCGTCAACGTCGGCGTCCGTCATTAAAATGATTTTGTGGTAACGAAGCTTGCTTGCGTCAAAATCTTCTTTGCCTATACCGGTTCCCAACGCCGTGATTAGAGCTTTGATTTCGCTATGGCCCAGCATCTTGTCAAAGCGCGCTTTTTCAACATTTAGAATTTTGCCCTTGAGCGGCAGGATTGCCTGGTTCTTGCGATCGCGGCCTTGCTTTGCTGACCCGCCGGCGGAGTCGCCCTCAACGATATAGATCTCCGACAATGCCGGATCTTTTTCCTGGCAGTCCGCAAGTTTCCCGGGCAGCATCGATCCACCGAGCGCGCCCTTACGCACGATTTCTCTGGCTTTCCTGGCCGCTTCGCGAGCTCGCGCCGCATCGACAGATTTCCCAACAATCCGGCGCGCCACGGTCGGGTTCTGCTCAAGGTATTCAGTCAGCCGCTCGTTCAAGAAAGACTCAACAGCGCCTTTAACATCGGAGTTGAGCTTGCCCTTTGTTTGTCCTTCAAACTGAGGTTGTGGCAGCTTTACTGAAATCACCGCGACCAGGCCTTCGCGCACGTCGTCGCCCGTAAGCGAGGTTTTGAAGTTTTTTGCCAGACCTGACGATTGAGCATAGGAATTAATCGTTCTGGTAAAGGCCGAACGAAAGCCTGACAAGTGCGTGCCGCCATCTACCGTGTTGATGTTATTGGCGAACGAATAGACCTTCTCGTCATAGCCGTCGTTGTACTGAATCGCCACTTCGATTGAGAGAGCATCGCCTTCCTTCTCAAAATAGAGCGGCTTATCATGCAACGTAGACTTGTTCTTATTCAGATGTTTGACGAACTCAGCGATGCCGCCTTTGTAGTAGAACTCGTGCGAGCGCTCAGGTTCTTCACGCTCATCTTTAATCGTGATGCGAATGCCCTTATTGAGAAATGCTTTTTCCCGCAGCCGCTCTGACAGTTTGTCGAAACTAAAAATAGTGTGATCGAAGATTTGGGTGTCCGGTTTGAACGTGATCTTAGTGCCGCGCCGCTTTGTCTTTCCTGATTGCCGCAGCGGCGCTACCGAGATGCCGCGAACGTATTCCTGCTCGTAGGTTTTGCTGTCCCGCCAAATTTCCAGGCGCAGTGTCTCGGAAAGAAAATTGACACAGGACACACCGACACCGTGCAAGCCGCCGGAGACTTTGTAAGCGTTGGAATCGAATTTGCCGCCGGCATGCAGTTTAGTCATCACCACTTCAGCCGCCGACTTCTTTTCCTTTTTCATCAAGTCGACCGGAATACCACGGCCGTTGTCGATAACCGTTATTGAGTTATCAAGATGGATGGTGACTTCGACCGTATCGCAATAGCCCGCCAGCGCTTCGTCAATCGAGTTGTCAACGACTTCGTAAACAAGATGGTGCAAACCCAATTCGCCGGTTGATCCGATGTACATTGCCGGGCGCTTGCGGACGGCTTCGCGTCCTTCTAAAACGGCGATTGAGGATGAATCGTAGGCCTGGCTTTTCTTACCTGTAATAGTTCCTGCTGTTGACAATTGCTTCTCCTTCGTACTCTTCAACAAATCGTCTTTGTCGTCTTCATGCATGACAAACCCGACGCCCTGATTGGGCCCTGCGGCTCAACTCAGTCGTTGGCCGCAACTGCCGAGAAAGTGCTTCGGTTCAACTCCGGTTGCACTGCCTGGCCCGCGGCAATCTCGTAAACGTTTGCTTTGGAAATGAACCCTTCAACGTGACTTCGTTTCGAGGTGGTGATGAATGTCTGCGTGCGACCTTCAAGGTATTCCAAAAGACGTCTTATCCGATTTTCGTCCAGCTCAGCATCGACATCGTCGACCAGAAAAAGTGGGCGATCTTCATGCCATGAATTATACACTGAAATCGCCGCTAAGTCTAAGAGCAGCAAGGCGCTACGTTGCTGCCCAGAGCTGCCAAAAACGCGCAATTCCCGGCCGGCTAAGTGCACCGCCAAATCGTCCCTATGTGGACCCAACAAAGCGCGGCCGGCAGCTGCTTCGGCGGGCAATCTAAGTTGCAGCCGTTCGTTCAAGAGCGCTTCGTAATTACTCAAGTCTCCCTTGCCATCCAGTGATGACGAATAACGAATGTGGAGTTCTGCCGGCTCGAACAGCGACCGTTCCAATTCATTGTTGAGGCGCTCAGTGTAATCAACTCGTGCGTGATGAATTTCTGTGGCCAGAGTGGCGAGCTGCTGATTCCACGGCGCCAATAAATTTTGTAATTCAGCCAGGCCACGATCTTGCTCCAGGTTGTCCTGAAGAATGCGGTTCTTTTGTTTGACGACACGATTGTAGTCGGAAACTGTGCGCACGTAAGCGGGACGCAATGAAGCAACGCCACGATCGATGAAATGCCGGCGTGCTTCCGGCACTCCGCGTACAACTTCAAGCTGCTCCGCCGTAAACGAAAACACCTGCAGCTGGCCCAGATACCGGGTTAGTTGTTCGCGCTTGCTGTTGACCGCGATCGACTTGGTGTTCTCTTTTAACGTAATGCGCAGATCGCGCTGAAGGTTGCCGGCACTCGAAACTCTGCCTGAGACAAATGCGGTCTCTTGTCCAAACCTGATCGTTTCTTGAAGGCGTTGCGTACGAAAGGACTTGGTTCTGGAGAGAAGATGAATCGCCTCAAGCCAGTTTGTTTTGCCCTGACCGTTATTGCCGTGAATAATATTTAGACCGGGTCCCCAGGAGATCTTTCCGCTGAGGTTGCGGAAATTCTCTACTTCAACAAAGTCGAGGATCATCGGTGGATTTTAGCATGAGCCGGAGGCAATCTCTCCTTCCGCTGTCTGCTAAAAGCAAAAGCGCCCTTGTTCGAAAACAAGAGCGCTTGATGAGAGTTGAATTTTAGAGGCTGATCATAAACGCATCGGCATCACAACGTACTTGTAGTCGTAGTCGCCGCCTTCAGCCGGACGCAGTTGAGCTTGCGAGTTACCGTCCTTGAATTCAAAGGCGACCGCACCCTCGCCTATCACATTCAAAAATTCCAGAAGGTACTGAGCGTTGAATCCGATGTCTGTCTCCTCGCCACTGTAATCGGCCTGAATGGTTTCGCTTGCTTCGCCTTCTTCCGCGTTCTGCGAGCTAATCACAAGTTGATTCGGCTCCAGATGGAAGCGAATTGCGTGAGAACGTTCGTCCGACATCAGGGCTACACGCCGGACCGCCGAGTTCAACAAACCACTGTCAAACTGCACCGATTTGTCATTATTCTTCGGCATCACCATGTCGTAATTGGGGAATTGGCCGTACAACATGCGAGATACCAGCAGCCGCGGTCCGACCTCGAAAAAGATATGGTTATTGTCGAGACCCAGGCTGATCTCACCTTCAAAACCGGCAGTAAGTTTTGTTAATTCTGCCAGGGTTTTTCTGGGAATGAGCGTATCAATCGCGTCACTGCCGTCCTTTGAAACACCTTTTCGCTCCACGTAAGCCAACCGGTGCCCGTCAGTCGTAACCATCTTTGCGCCGCTGTCGTCCATGATGAACTTTGCGCCGGAGAGGGTATAACGCGACTCTTCCTGAGTAATTGCGAAGATTGTCTTATCAATAAACGACTTGATGATCTCTGCCGACAATTTCGTCGGCGTTGACTTGGACGAAGGCACTTCCGGGAACGCATCGCGGGCGACGCCGACCATCTTAAATTTTGTTTTGTCGCAAGTAACGGTGACCCAATCGTTACTTTCCTTCTTAAAGGTTACCGGCGCGTCGGGCAATAAGCGCGCTATTTCAAAAAGCTTTCTCGCTTGCACGCAGATAGAGCCGGCCGTAGAAACTTCAGCATCCATGTCGCAACGGATCGTGACATCGAGATCGGTTCCCGTAAGCCGAATATTATTTTCGCCAACAGATTCAATGAGAATATTCGACAGCACAGGGATTGTGTTTTTCTTCTCCACCACGCCCTGGACGTACGCTAGTTCTCTTTGCAGATTCTGTTTGCTAACGACGAATTGCATGTTCGACTCCTTGAGCTTTGCACCTTCACTCACAGCCATATATTTCTCCTCGACATTTTCTGTCTCTACCTAACATAAAGATTCTATATATTTCCAGTAGTAGCAGTAGGGCCTGTTGATTTGTGGAAAAACGATTCTTAGACCTTCTTATTGCTGCTCCAACCGATGTTGATAAATACGTGGACGCTTTCCAGGAATGTACCAACGTTGTAGAAAAGTTTTGCCGCGACAAACTTATTCTAGTCTTTCACAACCACGTTCTCAAACAAGCTGAGGAATGCAAGACATTAGGTAAATTTCCAGCGACTTTCCCGCTTAAACCAATTAATCCGTTTGTGGAAAACTACTTTTGTAAACTCTCAGCGAGGTCGAGCAATAGTCTTTGAAAAGTCGAATCACCCGCGGCCATTGACTGAATCTTTTCGAATGAATGAATGACGGTCGTATGGTGTTTGCCGCCGAACGCTCTGCCGATTTCAGGATAGCTTCGGCTGGTCAGTCGCTTACAAAGGTACATGGCAATCTGACGAGGGAAAGAGAATTGTCTAGAATTATTTTTGGAAACCAATTGATCGACCGTAAGCTTGTAAGCCGCAGCCACAGCCTTTTGAATTTGAGGGATGGTGACCACTCCAGGTTCTTCGTCACTAGCAATGTTTCTAATGGCATCTCTGGCCAGATCCTCATTGATTAGGCTGCCACGCAACGAAGAGATAGCCAACAATCTGATCAGCGAACCTTCCAATTCCCGAACGTTGTTTTTAACGCGGTTGGCGATGAAAAGCGCAACCTCGTCGGGAATAGCGACTCCCATGGTTTCAGCTTTTCGTTTGAGAATCGCCACCTTAGTTTCTAAATCAGGTGGCTCGAGGTCGGCAATCAGTCCCCATTCAAATCGCGAATGGAGCCTTTCTTCAAGCGTCGGTATTTCGCGGGGCGGACAATCCGAACTGATCACGATCTGCTTCTGTTGTTCGTACAGAGCATTGAAAGTATGAAAGAACTCTTCCTGGGTACGTTCTTTCCCGGCCATGAATTGAATGTCGTCGATTAACAAGACGTCAACGGAACGATATTTTTCTCTGAAGCTGGGAGTCTTATCGAATCGAATTGCGTTAATCAACTCGTTCATGAACCGCTCAGACGACAGATAGAGAAGCGTCAGATGAGGGTTGCGTTGTTTGATAGCATGACCACAAGCGTGCATTAGGTGTGTCTTGCCCAAACCCACACCGCCGTAAAGATAAAGCGGGTTGTAAGTTTTGCCGGGTGCCTGGGCCACCGCTAACGAGGCTGCGTGCGCAAACTGATTGCATGAGCCGACCACAAAACTTTCAAACGTGTATTTTGAGTTCAACGCTGGGTCGAGTGCTGGTTCTGGCGTTTGCGCAGAGTCTGGAACAGCTAGCGGTACCGGCGATGTGTGAGCCGTTCTGGCGACGGCCGTGCCTGTGGCAAAGGAACCAGGTTCCAGCGACTGTCCGGGAGTGTTCGAAGTTTCAGCAGGCAGAATCCAATCAATCGAATAACCAGGCAGGTTTAGTTCGCCAAATGATTGGTCGATCAGGCTCGCGTAATGAACCGTGACCCAGTCGCGAACCGCAGGATTAGGAGCGCGCAGACAAATGACGTGGCGATTGTTGTCGACGCCTTCAAAGCGAATAGGATTGAACCAGGTCTCAAAACTCTCACCTTGCAGTTTCGTCTTGATAGAGCCGAGGATGTCGTCCCAAAGGTCGGTTTGCTGGAGGTCAAGCATTGAAGCACTGAATAATTCGGAAGACTAAGAACATGAGCGGCCCGATCTTCGACCCTTGTGATCTCGAATTGACTTCAGATTACTCTGAAGTGCGAGTGCCTTCAGCCGACCCGCGTTGATGTTATCCACAGGGTTTTCCTCACTTTGTGGAAAACCTAACCTCGTTAAAGTAAAGCTTTAAGCTTATTTGTATCAATGACTTACGGGGTGGATCGGAACCGGGCGGAGACTAACATAAGGGGTCGCCGGGAGGCAAGAAAGTGACCATTATAAAACACTGCGAACCACTAAATGGTGAACGGCTAGCCCTTTAGCTTTCATTGAACGGGCTACAGGATGTCCCTGCAGGGGTCGTCACGTTCCGCTTAGGCATCGGATGCGTCTTTCCTTCGCAACGCAGGTTTAGTGCTGCTTTCTTGACAGAGTGTCCTTCCAAAGCTAGTCTTACCCTTTTCTTTAGGCGGGAGAATTTGTAACTATGTCGAAGCGAACGTTTCAACCGAACAATCGGCGGCGCGCAAAAACGCACGGGTTCCGCGCGAGAATGGCGAGCAAGGCCGGCAGGCTGGTCTTAAAGCGTCGCCGCGCCAAAGGCCGTCGTCGTCTGACTCCTTCACATTACTAATACCGTTTCATGACCGAGTACCTGCGGGGCAGTCGCGATTTCCAGAAGGTATATCGCAATGGTAAGCGCTACGACAGCACCTTGATGACAGCTTTTGTTTTGCCAAACAAGCTGTCGCAGAACAGATTTGGAATCACCGCTTCGCGCAAAGCGGTAGGGAACGCGGTTATGAGAAACAGGGCGCGACGGTTACTAAAAGAAACTTTTCGCTTGAAGAAGTCGTCGTTAGCGGGCTTACACGAAAGATACGATTGGGTAGTGAATGCCAAACGCCGCCTGCCTTCGTTTAAGTTAAACGCAACGGTTGAAGAATTCGAGAAGTTAGTATCAAGAATCGCGCAGCAGGAAAGCGATAAGTCGTAATACGGAACGCTGACGTGAAGTCGTTATTAATCGCATTACTTAGATCTTATAAAAACTTCGTTTCTCCATTTCTTCCGCCCGCTTGCCGGTTTTTCCCAACATGTTCCGAATATGCAGCTGAAGCGATTGGCCGGTATGGTGCGATACGTGGAACCGGGCTCGCTTTGCGCAGATTGCTGCGTTGTCATCCCTTTAGTGCCGGTGGCTATGACCCGGTCAAATAGCCGGAATCGAGCCAGAGCCATAATGCGTTCCTAATTCAATGCAACAAAAACGACTAGTACTCGCGCTGCTGATTTCGACGACAATACTTTTTTTGTGGACCTATCTGGTTCCTGTAAAGCCGCCACAGCAAACTGCCCCGGCTGCTGAGCCCAGTGCATCTACCACTCCTTCGCCTTCAAATTCTGAGACGCCGGCGGCAAGCGCGGCCGTCGCCACCAACACGCAACCTACTACTGCGCCCCATCGAATTGTTTCCGTAAAGACTCCTCTTTATGAGGCAAAAATCGATAGCGAAGGCGCGGCAGCGGTCAGTTGGATCATCAAAAAGAACAAGGACAGCAGCCGGGAAATCTATTCGGTTGCAGGGGATCAGAAGGCGCACCTCCCGCTGGAACTTATCTCACCAAAAGGTTTGGAACGACAGCCCCGCGAAGCACCGTTGCAATTAATTACTGGCGATTCGGCGGTTGATGGGGTTTTGGCTTCCGCAAACTATTCGATAACCGGCGACAACCTTGCGAACAGTGATGCGGAGATTCTTTTGCAGCCAGGTGAAAAAAGGCGTCTCGAATTTACGCTCGCGGATCCAGGCAGCGGCGTGAATGTTTCCAAGGTAATGATCTTCGATGGCGACGATTACAGCGTCGACCTGCAGGTAACAATCAAACGCGGTGATCAAGTGATACCGCAGGCAAAACTAAGAGTCGGTCCCAGCATCGGGGATCAGGGAGTCAAAAAGTACTCGTTTTACTCTGTAGCCCCCGAAGCGATCGTTGCCGAGAACGACAAAGTGCAGCGGCACCAAGCCCATGCAATCAACGAAAACAAGAGTAGTCCCGATCGAATGTCGATTGCTGGTCCTATCGACTGGGCAGGTATTGGAGATACCTATTTTGCGATGGTTGCAGTTCCTTCGAAACGCCTCGAAGGGCTAGAGCTTCACACCTCGCAATATGACTATTCCGGAAATGGCAAACCTGAAAAGCGTTATCTGACGTCAGCTTGGGTGCCGGTTCCTGCGGATGGATCTCACACAATACTCTACACCGGTCCGAAAGATCATTACCTATTGACTCAGGCCAGCTCAAACCTCAGTCAACTCGTGGGACGAAACATCGACCTCGAGGGGTTGATTGATTACGGCTGGTTCAGTTGGCTCTCCCGGCCTCTTGCCGTCCCGATTCTCAGATCAATTAAGTGGTTAAGACAGTTAACCAACAGCTACGGCATCGCGATTATTCTTTTCACGATCGTAATTTATTCGCTGTTCTTCCCGCTAAAGTGGCGCTCGTCAAAATCGATGAAGAAGGCGCAGAAGTTGGCGCCGCGGATGAAGGAACTCCAGGAAAAGATCAAGGGGATGAAACCGAATGACCCGCGCTTGAAAGAGTTGCAGGTCGAGCAGCTGCGGCTGATGAAGGAAGGCAACCCACTCGGTGGTTGTTTGCCGCTGCTGATTCAAATGCCGTTTCTATTTGCTCTTTATCGCGCCATCACAATCTCGCTTGATTTTCGCCAGGCGACCTTTTTGTGGTTGCCGGATCTTTCCGCCGGAGATCCTTTTCACATCCTCGAAATAATGATGGCCGGCACGATGATCACTTTACAGTTGATCACCCCGGCTCCTTCTGCGGATCCATTGCAACGAAAAATGATGGCCATTGGCATGCCCGTGTTCATGCTTTATGTGCTTTGGGGCGCGCCTTCCGGCCTGTTACTCTACTGGCTGGTCGGCAACATTGTAGGATTCGCGCAGCAGTTTATTATTAATCGCATGACGAAGGACGACGAGCAACCGCCCGTCAGCCTGGCTGCGAAGAAGGGCGCTACACCAAAGCCGTCACAAGCTTAGTCAACTGAAGCGTATGGAAGAGAACTGCAGCAACGCCGCGACATTCCTCGAATCGCTCTTTCAGAGTGCTGGGTTAAGTTTGCGCGTCAACTCCCAGGAAAATCCTACAGAGTGCTTGATGGATATTAGTGGGGCCGACTCGGAGTTACTACAAGCCGAGGGTGGCGAATTGCTTTTAGCCCTTCAGCACTTGCTAAACCAGGCATTCGGCCGCACCGCGCCTGACGGCCAACGAATCGTTTGTGATGTCGAGGGCTTTCGGGCGACGCGCGAGGCCGAGCTTCGTGCCATGGCCAATCTCGCTGCTGCGCGAGTGCGTGACAGCCGGATTCCTTTCGTCTTTGGTGAGATGAACGCCAGCGAGCGGCGCGTAATTCACCTCACTCTTGCAGATTGTGAAGACCTCTACACTGAATCAGTTGGCGAGGGCTATGCTCGCAAGCTGAAAGTTGCGCTAAAATCCTCCTAACAAATTCTTAGCAGTCCCCTTTTTCTTCGCCGCTGGTGGTAAACGCGATGGATACGATAGTCGCAGTGTCTACGCCGCCCGGTCGCAGTGCGATCGGAGTGGTCCGGTTGAGTGGTCCGGCGTCATTACAAATTCTCCGCGTCCTGGTTCAGCAGGATCAATTCACGCCAGAGCCGAATCGTGTAACTTTGAAAAGCTTGTTGGTTAATGAAGACGTGCTGGATCAATGTCTCGTTACTTACTTCCAAGCCCCGCACTCATTTACTGGCGAAGACATGGTTGAGATCAGTTGTCATGGCTCCCCGGTCGTGCTCCGGCAGCTCATCGATCTAATTCAGAGTCTTGACGCGCGCTTGGCAGAGCCAGGTGAATTCACTTTACGTGCATGCCGCAACGGCAAGATGAATCTCACGCAGGCTGAAGCTCTTCGCGATCTCATAAACGCGCAGACTCAGGCCGCCGCGATCCAGGCGACCAGACAATTGAGCGGTGAGTTGGCCCAGGCGCTGCAGCCCTGCAAGCAGGAATTGATCCGAATGATTGTCATCATGGAGTCAGCAATAGAGTTTGTAGAGGATGACTTGCCCTCAATTCAACTTGATGAGCTCCAGGAAACGATTGACCGTCTGACTACGGACGTCTCGAGCCTGGCTGAAACTTACCGGGCAGGTCATCTGCTTCGCGACGGACTTGGAGTGGCCATAGTAGGTCGCCCAAACGTCGGTAAGTCGAGTCTTTTCAATCGGTTACTGAGATTCGAGCGAGCTATCGTCACCGATGTTGCTGGTACCACACGCGACAGTTTGACGGAATCTATTAGCCTTCAGGGAATACCAGTTTCTTTCACCGACACTGCGGGGTTCCGCGAAGCCGGCGACAAGATTGAAGCGATCGGTATCGAACGCACGCGCCGCGCAATGGCCGATGCAGATCTGCTGATGCTGGTCATCGACGGATCATGTTCACTGCAGGACGAAGACCAGGAAATATTAGACGTGGTGGGAGAGCAACCGTTCGTGGTCGCAATAAACAAGACTGACTTGCCGCAGGTTAGTCGCGTAAACAATTTTAACGGAGCAAAGGTGGTCCATGTATCCGCGCTGACGGACGAAGGAATTCCCGAGCTGACCGCTGCTATACTAGAGCCCTTCGGTTCGCTGGACTCGGCAAGCGCCGGCCTGTTAATTACAGATAGCCGGCACCATGATTTGCTAACCAGGGCAAAGAGTTCGTTGCAGGCTGCATCTCGTTCGATGGACCAGCGAGCCAGCGAGGAAATCGTAGTGGCTGATCTTCATAACGCGCTGAAGTTCCTGGGAGCGATTACGGGTGAAACTACCAGCGAACAGATTCTTGGCGAGATTTTTAGTACGTTCTGTATTGGTAAATGACAATGGTTTTCGACGAGACTTTTGATGTGCTGATCATTGGCGGCGGACATGCCGGCTGCGAAGCTGCGTCTGCCGCGGCGCGCCTCGGTGCGAGCACTGCGTTATTGACAATGAATCTCGATTTGATTGGTCAGATGTCATGTAATCCGGCGATTGGTGGAATAGCCAAGGGGCATTTAGTCAGGGAGATA
>Ga0163162_10004683_pt1 | contig 13192 bp, 9 predicted proteins | sample S55metaG_FD_115310 | JGI IMG/M metagenome (GOLD analysis project Ga0163162, IMG submission 115310) | Switchgrass rhizosphere microbial communities from Kellogg Biological Station, Michigan, USA - S5-5 metaG | ecosystem: Host-associated > Plants > Roots > Rhizosphere > Soil | place: USA: Michigan...
ACCGCCGCAAGGTTTCCTGCTTGATCGCCAGCGGCGCGTCCCAGGGATTCTCGTTTTGGTTCAGCTTGATGCGCGTCCGATCCGCTTTGAGCGATTAAGCTCGCAGCGCGCGCACACTTTCTTTGACGATGTTCAATGGATCTGACATTTCAGTTTTCTTTGTTGCGAATCAGCGCTGATCGTGCGTGCGCCTCCAGTCCCTCGGCGCGGGCCAGCGTGGCAATGATCGGGCCCGCGCGCCCCAGTTCTTCCGCGGAGTAATTAATCAAACTGGTTCTCTTGATGAAGTCATTGACACCGAGCGCGGACGAGAAGCGCGCTGCGCCCGCTGTCGGCAACACGTGGTTTGGGCCAGCGAAGTAGTCTCCCAACGCTGTCGGCGAGTAAGCGCCCATGAGAATTGCGCCGGCGTTTCGGATGCACGACGCAACCCGCTCATTGTCGACAGTCATAAGTTGCAGATGCTCCGGCGCCACTTCATTTGCGAGGTCGCAGGCTTCCTCCAGATTTTTCACGACGATGATCGCTCCGTATTGCGCGAGTGATTTTTCAATGATGGCCGAGCGTGGGAGTCGCGTAAGCTGATACGCCAATTCACGATCGACCTCCTGCGCCAATCTGTCGCTGGTGGTGATCAAAATGGCGCAAGCATCTTCTCCGTGTTCTGCCTGGGCCAAAAGATCCGCTGCTATGTATTTCGACTCCGCATCGTCGTCCGCGATAATTAAAACCTCGCTCGGGCCGGCAATCGAGTCAATGCCCACCACGCCGTAGACAAGTTTCTTCGCTGCCGCCACAAACTGGTTTCCTGGCCCCGTGATCTTATCGACACTCGGAACAGTCGCGGTCCCAAAGGCGAGCGCGGCGATTGCCTGTGCGCCTCCCACTCGATAGACCTCGGTGATTCCCAACTCGACCAACGCAGCGGCTACGGCCGGGTTCTCAGAAAGGGTTCGCGGCGGCGTCGCCACCACGATGCGCGGGACTCCCGCTACCTGCGCCGGAACTACATTCATGATCACCGATGACGGATAGGCTGCCGTGCCGCCGGGCACGTACACACCGACTTTTTCAATCGGCGAAATGCGCTGACCCACCCAACTACCTGGCGTCGATTCAAGTTTCCACGAATCTGTTATCTCTCGCTCGTGAAAGGCCCGCACCCTCCGGATCGATTCACGCAGCGCATTGACCAGCGTTGAGTCAGCCCGAGCCGCAGTTTCAGCTAAGAACTTCGCTTCAACTCTGAAATCGGCCGGGTTAAGCGATACCTGATCGAATTGTTTCGAGTAATCGATGAGCGCCGCATCACCTTGTTCGCGGACTCTGTTGATGATGGCAGCGACATCGTTCTGAAGCTCGATGTCGAGCGCTACCTGCCGCGCGGCAACAGCTGCCAGTTTCTCGCGGCGTCGTTGCTGGTCTTGTCGTCGTATGATTTCGATCATGGTGCGACCCCGCCAACCGCCTGGCTCAACGCCTCGATGACGCGAGATACCTCTTTTACCTTGAGTTGATAACTGGCACGATTAACTATTAGCCGCGCGCTTAATTCAGCAATCTCTTCGACCGCTTCCAATCCGTTATCGCGAAGGGTCCGGCCTGTTTCCACCAGGTCAACGATGCAGTCCGCGAGACCAAGACCTGGCGCCAGCTCAACCGATCCTGAAAGCGTGATGATCTCCACCGGCTGACCGCGCGCACCAAAATAAGAAGTGGCGACTCGCGGAAACTTAGTCGCAACTCGAACTATTCGGTGGCCAAAGGGCGGCATCTCCAACGGCGCCGCGACGACAAAGCGGCAGCGCCCAATGTCCAGCGTGAGAGGCTGCAGCACATCCGGTTCGTATTCGAGCAGCACATCGCGACCGACGACGCCACAGTCGGCAACGCCACGTTCGACGTACACAGGTACGTCCATCGGCTTTACAAAGATGAAACGAAAACACCCGGTCTCATCTTCAATAGCCAGACGCCGTGAATCGTAGTCCTCACGCAATTCACAAAACTCAGCTCTCCGCAATAACTCAAGTGCGGGCTGCTCTAATCTTCCTTTGGCGATGGCAATCGTCAGTCTTGTCACGATAAGGCCTCTAAGTTGAGCTCTACGCGCTGTTCCTGCGCACGTCGCCTGATCGCCTCACGCAATCTGGCCGTGACGTCTTCGTCAGCCACGATTTGCGCCGTTCGTTCCCGGCCGTCCGCGCGCGACGTGAACAGCCCCATGAGCACTTCCAAATCGAGAACGAAGCCCACGGCCGGTTCAGCTTTGCCGAAGTTGGCCGTGAGATTGTCGTATCGGCCGCCGCTGCCCACACGCGCCCCGGCGCCCTCGATATAAATCTTAAAGGTGAGTCCGGTGTAATAGTCGATCCTCGAAACATCTCCGAAGTCGATCTCGAAACGATCTGTAAGTGAAAGTAGATCGATGAGTCGCCAGAGACTTTCGAGGCGATCGAGTGCTGCTTGAGAGCGCGAGTTGGTGATTACCTTGCGAGCCGCTGCGAACGTTTCCTGCTTGCCCGACAGTCGAATCAGTTTTGAGAACGCGTGCCGTTCATGCGCCGGAACATGCGGAGCCAGAAAGGATTCCAGGTCAGCCTGGTTGCGGCCATCCATGAGTTGCCGCAGCTGATTGCGAGCGCCGGGATCAAATGCCAGATTTTCCGCGATGCCATTAAAGATTTCGACATCGTTCAGCGTGATTATGTATTTGCCGTTGAGACCTAATCGGTTAAGAATCTCGCAGGCGATCGCCAACACTTCCATGTCCGCCGCGAGGGTATTCTGGCCGATAAGTTCGCAGCCGATTTGAATCGACTCTCGGCGCCAATCCGCGTGCGACTGATGCGTGAGACGAAATACAGGCGCCGCATAGCAAAATCTGAGCGGCCGCCGCCGATTTACAAAGAGCGTTGCTGCTGCCCGTGCGATTCCGGAAGTAACGTCGGGTCGCAGCGCGAGCAGGCGTCCATCCGTATCAGTAAATCTAAACGCGCGATGCGCTTCGGCAGGTCCCATGCCCCGTTCAAATAATGAGTAGTAGTCCACGGTGGGCGTCGCGATCTCTTCATAAGACCAGCCGTCAAAGACCGACATCGCGGTGGCCTCCACGGACCTGCGCTGCCGCAGTTCTTCACCTGCGCTGTACTGCAAACCGCTGGGGATGCTCGAGAGTGACTCAGTCATGATCAATCTATTAGGTGCACAAAAAAACCCGCCGCCAGTTCATTTGGCAGCGGGTCCTCAAAAACTTTTGTGATTAATTGCTAGTCGCTAATCTCTTCCAGCTTTCACATCACAATCGTCAGCGCGCTGCCACGATGCCAATGATGGTTGGCATGATGGTGGTGCCGATTCGCGTGATGAAGATTTAGCTGGCGCACTGTTTGAAATCGAACGGCACTTTTTATATACGAAGCGTCCCGCCGATGTCAATGGCACACGGCCCAAGGTGGTGACCCATTTTGAACTCACTCGGCTAGCCGCCGAAAATCTCTTCGCCCGGATTCGCTCTCGGCGCCGGGCTCGCGAAATCTTCTTCGTTACGCTCACCTGAAACCAACAACTTAGCCTGGCACGATTGCTGCACAGAAGAGTCGCGGATGTGAGAAGTGTAGTTTCACTAAGAATCAACGAGGAGGAATCCATGCACAACATTGACCGTACTAATCTGGAATCGACTTATGGCGAGTACGAAGGTGAATACTCCGGTGAGTATGGGGCCGGGGAGTTCGGACAGGAGTTCGAAGGCTTGCAGGAGTTTGAAGGCAACACCGAGTTTGAAACTTACGGCGAATACGAGGGAACGATTAGCGAAGCCGAAGAAATGGAGTTGGCTGCTGAGTTGCTATCGGTTTCGAACGAAGCCGAGTTAGAGCAATTCCTGGGAAAGCTTTTCAAGAAGGCGGGGACGTTCATTAGGTCGCCCGTTGGTCAAAAGCTCATGGGAACGATGAAAGGCCTGGCCAGGAAGGCTTTGCCGATGCTCGGCAGCGCGGTGGGCAACATGATCGTGCCCGGCCTTGGCGGCGTAATCGGAGGCAAGCTGGCTTCCGCGGCGGGCGGGATGTTTGGTCTCGAGCTCGAAGGTCTGAGTTATGAAGATCAGGAGTTCGAAGTAGCTAAGCAGATCGTTCGTTTCGGCAGCGCCGCAGCGGCTAACGCTGCCAAGGCGCCGCCTACTGCTCCGCCGCACGAAGTGCACCAATCGGCGGTGACAGCTGCCGCGCAGCAGTTTGTGCCGGGGTTGCTTCGTCGCAACGGTCCGGCGCCGTCAACGCCATCCCCCAGGTACCGGGATCACCGTTGCGCTCACAATGCGACCGGACGTTGGGTGCGACGGGGAAACGCAATCCTGCTGCTCAAGGCCTGAACCTATGTCTTCCCAGCCTATCAAATGGTTGCCGGCGGACCTGACAGCTGTGCCGGCGCTGAGTCTGGTTGAAAACGAAGCGCGCGCGCTGCTGGTTAGACTCGGCAAAGTCAGGCCGTTTGCTCTCCAACAAACAATGGTGCCGGCGGCCGCGCTCCCGCCGGCGGTGCTCAGCATGATCGATGGGTACCTGATACGCGGCCGGCGCAAGGTCAATCAGATGGTCGTTGGGTTCGTTCGCTGGCTACGCAGTCCAGCCGGTCTGTCGGCGTCGCCGGAAGCCGCGCAGAGACGTTTCAGCATGTTGCGCATGCGCTTTAACGTCACGCTTTCGCAACTGGATATTTTCGCTGCCGTACTGACGCAACGCAGTGAGCAGGAAACCGGAATCTGGTTGGCCGGGCTGGATATCGTGGCCGCTGACGCTCTATCGCTGAGCCGTAATTACTACAGCTTGCCCGGACTGATCTGTTATTTGGATCGAAGTCATGGGGCCGCGATCCGCCGGGCGCGGACGCGTTTGCCGGGAGGCGGTGACAACCCGGTTGCCATCATTCGCATGCCTCGTGAACGCATGATCGGCAGCGGCATCGCTTCCTCTCTGGTGCACGAAGTCGGACATCAGGCCGCGGCTTTGCTCGATCTGATCGAATCGATTCGGCCCACGCTGCGCGGGTTACAGCGTAACGGTGGCCCAGAGACTACAGCATGGGGATATTGGGATCGCTGCATCTCGGAAATACTCGCCGACTTTTGGTCGGTCGCCAGGCTGGGCATCACCTCGACGCTGGGTCTAATGGGAGTTGTGTCACTGCCCCGTTATTTTGTTTTCCGGCTGAACCTCGACGATCCGCATCCGCTCCCCTGGATACGCGTTCGATTGAGTTGCGCGATGGGACGCGAGCTGTTTCCCCATGCGCAGTGGGACGAGTTGGAAAGAATTTGGCTGTCTTACTATCCACCCACGGATCTCGACAGCGGCAAGCGCGAGACGATCGGCTTGTTGGAAAAGACTATGCCGGGCTTGGCGACGCTGATCGCTCATCACCGGCCCAAGGCGCTCAAAGGCGCCTCGTTGAAGGAAGCCCTGGAAACCGATCAACGGCAACCAATCCGCCTGAGCGGGTTGTTCAAATCCTGGCAGCCGTCGCCGGCCCGCATGTTCGAAGCGTCCCCGACGTTGGTCTTTGCCGTTATCGGCCAAGCCCGCGCTGAGAAGCTAATTAGTCCGGAAGCAGAGGGCCTGATCTTTTCCAGGATGCTGAATCACTGGGCATTACGGGACACGCTCGACACCAGAGTTAATTGCGCCAAACCGGCGCTAATCCGTTCTTCCGATCCGTCATTATTTTTCGATACAAATTAAGGAGGCAACATGCCACAAAAAGATAAATCAGGCCAACCGCAAGCTCCTGAACCGCGATCCAAAGCCGCCCTGGCGCCATTCGTCACTGATTCAACCGGCGACCCTACGCCACCGCTTGGCAATCCCGGAAACCCACTTCAGGTGGGCGGAAGGATGTCGATGTCGTTGACTCGCGCTGAAGTGACCATCACCGACGATGCGGCCCTCTGGTCGGCGATTCGCAATCGCACGGACGCAATCCGCGGCGACAAATATGATGACTTCATCACCCGAGTGCTTTGTGGCACAGGCGATACTGGCCAGCCGGTTTGTAATCCAGGCGTGGATTCGAGTCCCGGACAGTACACAAGATCACACCGCGATCTCGGAGCCCCGGTGGAAGCGGGACGAACTGAACTCGCCTCAGGAGCCGGGTATGGCGTCGATGCCTACAATCTACTGAAGCTGGCTACGCAGGCATTTCTGTTCCTTGAAGCAGGCGTGGTTATTAAACGGCCGCGAAACTCAGTCGGCGGCGAAAGTGCCGGCGTGGGTTCGGATCTTGTTGACGGAGAGCAATCGCGTCGGAGCGAGGAGATCAACTTCCAGAGTCTTAAAGATGACCTGACGGCCTATCTGGCCAAGACCAATGGAGGACTCCCGTATCTTGATCGAATTCTGCGCGCGTTGACGAGTAGCAAACTCACCGAGTCGCCGTTTTGCGAAGGAGTGCTCAAATACCGGTTCACTTGTCCCAGTATGCTTGAACTGATTTGGTCCTACTGGCACGAGGAGGGAATGCTGGTACAGACCATGAACGCCATCTGCATGCGTTTTCAGAACCGGCGGGGACCCTTCGAACGCGATCCGTTGGCCAACCTCGAAATTGATCCGCTGCGGCCCCTGAACAATCTACTCTGGGGCTACATCCAGGACGAATACAACCGCCTGACCGTGCCGCGCCGAGCTTATGAATACGATCACCATTATGGATTGAAGATCGTGGGCAAGGCCGTCCCGGAGCTGCGGTCGGCTGATAGCCGCTCGAAATTTATCGAGGCCTTCCACAATCTACTCTATCGCGCCGCCAGTTTTTATCGCGAGGACGCGGACACCACCGTGATTGCGGATGGCTTCTCGCTCTTGAGTTCGCTGCGGGAAGTACATTTGCTGTTGGCCGAAGGAGCTCACAATCAGTTTGGCGATCTGCCTTGGACCTCGCGGGCTGAGATGATGATGATGCAATGGCTGCTCGGCCGGCCGGAGATGCGTGAATTCCTGCGTGGGCGCGCCATGGTCCCATATGCTGAAAAATGGATGGGCCAGGTGGACACGATGAAGAAGCTGCAAGGCTGGACCGACACCTCGATCACGCATTTCCGCAATCTGGCCGTTTATGGAGAGAAGATTCTCCTGTCGATTCGCTATGGCGACTGGAGCGAGATCGACGATCAGGCCAATGCCAAAACCTGGGCACGCTCCTTTAGGCCGGAACTTCAAGGCTACATGCACGGCTATATGTCTGCTACCGGAGTCGACTTGTCAGAGGACATCGTTGACACCCGCAACGCGCCGGCACGTTATGCCCAACCTTCTTCGCTTTTGGAACAAAGGGTCATGGCCCAGGACCCGGGAGCGGAACTTCAGCCCATGGCAGTCGGCAGAACACTAACGCCGCGAGTGGCCGGCTTTGGAGCCTTACCGTCGGCCCGCCGTCGCGCGCTCAATCCAGCCCGCAAGGAATGAGCCTGGTTTCAACCGCGTCGTGTGACAGCGCCGTCTGTTAGCGCAGGCAGCGCTGCCGCACTCAGCTAACCGAAGTTGGTCCACACACCCGGTCGAATCCGGAACTTTCGGAAAAATGCGAGGCAAGCAATGAAACAAGAATTCGAATTCGAAACGCTCGGTGAGCAACTCGAAGCCGAGGCCGACGCGGAAGTCCGCCGCAGTTCAAGAACGCCAACACCATACAGAACAAACGCTCGACCATATGGCCCCGCACGGCGTCCGCTTCCGCCGCGAAATCTCATCATGCGGCAGCCGGTTCCGGGACGGCGGCCACCACAGAGACCATTGACTCCAGCCCGGCGGCCGACGGCGTTCTGGGCCGGCTCCGGCTCATGGAGTCCACGGCCGTCAGAGTGCCACGAACAGATTCGTTGGGTGCAGAGTTCCCTGAATCGGATTTTCAACCTGGATCTTCCGGTAGATGGCGTGATGAGTGCTGAGGCACGCAGCGCTTTGCGCGGCTTTCAACGTCAGCGTGGATTACCGGTCACTGGCCTCGTTGGTCCCGATACTCAACACGCCTTGCTCGGAGCGACCAGACCAGGACCAGCCCCACAGCATTGGGTGGTCCAGGGGAACGGCGACAGCGCTGCCGGCACAGGGAATGATCAGCAAGACTCATCTGACGCGGACGCTCGTGAGCTCTTGTCACAATTTGGATTACCTTTGGACGAGTTCGGTCTGCAATCAGAATTCGAGAATTGGCAAAGCGGGATGACTGCGGCTCCGCGAATCATCGACCTCACGGCCCAGGCAGTCAAGAGCCAACGCAAACGAATGCGCGATCCGAAGACGGTCAACACCCTCGTGCTGCATCAGATGGCTTGTTGTTTCAAGGTTAAGGATCCGCTCAAACGATTTCTCAATCACTTTGCGCCACACTTCGCGATTATGGCCGACGGCCAAATTCTGCAATTGCATCCGACCGCGGCGATGACGTGGGCTTCGAACGGCTTCAATGGGAACAGCGTAGCGGTCGAGTTTGCCGGCAACTTTCCCAACACCAGCGGCAAGTGGTGGCTGGATCAGAAGGAATTGAAGAAGCTGAGTCCGGCGCAGGCAAAGGCCTATCGTCAGGCGAACCAGAATCAGGTGACGCCGCAACAGATCGAGGCCGGACGTTACCTGGTGCAGCATCTGATCAGCACGATGGGTCTGAAGCGAATCGTGGCCCACCGCCAATCGAGCAACATGCGGGAGAACGATCCCGGTCCCGACATCTGGTACCACGTCGGTCAGTGGGCCATCGATAACCTGGGCCTGACTGATGGTGGACCGGGCTATAAGATCGACAGCGGGAACCCCATCCCCAACGTGTGGCGCAGCTGGGGCAAAGCGACTAAGAGTGAGTTGGAGTATGAAGGTGGACCGATCGAGGCTGCCGGCCTGGGGTTGGCGATTTTCCAGACGGGTCAGGGCATTCTGGAGAGCGGCGATCTATCAGTACAGGCAGACTCTGCCAATTACGTACATCAGAACACACCCGTCAATCTTCCGTTTTCCAGTCGCAGTATAGAGTTCGAGATTTCCGCCCACCACCCCAGACTCTTTATCGACACGCAGCGATTCTACTTTCGCCTCTCCTTCGAATTTAACCGCTACGACCTGCGGAACGTAGCGATCACGGTACTCAGGGATAAATCAAGCAGTTTGCATTCGTCGACCTTCGAGATCTATTTCAAGGCTTCTGCACACAGTCTGCCAAATGCCCCGGTTGCCAGCATTGCTTACAGCATAACCAATGGCCGTTGGGATCCTGTCGGCCTCGGTGACGTGTCGTTCTCGGCAACGCCGTTTTTATTCGTCGTGAGTGCCGATGGCGGAGTACAAGCCAAACAGATTGACTCTGAGAGAAATTGGGTGCAGTTGCAAGGCTTTGTGCCCGGCACGGATCGGATTATCCAGCCGAGGGTACCGATAGCCTCCGGTGGGTCAAACGAACCATCAGGCGGAGCCGCGCCCGTTCTGCGTCTGTGGTCGCCGAACTCGGCGGCCGTTAGCAACCTTCAAATCCGTTTGAACCGTTGGCTGGCGTCGCAGGGACGACAGCTGCTGGAAGTTGATGGCGCCTTCGGCCCGGTAACGAAGAGGGCGGTGATCGCCTTCCAACAAGCCGAGCGGCTCACACCACTGGACGGCGTCGTCGGCCCCATCACTTGGGGACGCCTGGTGAAGAGCTGGTGATCGCGCGCGTTGGAACATGCCGGCAACGGATCGCAAATAGCGAGTTGAGGCGAAATGAGATGAAACACACGACGGGTGCGTGATCGGCCATGATTATTGATTGCCACTGCCATGCCGGAAAAGGCGATGGGTTGACTGGTCCGTGGGATACCAACGCGCCTCTTGAAAAATATCTGCGGCGGGCCGCCAGGGCCGGGATTAATCGCACCGTGTTGTTCGCCGCTTTTCATTCCGACTACACGATTGCTAATCGCGAAGTCGCCCGCATCGTCAACAGCCGGTCGGATCGCTTCTACGGATTCGCTTTTATTAATCCGCAACGCGACCGCAGCCGCGTGAGAGCCATGGTCGAAGAGGCCGTCACGCGTTATGGTTTCGTGGGCATCAAAGTTCATCGACACGACGCGCCCATCACGCGCGGAGTCTGCGACAGCGCGCGGGCCTTCGCGCTCCCGGTGATTTACGACGTGGTCGGGGCAGTCTCCGTAGTGGAGTTACTAGCCGAAGAGTATCCGGACGTGACGTTCATCATTCCTCACCTGGGAAGTTTTGCGGACGATTGGCGCGCGCAACTGGCTCTGATTGATCATTTGGTGCGCCATCCGAACATTTATGCCGACACTTCGGGTGTGCGACGGTTTGATCTCCTTGAGCAGGCTGTGAAACGGGCGGGCGCGAAGAAGATTCTCTTTGGCAGCGACGGACCGTGGCTGCATCCGGCCGTTGAGCTGGCAAAGATAAAGGCCTTGAATTTGTCGTCCGAGGACGAACGCCTGATATTGGGAGAGAATTTCCTCCGATTGATTTCGCGCGCACGGGCTGCGCCCCAACCCTCGTATGCTTAGATCATTTCGAACGCCTGGAAAACAGAATGTTCGTGATGGAGAATGAGAACGATCCGCCGACGTTTGCCTTCAGCGAACCGAGACTCCGCCGTTACCGTTCGGGCGACGAGCAGCCCGGCGCATTTGCAGAGCGCGATCGGTCACTCCCAGTCTTGCGGCCGCGATCTGTAAATTGCCTTGCGCTTCTTCGATCACAATTCTTTCGGCCAGGGCTCCGGCAGTCCGCTCAATGTCTTTGAGGCCCACTCCGGATGCGAGAGCTGCGCGGACAGCGCTTTCCAGCGTTTGTTCACTCCAGGCGTCAAGATTTTCTTCGCCGCGCGGTCTTTCGTTTTCGGGAATGTCGCCGGCAGTAATGGCTCCCGGCCCGACGTGATGCTGAACTACCCGAGTGACGAGTTGTTTTAGATCGCGCACGTTGCCCGGATAGTCGCGAGCCAGAAAATACTGCCGCACCGGCTCGTCCAATTCGGGTGGGTTGTCCGGCCGAAGTTGCTCGATGAAGTGCTTCGCGAGCACGAGGATGTCTTCACGCCGTTCGGACAACGGCGGCAAGTGACAAGTCCAACTTGCGATCCTGTAATACAAGTCGCGACGAAAGCGATTGTGTGATTGTTCTTTGATCAAGTCGCAGTTAGTGGCGCATACGAGACGAAAATTCGTCTTATGCCAGGAATTGCCGCCAACGCGCTTATAAGTGCGTTCCTGAACCACTCGCAGCAACTCGGCCTGGAGGTTGAGCGGCAACTCTCCGACCTCATCGAGAAAAAGCGTACCACCATCGGCCAGGGCAAAAGCACCTTTACGTTCTGCGACCGCGCCTGTGAAAGCACCGCGTTCATGCCCGAAAAATTCGCTGCCCGAGAGTTCCGGGACAATAGTCGTGCAATCGCACACGACGAGGTTTCCCTTTTTTGTGCGCGCGTCGAGTGTGTGAACTAGTTGCGCTAACAGCTCCTTCCCGGTTCCACTTTCCCCGGTGATAAGTACAGATGAGTTAGTGAAACTCGCCACCTCAACCAGTTGCGTGAGACAACGGACCCAGGCTGCGGTCTTCCCGGCAAGATTGTTTTCAACCAACGGCGAACGGACAATTTGGTCGATCCGGTTCCAGCGTTCGAACCGTGCTGCGACCTCGCGAGCCGGCTCAGCAAAATTATTCCAGGCGAATACGTCTGACGCACCTGCATTGAGCAAACTCCAGATTTTCGCAGACTTTATGCCCGACGGCGAAAGTCCAATGGCGAGCACTCTTTCCGTTCCGCAGCGGCTGGCCGCGCGCAGGATTCCGGGCAGTTGATTGGTGACTTCGTCGAAGAAAATTATCCCGGGACCTTTAGACGGCGGTGATTCGCAGGCATGGTGAGGAAGATGCGCCTTACTTAACGCATCTAGAATGTCAGTCCTCGGCCGTTGGCCGAGGAAGCAGTGCCAGATTTTCATTTTTAAAGACCCAAGTGAAAAGTGGAAAGTACTCTGGTGGCTGAAGGTGCAAACAACCACAAGAGTAAATGGTCTTAACCGAACTGATGGTTACTAAACCAGAGTTGCGAGGACTCTTTTGAGCTTTGAGAAACTAAACAAGCAGACGTTAGGCGTCTGTGCGCTACCACACATAGTGGAGGCTTAATGAGTCTTGGGTCAGCGTTCAGTTAGTTGCAGAGAATCATATAAGGCAAGCCGTACCTGGAAGAAAAGATATCATTAACTATAGTGCGGAGATCTTTAACTATGAGAACCGACACAATCTTTAGGATCTCACGCTTATTGAAATCCCGCCGCCGAGATTACAACAACTTACAAGTCTTTTCTCAAGGTTAGTGAGGTCCGGATTCTCATGGTTATTGATTCTCTGGATGTCGATTCTCAAAGTGGGTGATCGTTTCCCTAGTTCTCAGCAAGCATCCTGAAAATCTCTTGCAAACGACGATACCGCCATTCAATGCAAGAGTCTATTCATGCAAAAGTCTTGACAATAACGGAACACGGTAGTAGATTTCGCGCCGTCATAATGCAACATTCGTTGCGTGAAACTCTTAAAGTCTTGTTCTTGCAGTCCGGCAGGGTCTAACTTGCTGGTGGACCCTACCAAGGAAACAGTCCCTAGGTAAGCCCGACAACAACGCGCTTCAAGCCGTTCTGGCTGAAGAGTCCGTCCGATTTTTAGTAGGAGGAGCCCGCCATGGCATTTATCTCAAAGAGAAACAAGAGAAGAGAACGAGAGATCCAGAAAGCTCTCAACAACCGTTTGGAATTGGTGAAAGAGGGTTTCACTCGTCGCGACTTAATCAAAATGGGATTGATGACCAGCGCGGGGGTGCTGATCGCGAAGGGTGGACTCACGCACGCTCAGTGGGGCGGCCATAACGGTAGCAGTTGCTACGGCAACAACTGCAATGTCGGGTGCAGCCCACAGCCAGCTCAAGTGTTCATTGATCCGATGCCGATCCCTCCTGAACTTCCCTCTCGTCCATTGTCAGATCCGGGGCTGACGTTCGGCGCGCCACCACAACAGTTTCCGTTCAACACCATCAATCCGGCGACCGGTCTTCCTTACGAAGGTCGCGGCCAATACAACGGCGTGTTGCGGCCGGGATCGGATTTCTTTCAGTTCTTTACCCAGTACCCGACGCAGAAATATTACATCGAGCGCAT
>Ga0163162_10004685_pt1 | contig 13189 bp, 10 predicted proteins | sample S55metaG_FD_115310 | JGI IMG/M metagenome (GOLD analysis project Ga0163162, IMG submission 115310) | Switchgrass rhizosphere microbial communities from Kellogg Biological Station, Michigan, USA - S5-5 metaG | ecosystem: Host-associated > Plants > Roots > Rhizosphere > Soil | place: USA...
CCGGTGTTCCACAAGTAACCTGAGTAACCTGCTTTCGCACTCAGCCCTGTGGTATAAAACCAGCAGTATCAACCGAAAATTCAGCCGGGAAACGTTTGCCTTCAACCAGGCACGTTACTGGTCCCGAGGGAAGTCTTGAGTTTCATCAACTTCGCAGCTCGCGAAATCAACTGCAAGATCGTTTATTACGGCGCCGGATTGGGCGGTAAGACGACGAACCTGCAGTTCATCTACCAGAAAACCGCTGAGCAGCAGAAGGGCAAGATGATCTCCCTCGCCACGGAGACGGAGCGTACCCTGTTCTTCGATTTTCTGCCTCTTGACCTGGGTTCGGTCCGCGGCTTCAAGACTCGCATTCACTTGTACACAGTCCCCGGCCAGGTGTTTTATGACGCCAGCCGCAAGCTGATCCTGCGCGGCGTGGATGGCATCGTGTTCGTCGCCGACTCGCAGCAGGAACGTATGGACGCCAACGTCGAAGCCCTCGACAACCTGATGGACAACCTTAAAGAGCACGGCTACGACTTCAACAAAATTCCTTACGTGCTGCAACTCAACAAGCGCGATCTGCCGAATGTCCTCTCAGTGGACGACTTGTCCAAGCAACTACGCCGCAAGAGCGAACCCGTGATCGAAGCTGTCGCCTTCCAGGGCCCCGGAGTCTTCGAGACGCTGAAAGAGATCGCACGACAAGTGCTTACCGATCTGAAGCAGGGCGGGTAAGAGCGGGCGCCAGACTTCGGAATTCGGACCTCAGGCGTCAGACCTCGGACTTCAGACTTCAGACTTCGGCCCGCAGACTTCAGACCGTAGACTTCAGACCGCAGACTTTAGAACCCTCACTTTCCATCTTGTCATCCCGACCGACGCGCAGCGCAGCGGAGGGATCTGCTGTTTGTTGCAATAGGCACCGCTGCCGCAATCGAAATCAGACGTCGCAGTCTGAAGTCCGAGGTCTGACGTCTGAAGTCCGTGGTCTGACGTCCGAGGTCCGACGCCCGACGCCCGGTGTACAATTCCGCTTACTCATGGCCCTGGCCACTGGCACGAAGATTGGACCCTACGAAATCCTGTCCTTGATCGGGGCGGGCGGAATGGGCGAGGTGTACCGCGCCCGCGACTCGCGGTTGCGGCGGGAAGTAGCGATAAAAGTTCTCCCTCCCACATTCACCAAAGACACCGACCGGCTGCGCCGCTTTGAGCAGGAAGCGCGCCTGGTGGGCGCTCTCAACCATCCCAACATTCTGGCCATCTATGACGTGGGCGAGCAGGACGGCGCGCCCTATCTGGTCTCAGAACTCCTTGAAGGACAGAGCCTGCGCGACCACATGCACGCCGAGCCCGTGCCGCAGCGTAAAGCTGTCGAGTACGGTGTCCAGATCGCGCGGGGTCTGGCAGCGGCGCACGAGAAGGGCGTGGTGCATCGCGATCTCAAGCCCGACAACATCTTCGTGCTGAATGACGGACGTATCAAGATCCTCGACTTCGGCCTCGCCAAACTGGTGCAGGACGACGCTCTTCACTCGGCAACGGATCTGCAGACCGTAGACGAACCGCATCCCAAGACCACACCTGGGCACGTGATGGGCACAGTCGGCTATATGTCGCCCGAGCAGGTACGAGGTCAGGGTGCGGACCAGCGCTCCGACATTTTTGCGTTGGGCGCCATCCTGTACGAGATGCTGACCGGCAAGCGAGCGTTCAAACGCGACTCCAGCGTCGAGACCATGAACGCCATTTTGAAAGAAGAGCCGCCTGAACTGGAGGAGTCGGTTCCCGGCATTACGCCGAATCTGGATCGCGTAATCCGGCACTGCCTGGAGAAGAATCCCGTACAACGCTTTCAGTCGGCAAGTGATATCGCTTTCGATCTCGAGTCGATCTCCAATCACTCCGCTTCGGGATCGCGCTTGAAAGTTGCAGCCGCTGAACGTCATGGATACTGGAAGCAGGCATTAGCAGCTTTGGCCGTGGTTGCGGCGTTGGCCGCCACTTACTATCTGGCCCGCAGAGGCGCGCCGCCAGTAGCGCCACGATTCCATCAGCTTACGTTTCAGCGAGGAACCATTTACGGGGCGAAGTTCGCGCCCGATGGCCAGAGCATCCTGTTCAGCGCCGCCTGGAATGGCGCGCCCAAACCGCAGGTCTACACGACCCGGACGGATGCGTTGATGTCCCGCCCCATCGATCTGCAGGATAGCCAGGTCCTTGGCATTTCATCCAAAGGGGAGATGGCAATACGCCAGAAGACTCAAGCGGGAGCGGTCTCGCAAGGCATGCTCTCGGTGGTGCCCTTGACTGGAGGCGCTCCGCGAGATTTGCTGGCAGACGTGATTGATGCTTCGTGGAATCCGGCCGGGGATTCGCTGGCGGCTGTTCACGTTGTTAGCGGGGAAAACCGGCTGGAATATCCGATTGGAAAAGCGATCGTCGCTACCAGTACTGGAAACATCACCGATGTTGCGGTCTCTCCCGACGGAAAAATGATCGCTTACTTCGACCATCCCAACGCGGGGGACACCCGCGGTTTTGTCGCTGTCACCGATCTCGATGGCAAAGCCCGGCGGCTGACTGGCGAATGGAGTGACCTGACCGGACTGGCCTGGTCGCACTCGGGAGACGAGGTCTGGTTCACGGGCAGCGATGCCGGCATCAACAGCGCCCTCTATGCCGTGAATCTCCGCGGCAAACAACGCGACCTGCTGCATATTCCAGGACGCTTGCACTTGTTCGACATCAGCAAAGACGGTCAGGTGCTGATCACCAACGAAGCGAGCCGTCTGGAGACCTACGGACGTCACGCCGATCAGAGCAAGGACATTGATCTTTCCTGGTTCGACTGGACCATCGGCCGCGCGGTATCAAGTGACGGCCAGTGGGTCGTGCTGGAAGAAGATGGCGAGGGCGGCGGACCTGACTATTCGATCTTTGTGCGCAAGACCGATGGCTCAGCCGCGATTCGACTGGGCAGCGGCATGGGCCTGGATATTTCTCCGGATGGCAAGTGGGTCGCTTCCACCAGCGTGAAACAACCCGGGCCAACCGTCCTGCTTCCGACCGGCGCCGGACAGCCGTTGACGCTGGCCGATGGCAAGTTCTTTCATTCGGCGAGGCTGACCTTTCTGCCCGATGGCAAAGGTGTAGTCATGATTGCTGCAGAACCTGGAAAAGACCCACGCACCTACGTCCAAATGTTGGATGGTAGCCCTGCAAAACCAATAGGGTCGGAGCACTTCCGCGGCTTTCTGGTTTCTCCGGATGGAAAAAGCATCTTGGGCCGCGAGAACGGCTCCAGCTTGATCATTCCGATGTCTGGTACGGAGACAGGGCAACCGGTGGCGTCGGTAGGTCCGAATGAGCGTGTAACGGGATGGACGGCCGACAGCCAGTCGGTCTACGTGATGGATTTTTCCGTCGTGCCCGTGAAGGCTTATGTGATGGACATCAAGACGGGCCAGCGCAAGCTGTTCCGCGAGTTTGCCCCAGCCGACCCTTCAGGCGTCCCGAGCGTCGGCGGCGGCCTCATAACGCCGGATGGAAAGTTCTACATTTACAGCGTGCCGCGAACGCTCTCTTATCTGTATGTGGTCGAAGGATTGAAATAGGCCGCATAACTAGAACGGACCGTGTGGAGCGGGCCTTCAGGCCTGAAGAAAATAATCGCCCCAGGCGGCGGATATTGCGTGAACCGCACGAAACTGCATCCCAGCCCGGAGGCCCATCCCAGAAAGAGAGTTACGGAAATCCGGGAGTTTGCAAATTGGGATGGCGAAATCCGGATCGGGAAATGAGGAATGGGAAGGGCACGACCTTCAGTCGTGCCAAAGTATGGTCGAACTGAGTTATGGCTTCAGGCGCAGAGGTGTGCTGTTCCAGAAGCAAAACCGCAGGCGCTGAGGCGCGAATGCGTTTTCGCGATACGGCACGACTGAAGTCGTGCCCTTCTCATTACGGGAGGGAGGAAATACGGCGAAGCGGAAACTGCATGTTCAGGATTACCTGACTGCCAGGTCAGACGCCTGAGGTCAGAGGTCAGACGTCCGAGGTCCGAAGTCCTCCCTACCGCATCTGCATCGACTTCAAGATCTGCTCGAACGTAGGACGCAACGATTCGAAGTCCTTGTCTGGCGCGATCGCCACTACGTACAACAACGTGCCGTCGCGGCGCTTCACTGCGACCAGCCAGTCGCGCTCCTGATTCGGCCGCCCGTTCTGGTCCTTCAAGGGAGAGGTTCCGATCAGGTCGACTGACTTTCCCGCCACTCCGTTGATCCGTATGTTCTCGTCCTGCCCGATCTGCCGTACATCAGGATTGGCCTGACGCAGCGAAGCCAGCAGATCGTGGGTTGACTGATCCAGGCTGGCATTTGTGTCCTCAGGTTGGTATGTGTTGACCATGAAGCCGTACGCGACAGCGTTCTGAATCACACCGCCCTGGGGCGCAATTGTGATGGCTGAATTCTGGTCGCCGTAGAGCTGCCAATTTTCAGGATACGAAATCGTAAAATCGCGATGGCTGAAATTGCGCAGGCTGGCCACCGCCGGCACTCCACCACCTGATTGCGGACCGGAGGCCGAGTTCATCGCTGCCGGGTTTTGCCGGAGCGCTGCGATCTGCTGGGCGGTCAGCGGCTTCATTCCAGCAACACGCTGCTTGATGTCGCGGAATTCCGGGCTGTCCGGGCGATAACTGGCCTTGCGGGGAAGCGTGGCAACCTCGGCCCCCACAGCTTGCGCCCGATTCCCCGGATCCGGATGGTCGCTGAAGAACTGCGGGCCGCGCGCCCCTCCTTGCGACTGGATCTTCTCGAAAAAATCCGCCATGGCCCGAGGATTGAAGCCGCTGTCATACATGATATCGGTGCCCAGCAGATCGGCTTCGGATTCAGACTTGCGCGAGTTCTTGAGGAAGTAGGAGCCGAGACCAAACCCCAGTCCCATTTGCGCCATCTGCGAAAGCGCACCCTGCCCCATGACTCCGCCCAGAACCGCCAGCGGCAGTTGTGCCGCCATCTGTTTGCTGGCCGCGCGCGTGCCATGACGCTGCACCACATGAGAGATTTCATGCGCCATCACGCCGGCGAGTTCAGCTTCGTTGTCCGCGGCTTGAATGGTGCCCACGTTCACAAACACCGGACCGCCAGGAAGCGCGAATGCGTTGATCTCTTTCTGATTCACTACGTGAAAGGTGTAAGGCCACTTCTCTCCCGGGGCGTGCGCCGCGAGTTGCTGTCCCAGGCGCCGCACGTAAATCGTGACCGGATCGGAATCCGGCAGGACAGGCAGCTGTTGAGCAACCTGGGCAGCGGATTGCTGTCCCGCTTGCAACTCTTCCTGCGCGGAAAACATGTTGAAGCCATGTGAGGGCGTGACCCGGGCCTCAAGCATGCCAGGTTGCGTGACAGGAAAAACCAGCGATAAGATCAGGCAGCGTGCCAGAATTAAGCTGCGCTTCATAATTCCCCCTGCGAAGACTCTTCGCCTCAATACCAATCGCCTATTTTAGATGCGAGATCGATGTCGTGGTGACTATACATGGCGGCGCGCGCCACAACTTGCGTAGGGGGCAGGTTCTCAGCCGCCCCTACGCAAACCAAAACAAAAAGGGCGCCGGCTTTCCGGCGCCCTTTGATCGAATGCAGGAAAAACTTACTTGCTGTCCAGCGTTCCTGTCGCTCCGAACTCGCGGCGAGCGACCGTGCGTGCAGGACGCGCCATGGGAAGCGCTCCGGCGGCGGCGCCGTGACGCTCCAGCAACATCGGAACCATGGCATTTTCTGCTTCCTTGATGAACATGAGCTTACCTTCCGGGCTCATGTCGATGCGGATGAAGTCTCCCAGCTTGACCTGTCCGGTAGCGACCAGGTTCGCCAGCTGGAACACGATGTGCCGCTCAATGGCGCGCTTCAAGTGACGTGCGCCATATTTCGGATCGGTTCCCTCGTGCAGCAGGAAGCTCTTCACTTTAGGTGTGCAGCTGAAAACGAATTGGTTCATGGCTGATGCCGTCAGAATTCTCTGCTGCACCATGCCCAATTCGATTTCCAGAATCTGCTGCAAGTGCTCGGATCGGAGAGTTCTGAACACCACCGACTTGTCGATGCGGTTCATGAACTCCGGACTGAACTTGCGCCGAGCGGCGTCTACCGCAGAGCGGTTGATCTTGTCGTCAAAGGCGGCATCCACTTGCACGGACTTTGGCGAAAACCCGAGGCCGCCGTCGACCATGTTGCTCATCTCACTGGCGCCCAGGTTCGAGGTCATGATGATGATGCATTGCGACAGATCGACACGGCGGTTGTCGCCCAGAGTCAGCGTAGCTTTATCCAGGATGCCGAGCAGCAACTGCCAGAGCGAGTCTGAAGCCTTCTCGATTTCGTCAAACAGCAAGATCGAAAGTTTCAGCGTGTCAGTGTGCCACTGGTTCAACGCTTCCTGCGTCAGCAGCGGATGAGTCTCGCGGTGGCCGAGGTATCCCGGAGGCGAACCGATCAGCTTTGCAATTTCGTGCGAGTGCTGAAATTCAGCGCAATCAATTTTGATACAGGCGCGGGCGTCGCCGAACAGCGCCTCGGCCATGGCTTCCACGACACGGGTTTTTCCCGAGCCGGTGGGCCCGAGGAACAGCAGGTTGCCGACTGGTCGTCCCGGAGGATTCAACCCCGCCAGAAACATCTGGTAAATTTCGACCACTTTCTCGACGGCCTGGTCCTGACCGACGATCCGGCGGCGAAGGGCGTTATCGAATTCCCGAGCATCATTGGAGCGGCGCGTAGGGTCTAAAACGGTATTGACGACGGTTTTCATAGTGGGTGTGGCCCTGCTGTTTCCCTTTCCTTTGGCCCCTGTACTTCTGGAATAGCGGGTCCGCCGTCTCTTACCAAGAGAAGGACAATTTCTGTCACTCTCTCGCTTCGGCACTACGATTACTGCAAACGACTCTCCATCCTCCGCCAGTGGGTGATTCCTAATTGTCTTAACGAGTTAGATGCGGGCGGGGGGTCGCAGGTCACGTATTACTCCGCACCTGGCTTTGGGGAAATGGAAATAGTTTGCCCACAGGCAGGAAGTTCCTTGGAACGGTAGACGGGTGAACTAAACCTTCCTGGCGATGGTCGGACGTAACTGGCAGCCTCATCGGACCAACGCTAGCATCCGTGAAAACAGCGGCTTTCACGGAGAGAACCTTGCGTCAACTGGGCCCCAAAAAACTCACCTCTATCCTCCTTCTTTCTTTTACTTTGGCTTTTCTGACGGTTGCGGCGGCGCAGACTTTGCAGCCCAAACTGGTGAAAACTTCCCGGTCTTCAACACCGTTGGTGTCCGCGGCTCCGGATCCGTTGCTGACGACCGTAGCGCCTCCGGGCAGCGCCCTGTACGTGGCTAAGCGCGGCGACAGCGTCCAGGTTGTGGCCCACCGGTATCTCGGGCAGACCTCGTTCCTGACCTCGTCCGAACTGGGCGATGCCATCCGTAAAGCCAACGGGGATTTTCACGGCACGTTCCTGAAGGCTGGACAGCCGGTGATCGTTCCCGGCCTGCTGCCTGCCCCGATCGTTGAGAAGTCGATTCCGGTGGAGCGTGACTTTGAGGTCCGGGCCATCTATCTCACTGGAATCATGGCTGCTAGCGATCATGGCATTCGCATCGTCAAGCATTGGCGTGAAGTCGGCGGCAACGCCGTGGTCTTCGATATCAAGGACAGCGATGGCAGCGTGACCATCCCGTTCGACCATGCGCTCCTGGGAAGCCATCGCAGCGATTTCCATGATCTGCCCAAGTTCATTCATTTCCTGCATTCCCAGAATATGCACGCCATCGCTCGCGTCGCCATCTTCCGCGATCAGCGGTTGGTGGAAACGCATCCTGAACTGGCGATCAAGTCGCACAAGACCGGACAAGCTTGGCGGGAGAATGGCAAGCTGGTATGGACCGATCCGTCGCAGCCCAAGGTGCAGGCGTATGACATCGCTCTGGCCAAGAAAGCCGCAGAAGCAGGTGCCGACGAGATCCAGTTCGACTACGTCCGCTTCCCTGCCGAGGGCGACCAGAAAGATGCCACTTTCTATTACCAGACCGAGCATCCTGACTGGCATCGTTCTGACGTAATTGCCGATTTCCTGAAACATGCCTACGCCGAGCTTCATCCCACGGGCGCGCTGTTGTCGCTGGATGTATTCGGCATCATGGCCTGGCAGCGTCCGGTTGACCTGAGCCACACCGGTCAGGACATCGTGCGCATGGCCAAGTCCTGCGACGTGCTTTCGCCTATGATTTACCCCTCACATTTCTTCGGCATGGACGGAATCGCTCATCCCGGAGACGCGCCGGAACACTTCATCGGCGTCTCCATGGAACGTTTCGAGAAGATCACACAGGGCAGCGGCGTGGTAATTCGTCCGTGGCTGCAGGCTTTCCGCTGGAGAACCAAGACTTATTCGCCGGAATATATCAAGGCCCAAGTGGTGACCGCGAAGAACAAGGGCGGAATCGGCTTCCTTTTCTGGAATGCGGCGAATGATTACAGCAAGCCGTACGCAGCCATGCCTGAGATGGGCGCAGCTAAGGGCAAGTATTTCCGTGGAGATGTCCTGCCCGGAACCGTGCAAGCGAGCCTGACGCCTATGGCAAGTAAGCCGTAGCCGTCGGTGCATTCAGGGTAGAAGGCCTGATCCACTCAGTCCGGGCTTACCAAAAGCCACGAGGGACGGCTTCGGCAATCTTGTAAAGTTTGCCGTGAGCAAAACACTCTGCCTGGGTTAGGTCCCGTCCATCTTCAAGTGGATCCCTTTCATTTCCTTAATTTCCGAGATCACAATCGCGTGCGTCCCCGTCCGCTCAAATACAGTCCCGCTAGCCTGCACGTATTTGCCGACGAATGGCATCAGTTTTTGTCGCTGATCCGTGTCAGGCATTTTGTCGGAGATAGGAAAATACAGGTGACCATCATTAGTCAGGATCACGAGCGGCGAACCACCCCTCACGCATTCCCTCACGCATTTCAGGCTTAGGTTAGTCGGAGTTGAATCGAGGTTCTGAACGGGACAGGCGACGTCCCGGACCAGGCCCTCGATTGTTGCTTTCGAAGCATTCGCCCGGTCGCCTGCCATCGAAGTCTTCTGTGGAGGAGATGCCGCCAAAACCAAAACTATCCCGCAGCCTGCCACCAGGCAAATACTCAAGAATCGTCTCATCCGCTCTCCTTTTTATTTTCATTGGGCATCGATATGGCCGCCTAAACAGGCGTAACCGTGTCCAACGGGTCGCGTCTGGTTTTAACAAATCCTTCGCGCCGACATTATAGTTGGCTAAAAATCGCCAGTGGATAAACAGCTGCGGGGGCCATGCCGGTAAAGCCCGACACTCAAGCCGATCTGTATGCGGCCTAAAGGCCCACTCCATCCGTTCCATTAAAGCCATTGGGCCCCTCGGCTATAATGAAATGGTCGCGCCGGTTAAGCTTTCATAGGCGCCGCCGACGGCGTATTTGAGCTTTAGGAGTATTCATGGCGATCCAACAAACCGAAAAAATATGGCATAACGGCAAACTCATTCCCTGGGACAGCGCGACCATTCACGTAATGTCGCATGTGATTCACTATGGCTCGTCCGTGTTCGAGGGCGTCCGTTGCTATGCCCTGCCCGGCGGACCAGCCATTTTCCGGGCCAAGGAACACATGCAGCGGTTGCTGGATTCTGCCAAGATTTACCGCATTGATGTGGACTACACCGTGGAAGAGTTAATCGCCGGGATGTCCGACCTGGTCAAGAACAACGGTGCGTGGCCCGGCTACATCCGGCCCATCATTCTGCGTGGATACGGCGAAGCTGGAGTAAACCCGTTGAACTCGCCTACCGAGGTCTACATCTGCAATTATCCCTGGGGCAAGTATCTGAAATCGGACTCTGGAGAAGGCGCTGACGTGTGTGTTTCATCCTGGACCCGCATCGCGCCCAATACGCTGCCGGCGATGGCCAAGTCCGCTGCGAACTACATGAACTCGCAGCTCATCAAGATGGAAGCCCTCATCAACGGCTATGTCGAAGGTATCGCCCTCGACGCGAACGGCTATGTTAGCGAAGGCTCAGGAGAGAACGTCTTTGTCGTACGCAATGGCGTGCTGAACACCGCTCCGCTAGGGAATTCAGTGTTGCCTGGCATCACGCGAGAATCGGTACTGCAGATTGCCCGCGACCTGGGCATCCCGGTAACCGAGCAAGGCATTCCACGCGAACTGCTCTACATCGCGGACGAAGTCTTCTTCACCGGCACCGCCGCCGAAGTTACACCGATCCGATCAGTGGACAAGATCAGCGTCGGCAAAGGCGCGGTCGGCCCGATCACCAAAGCGATCCAGAAAGAGTTCTACGCCATCGTCAACGGCGAGAAACCGGACAAGTACAAGTGGCTGACTCCGGTAGCGGTCGGCAGCAAACAGCCGGTCGGCGTATAAGGCCACGTGAGGGCCGCCCTCGGCTGTTCAGCGGACCGCAGCTCCGCTGCTTGATTTTGGTTTTGGGTGGAGCAGCGCTTTAGCGCTGCATTGTCGCAGGGACGACGAGCGGCTTCAGCCGCTGATGTACCTCACGGGCTGAAGCCCAACACCTATCCCCCAACTCTATGCAGGTCTGAAGGCCTGCTCCACCCAGTCACTTTCCGCACCAAACCACATCGATCGAATACTTTCCGAACACCGGGTCCGATGTCAGGACCGTCATTCCCTCGACCATCGCCTGAGCAATGATCATGCGGTCGAAGGGATCGCCGTGGTGCGAGGGTAGGTCGTAGACTTGAACCGCGTGGAGGTGAGTGATAGCCAACGAGCGAAGGCCCTGCTTGGCCATGAAGGCGGGAACGACAACTGCGGGAGGGCCCGGAAAATTCAACTTCCCGAGCCGCATTTTGATGCTCAATTCCCACGATGTGGCGGCAGAGAGATAGATCTCTTCCTGTCTGCTCTCCAGGATCGCGCGGGCCTCATCCCCCAGGCGCTCTTCGGAGTGCACGCTCCAGAGCCACGCCACCGTGTCCAGCAGGTACTTCATTTCTTGCGTTTCCGCCGAGAAGGTTCGGTCATCTTAGGTATCACGCCGCCATAGAATCCAGCCAGAATCTCGTCCGGCAATGGCGCATCGAAATCATCCGCTACCCAGACTTCACCACGCGCGAAGCCCAGGGGGCGAGTTTTCGCCTTCTTCGGCTCGACAGCCACCAGCCGCGCAACTGGAACACCTGCCCTGGCGATGACGACTTCTTCTCCGGCAGCCACCTTTTGTAGAAGGCGCGAGAAGTGTGTCTTGGCCTCGTGAATGTTAACTTCCATCCTGTAATCATAGACTAAGTCTATGGACTAAGTCCACCTAGGTCTCCGAAGGATCCCCTACAAAAGCCTGTCATCTTGAGCGGAGAGAACGGGCTCGCTTGCGAGTCAGTTCTCGTAGTCGAAAGACCTTGTTGGCCTGCGGTGACACTGCTGCCGGCAAACGCAAGGTCCCTCGACTTCGCTCGGGATGACAGCGTTGCGTTGCTACGTCTGCCTGCACTCCCCGAATACATAGAACTGCGGAGCTTCGCTCCGCTGGGCGGGCGAGGGCGCCCGTCCCTACGCAATCCCCTCGTCCAAAAGGTCTGCCCCTGCCGCGTGCCTTTGCGTTACTTAGGTCATCTTGGGCTCTGTGACTTTTCGCGCCATCATATCGAAGGTTATTTGGGGGAAGTGTCGAATGAATATTGATGACTTGCTGCGCATCGCCATGGAGCGCCGGGCCTCGGATTTGCATTTGAAAGTTGGCAACTATCCCCATCTACGTATCGATGGCGACTTGACTCCGCTGACTGACCAGCCGCGCGTCAGCGCCGAAGATATGCTGACCATGGCGTTCAGCATGATGTCGGCGCGCCAGAAACAAAAGTTTAAAGAGACCACGGAAATCGACATGGCCTACGGCGTCGCCGGACTGGGCCGCTTCCGTGTGAACGTATTCCAGCAGCGCGGCAACGTGGGACTGGTACTGCGCGTGATCCCGACCAAGATTCGCGCCCTTGATGAACTTTATCTGCCCAAGATTGTGGAACAGGTTTGCGAAATGCCGCGCGGCCTGATCCTCGTCACCGGCGTCACCGGTTCTGGTAAGTCAACCACGCTAGCCGCCATGGTGGACCGCATCAATTCCACTCGCGCCGAGCACATCATCACCATCGAAGATCCTATCGAATTCCTGCATCGCGACAAGAAAGGATACGTCAACCAGCGCGAAGTGGAAGTGGACACGCCTTCGTTTGGCGCCGCGTTGCGAGCTTCCCTGCGTCAGGATCCCGACGTCATCCTGGTCGGCGAAATGCGCGATCTGGAAACCATCGGCACCGCGCTGCATGCTGCGGAAACCGGCCACATGGTGTTCTCCACGTTGCACACGCTGGACGCGGTCGAAACCATCAACCGTATTATTGCGATCTTCCCGCCGCCGGAACAGAAGCAGATTCGTTTACAGTTGGCCGCAGTGCTGCGCGCCGTCATCAGCCAACGGCTGGTACGACGTTGCGACGGCGATGGCCGAGTACCGGCTGTCGAAGTGATGATCAACACCGCGTACATCCGCGAATGTATTCTGGTTCCGGAAAAGACACGTGCGGTTCGCGACGCGATCTCGGCCGGAACTTCGCAGTACGGCATGCAGACTTTCGATCAGTCGCTATGGGATTTGTTCCAGGCAGGATTGATCAACTACGAAACCGCTTTGGAAAACGCTTCCAACGCAGACGACTTCAAACTGCGGATGCAGGGCGTCTCTTCCACCAGCGATATTTCCCGCAACGCCATGCAGCAGTCGGGCTTCGGCGGCGGTCGCTGAGTCTATCCCAGAAAAGGCAAGGGCGCACTTTATGCGCGCCCTTTACTATTGCAGCCGGCGTCGAACCCAACAGCTATTTTGCCGCCACGGCATGCATCGGGCTCAGATATCCGGCTCCGAACTTCGCGTGATGACTGCAAGCCACGCCACTGAGGATCACCATCGCATCGCGAAGTGACGCCATATCGAACAGGCCGTTCAAGTGGGTACGGGTGAGCATCTCACGGACCAATTCGGAGGGATGCACCAGTTTGAGCTGGATCCCATGATTGCGCGTCCAGTGATGCAACGACACCAGTGAGTTCAGACCGCCCGCGTCCATGAATTCGACTTGCGA
>Ga0163162_10004687_pt1 | contig 13186 bp, 10 predicted proteins | sample S55metaG_FD_115310 | JGI IMG/M metagenome (GOLD analysis project Ga0163162, IMG submission 115310) | Switchgrass rhizosphere microbial communities from Kellogg Biological Station, Michigan, USA - S5-5 metaG | ecosystem: Host-associated > Plants > Roots > Rhizosphere > Soil | place: USA...
GGCGGCCTCGAACGCGCCGGCGCTGTCGAACCGGTCCGCTGGGCGCGGCGTAAGGGCCTTTTCGACCACCTGGATGAACCGTGTGGGCAGATCCGCACGGGCGTCGCGCAATCCGATGCGGCGCCCGGCCGCATGCGCGTCGCGTATCTCTGCCGCCGTTCCACCGATAGTCGGATAGGACCCAGTGACCATGTAGTAGAGAAGGACGCCGAGGCTGTAAAGATCCGACTGCGGCGTAGCAGCGTTCCCCGGCTGCCAGAGTTCCGGCGCCAGGTACAGGGGCGTGCCGGCCAGATCGCCGCCACCGGCGAGTGCCTGGACCATATGCTCTCGACTTGCGCCGAAATCCATAAGGACGACGCGACCGCCATCCTCCCGCATGACGTTCTGGGCTTTGATGTCGCGGTGCAGCAACCCGGCGCGATGGACCGCCGAAAGCGCGCGGCACAAGTCGATGCCGATGGCGGCTGCTTCCTGCGCGCTGAAACGGCCGTTGTCGCGGACCAACTCGCCGAGCGTCCGGCCGTGGATGAATTCCATCCACAGCCCGGTCTGCCCGTCGAACCGTTCAGCACCGTGGAGGGTCGCCACATTCGGGTGACGCACCTTCGCGAGCAGGCGCGCCTCGTCAATCGAGCCCGAGGTGTCACTGCCAGTCACGGCGCGCTCGGGTCGCAGCAGCTTGAGAGCCACTTCGCGATCCAACCGCTCGTCCCACGCACGGAAGACCTCACCAAATGCACCCCCGCCGATGCGCTCGCGAAGCTCCAACGGACCCCACCGCCCGATCGCCTTGTCCTCGCTGGCGGGAGGATGAGACTCGTCGCGATGGAACGAGACGATGGACGAGAGCACCTGCAACTCCGCCACGTAGTCGGGGCCGTGCGGCGGTGGCGGATGGCTAGGCCAGTCGATGCGCTTGCCTTCGAGAATGGCGTCGGCGAGATCGGCGATCGCGTCCTCGTCATCGCGCATGGGCCATCTCCATCGCCAGACGGGCGAGTGCGCGCCGCGCGGCCTTCCGTGCGGCCTCGGGCGTGGGTTTACCGAGGGCAGTCGCGAGCTCAGCGTACGAGCAGCCCAACTCGACGCGGGCGATGATGGCTTCACGATCCTCGGCGCGGAGTCGCGCCAGAGCCCGCTCGTACCGTTCGACCGCTTGCCGCCCAACCAGTTGCTCGAGCGGCGACGGCGCGCGTTCCGGCGCCTGCGAATCGAGGACCCCGACGGGCCCGCGCCGGACGACGCGACGCAATTCGTCCCGGATGCGGTTCATCACCGCTTGACGCAAATAGGCCTGCAGCGCGCCCTCGTGGTCGGGCGTGAAAGTCCCCACCTGTTTGAACGCCCTCAGCAGCGTGTCCTGCACCAGATCCTGGGTATCCAGTCCTTCTCGCGCCCACTGCGGCAAACGGCCGCTGGCCCAGCGCCGGAGCGGCACGAGGTGCCGGGAGAACAGTGCGTCGAGCGCCGCCTCGTCGCCCGTGCGCGCCCGCTCGAGCAACTGAAACGTCGTGTCTGGATCGTGAAGCTCCATCGCAGAGTCTGGTTGCGCGCATTGTAATCGAGAGAGGCCGTGTCCGCTTTTTTGATTCTTGGCGTTATTGGGGCCTGAGGTGGACGATGAGAGTCTTTTCGATGCTGTGCGGCCTGGTGGCGATACTCGCCTGTGGCTCGGTCGGTGCGGCTAAGCCGGACCGAACGCTCCTGGCCATCGCCAGGACCGGACAGGTGCTGCATACGACGAGCACATTCGCGGTCTTCTGGGGAAGCGACTGGCACGATGTGGGATTCGCCGGCGATGTCATCGGCGGCCTCGACACCTACTTCTCTGGTTTTGGAGGGTCGCACCTCGCCCAGATGGCCGGCGAGTACTACGACCGCGAGGGGGGAATCTCGGCAACGTCCGACTACCAGGGGCACATCGTCGACGCGTCGGGTAGTCCAAGTGAGGCGGATGCCGTTGGCGAGGCCTGTCGGATCACCAACAACGCGCCGGATCCCAACGGCGTGTACTTCGTTTTTCTGCCGACGTCCGGTACGACGACGGGCTGCTCGAATCACCGGTGGGGCACATGCCAGCGCCGCGCGCCGATTCAAGTCGTCACGGTTCCCTACATGACGGGCGATGCGGCCGATCCCTGCCCTCCGCCAGAGGGAGATACCACCGGTCACTCGCCGCAACTGGCGTCGTATGCCAAAGCGGTCACGAACCATCTCCTTGCGACGATCACCAATCCAAGAGGTACAGGATGGATCGACGGCCTCGGTCAGGACATCGCACAGAAGTGCCTGGGGACATTTCCTCCAGCCGGGATCAATCAGGTGTTCTCCAACGGCAGCGTGTGGAGATTGCGGGCGCAGTGGTCCAACGCTGCGTATCTTTCGGGCTCCGGTCTGCCGAATAATCTGGGCCAGCCGGGTTGCGTGTACTGAGTGGAGATGACGAGGATGGAGACTCGTATCAGACCCAAAGCGCTGGTTCTTGTCGCCGCACTGGTTGCGGCTACTGGCGCCATCGCGGCTCGTCAGCAGACGTCGGCCACCATCGCGACGCCGCCGGCGCTCGAGGCACTACTCCCCACCGATCCTGACGTCGCCGTGGGGCAGTTCGACAACGGCCTGAGGTACTACATCCGCGCCAACAAGAAACCCGAGCACCGCGCCGAATTACGGCTCGTCGTGAAGGCCGGATCCGTGCTCGAAGACGATGACCAGCAGGGTCTGGCACACATGCTCGAGCACATGGCGTTCAGAGGGACGACCCATTTCAGCGGGTCGCAGGCGGTCGCATTCATGCAATCGGTTGGTATGCGATTCGGACCCGATCTCAATGCGTACACGAGCTTCGACGAAACCGTCTACATGCTGACGATTCCCACGGACAAACCTGAGACAGTTGCGACGGGCTTGCTCATCCTCGCGGACTGGGCGCACGAACTATCGTTCGACCAGGCAGAGATCGAGAAGGAGCGCGGTGTCGTTCTCGAGGAGTGGCGTTCCGGTCGCGGCGCGGGCGCCAGAAACCGCGACAAGACTGGTGCGATCACGCTGAAGGGTTCACGCTATTCCGAAAGAATTCCAATCGGCCGGCCCGAAATCCTCGAGACCTTCAAGCCCGAGCGACTCAAGCAGTTCTATCGCGATTGGTACAGGCCGGACCTGATGGCCGTGGTCGCGGTCGGCGACTTCAACCAGACGGCCGTTCAACAGTTGGTCAAAGCCCACTTCGCCGCGCTGCCGGCCCAGGCAGCTCCTCGCCCCCGGCCCAGTTTCAACGTGCCTGACCGCCCCGGCACCGCGTACGCCATCGCCGCCGATAAAGAGGCGACCGCCACAGTCATCGAACTTGAAGCGCGTCTGCCTGGACGAAAGACCGGGTCGGTCGGCGCCTACCGAAGCGGGATCGTCGACGATCTCTTTGACGCCATGCTCGAGAGTCGTTTCGAAGAACTGTCGCAACAGCCTGGTGGACCGTTGGCCTTTGTCGTCGGCCCGGTCCATGACACCGGCCTCGGTCGCTCCTGTGGATCGTGTCCCCCGAACAGAGCGATGTTTCTTTTCGCGGCGGCCAAGGGCGATGATGTCGCGCGCGCCGTGGAAACGATTTTTCGCGAGATCGAAAGGGTCGCTCGTTTCGGGTTCACCCCGACCGAACTGGATCGGCAGAAACGGACTGTCCTTCGCGATCGGGAAGTCGCCGCCACGGAGGACGCCCCGTCGGCCAGTCGGGCATCGGCCTATGTAAGTCATTTCATCGATGAGGTTCCCATTCTGGCTGCGGCAGCCGAGTTCTCGTTGCACCAGCGCTTCCTGCCCGAGATTTCCTTGGCTGAGGTCAGCCAGTTGGCCAGCCAGTTGCTCGTCGACCGGAATCGAATCATGACCATCACCGGTCCCGCAACGGCTGGCGTGAGTCTTCCCGACGAGGGGGCACTCGCGTCCGCGATCAAGGCGGCAGCTGTCGGTGACCTGAAGCCGTACGCCGACACGGGTCGCGACGCGCCGCTCCTCGACTCGATTCCTCAACCTGGAGCGGTCGTTGCGACGACAAGAAGGGACGCGATTGGTCTAACCGAGTGGGTGCTGTCAAACGGCGTCAAGGTGGTGCTGAAGCCGACGACATTCAAGAACGACGAGGTCGTCTTGAAGGCGACAAGTCCTGGTGGAACGTCTCTTGCCAGCGACCGTGACTACATTCCTGCGGCAAACAGCGGCCTTGTACCCTCAGGGGGCGTCGGTCGCCTGAGTGCCGTCGAGCTCACGAAATACCTGCAAGGCAAGATCGCCTCAGCCTGGCCGGTTGTGGACGAGTTGGACGAAGGGATGAATGGGCGAGCCTCGGTGAGGGACCTCGAAACGATGTTCCAACTGATCCACCTCCGGTTCACGAAACCACGGATCGACCCTGTCGATTTCGCGGCGGAGCGGGAGGGCATGAAGGCCCTGTTGGGGAACCAAACGAACAACCCCGACGTCGTTTTTGCTCAAACGCTCCAGCTCGCCAGATTCCAGAATCATCCAAGGCGCCAGCCGAACACGCCGGCGGTCGTCGACCAATGGGATCTCGAGAAATCGGCCGCCTTCTACAGGGACCGATTTTCCGACGCGAGTGACTTCACCTTCGTGTTCGTCGGCAGCTTCGACCTGCCGATGATGAAGCCGCTCGTCGAGCGCTATCTCGGCAGCCTCCCATCCACGCACCGCAAGGAGACGTGGCGCGACGTCGGCGTTCGAACGCCGGCCGGCGTGATCGAGAAGACCGTTGAGAAGGGCATCGAGCCCAAGGGACAGACCGCCATTGTCTTCAGTGGGCCGTTCGACTACGAGCCGGGTCAGCGAGGCGTGACGTTGCTCTCCATGGCCAACATTCTGGAGCGGCGGCTCATGGAGACGATCCGCAAAGAGCTGGGCGGCACGTACGGTGTGTCGGTCAGTCCGGACTTCTGGAAGATCCCCAATCCGGAGTACAGCATCAGCGTTCGGTTCGGCCACGATCCTCTCCGCGCCGAGGAGTTGACTCGCCGGGTCTTCGCGGAGATTGCGCGCTTCCGATCGGAGGGCCCGAGCGAGCAGGAAGTCAATGACGAGCGGCTCGCGCGGCTGCGCGAGTTCGAGACCAACGCCCAGCAGAATAACTTCGTGGCCAACCAGCTCGTGGCGCGGTATCGACTGGGGGAGGATCCGGCCAGCGTATGGGACCGTCCGGACTACTACGGGAGACTGACGGCGACGACCATCCAGGCAGCGGCGAAGGCCTACCTCAACCCGAACCGGTACGTCAGAGTCACGCTGCTTCCGGAGAAACGATAAGGCGGCCTTCCGTCCTGTTGGTACTGGAGAATCGTGCCGTGACATCGATCTTACGCCGCCCTCTCGCTCTCGTGCTGCTTGGGGCCTGTATCTCGACAGCAGCCGTGAGTGTCTTCGCACAGGGTGGCGCCGCCTCGGTCAGCATGATGCAGATCTCGAGCAAGCGCGACGACCGTGCGTATGGCTCGACCGTCTCACGCGACAGCCGCCATATCGCATTCACCGTCGGACAACGCCTGGGAATCATGGACCTGGTCACCGGCCAGGATCGGCAGGTGCTTCGCGCGACGACCGGCAACCCGACGGACGCACTGATCTCGCCCGATGGCAAGAGCGTCGTGTACCACGTGTCACGCCGCGTCATGATCGTCGGCGCGGACGGGTCGAACGATCGCGAACTCGTGGGCGTGCGGCCCGAACAGAACTCAACGGGAGGACTGCAGCCGCCGCTCGCGCTCGACTGGTCGCCTGACGGCCGGTACGTACTAGTCACATTCAACGGCCCTCGCTCGGCTCCCCGGTCGGCGGGACCGGCCGTTTCGCCGCCGCAGCCAGGGGAAATCCGCGCCTCCCTCGCGATGTTCGCTCCTATTCCCGGTGAGCTCCGTCTCATTTCTGCCGCCGACGGCTCGGTCGCACAGTCTTTTCTCGACAGGGGAAACCCCGTCGGCCGATTCTCGCCAGACGGTCGCTACATCGCGCTCGCCGGCACGGGAGGGCTGCGAGTACTCACGCGAGCTACCGGCGAGGTTCACCCCCTTACAGAGAATGGCAACGCCCCGCATTGGACGCCGGACGGCGGCCGCATCGTTTTCACCAGGGAGCGACGCATCTTCTTCACCGCATTTCCCACGAGCGGTGACCTGTGGTCCATCAAGATCAGCGATGGCCGGCCGGTTGGCGGGCCCGAGTTCGTGAAGAGCGATGTCGGGACGATGCTGGGAGCGACCGGCGACGGCGGCTACCTGTTTCGCACGTCGAACGCGACCAGAGATATTTATTCCGTCGACATAGATCCTACGACTGGCCGCCGGACCGGACCGCCCAAACAAGTCACATCGAGGGATGACAGCCGGTCGCCCTCGTGGTCGCCGGATGGCACACAGTTGGCGTTCTTTATCTTCGGCGACCCGCGGACATCGAGTTTCTCACCGGAGGCATCGCGCCTCGTCGTCCAGAACACCGCAACGCCCGACAGTTTACAGAGCCTGCTGGCGCATCCCTCCCTCCAATTCGCGCCTCGTGCCGAGATGTCGCCGCAGTGGTTCCCCGACAGCCGAACACTCCTCGTAGCCAGGGCCGGAGAACTGGCTCGCGTAGACGTCCTGTCGCGGCAGTTCACGCCGATCTTGCCGAGCGTCCGAATTCCGATTGATATCTCATCTGTCTATCCGACGTCTGTGCGGCTCAGCCACGACGGCCGATTCGTGTACTACTTCGTCAATGGACCGGGCGGACCGACGATTCCGATCCGGCGCATCGGGAAGCTAGACCTCCAGACCGGCTCAATGTCTACCGTTGTAGACCTTGACGCGAAGGGATTGAGCAGTCTGGCGATTTCCCGCGACGATCGCCAGTTAGCCTTCATCGCCGACACGTCCACGGCAGAGAATCCGATCGGGCGGTCCGTCATGATCACGCCGTCGTCAGGCGGCGAGGCTCGAGTCATCCATCGGACGCGCGAAGTGGGAATCAGCGACGTCACCTGGAGCATCGACGGACGCCGGCTGTTCTACTCGACACGCGCGACGCGTTACCTCCCGGATGCCGTCGTTGACGTCGGCGGCGACATCTGGACTGTCGGCAGCGATGGTGCCGACCCGCGTCCGCTCGGGGTTGGGCTGTCGGACGAGTATTACCTCAACATGCATCCGAACGGACGGCAACTGGTCTTCATGGAGGAGAACTTGCGCAACGAACTGTGGGTCCTGCGGTTGCCCGCGGCGCTGACCAACCGCTAATCGGGTGGGTCACCCAGCTGATGAGGCCATGGGCTATCATCACGACCGGGGGGACAGCCTCACCATGGAATTCTCGCCCACCGCCGGTGCCGCCATACTCGAGCGTACGCCCGCCACGCTGCGCGCGATGCTCACCGGCCTGGCACCCGATTGGACGAATGCGACCGAAGGCCCGAACACGTGGAGCCCTTTGCTCAACGTCGCGCACCTGATCCACGGCGAACGATCCGACTGGATCACGCGCGCCAGAATCATCCTCGCGCAGGGCGCCAACCGGACCTTCGCGCCGTTCGACATGGCCGCGCACCTCGCCGAACGTCGGCCGATGGCCGAGTTGCTGGATGAGTTCGCCACGCTGCGGGCTGGAAACGTCGCGACGCTGAAGGGATGGAAACTCACCGACGATCAGCTGGCCCTGACGGGTGACCATCCCGCGTTCGGGACCGTGACGCTGCGTCAGTTGCTGGCGACATGGGTCGCCCACGACCTCGGGCACATTGCGCAGATCTCGCGCGTGATGGCCAAACAGTACCGCGAGGCCGTGGGCCCGTGGCGTGCCTATCTGCCTGTTTTGGATCGCTGAAGCGGCAGCGGCACACGGCGCGTCAACGCCGGTGCACGTCTTTCAAATACTCGGCCGGCACCGGCTCTCCGGTCAGCGTCCGAAGAAACGCCGTCAGCTGGCGCTTCTCATCGGGTGAGAGATGCAGCGCGCGAATCTCCTTCGGCCCGCCAAGAAACGTCCCTTCGGCATCGCCGCCGCGATCGTAGAACTCGATGACCTCATCCAGCGTGGCCGCCTGGCCGTTGCGGAAATAGGGCGCCGTTTCGGCGACCTGCCGAAGTCCCTTGGTGCGCCAGAGGCCGGGCGGAATGTGCTGCGAGCAGAACCCGGTGTCACGCGCCGCGCCGGGATCGTCACTGAAATGTCCGGTGACCTTGAAGTCGCCGCCGGCGACCGCAGGATCGCAAATGAGCGCCTGGTTGGCCGCGCGCCCGGTCTCCGCGGCGTCGGCATGCGGCGAGCGGACCTTGTCGATGCTCAGCCCGATCACATGAAAGTCGTCGTCCGAGAACAACGGCGTGTTATGGCAGGTGATGCACCCTGCCTTGCCGATGAAGAGCTTGAGGCCTCGCTTGGCGTCGTCGCCGATGGCATTGGCGTCGCCGGCGACGTAGCGATCAAACGGCGCGTTGCGGCTGACGAGTATTCGCAGGTACGCCTCGATCGCCTTGCCGTAGTTGGCGAGCACGCGATTCACGAGCTCCTGATCGGTTGGTGAGAGACGCTTCCAGTTGGCAACGTCTGTGTACGGCGATCCTGTGGCGGGGAAGCGCTTCACGTCGCCCAGCGCCGCGTCCAGCGGCCAGTCGGGAAACGCCTCGTCGTACTCCGCACGATAGTGCTCGAAGATCACGTGGGCCAGCTGCAGACGGGTGCCGTTCTGCACGGGCGGTCCTTCGGGCTCGCTCTGCGCGTCGAACCACTCCGAATCGGCGTAGCCGTCGTTTTCGCGCCAGTGCGCCCCGGTGCGCGCATGCACGTAGAAGACCGTGTTGACGATGCTCGATGCGTTTCGAGTCATCCACTTCGATCCGAGCGCCGTCGCATTGGGGATCGGGCCCGCGGTCTTCGAGCGCGTGTCGAACAGCCACACCGATTCAGGCATGTGGCAATTGCGGCAGGCAATCTTGCCGGACTCGCCAATCGCCCCGAGTTGCCCCTCGGCCGGCGTGCCCTCCTGGATCGGTCCAGACAGCCGCGGATCGAAGAACAACATCTGGCCGAGCCGCGCCGCCGCCTGGGAGTCGCGGTATTTGTTCGTCGTGTCGACCGGCAACGCCGGCAGTGGCGACAGCGAGTGGATCACAGACCATTCCGCCGGCGAAAACGGGTCGGCGGTGCGACAGGCCTGCCAGAGGAAAGCCGCCGCGAGCGGCAGCGCTGCGAAGACAATGCAAGGACGTGCCGTCATGGGGTCACTGCACCCGCGGCGGCAACAGGTACAACGTCATGCCGAAGATGACGTAGAGCATCAGAATGAGGACGCCGCTAAACCACGTCGATCGTCCGCCGTTGGTCACGAGCGAGGCCGTGAGCGTGGCGATGAAGATCATCACGACAGCACCCGGCCAGAGTTCCAGACTCATCGGCGCCGGACCAATCGCATAGCTGACCAGCACCAGCACCGGCGCCACGAACAATGCAATCTGCGACGCGCTGCCGAGCGCGATGCCCACGCTCATGTCGAGCCGGTTCTTCCGGGCGGCGGAAAACGCCGACGCCATCTCCGCCGCGCCGCCCACGAGCGCCACGACGATGAAGCCGACGAACGCCGCGCTCATCCCGAACGTTTCGGCCGCCTTCTGCACCGATTCGACGAAGATCTCGCTCACGAGCGCGACCAGCACCGTGACGCCGGCCAGCGTGGCCAGGGCGAGTCCCATCGGCCACGCCGCCTCGCCGTGCCCGCCCTGATCCGCGCTCGCAAACAACTCGGGGTGCGTCTTGAGCGAAAACAGCATGCCCAGCGCGTACCCCGCGATGAGCAGCACCGCGAGGCCGACGCTCAGTGTTTGTCTGAACCCGGCCGTCGGCGTGGGGTCAACCCTCGCGATGATCGACGGAATCAGCAGCGCAACCGTGGCCAGGAAGAGCAGGCCCGCCTGGAAGCGGGCGTTGACCCGGTTGAACTCCTGTGTGTGGAACTTGAGTCCGCCGAGCAGGAACGACGCGCCGAGCATGAACATCGAGTTGGCGACAATCGCGCCGGCAATGGAGGCCTTGACCAGCATGTATTGCCCGGCGCGCAGGGCCGACAGCGCGATGACGAGTTCCGTCAGGTTTCCCAGTGTCGCGTTCAGCAGGCCGCCGGCCGCGTCCCCCGTCTTCGCCGCCACGGACTCAGTGGCGTGACTGAGGAGCGTCGCCAGCGGCACGATCGCGAGCACCGAGAGCAGAAACAGCAGCGTGTGCGACTCGGGCGAGAACTTCGCAGCTGCGAACACGACCGGCACGAAGGCCAGCAGCCAGAGCATCGGGTTATGGCGGATCTCCGCGAGCAGCAAGTTCATGCGACATTCTATGACCCATTACTTCGTGACTTTCACATTTCCGCTGAACGTGTGGAAATAGAGCGTCGAGCCGGCGCTCGCGGTGTCCGCACGAGAATCGCTCGTTCTGCCCCTGGCGTTCCGGCTCCGGCTCGTCGACTGCACGGCCAGCGGAATCTCGCTGTTGAAGTGGCCGCTGAAGCTGTCGAATGACACGGCGCCCTTCACGCTGTCGGCCAGCAGTCCTTTGATGTTCCCGCTGAAGGTCGAGAGATTCAACTCGGGATTCGCGCCCGCCGCCTTTGCTTCGACCTCGATCTCGCCGCTGAACGCTTCGGCCGTGACGGCGGCCTTCGCGCCGGTGACGGCAATCGTTCCCGAGAACGTCTTCAGGTTCTGCTTACCGGTGACGCCGGCGATGGTCAGGTCGCTCGAGAAGACATCGATGTCGAGCATGGCCGACGCCGGCACCTGAATGTCAAAGGTCGTGTGGACCACGTTGTTGTCCGTCACGGATTTCGACCAGCTTTCGTCGCGCTTGTTCGCTTCGATCGTGACCGTCGAGCCCGACGTCTCGATCTCCAGCTTGATGTGATCCAGCCTGTCGCGGTCGGCCTCACGCACGGCCTTGATGACCACGTCGCGGCCGTTGGTCGCCGTGATCTTCACGTCGCCGGAGAAATTGTGGAGTTTGAGCGTGCCGCCCGACGGAAGTGGCACCGTCTTATTGACGGTTTCGCTCACCTTCTGGGCAAACACGACGTCGCACGCAGTCGCCATCATCACGCCGGCCGCTAGCACCGACGCTCGTCCGAGTACGGTCAATCGCATATGCAACTCCTCGGGCGTATAGACGAGGTCTTTGCCGGGCGGGTTGCCGCGCGTTCCGCGGCGACGCTGCTGACTTGATAGGATGGCTTCCACGTGCGCCATGCGACCCGCCAGGCGATTCGTGTCCTTCTCTTCATCGCCGCGGCCCTGAGCCTGGCGTATGTCGGCCTCTGCCTCTTCCTGTATGTGACACAGGAGGCACGTCTCTTCCGGCCGACGGTGGTTCCGGCCGACTCCGTGCCGGTGTTCGACCGTGCCTTCGAGGAACGCAACATCCCCGTCGGCACCGGCGTGGCCGTGAACACCCTCCTGTTTCCCGCCACCAATTCGAGGGGCGTCGTCTTTCTACTCGGGGGTAGCAGCGCGAACGTGCGCGAGACGGTGCCCAGGTTCATCCGGCCCGTCGCCGAGGCCGGGTACGACCTGTTCGTGGCGGACTATCCGGGATTCGGCAAGAGCACCGGGAGGATCCACAGCGAGGCGGACCTGGACGCGGCCGCGCTGGCGGCCTATGAGTGGCTTCGTCACCAGTATCCGGAAAGCCGCATTGTCGTTACGGGCTACTCACTCGGGTCGGGGCCGGCCTCCTGGCTCGCATGCCGCCACCATCCGCAGCGGCTCGTGCTCGTCGCGCCGTTCTACAGCCTGGCGGAAATCGTGGCGGCCGATTATCCCTTCCTGCCGCAGCGGTTGCTGCGCTATCCGATGCGCAACGATCTGGAGCTTTCGAACTGCCAGATTCCGGTGACGCTGTTTCATGGCTCGGCCGACGACCTGATTCCGCCGAGCGCATCGGAGCGGCTGCGCGCGCTGCTGAAGCCGTCCGATAGTCTGATGCTCGTCGCGGGCGCCGGGCATCTCGATCTGCCGGATCACGCCGACTACCAGAAGGCGATGCGCGCGCTGCTCGAGGCCGGGGTGCAGCCGCTGGCCGCGGCGCCCAAGGGCGTCAAGATCAAGTAGCTACCCGGCGATTCAGCTAGTCCTTCGCGAGCGCCGCGCGCATCGCGAGATCGACGTCCGGATACCGAAATCCGAATTGCATCTCGAGCGCCTTCTTCGGCATCACGCGCTGTCCGGTGAGCAGCATCGCGTCGGCCATCTCGCCGAATAGCACCCGCAACGCGAATGGCGGAGCCGGCAGCAGGCTCGGTCGATGGAGCGCGCGTCCGAGCGCCTTGCTGAGCGCCTTGTTGGTCACCGGTTTGGGCGCCGTCGCATTGATCACGCCGGTGACGTCCGCGGTTTCGATCGCCCAGGTCACCATCGACACCCAGTCGTGCAAGTGAATCCAGGACATGTACTGCCGGCCGGAACCGATCGGGCCGCCGACGAACAGCCGGAACGGCAGCAGCATCCGATCCAGCAGGCCGCCTTCGGCCGACAGCGCGAGGCCGGTGCGGACGATCACGCGCCGGCAACCCAATTCCACCGCCGGCTGGCTTTCCGCTTCCCAATCGGCGCAGAGCCTCGCCAGGAAATCCGCTCCAGGCCCGGATGCCTCGTCGATGACGGCGTCACCAGTCGAGCCGTAGTACCCGACGGCCGACTGTTGCACGAACAGCGTCGGCCGATGCTTCACGTGGCGCATGGCCGCAATGAGACTTCGCGTGCTGTCGATCCGGCTCTGCCAGAGTTGCGCTTTACGGGCCGGTGTCCAGCGCTGGTCGGCGAGCCCGGCGCCGGCCAGATTGACGACGGCGTGGGCGCCGTTCAGGTCGGCCCACCAGTTGCCGCCGTTCTGTGCAGAGGCTTCCGCGAATCCATCGCTTCGGCTGGATCCCGGCTCGGCGCCGGTGGGGTGCCAGCTGGCGTACCGCAGTCCCGCCGTGGCGCGACCCAAAGCGACGGCCCGGGTGAGGATGACGACTTCGTGGCCGCCGAGCGCGAGCCTGGACGCGAGCGGCCGTCCGAGGAAACCCGAGCCGCCGGCGATGACGATCTTCATGCGTCAGGGACTACTGTACCGAAGAATCGACTCCGGGAGTCGATTTCGATCAGGCCGCGGTAGATGGCCATGCCCACCA
>Ga0163162_10004688_pt1 | contig 13186 bp, 13 predicted proteins | sample S55metaG_FD_115310 | JGI IMG/M metagenome (GOLD analysis project Ga0163162, IMG submission 115310) | Switchgrass rhizosphere microbial communities from Kellogg Biological Station, Michigan, USA - S5-5 metaG | ecosystem: Host-associated > Plants > Roots > Rhizosphere > Soil | place: USA...
CGGCGTTCCCTGGAACTGCGCCTTGTTCCATTTCTTGCCGCCGTCGGTGGAGACCTCTACCTGCTTGATGGCGCCGCCGCCGGACCAGGCCAGGCCACGGATTTCGTAGAAGCCCTTGCCTGGTAGCCGCTGTGCACCGGACGGGTACGTGATCACGGACTTCGGACCGATCTGGTAGGAGAGCGCCGCCTCATTCTTATCCTGATCGAGATGGCCAAAGTCGTTGTAGTTCATGTAGTAGCGGTCCACCAGCTTGATGCGCTGCACCCACTTTGTGTGGAGGATCCCTTCGAAGCCCGGCACCATCAGGCGCATGGGGAATCCGTTCTGCGGCCGCACCGCCTCGCCGTTCATACCGTAGGCGACGAAGCAATCGTCCATTGCCTTGGCGACCGGCATGCTCGACGCGCCCTTCACTTCTTCCGAGCCCTCGGCGACGAACCACTTGGCGCTGCCTTTCAAGCCGCACTCCTTGAGCAGCGTGGACAGCAGCACGCCGGTCCACTCCGCATTGCTGGTCATGCCGTGCGTCTCCTGCACGGTCTTGGCATGCCGCGACGCTCGGTTGCCGGCGCACTCGATGAAGTGAAGTCGCGTCACCGACGGGAGGCGCTTCAGGTCGTCCACGGTGAAGGTCAGCGGACGATCCACCAGGCCGTGGATCATCAGCGTGTGCTTCGCAGGATCGATATCCGGCAGGAACGAGCCACGCGTCGTCGCGTAGTAGTGGAGCGAGGACGGCGTGATGACCCCGACCTGATCCTGTAACGGGCTCGCGACATGGAACGTGAGGCCGAAGTTGTCGGGCGTGGGCCTGCCTCCGTGCGGGATGCGGGTCGAGGTGATGTACTTCGACCTCGCCCCGTATCCAATCTCGCCCTCCCGCTCGCCTTTGATCATCGGCGGCTGGGCCGGAGCCTGCTGCCCGAGAGCGGGCGCTGCAGCACTCAAGGTGAAGCCGCCCGCCAAGGCGGCTCCGTTTCTTAGGAACTCTCTTCGAACAGGTCGTTTCTCGCGCATTGATGCTCTCCTAGCAGAATGAATCCGCGGGGGAATCGGTCGAGGCTTTTCATAGTCTACACCCACGCCCGCTCCGCGACGCGGATGGTCATGTCCCGCCGATCCTGGGTCAGACGCAGCTCAGCCACCAGTCGCGGCGGCGTGCCTTCAGGGGTACAGACCCGCGGTTGCTGGGCGCATACATGTGGCTGACCGGTCGTATTCGTCCGACCGGTGGGAACCGCATTCAAGGGCCTCACGATGACAAGTGTATTCACCATTACAGCCGCATTAATCTGTGTCTTTAGCGCCTCGCTCGTCTCGGCCCAAGCGCCTGCCAACCCCATAACGCCGAACCCTCCGTTGCACCCGACGTGCTGAAACCGGACATGTGCCCGACGAGCGAAGCGCGGAAGCTTCCGATAACGATGATTATCGGGCCATGCGACTACCCTCAGCGTGCAGCCCGCTGCCCGGCGTTCACGGCATTCGCTTATCGTTCGCGGTCGCTCGACAGCGTCGCGTTATTGTACCGGGAGCATGATACTTGAAGTGCCGCTGTAGCCACCCGTGTAATTGGAGCCACCGCCGCCCGTCGCGCCGCCGATCACGAATGTCTTGAAATATTCCGGCGTGCCGGCATGATCTGAATTCTTATACGCGCTAGCATTATTATCGTCCACCGGCTTGACGCCCAGCGCATTGTAATCGGAGCCAAATTGACCATAGACAGCCGCTGCCCATTTCCACTGGAGACTCGTGCCGGGCGTATCTGTAACGAAGCTTCCGGCCCACGTCACTGACTTAATGCCGCCCGGCAGGCCCCCCGAGGGAGTTTGAAATGCCAACGCATTCAGCAGCGTGTTGCCAGCCAGACCGGACGACGGCGCTTGAATCATCCATGCTTGCAGACCTGAATCGAAGCTTACGCTCGCGGCCGTCACCGTCGGCGAGAACGTGATGAGGGCGTTCGGTACCGGCAGATTATAGTTCGCGGCTGGCGTGCTGAACTGGATGTTCGCATTCTGCATGATGATCTGCACAGGCGTGCTGCCGAGGCCGCTGGGTTTCAAAACACTGTTGAACCAAACCGTACTTCCACCCGGGATCGCGGTCCCGTTGAAATTGGCAGCAATGCTGCTCGATGCTGCCGTCGCCTGATTGCCGATGACCAAAGCGGAAGCGCTCACTGTCGCGCTGTTATAGAAAGCGTCGCCAGGAAATGAGGCCGAAACGCTGTTCAGACCAAGGGGCTGCGAGAGAGGTCTGATAGCGCATTGGGCCTGGCCTGCGGAATTCGTCGTCGCGCTGCAACTCTGATTCCCGGCGCCCGAGCCGATGGTCAACGTCACGTTCCGTCCACCAATCGGTAGGGATAGGGAGCCGTCTTCCACAAGCGTAGCGGACAAGGTTGCAGTTCCGCCCTTGTAGAAGGTTCTGCCGCCCGTGTACTGGATTGTGTCCTGTTCCGGCAATAATGTGAACGGTGCAATCGTGCTACTGGGTGCGTATTTCGAATCCCCGGCAAACGCCACGGTAACGTTATAGCTACCCGCGGCCTGGGTTGGTTTTAGCGTGCAGCTTCCCTGGCCTGTGCCGTCGGTCGTCGCCGAGCAACTCTGGGTGCCGAGAGTAAAGGTGAGTTGCTCTCCCATGATCGGATTTGCCGATTGGTCTGTCAGAGTCGCTGCGAGGAGGGCGGGATCGTCAAAATCGGAGCCTGTGGCCCCATTGTAGGTGAGTGTCGTATCGAGTGGTCCCGCCGCCAGCACCCATGTATCGTTGAGTCCACTCGTAGCGCTATAACCGCCAAAGATTATCATGCGATGGGACATTGGGTCGAACGCTCCGGCGAAGCTGTTCCTCGCCGCAGGCGGTCCACCTGTAGTATTGAGCTGTTTCCATGCCGGAGTTCCACCCAAACCGTTCGCATTGCTTAGCATCCACGTGTCGTTGAAATTGAACGCGCCGGTGCCGGTGTCGCCCCCGAAGATTATCATGCTATTAGAACTTGAATCATAGACGGCGTCGTGCCGTACTCTTGCCGGCGGGGAGCCGACCGCCCCCTCCGAAACAAGATTCGTCCACGTCGGTGTCCCGCCAGACCCGTTCGCGTTGCTTAGCACCCAAACAGCGTTCGTAGGACTCGGTGTTTGATTCGGCCAACCTCCGAAAACGACAAGCCGATTGTTTACCTGATCGTAAACCCCGCTAAGGGCCGTTTGACCCGGCGGGGGGCCGCCAGTAGGAGTAAGTTGCGTCCAGACCGGAGTTCCACCCAAACCGTTCGCATTGCTTAGCACCCACGTATCGCTGTAGGTTACTGGGTTGGCGCAGCAACCATTCTGCCCTCCAAAAACTATGAGCGAGTTAGTTCCAGGGTCATAAGTAGCCGCTAGGGCGACCCGTGGAGCCGGTGCGCCGCCGGCCGGCGAGAGCTTGAACCAGGCTGGCGTGCCGCCGAGTCCGTTAGCGTTTGTCAATACCCACGTGTCGGTCACCACCGCCCCACAAAGGGCAAGACAACCGTCCATGATGATCAAGCGATTGCTTACCGCGTCGTATGCTACGCCCCCACCTGGTGACCGCGGCGGCGGGAAGCCGTTGTTAGGGTCCGCGATAGGCGAGAGCGTCAACCATTGGGGGGCACTACCCAATCCGTTTGCACTAGTGAGAACCCATACCCAATTGATCCAGCCGCCGCTATATGTCGCACCAAAGACAACCATTCGGTTCGTCGCCGGATCGTAGCCGCCCACCCCCGCCACTTGATTGGGTATCGGAGGGTTTCCTGCGCTCACTTGGCTCCAGGTCTGAGAGAATCCCGGAATAGCAAATATCGAAACTACACCGGCAAGTGTGAGTGCTCGCAAGAAGAGTCGGGGCATGAAATCAATTCCCTTTCACTGGTATTTTCGTTGCGCACTGATTATACATGGGTCGGCCTTGTTGTGCTGATGTTTGGTCGATTTCAGTTACGGCTAATCGTATTGGTTCTTAAGCGCGCTCACCAACGCAGTTAGCTACCGTTAATAGGAATTATCGGGACCCTTTCGCGGACTGCCGCTTCGAGAATTTCAAGGGTGGACGAGCTATCGTTTGGGCAATCTGTTTGTTGCCGCGAGCTCCTGCGTCGCGGCATCTAGGAGATCCGCTTCACCCTTCAGCGCCTTCGCCACGCGAACTATCTGTTCTTCGATTTCGGCCGGGCGCTTCTGCTCGATGGCCTCGCGCACGCCTGGAATCGTCTTCACGCCATATCCGGTGTAAAAGCCTGGCGCATAGATCAGATGCTGGAACCAGGGGCGATTCGGCAAACCTTCCGCATTGGTTAACAGTCGCTCGCTTTGAATCAGCCTCGCATTCAGGCTGGCTGGTGCGCGATCCCCAGACGCCAATAAAGCTGTCTCGTAACCCTCTGCGGCTCGGCTTAAGTCATCCGCCGCGTTATCGAGTGGCGCGAAATTGATGTAAGGGGGTACCGGTTCTTTCGCAGGTGGAACCATCTTCTGCTTCGGATTCATGAGCGCGGCGAAGGTACCGTCTTCTATCTCCGCATTCCGCTCTTTGATTTCGGCGCGCTGGTCCGTTGCCAGCTTTTTCAACTCCGTGATGTACGTATGGATGGTATCGGCGAGGCCGGTGAACTGGAAGGGCAAAACTTCCGCATCCGCTAGACGCATCATCATGGTTCCGGCAGTTTCGGCCAGCATACGGCCGTAAGCGAAATCCGTGTCCATAAAATGCGTGTAGTAATAAAAATCGTCGTAGATCGAATGATATTGGCCACCGCCCTCATCCTCGCCGGTGTAACCCACATTGAGACTGGCGATGCCAAGGTGATCGATAAACACGGTGTAATCCGATCCGGACCCCAACGCGGGGATGCGCAGGTCGGGACGCGCCCGGATCTCGCCGCGTTTGTCCGCTGCCGCGCGGGATATATCCGTCAGACGACGGCGTTTCCAGACCGTCATTTTAGTCTCCGGATCGTCCACGTCCTTCATCACGCTGTTGACGAAGTTCTCTAGCGAATGCGACCCTTCCGCGCGAAACAAGCCCCGCCCGTTGCCGTCGGAATTGATGTAGGCGACAGCGTGTTGCTTCAACTCCGCGGCATGCGTCTCGGCCCACTCCGTCGAGCCCAACAAGCCAGGTTCCTCGCCGTCCCAGAAGCAATAGATAATGGTCCTCTCCGGCTTCCACCCTTGCTTTCGCAGTTCCGCCAGCGCGCGTGCTTCCTCCAGTTCCGCGCTCGCGCCGGATACCGGGTCACCTGCTCCATTGACCCAGGCGTCGTGGTGATTACCGCGAATCACCCATTCGTCTGGATATCTGGAACCTGGTATACGTGCAATAACGTTGTAGAGCGGCTTGCGATCCCAGCTGAACTTCAAATGCAGGTGCGCCTTCGCCGGACCCGGCCCCACGTGATAAGTGAGCGGCAGATTGCCGCGCCAGGCCGCTGGAACCACATCGCCGCCCAGGTTCTGCAGGAAAGGCTCCGCATCCTCATATGAGATCGGCATTACGGGAATCTTCGACAGCGTCGTAACTTCGTTAAGTGGAATCTTCTTCGCATCAGGCGTCGCACCTATTCCGGGTGTCTGCGGATCGCCGGGGTAAACCGGCATGTCCATCACGCTACCACGCTGCGCACCAAATGATGGACGCATTGGGCCTTTCGGGAACTTATCGCCGCGTAGGTACCCGTCGTCATGCGGGTCGGAATAGATCAGGCATGCTATTGCCCCGTGCTCAGCCGCGAGCTTGGGTTTAATGCCGCGCCACGACTCTCCGTAACGGGCCAGGACAATCGCCCCGCTCACGGAAACTCCCATGCGTTGCAAGCGCTCGTAATCGGCGGGCGTGCCGTAGTTCACATATACTATGGGCCCGGTGACATCACCATCGATCGAGTAAGCATTATATGTCGGAAGCTGCTCACTCTTCTGCCCACTCGTGGGGTCTTCCGGCAGTGAAGGTTCTTCTAGCTTCGCTTTGTACGTGGCCGGCTCCAGCATCTCCAGGGAACGTTCCAGCGGCGTTGGAAAAAGTGTGTCGAACACTTCAATCTTTGCGTCGAGCCCCCAGGATTTAAGCTCTGCCAGAATCCCCTCGGCATTGTCCTTGTCGTAGGGTGAGCCGATATGATGCGGCCGCGCTGACAGCCGTTGCATGTACTCGCGCAGGCGATTCTGTTGCGGTATAGCGCGGAATTTCTTCTCCCATTCGATTTCGGCCGCCGCGGCCCGTTGAGAATAGCCTCTTAGTGCCCCAGCAGTGTCAGCGCCCTGGAGCGCGAGTGTGATCAGAACCATGCCGGCGGTGATCTGTCGCATAGCCAATACTCTAACTGATGTGCGGATGCGGTGCGGGCGGGAGCCCGACCTTCATGAAAGCGATATCGGCGCAAAAATGACGCTCAGGATGAGTTCCGTTAATGTGACTTAACGGGCAGCAATATTCACGTTTTTGCAGAATTCGTGAAAGCGTTTTAAGACCGCGCAATGGACGGCCGAAAACAGCTGCGCAGTGGCCTGAAACACTAGGGTAAGGTGATCCGCACAATCTGAACCCATTCCCGCGGGAAATCCGAATCCGAAATTGGACACATACAAGTTGCCGTCCGGCCCGAGTGTCATCCCCGTCGGCAGCGCAAGCCCGGTAGAACCGCAAAGAATCAATCGCAGACTTTTACGAGCAAATAGCCGAGTTTGTTGGAACCGGGGTCCATGAAGTGAGCTGTGTTGCGCGGAACTACGACTATATCGTCTGGCCCAATTGTGAATTTACGCGATCCGGTGACACCTGTACCACGAATCTCGCCGGGCGAATCTTCTTTGCCGGCGACAAGGGTGCCATCGAGTTGCGCCTGCGCCGTTCCTATGCGCATGAAGTAGAGATCATCGCAAGTTTGATGCACTTCCCGAGGCCCGGGTGCTCCCTTGTAGACGACATGATTGATCAAGACCGCGCCGGCGGAGTGCAGCGTAACATTTTGGACTGCACTGGCAAACGTCGCGTCGATTTGGGCTTTGGGGGCCACATCCGGCATGGGGCGAGGCGTTCCTGAGGCCCCAATACCAATTCCCAAACGGCGCTCCTTCGGAAACACTCGTACCGCGATATATTCGAAGCGCCCAGCATTGGGCATGATTTGATATGCAGTCGTCCGCGGCACGTTGACGACATCACCCGCCATTACTTTATAGTGCCTTTGATCCCCCGCCTCGCCGGTACCTAACGCTATGCTCGCACCACCATGGCGCACGAACCAGAATTCGTCGGCATCTGGGTGTTTCTGCCAAGCGCCAGTTTTTTCAGAGCTAACCCGAAATACGATGGCGAGATTGGGCTTCGCGAGAACTTCGAGCGACTCCCCGGCATGCACGAACAGTTTGTCGACTCCGGCGCTTTTCACAACGTCCCGAAGTTGGCCGCTGGCTGGCAAGCAAGCGAGTAGCAGATTGGCGAGCACTAATGTTGGATTCACTAATTTTGGCAATCTGCAGCTCGTTTTCAATTGCAAGTGAGCCCGGCAGTGGCTCTGGATAATCTCGCACTGACTGTTTACGGCGGATGTGCTATTTGCGGGGACTATACACTCGCGCTGCATTTCCGAACATGACCTTGTCGCGGCCACTCGAGAAGCGCTGCGTGAGGAAGCTTTCCAGGATCCCGATTTCCAGGTCGATGCTGTCGACAAACAACCCAGCAGCATCGCTGACCGGCCAATTGGTGCCGAAGATGAGACGATCGTTGCCAAAAGTGTTCCAAAGAAATTCGAGTGTTGGCGCGTACTTCGTTGGATCGGCGACCGGCTGAAACTGCGTCAGACCCGCCGGCTGTCCGGTTACGAACTGGCTGCTGAGTTTGTGAACGTCGGAGACTTTGATGTTCAGGTTGAGATAGCCTGACGCCGCGATCATGTCGGCTTGCCATGAGTCTTCGACATCGAACGTTGTGGGTTTGCCCGCGAAGTGGTCCATCACGATCGTCAGCCCAGGCACGGCTGCGCCGATTTGGCTCAAGACTGCGCCCCTGATCCCGAGGGTATCGATCTGTAGTCCTTTCTCGGCAAGCAGGGTCAGATTGGTGAGCACATTGGGCTTCATTGTGGCGAAGGACTGGGGCAAACCGGGCAGGAAGATTCCACCACCAATTCGGATGCCGATCCACTGTTTATTGGCAGATAGCTGAGCCACTTGCTGGGCAAAACCGGAGGGCGTCTGTGTGACATCCAGGTTCCCGATGACGGATAAAATCTTGGGTTCGGCAGCCGCTTCCTGGAGCATCCAGAGATTCGATTGCAAGATCCGATCCGGCGGTACGCCTACACTGGACTCGATCAGTACCAGCTTCTCCACCTTCGGCCCGCCCACCCTGGCGTTGTAATCCGGCACCAGCCGATCCACTTCCATCCACGGGACTGAACCGCAGCAGCCTGTTGGAAATGTTGCGAAGTCACTCATCGGCGGAGCATTGCGGTGTAGCTTCCAGAGGTGGACGTGGCTGTCGATGACTCGCCTTCCCGGTTGTCCATCCAGTTGACAGGCGTTGCCATTTTGGGCGCTGAGTGGTTCGGAAGCAGTAGCCGCCAATCCCGCTCCCAGCGAAGCCCGGATTAATCCCCGACGCGACAGGGCGCCCGCAGTCCTGCGTTCCTTGGCAGGACCGCTTGATCCCAAATCTTGCCCGTTTTTCATGAAGAATCTCCTTCGAAATGTAATTTAAACGCATTTCTACCCGCGCAAGTATATACCCTTTGTGCAGGCAGGTCACGGGTGAGTCTTTTTCCTGAGTGAGTCTCCTCAATTTCGCCGCCACATGAGAATGTCCTATTGCAAGGCGAGACTGGGAAAGTGCCCCCGGAGAAATGCCTCAGATCGCCGGCCAATTGGCCATTAATGGTGGAGCATCAGGCAGTGAGTGCGGCTAGTCACTTCGACGGTTTGCCGACAACCGGCAAGTGGATGGTAGTGCGGGGGCAACTTCGGCGGCTGTCTACGCCCCATGCCGCCTTGGCCTCTTGCGGCCCGCGCGGTAAGTTATTTCGCTGCGACCGTGACGGTTGAAATCGTTTTCGCGGCGGGCCAACCGTTGGGGAGTTTCCACCTCCCTCAGTTGGGAGAACGGGAGCGGAGCTCTGAACCGTCCTTGGGCGGTTAGCGGAGCTTCCGGGCAGCGTCCTCGACGGTTTTAGAGAGGCCAGCGAGGGACTCCGCCTTTTTGAGGTCGGCTTGGACCTGCGTAGTATCAAAGTCTCTACCGCATCCGAGACAGGTGATCTTGGTATTGCTATTGATCTCTCGGACCGTTTTCTCGAACTTTCGTCCGCACTGATCGCAGGTTACAGAGAACTTCTGAGCGTCAAGGATGGACATGGCTCATATACCTCGTCGCCAACGAAACGACCAACGGCGATTCCGTCGCAGGTGAAAAGCCACTCGCCGTGCCGGTACTCGAATTGAGAAAACGCCTTCTAGCTTCCTTGGGTAGACGCAATAGCCATCACCGACGCGACCTTCGAGAAGATCGTACTGATGCTGGACGCAACTCCCGGCATAACGGCTCCAGCGGCTACGGCTACGAAGCCAGCCATCAGAGCGTATTCGATCAGGTCCTGACCGCAAGTATCGCGGAGAGCCTTCATTTTCAGAATCAAGTTTTTCATTATCATTGTCTCCCTGTTGTGCTCGGCTGGGCCGGGACAAAATAGTATCAGTAGAAGTATTCGGAAGGCATTCGTCACCACTCCATAGTCCTCCCTCAGGCTGTGGACATATCCCAAATACTACGATCTTCGGAGTGGAAGACTTGTGCCTCCTCTCAGCGAGGTAGCGGGCGGTACCTGGCGTATCCCAGAGTGAACCCAAAAAAAGACAGCAGGCGACCAAAGCCAAAGAGTATATTAACTTGGTTGTCTGCCGTCTAATGTTGGGGTCGGGTACTAGTTGGTTCTGCTATTGACTGATAGGGCCCAGCACCTTAGCTGCCGTTGGGCTAGGGTCGGGCAAGGCGCGATGGGATCGTGGTCTCTTCCCACCCCCACATGGCCACGATCCACTTGCCCGTAAAACGCGCAAACCGGAGAAGTGGCAGTCTGTCGTCCGCGGACGGTTCCGTTAATGCTCCTAACGGTCAGCGTGGGTAGGGCGCGGCAGAGATCACCTGACTTGGTGGACTGCCTAGGGACGGAAGGGATGGCGCATTGCCATGGCCATTGACGAGTCGAAAAACTCACTACTCCCAGACGATTTGATTCTCTTCACACCAGTCGAGTGCGATCTGTCTTAGGGCTTCCGTGCGGAAAGCAAACCAGCCTGACTCGATGCCGTGTTGCCGAAGAGTGCCCTTGAAGTTCTGGAATGCCCCGGCACCGCGGATAGCGCGCAGAAGATCTTCCCGAATACTATCGGACTCCACCGAGAGCGAGAAATCCTTCATGATTTCCCACTCGTGTACATCAAACTTCGTAGGAAGTTCCTGGAAGCGGTCGGTTGACACGATCCGCTTGGCAATTTTCCCATTCATGTTTCTGCCATGTAGGAAGATCCGGCTCCTTGTCGCCCGACTCCTCTGCCTCATGCAGCAGAGCATGGGAGACGGTTTCCACGTGGCCGGTGTCGAGATCCAAAAAAGAGGAGGACTCATCGAACTGCATTTCCAGACCGTCGACGATGTCGTTCAGCCGAACAGTCGCGGGCATAACTTTCGAGACCATCATACTGCCTGCGAATGACTTCCGATAATACGTGACATCAGGCGGCGACTGTTGCGGGCACTTCTAGGTGTTGCCGACTACACTAGCAAGGGCGGGTGCCTCTACTGGTTCCTGGGGGACGATATCAGTCATCGCCGATACCGGAGCCGAGGGCACGCGCTTCGGCGCTGCCTTCCTTGCAGCTTTCTTGACCGGCGTGCGTTTCTTTGCTTTTCTTGCGGCCGCCTTAATTTCCATCTGTTTGCCAGTGCTCTTCTTCAATGCTGGTGGGGATTTCTTAGCTGTTCGGCCTGCCTTCGGAGCCCCTGTTTTCTGCTTCGCGGTCCCCGCGGATGCTTGCAGAACGGCCTCTTTCGCCCGAATAACAGCAGCCTTCGCATCTTGAAGCACTTCCCGTATGTGGGGTGCGCTTGGTAGAAATCGCTTCGCCAAATCCGACACCGACGCCTCAATCTTGGCTAGTCGCTTGAGAGCCTCATTCGCTTTCATGACCACTCCTCTCAGTCACGTTTGGCGACGGCCCGAAAGAATAACGGCAAAACCATGGCGTCGCTTTCAGAAGCGAAAACATCTTTTATAAGGTGTTAACGATTCTGGACGACGGAAGTATATCACGGCATTAAGGCCGCCATGCCGTTGTGGCGCAGCGACACAATGGGAGCCACCAAGCGGACTATCGCTGAGTTGTGATTACCTGTGTCTGCCCCGGCGGCTAGGTTCTGATAATAGTTCTTATCGGGGAGCCTTTGCGGGCTCCTCGGTATGTTGAAACCAAATCGACGGTGGGAGACATCGCTGTTAGTATGCTCAATAGAGCGTTCCTACTCGCTCTGACCTTGTCCGGCACCTTACTGGCTCAGCGCCCAGTTAGTCGGCAATCTCGATTCCAGCACAGGCGAGCAGCTATCCCGAAATCAATCTCCAGCTGTCGCTGATCCAGCTCATAATTCCCGGCCTGTGGGTCGTCCGCAAGCCGGGAAGCCCTCACTCTCTCCAATCGCCCACTGGAAATTGCCTCCGGAAGGTGTGGCTGAGCACGACGCCCGCGTCTATACAGATAGCTTGAATCTCGTTCCCGTTATCACCGATCACGATGAATAAGGTAGTCGCTCCCGCTGGGGAAGCAATCTTGTAAGTCCCGGTGCAATCAGGATTCACTTTGTATGTGCCCGTTGCCGTCAGCTGGGCTATATTGCCGTTTATGCTTAGGGTTGCAGTGCTTGTGATACCGCCATTCCCGTCGAAGGTATCCGTACCGACGCCGACGAGCGGACCGGCAATGGAGGGCGGGGCCGTCTCGAATCCGCTGGCTGTATGTACGAAGGTGCCTCTCAGCGTTGCGTTAGAGCATCCCTTGTAGTCGGCCTTGGCTGCGGGCGCTATGCCCAGCGCGAGTACGACGACTGCGGCGCTTGCGAAAGTCTTTCCGATGGTACTGCGTTTCATGATCATCTCCTTTGTATTCATCAGGTGCACCGATTTGGGAGGAGTTCATTCGGACTGCCCGTCTCCTTCCGCCGGTACAGGCGGAAACTGCAGGCGAAAGCGGCCATGTCTGTGTTATTTTTTTTAGTGCCCGGTAAAGGCGGGCTATCCATCAATCCCAGGTCTGACGGCGATGCCCGATCCGACGGAATCACGGCTCTCTTGAGAGCGTGGAGCGGCGGCGACGAGGCTGCGTTGTCGCGGCTTGCCGAGCAGGTCTATCCCGAATTGCGCCGGATAGCCCGCCGCTATATGAAAAACGAACGCCAGGCCAATACTCTGCAGACAACGGCATTGGTCCACGAGGTATACCTCCGCATGGTAGACGTGACTAAGGTCGACTGGCGTGAGCGCGCCCAGTTTTTCTCGATGGCGGCGCAGATTATGCGGCGTATCCTCGTTGACGCCGCGCGCGCGCGTGGAGCACACAAGCGGGGCGGCTACGCTCTCAAATTGAACCTCGATGAAACAGCTGTTGTTTCGAGCGGCCCGGATCGTTCCATCCTGGCTCTGGATGAGGCCCTGACCGCGTTCTCCCAGGTGGCCCCTAGACAGGCGAAAGTCGTCGAATTGCGTTATTTCGGCGGACTAACGGAAGAAGAAATCGTCGCGGCCTTGAATATCTCGCCGCGAACGGTCAGGCGCGATTGGGATCTCGCCAGGGCGTGGCTGCTGCGGGAATTAAACAACTAGAATCAAAGGGTTAGGCACAGCAAGCCATGACACCTAAGCGTTTCCGGCAAATTGAAGAGCTCTACCATTCGGCTCGCGAAAGAACCGGCGACGAGGAGCGGGCCGCACTGCTGGCCGAGGCAGATCCCGAATTGCGCCGCGAAATAGAAGCTCTCCTGGCGCAACCAGACGGCGGCGAATTTTTGGACCGGCCTGCCCTTGAAAACGCCGCTGGATTGGCGGATTCGACTGTTACGGCGCTGGCGGCCGACGCCTGTCTGGGGCCATACCGCATTGAAGGCA
>Ga0163162_10004692_pt1 | contig 13179 bp, 7 predicted proteins | sample S55metaG_FD_115310 | JGI IMG/M metagenome (GOLD analysis project Ga0163162, IMG submission 115310) | Switchgrass rhizosphere microbial communities from Kellogg Biological Station, Michigan, USA - S5-5 metaG | ecosystem: Host-associated > Plants > Roots > Rhizosphere > Soil | place: USA: Michigan...
TATGTGGCGGATGGCAATAATTACCGGGTGCAGAAATGGGCGCCGGGCGCTACCAGCGGCGTTACGGTGGCAGGGGGTCATGGTGCCGGGCCTGATAATAACCAGATCGTCCCTACCTCTATATTTGTGGATGTGGCAGGGAATATCTATATAGCCGACGGTTTTAACAATCGTGTGCAGAAATGGGCGCCGGGCGCCACCAGTGGGGTGACGATCCTCAGTCCTCCTGCTTTGGATTTTGGTCCCCGGGGTATTTGGGTCACCGGGAACGGCGACATTTATGTGACCAATGGGAGGGATAACAGCGTGGTGAAATTTGCTGCCGGTTCCACGAAGGGTGTCACTGTGGCCGGAGGCAATGGCGCCGGGGCCGGTGCAAACCAGCTAAATATGCCCGGATCGGTGTGCGTAGATGCGAAGGGTATTATTTATGTCGCGGATTATCTTAATAGCCGTGTACAAAAATTCCTGCCACATTCCACCATCGATACGATCTACCGGGCAACGGCACCGGGAACCTATACAGCTTCCGTAACGACCAGTGGCGGTTGTGTCCTTAATACCAATGCCATTGTCGTCAAACCCTTTGTCAGCCCGGCTGTGTCAGTGAACGCATCTTCAACGGGAATCTGTAGCAGTACGCCTGTGACCCTGACCGCCAGTCCTGTCAACGGGGGTACTGCTCCTGTCTATCAATGGCAGGTGAACGGAACGGACGCCGGCACCAATAGTCCCGTCTTCATGACGGCGCTGCCAGACGGGGTATCCAATATCGTCTGCAAGATGACGGGCAATGCCGACTGTTCCCTGCCGCCATCTGCCGCGTCCAATCCTGTTGCCATTACCGTAAGCCCCTCTCTGACCCCTGACATCAGCATCAGCGCCGTCTCTACGGATATCTGTATGGGGGCGAAAGCTGAATTTAACGCTAAGCCGATGAATGGGGGAACCAGTCCTGCATTTCAATGGTCGGTGAATGGAAATCCCGCGGGGGACAACAGCCCGAACTTCAGCAGCAGCAGCCTTGCCAACGGTGATGTGATCTCCTGCCTGCTCAGCAGTAATGCCTCCTGCGTAACTGCCGCCACCGCTGTGTCCAATCCGATCAGCATGAAAGTGAACATAGCCCCGGCGCCGACGATAGACATTACGGCTTCACCCGATCCGGTGTGCTCCGGCAAGCCTGTGACATTCGTCACGAAGGTGACGAATGGCGGCGCCGTCCAAAAATATCAATGGCAGGTGAATGGCGCAGCTGCCGGCGCCAACAGCCCAACTTATACGACGACCCGCCTTGCTGATGGAGATGAAGTGGCCTGCCGGCTCACTACGGACAATGTCTGCGCCGCTGCTATGTCGAACAGTGTTATCATGACGGTGGATCCCAACCCCATGATACCGCCCAACCAGGTGTTTACATCGACACTACAGGGGGTGGTGCTTACGCCCGTTGTCAGCGGAGATATAGACGATTATACATGGTCGCCGGCTGCGGGTCTGAGTGATGTGAAAATCTCCAATCCTATTGCCAACCCGCCGCGTTCGACCATTTATACCTTGACGGTAGCATCAAAAGACGGCTGCATTGCAAGCGGAGAAATTGCCGTAAAAGTGTATTCCGAGATCCGGATACCGGGCGCTTTCACTCCGAACGGCGACGGGAAAAATGATATATTCTATGTGCTCGGGGGACCGCAGGGAAGTGCTATCAAAGATCTTTCCGTTTTCGACAGGTGGGGTACACTGGTCTTTCATGTACATGATGTTGCGCCGGGCGACGCCAGCTTTGGATGGAACGGATATTATAAAGGAGCTCCCGCGAATGCGGGCACGTATGTCTATGCACTCACTATGACCCTGGCGGGAAAGGTACAGCAAGTGTTTAAAGGGGTCGTCATCCTTATTCGATGAGGATCTGTGGAGTATTCTTTGGACGAGGAATCTCTTAGGATGATCCGGGGATCGGGAAAGTGGACTGGTCAATTTCCGGCTGAATCAGGCACCTCGTTTTTCACTACTTTCCCCCCTATCATTACGAATTTTACCCGGCGCAGTTCCGTGATGTCTTTTAGCGGATCGCCTTTAACTGCGATGAGGTCGGCCAATTTGCCTGGTTCAATGGTGCCGATGAGCTTGTCTTTTCGTAGCAGCTCGGCATTGACCCTTGTGCCGGCCTGGATTGCCTGCATGGGGGTCATACCTATTTTCACCAGCTCTTCGAACTCGTGCGCTGAAAAGTCGGCGGGCCAACCGATGTAATCGGTACCTATGCCTATTTTCACGCCTTTTTTAACAGCGAGCCGGAGCATTTTATACATAATTGCCCGCGAGGAATTTGCCAGATCGACGGCTTTTGACAGGGCCTTGCTATTGGTGAATTGTTCCTGCATATACACGTCGATGGTTAGTGTGGGGATCAGCCACGTGCCGTGACTGACCATCAGATCGATGGCTTCCTCATCCATATAGGTGCCGTGTTCAATGGAGCGTACACCGGCCTTTATTGCTTCTTTGATCCCTTCTGTAGCGTGGGCGTGTGCCATGACAGGGACATCCCGACGGGCTGCCTCTTCCACGGCTGCCTTCAGTTCTTCGGGGCTGAAGTGAACATTTTTAGGGTTGTCCCCTGCTGTCATAAAGGCGCCGGTCTCCAAGATCTTTATCCAGTCACTGCCATATTTTATTTCCGTGCGAACGGCTTTGCGGACTTCTTCCGGTCCATTGACAATGAGCCCATCCGGGATTACCGGCTGTTCGTAGGAGAAAAAATTGATATCGCCACCGCCGCCGGTGACGGACATATAATGGCCGGCGCCATAGATACGGGGTCCGGTGAAAAGTCCTTTATCGATGGCATTACGAACTTCGAAATCGGAATATCCGACATCGGCATCACCTGCTACCCGGAGACAGGTCCAGCCGGCTGACAACAGATCCTGCACGTTTTTCAAGCTGGTGAGCGCTTTGGCGGCGGAAGATTTACGGAGGTGCGCTGCCTGGTAATCGTCCTCGGCCGCCATGTCCGGGTGGACGTGGGCATCGATCAGGCCTGGGAGCAAGGTGTATTCATGCAGGTCGATAATTTTAATGCCTGCGGGGAGCGCTTGTTTTTTTTCGACGGCGACGATGTAATCCCCTTCTATAATAACAGCAGGTGCATCTATAACGGCGCCTGTGCCATCGATGAGGGTTTTGCAAAGAATGGCCGTCTTTTGACCATACAGGCTGGTGACGGCCAGCATCGGGAGCATAAAGGCTGAGAGGGTGAGCGCGCGCATGAGCAAATTAGTTATGGGTTATCATGGAAGATATGAAATAAACTTGTGTCTGCCATTGCAGGAAGCCAGGTGTCGCCTATTCGCTGGCGATGCCAGTATAGGTGTGCGGGGTCGTTCGGCGGTGCGAAGGTATAACGATAGAGGACGGCTCTGATGTAGCGGGGTGGCTTGCCGGGGAAGGGATTAGCGGCGAAGAGGCTGAGCGCGTCCGGGTCGTTGCGGAGAAGTTTGGAGATGAGGGTGATTGTCCATGGATATTCATCAGGGGTGGACATGGCGGCGAACCACATTTGCCAGTCGAGACGAAGCTGGTAGGGTGCAATTTGCGGAGAGCGTTGATCCAGGGCGACGGGCAGGCCTTTGTAGGGATAGGGTTTCCAGTGGGTGCTGTCGTTGGCGAGGCTGTCGCTGGTCCCTTCGAATATAACGTTGTATCGCTCGCGGCCCACGGAGCCGAAGGCGCCATAGGTGTTGACCAGGTTGAGCGGATCGTAGGAAGTAATCATGATCTGGTTGGGAGACAGCATATTGAGCGCGGGCTGGATGCTGAGAAAAGCGATGATCACTGTCACGATCCAGGCGGTGATGGTCATGGGGCGGGATGGTTCGGCTTGTGCGTTGGCAGTTTGGGCACGTTGTACGAGTTGGCGCGGGAGGAGCTTTGCCCAGAAGCCGTCGTCGAAACATGCGAGGGCGGGGATGATGGTCAGCCAATTGAGGAAGGAGAGGTTGCCGCTGAAAATGAGGGTGATCTGTAAGCATATGATGATGGTTCCCGCGATATGACGGGCGAGGCGGGGCCAAAAGACGAACCAGGGTGCGACGAGCTCGGCAAGGTGATTGAAGAGCACGCCGAATTGTAAGATCGGGTGGGGCAGAAAATGGAACCAGCGGCTCAGGGGACCGGGAATAGGCTGGGTCTCGAAATGATAATAGAGAGCGGTCCAGTTACGCCATACATCGTCGCCGCGGATCTTGATCAGTCCCGAGCCCAGCATGATGCGAAAGATAAGCCAGCGAAACAGGGTGATGATGAGAATGGGAGGGGCGTGTTTTGGAAAGGGACGCATGTCTGTCAACGGGCAGAGGAAGATGGCGAGGAAGCCTGTTTCCAGGAGCTGGATCTCCCAGCCATAGCCATACCATTCCTGGCCGACGTTGACGAAGGACATATACAGGAACCAGAGGAGGGTCATTAGCGGGGCATTGGCAAAGCCGGCCAGTACGACACAGGAAAGGACGAAGCCGATCCAGGCCCCTGTCAGGAGGGCGGTGTCGGAATGGGTGATCCAGAAGATGGAGGGGAGGCGGGCGAAGCCGGCGGTTGGGCCGATGGCGTTGCTGACTCGTTGCAGGAACAGGTTTGCCGGAGTTAGACCGTTGTGTCCGATGAGGGGGATGACCTGGTTGAGCGCCGCGAGAAAGGCGATGGCGTAGACTGCTCCCAGCAGGCGAAGGATCACGAAGCGGGTGAGCCAGTAGGTAGGATGACCGGAGGGCAGATCCATTATGTAATTTAAGACTATTTTGTGTTTACAGGATAATGTGTATCTTATCGCATCTAACCCCCAACCATCTATCATGAAAAAGAAAAGTCTCCTGACCTTTGTTTGTCTATGTACTTGCATCGTTGCTATTTGTCAGACTACTGCAGCCAGCGATACGACAGCTGTTGCTCTTGTGGACAGCGCCGCGGTCGAAGTAAAGGGCCCACTTTCCCGTAAAGAAATGGATCTGAAGGCAAAGGCTTTAACGCCTGCGGAGGGGAAAGCGCTCGTATATATTCTTCGCCCTACCGGTTTTGGCGCGTTGATCCGGATGGGTGTGGACTGTGACAGCGTCCATATCGGTTCCACAAAGGCCGAGAACTATATCTATGCGATGCTGGACCCTGGCGTTCATACGCTGGTATCGAAGGCGGAGAACAAATCAAGTCTTGAAGTCACGCTGGAGGCGGGAAAGACGTACTATATCAAGCAGCAGGTGAAGATGGGGTTTGCGTTTGCCGAAACGGGACTAAAACTGGTGGATGAGCAGGAAGGGCAGAAGTATTTGAAGAAGTGCAAGCTTGCGAAGGACAATGTGGCTTCGAAATGAGGTGATCCGGGTAACGGATTTAATCGGATTTTAAGCGGGATTGCTATGATTTGAATAGGAATCTTTCGAATTTAGTAGAGTATACTCCTTTTATGAAAAAACTCTACCTGTTGTTTTTTTTCCTTCTTTACTTCATGGGTGCGGAAGCGCAGACGGTAGAGAAATATGAGATGTTCTCGCTGGATGCCGGTACGTTCTTCCCCAAGCGGCCGGGGCGGGATATTACGGTCAATTTTCCTTATACTGTGACCTCTCTTGCTACCGGTACGAGAGATCAGCAAACTTTTGACGGATCGCTGCGTGGAAAGTTCACCAGCCCGGCTTATCTGCTGGGATTGAGCTTCGGAGTTGTCCGTGTGCATCATCATGTGGATGTGGGGGGCGGTCTGCTGCGGGAGGATGGCGGCGATCATGGCTTTTATGTGAAAGGCGGCTATGGGTATAGTGTGCCGCTGGGCGGATTGGTGATAAGGCCATCCCTGGACATATACTACATGGTGGAGAAAAATAAATTGGGCACCATTGACAACACGCAGAAGGAGATCCGGCTGCTGGGATATACGGCTTATGAGCAATACACGAAACAGCTGGATGATGGGGAAGGGGGGACGTATGAGGCTACGTATGATGCGAATCACCTGGATATCAATTACCGGAGGTATAGTTTCCTTGCCAATCCCAAGGTGGTGCTGGCGCCCAGGGTTACCGGCAGATTTGTGTTTGGCCTGGAGCTGGGGTGGATGCTGCAGGTGTCGCAGCGGAGCAATCTGCAATTGGAGCAGACGAGCACGTCTTCGCACCAGACGAATACGGTGGGGAAGGTGTCCGCGGAAAATAATGGCGCTTTGAGCGGACCGTATGCGGCAATCAATATAGGGGTTCGGTTGTAGGGATGTGGTTTTGCGATGTACGCTAGGGATGTTTCCTGACGGATGATTGCCGGACGATGAGATTGGTCAGCAGCTTTGTATGTATGGGCTTGTGGGGGCCTGGTCCCTGTTTGATCTGGTCCAGCAGGATGCGCATGGCGATCTGGCCCATTTCGCTGACCGGCTGTTTGACCGTTGTGAGCTGCGGCTCGATGATGGAAGAGATGGGGTCGTCGCTGAAGCCTACGATCCCCAGCTGGTCGGGGACTTTGATGCCGATGCTTTTGGCATACAGGAGGGTCTGGATGGCCGCGGGATCATTGACGCAGAAGATGGCGTCGGGCGGCGACTTGAGCGAGAGTAATTTTTTTGCGCTGGCGCTTGCGTTGGCGGCGGTGAGATCGTGATGAACGATCCAGCTGCGGCGGCTGGGCAATTTATGGGCCTTCAAAGCATCCAGGTAGCCATTGATCCTGTTTTGGCTCAGCCGCAGGTTGGGAGGGCCGCTGATATGGGCGATCCTGCGATACCCGTTGGCGATGAGATGTTCTACTGCGTTGTAAGCCCCTTCATAATCATTCACTATCACCCGGGAAGCCGGGATCTTTTCACAGATGCGGTTGAAGAACACGATGGGTACGCCATGCCGGCCGAAGGCCTTGAAGTGGTCGAAGTCGCTTGTCTCCCGGGTCATGGAAATGATGACACCCTCCACACGGCTGGCCAGTAAAACTTTTGTATTGGCGATCTCTGTCTTCACGGATTCCTGCGATTGGCAGATGATGACATTGTAGCCGGCCTCGCTGGCTATCTCCTGCGCGCCCATGATCACGGCGGGAAAGAAGTAGTTGACGAATTCCGGTACGATGATACCGATGGTGTTGCTTTTGCTTTTCACCAGGCTCTTGGCCAGGAGGTTTGGCTGGTAGTCCAGCTTGCCGGCCATCTTCACGACGGCCTCGCGTGTCTCCTTCTTTATATCTGTGTGACCCTGGAGTGCCCTGGATACGGTGGATTTAGAGATGTTCAGGGCTTTCGCGATGTCCAGGATGGTTGCGCTGTGACCTGGCCTGGGACTACGAGGGGATGGGGAACCGGGATCGGGCAAGGTGAAATAGATGCGGCAGTCCTTGCAGTAATACCGCTGCTTTCCGCGGACCATCCCGGATTTAGCGATGGCATGCACCTGCCCGCACTTTGTACAGCGTATCATTCCCATAAGCTTCGCGAATATAAGATTATAGTTTAATTACAGGCTCCGCTCCGCCTGAGCTACCGGGAACGTTACCGCAATCGTTCCCGATAGATACTGATGCCGGAAATGCCCTCGTCTTCTTTTTTCAATGGAGAACTTGTTTAAAATTGCACCATCGTAATCAGTAACGTATTGCATCAACTTAAACAACTGCCATATGAGTAGCGCATACTCGTTCAACCATTTTTTGCACCGGCTCTTTCTCTTCCTTCCATTTGCCGTCGTCGCGCTTAGCCCGGGCCATTTGCTGGCCCAGACTGTCGTCACCGGGCGGATCTACGACGCGGAAAATCACCCGGTGAGCGGCGCCAGCGTCACGGTGAAAGGCACCAAAAAAGGTGTCTCTACCGAAGTCAACGGTGAATTTACATTAAAAGGTGTTACCTCTGATGCCATCCTGCTCATTACGTCCCAGGGTTATGAGGATGAGACGGTGGAACTGAAAGGACAGACCTTTGTATCCATTGTTCTTAAGCGCAGGGTCGGCAAGCTGGACGATGTCATCGTGGTGGGCTATGGTACCCAACGGAGGGCCGCCACCACGGGCTCGATCGCCTCCGTCAAAGCCGCGGAGATCACCCAGACGCCGGTCACCAATGTGGCGCAGGGCCTGCAGGCGCGGGTTTCGGGGATCCAGGTTACCCAGAACAATGCGGCGCCGGGCGGCAATATCAGCGTCCGGATCCGGGGGACCAATTCCATCAACGGATCGTCGGAACCGCTGTATATCATCGACGGGATCCAGATCTCGAACGGGGGCAGCGTTACGGACCCCAGCCCATTGTCCACGATCAATCCCAATGACATCGAATCCGTGGAGATACTAAAGGATGCGTCGGCTACAGCTATCTACGGGGCCAGGGGCGCCAACGGCGTGATCATTATCTCCACCAAGCGGGGCAAGAACGGTCCCTCCCGCGTCCAGCTGGAAACCTACCAGGGCTTCCAGGAAGTGACAAAAAAGATATCCATGCTCAATGCGGCCCAGTTTGCGAAGCTGGAGAACGACGTCTATAATTCACCCATTTATTCCAACCCGGATAGCCTGGGCAAGGGGATCAACTGGCAGGACCTTATCTTCCGCAAGGCGCAGATCCAGAATTACCAGGTTTCTGTCAGCGGCGGCTCTGAAAAGACGCAATTCTCGCTGTCGGGCAACTACTTCAACCAGGACGGCATTATTATCCATTCCAATTTTAAAAGATACTCCTTGCGCCTGAGCCTGGACCATCGCATCAGCGATCACTTCAGGGTGGGCACTACCATACTTGGATCCAATACCATCAACAATAATATTCCCACGGGGGTCAACAGTATCGACGGACCTGTGGTCACGCAGAGCATCGTGGGTGCGGCCATGGGAGCGCCGCCGACCCTTCAGCCTTATAAGGCAGACGGCACGCTGTATCCTTTTTCCGATCAGTTCAACGGCCGCTACCGGGAAGTGACCAATCCCCTGGGCCTGGCGGCGGTGCTCAACCAGAATACCATCCGCAGGACCCTGGCCAATGTATACCTGGAAGCGAAGATCATCGAAGGGCTGACCTACCGGGCCTCTTTCAATGCGGACCTCTCCGGGACGCTGAATGATTATTATAGCCCCATCTATATCCTGGGAGCGGTGGAGCGTAATGCCAGCTCGGGGAGCGCCAGCAAGGGAAATGTCAATACCACCGGATTGCTGCATGAGAGCATCCTCACTTATCTGCGTAATTTCGGCGACCATTCTGTGAAGGTGACCCTGGTGGGCGCCACGCAGAAGGGCTTGTATAATAGCAATTCCATCTCCGCCAGCGGATTCCCGAATGACGCCACTACCAATGAGGCGCTGGGCCTGGCCGTCAACAGGACGGTGAGCAGCAGCAGGAACAAGGACAGGCTGGACTCTTACCTTGCGCGTGTCAACTATGGATTCAAGAACCGGTATTTCCTGGACCTGACAGCCCGCCGTGACGGAGCCTCAAAATTCGGGGAGAACAATAAGTATGGATTCTTCCCTGCCGCCTCTGCTGCGTGGAGGATCATCGAAGAATCGTGGATGAAGGGACAGCACCTGTTCAGCGACCTGAAGCTGCGGGCCAGCCATGGCATCACGGGCAATGCGGCGGCCATCGATCCATACCAGTCACTGGCGCTGGTGGCATCCGGCAGCAACTACCAGTTCAACCATGTGTATACGGTGGGGATCAGTCCTACCGGCATTGCCAATAAAGACCTTAAATGGGAGCGGTCCACGCAGACGGACGTTGGACTTGACATCGGCGTCTTTTCTAACCGCCTTACGCTGGTGGTGGACTATTACCGCAAGCGGACGAACGATCTGCTCTTCATCAAGAACCTGCCCCTTTCCAGCGGCTATGGGTCTGTCACCGGTAATTTCGCATCCGTAGAGAACAAGGGTTTCGAATTCGCTTTCAACACGCGCATCCTGGAAGGCGCCTTCAAATGGGACCTGAGCGGCAATATTTCTTTTAACCGGAATAAGCTGGTGGGCCTTACCGGTTCATTGCAGGAGTATGTAGTGAATCCATATGTGGTTCTTCGGGTGGGCCAGCCGCTGGGTGTTTTTAAGACGTATGTATTCAACGGCATCTACCAGACGGGTGAAACGATCCTGCCCGGCTCGGGCAGCCGTACCGGCGGGGTGAAGGTAGCGGACGTGAAAAAAGACGGGCAGATCACGGGTGATGACCAGCGTATTACCGGCAATGCCAATCCGAAATATATTTTCGGAGCGTCCACGAATCTATCCTATAAGAATTTTGACCTCAGCGCCTTTATCTCCGGCGTGCAAGGCAATCAGATCTATAATCTCAGCCGCTATACTTTCGAGAACGCGCTGGGCCAGCGCAATGTGCTGGCGGGGCTGGCCAACAGATGGAGCGCCACGAACCCCAGTAACGAATATGCCAGCGGATTCCAGGGGGGGCGACTCCCCGTCTCGGACCGGTTTGTCGAGAACGGCTCTTTTGTCCGGCTGAAAAATGTCACGCTGGGCTATACACTGCCGGTGTTCAAAGGCATCAGCCGGGTGCGTGTGTATGTCAGCGGCAATAATTTGGCGACCATCACCAAATATTCCGGCTTTGATCCCGAGGTCAACTCATTTGGCGGCAGCAATACGCAGGTGGGGGTGGATAACCTGGTGTATCCTGTGGCGAGGACGTTCCTGGCCGGGGTGCAGGTGACTTTTTAGGTTTTAACTATTAAATGACGAAATATGCAGCTTCATAAGATATATCTCGCTTCTGTGATGACCGTGTCGTTCCTTGCGTGCAGCAAGCTGAAGGAACAGCCGTATTCATCCATTTTTACTTCCAATTTCTATAAGACCGCGTCTGACGCCGAAGCGGCGCTGACAGCAGCTTATTCCCCCGTTGCGGACCTGTTCAACACGGCGGCCCCTTCCGCCTCCGACTGGAGCGCCGACCAGACGTATCCGCGACCTGTGGTGGGCCGCAATACGCTGACGCTTTTCAATTACGATCCCAACTATACCACGCAGAAAAGCTTTAGCCGCCTGTTCGAGTCGCCGCAGCAGATATGGACAAGCTGTTATGCCGGGATCGAAAAAGCCAATTGGGTGATCGAGAAGGTGCCGTCCACCAGCATGGATACGGCCCGTCGCGCGGTGATCATCGCGGAAGCCTATTATCTCAGGGCGTTCTATCATTTCATGCTGACGAAGAATTTCGGGGATGTGGTGGTGAAGACCAGCGCCAGCAGCAGCCAGGCCAAGGCCATCGTAGGTAAAAGCCCCAAGGCGGATGTATACAAACAGATATTTGCGGACCTGGACCTGGCGGTGCCCGTGCTGCCCAGTTATTCGACTGCCATCCAGAAAGGGCGTCCTTCAAAGGAGGTGGCGTTGACGCTCTATGCAAAGGCCGCGTTGTATGCTGAGAACTGGACGCTGGCCCTGGAGAAGGCGAAGCAGGTCCTTACCAACAATAAATATTTTCTGATGACGGATGTGCGGGATGTATATAGTGTCCCGAAGGAGGATGCGGCGCGGCAGGAGAATATGTGGGCTTATGAGTGTGAAAGCGCTACGCCCGGTCAGAGCAGCCAGCTCATGAGCCTTTTCGGACCGAAGAACAGCGACGGCCCGGCGTATGCCAATACCAGCTTTGGCTCTATATTCGCTTACCAGGCATTCTTCGATAGCTTCAATCCCATCGACAAGCGGCGGCAGCTGCTGGATACCAATTATATCAATAAGTCCGGGCAGACGGTGGCGCAGAAAGATATTACGCCTATCACGACAAAGGGTGTATTGGTGAAGAAGTACATGGATCCGAATTCGATCGGGGGCAGTGGGGCGATCAATATCCCTATTTTCAGATTGCCTGATGTCTACCTCATTGCCGCGGAAGCGGAGGCGAGGGAGAACGGGGCGACTGCCGAGGCTTATGGGTATATCAAGGCCGTTCGTGACAGGGCGGGACTGCCGGACCTAACGGCGGGATTGTCCCAGGGCGCTTTTGTGGACAGTGTCATCCGGGAACGCAGCTGGGAGTTTTTTGCGGAGGGGGACCGGTGGTATGACCTGACCCGTACCAATACATTCCTCACGGTGATCCCTGCGGCGGTGAATGATGTTTACCCGGCGCGCACGCCGATGGCCAAGCACCGGTATTTTCCGATACCGCTGGACGAAATAAATGCAAACACCGCGTTGGAGCAGAATCCGGATTGGAAGTAAGTGGATTGGGATGAATAGATTGGAAGTAAGTGGATTGGGAAACAAATGGATTGGAATTAAATAGATTGAAATAAATGCTGTATTGTATGAGATATGTTTTGCTTGTTTTGATGCTTATGTTCTCTGCCGGTGTGTCGGCGCAGCTGGATGATACCGTGGCCATTCCCGGTGTGACGCTGATGAAGAATATTCGCTATGGTTCGGTGGATCCGAAGCAGAACTTCGACCTTTATCTGCCCAATGATGTGAAGGGGCCGCTGCCGGTGATCATCTGGATCCATGGGGGCGGTTGGAGACTGGGTGGCAAAAAGAATATGGAGATATCGTACCTGGCGAGACATGGCTATGCGATCGCCAGCATTGCTTACCGATTCAGCCAGGATTCCGTCTTTCCTGCGCCGGTGCAGGATTGTAACGCGGCTATTCATTATTTGTTCCAGCATGCCCATGAGCTGAGGGTCGATACTTCCAGGTTTGTGCTGGGTGGGGCTTCTGCGGGAGGGCATCTGGCCTCATTGGTCGGCATGAGCGCCAACAATCGCCGGCAGGACCTTTATCCGTATCTGTTGCAGAGGCGGGAGCCAAGGTTCAGGGGAGTGATCAATTTTTATGGCCCGGGTGATCTCTATGCCTTCCATGGGGACAATGCGGGCTACCAGGTGGATTCCGCCGGCTCTTCCGTCAGCAAACTGCTGGGGGCCTCTTGCCTGCTGCGGCCTGACCTGGCAAGGTGGGCGAGTCCCGCCACGTATGTGGACAAGGATGATCCACCTGTGCTGATCCTGCATGGGGATAAGGACCCCATCATACACTACTACCTGGGTGTGCTGTTCTACCATGTGCTGTTGACGGCGGGTGTGCGGGCAGAGATGATCACGCTGCCTGGCGCCGGACATGGGGGGCCTGTATTCTCCGATGCGGAGCGGCAGGAGCAGGTATTGGCTTTTTTGAGAACTGTTGCGCCTTCGGCGGGCA
>Ga0163162_10004693_pt1 | contig 13177 bp, 12 predicted proteins | sample S55metaG_FD_115310 | JGI IMG/M metagenome (GOLD analysis project Ga0163162, IMG submission 115310) | Switchgrass rhizosphere microbial communities from Kellogg Biological Station, Michigan, USA - S5-5 metaG | ecosystem: Host-associated > Plants > Roots > Rhizosphere > Soil | place: USA...
AGTCTCCTGTTGCTTCTTCGACGAAGCCAGTCTAGGTGAGCCGCCATGCAGCGCACAATACTTGATCGTTGAATCAACGTCTTCCCAGCGTTGCTTCGATCGACTATCGTCCATCTCGTACCGCAACGGACCCGCATTTTTTCGCGCGTTTGCTGCATCACATTCCTCACGGGAGATGGCGATGGAACCGATCCGCTACGACGCAAGCGCGCTCTTTGACTATGCAGCCGACCTGCTATGCAAGGCGGGGCTTGCAAGCGGTCATGCGCAGTCCGTGGCGCGCACGCTCGTGGACGGCGACTTGCTGGGACACGACACGCATGGACTCGCTTTGTTGCCCGGATATCTGAAGGAACTGGAACAGGGCGCGATGACGCGCGAAGGTTCGCCGCACATCGTCTCGGATTATCCTGCCGCGTTGCTCTGGGATGGCCGCCGCCTGCCTGGTCCAGCACTCGTGCACGCGGGTATCGATGCCCTCGCGCCGCGCGCACGCGAACTCGGTTCTGCCACGCTCGTGATTCGACGCAGTCATCACATCGCATGCCTTGCCGCGTATCTGCTGCGCGCCACCGAGATGAATCTCGTGATGATGCTGGCGAGCTCCGATCCGAGCGTGCAAAGCGTCGCGCCGTTCGGCGGTACGCGCGCCTTGTTCACGCCAAATCCCATCGCGCTCGGCATACCGACATCGACGACGCCGATACTCATCGATATTTCGTCATCGATAACGACGAACGCGATGAGCGCACGCTATCACCAAAACGGGCGACTGTTCGACGAACGCTGGATGATCGATGCGCAAGGCAACGCAACGCATGATCCCGGCGTGTTGTTCGCCGACCCCCCGGGCACGATCCTGCCGCTTGGCGGACTATCCGCGGGTCATAAGGGATTCGGCTTGGCATTGATGATCGAAGCGCTCACCGGAGGCCTCGCCGGCTTTGGCCGCGCGGATCCTCATGAAGGCTGGGGCGCGACTGTGTTCATGACGCTGCATGATCCGGATGCTTTTGGAGGCATCGAAGCATTCCAGAGGCAGATGGCCTGGCTGAGCGACGCCTGCCGCAGCAATCCGCCGCGCGTGATGGATGACCCGGTGCGCTTGCCCGGCGACCGTGCGATGGCCAGACGCGCCGAACAACTCGCGCATGGTGTGCGTTTGCATCCCGCCATCCGCGCTCCGCTCGAAGCATGCGGCGCGCGATATGACGTGTTTTTTCCGGAGGCGCAGGCGGCGTGAACTTTTACGGGAGGTTCACTGTTTCAACAGCTTGTGAATCCCGTAGGTGAGCACTTGCGATCCATGTCCCTTTCGCCCGTACATCTCTCGCAACATCATCGCTCACAGGATGGGACGAAGCAGGTGCATTGGCAATGCGGCAATCATTTCATGTACTCCGGCGTAGCGGGTTTCAACCGATTCTGGTTGATTCAATCTCCGGAGTTGGTCCGGCGCCAGTTGCCCTAGCGCACACGGTGCTGGTCTCGCAGGCCGAACGCTTGCTGGAGACGGTCAGCGTGTTCCGGACCCCGGTGGAATCGGCGATGTGGAGGTGGCGGCATAACGCGTGCCGCCCGCGCAGGCGGCTGGCCGCGCCGCTCAGTGGCTCATGCCGCTGCCCGACGAAAAGCCACCGCCGTTCGAGAACCCACCGTTCGTCGAAAATCCGCCGCCATTCGAAAACCCACCGCCGTTCGAAAACCCACCGCTGCCGCTCCCGAAACCGCCGCCATTCGAAAAGCCCCCGCTGTTCCCGAACCCGCCGCCGGTGCCGAAGCCCTCATCCGCCGCAGACCCGCTACTCGCCGGCGCTCCCCCGCCCGCCGCATCGACACCGCCCACCGGCAAACCGTTGCCATCCCCCGCCACCGGCACCGGCCCGCCCGGGAAAATCCCGCCCGGCAACACCACGGCCCCCGTCGCGCTCGGCGGACGCTGACCCTGCGCCAGTTGCGGCGGCCGCGCGACGAACACCCATTGCGCGTAGCTGCGCCGGTCCTCGAATCCGCGAAACTCTTCGGAAAACTGCCGCAACTGGATCGGCCGCTCGCGCGACGCGCTGTGGATGCCGACGATCGTCTGCCCGTTCGGCGAGCGCACCAGCACCCAGTCGGCCTTGCCCGTCATCGGATCGACATAGACACGGCGCAGATGCCGCATCGGATTCGGATAACGCGGATCGCGCACGAGCTCCTCGAGCGTGCGCGGCTGCGTCGGCTGGCCGACCGGCGTGTTATCGGCGTAACTGAGCAGCGCGCGTTGGAACTGGCCGCCGACATAGAGCAGTTCCTTCTCCGCCATGCGCCGCTCATAGATCCCGCCGAGCTGGATCGTGGCCGCCGCCGCGGCGCCGATGATCGCGATGCCGATCAGCAGCGCGAGATAGGCATAACCGCGCTGCCCGCGCCGCCCGCCGGCACCGGGCACAGTCAGGCGCTGGACCGGCCGCCGCTCACGCCGCAAGCCTCGCCCTCGCGCCGTCATAAGGAATCGAAGGGCCGGCCATCGAGCGTCGTGCCTTGCGCACCGCTCTTGATGTCGAAGACCTTGCCGGGAAATTGCTCTTCGGGCGGCACGATCTGCCAGGTGCTCGTGCTGTCGGTGACAGGGTCGAGCGGCAGCGTGCGCAGATAGTGCCTGTCGACGAGCTCCTCGAGCGAATCGGGATAGCGGCCGAGATCGCCGTAGAACTTGTCGATCACATTGCGCGTCGCGTGCAGGTTCTCGGCGAGGATCTTTTCCTTCGACGCGTCGATCGAATGGAAATACTGCGGCAGCGCGATCGTCAGCATCAGCGCGACGATCGACAGCACGATCAGCAGCTCGATCAGCGTGAAGCCCTTCGGCCCGTGTCGCCCCTGCATCGGGTTTTTCATGACCGTCACCAGTTCCGGTAGGGAATGCCGTTCAACCCGACGCCTGTCGACTGCGAGTAGACGTCGTAGACGTCGTCGCCCTCCTGCGGATCGTCCGGCTCGCTCGCATAGGCGCGCTTGCCCCAGGTGTCCACGGCGTCGAGCTGCGGATTGTTGTTCATCGGGTCGCGCGGCATGCGGCGAAGGAAGTAGATCTTGTTCCCCTTCGGGTCGTTCTGATCCTTCACACCGTCTACAAGAATGCCCAGCTTCGGCGGATAGCCGGACGCGCCGCTCTCGACCGGCAGGCGCCCGTCCTTCGAAGCGGCCTTGTAGGCGTCGATCGCGCCGCGGATCTGATGCAGCGCCTCGCGCAACGCCTGCTCGCGTTCGCGCTGGCGCATCACCTGCGCGACCGGCACCGTCATGCTCGCGAGCACGCCGAGAATCGCCAGCGTGACGAGCAGCTCGATCAGCGTGAAGCCGCGCGCCGCATGACCGCCGGCGCGAGACGCGCAAAGCAGGCGAGACGCACGATGCGAAGCACGGCAGCATGCGTCGGGAGATTCGTTCGTCATGGTGTGGCCACAATGCCAAGCGTGTAGGCGGACGGCGGCGTGAACGTGATCGGCGCACCTGTCAGACCCACCACCGAGCCCGGCACGATCTTGACCGAGGTCTGCGAGGCCGGTGCCAGCGCCTTGAAGCCCAGCACCGCGTAGGTCCCCGTCGAGGCGGCACCCATCCCGCCCTGCACGGAATTCGACAACTGCACCTGGCCCGCGCCGATGCGGCTCGAGAACGAGGTCGGCGCGCCGCCCTGCTTCATGAAGTCGCCCTCCGTGACGCCGATGAACTGCAGCTTGGTGGTGTCGAAGCTGACCGTCGACGATGCGCTCGCGACCGGCTGGTCGGCCGACATCGACAGCGACACGGTCACCGAATCGCCTGCCTTGACCTGCGGCGGCCCTTCCACCGTCATCTGCGCGGTGCCGATCACCGCGCCGCCGCCGACCACGGGCACGCCATCGCCGCCGTAATAGCCGCCCGCGCCGCCGTAGCCTGCACCATAACCGCCCGCACCATAACCGCCGGCACCGGCACCGGCGCCGTTCACGCCATTCGCACCGTTCGGCTGTCCGCCCGCGCCGAATCGCGATGCGTCGGCAGCCGCGCCGCCCCCGCCCGACGCATTCAACGACGAGGCCGGCGCCGCCAGCCCGTTCGACTGGATCATGCTGCGCAGGTTGGTTTCGGTGCCCGACGTGAAGTAGGCGAGATCGGCAGCGGGGCGGCGGATGTTGCGCACCAGATGCGGCGTGATCGCAAGCACGATCTCGGTGTTCTTGGCCTGGTTATCGGTCGCGCCGAACAGCCGGTCGAGAATCGGCAACTGGCCGATCCCCGGCACCTTGTTGCCCGAGGTGCGCTCCTCGTTGTCGATCAGGCCGGCGAGCACGTCAGTTTCGTTGTTCTTCAGCTGCAGCACGGTGCTGGCCGTGCGTGTGCCGATCTGGTACGCGGCCGTGCCCGTGGTGGTCGTGACCGCGTTGCCCAGACTGCTGACTTCAAGCGCCAGCTTGATGCCGATCGTGTCGTCGAGATAGATGGTCGGCTCGACATTCAGCGTCAGGCCGATGTCGAGATAGTTGACCGACTGCGACAGGAAGCCGGTCGAGGTCGCGGTCGACGTAATGTTCGGCACGCGCTCGCCGATCAGGATCTTCGCCTTCTCGTGATTGCGCACGCGGATGCGCGGATTGGTCAGCAGCTTGACGTCGGAATCCTGCACGTTCGCGTTGATCGTCGCCTGCAGCGACGACAGCCCGATCGTGCGCGACGTCTGGTTCAGCAGATCGTGCAGCGTCAGCGCCGGGGTCGAGCCGCTGGTGCCGCCGCCGAACGAGCCACCGCCGGAACCGAATGGGGAGAATGGCGATCCAGCGCCGATGGTATTGCCGGGCTGCCCGGTAACCGGCGCGATCGCGCTGCCGAGCGGCAGCGGCGTGACGTTGACCGAACCCGGCCATGCAATGCCCAGATTGACCTCGTGGTTGCGCTGCACCTCGAGCACTTCCACCTCCAGCATCACCTCCGGTTCCGGCACGTCCTCGAGCGCGACGAGTCGCTCGGCCATCCGGATCGCGTCCGGCGTATCCCGCACGATCACCATGTTGAGCTTCTCGTCGGCGACCACGTCGTGGATCTTCAGGATCGTCTTCAGCGTGTTCGCGATCGCCTTCGCCTCGGTGTTCGAGAGGAAGAAGGTGCGTACCGCGAGCTCCTGGTAGTCCTTCACCTTCGCGGGCGTGTTCGGGTAGATCAGCACGGTGTTCTCGTCGAGCACCTGTTGCGCGAGCTGGTTGGTCGCGAGCACGTAGCGCACGGTCGCGTCGATCGTGCTGTTCTTCAGGAAGATCGTGGTGCGCTGGTCGGTCTTCACGTCGCGATCGAACAGGAAGTTCATGCCCGACGAGCGCGAAATCACGTCGAAGATCTGCTTGAGCGGCGCGTCGCGGAAATCGATGCGAATCGGCTTGCGATAGGCGGCGGCGAGCGCGGCCTCGACGCGCGCCGAACCCGTCTCGGCGCCGAGCTTGCGCTGCAGTTCGAGCGCGCGGCGGTTGGCGGGCGCCTCGGTCAACACGGCATCGAGCATGTGCCGCGCATCGTCGCTCTGATGCCGGACGAACAGCGCCTCGGCGCGGCTCAGCATGATGTTCAGGCGTGCGTCGGTGTCGAGCGTGGCGATCCCGGCCTGCGCGCGCTCGTTGTCGGGGTTCAGCGCGAGCGCGTGCTCGTAGGCCTTGCGCGCGGCATCGCGCGCGCCGGCGGCGCCGAGCCGGCCGCCCTGCTCGACCAGTTCGTTGACCGTCTTCTCGCGTGCGACGAGCCAGCTCTGCCGGTAATTCGCGTCCTCGGGTTCCTGGTCGGACGCATCCTTGTACTTCGCGATGCCTTCGTCGGTCTTGCCGGAGGCGATCAGCTTCTGGCCGTCGCGATAGGCCTGCTGCGCCGCGCAGGCGCTCAGCAGCACCGGCAGCGCGGCCAGGATCATCCCGCGCCGCAGGCGGTGCATCGCGCACGCGCCGTGCGCGTGCGAGCGGTTTCGAATCGGGAATGGCTTGGGCAACGGTTCGTTCCTCATAACGCGCTTAGTCGGCGCTGCCGATATCGAGCGTCTGGACAAGTTTCAAAGGCAGGTAGACCAGCGTCATGGTCGGTGGACTGATCGAATCGACCCGGTAGGTCCCGTCGATCACCGTCTGGTCGTTCACGATCAGCGTGTCGTCGCCGCGCGCGAGATAGACCTCCCAGCGGCCGGCCGACTGCTGCTTGCCGATGTAGGTGAACGGCATTAGCGGCATGTCCGGCAGCGGCGGCACGTTCACCTGATCGGGCGCGGCGGACGGCAACGGCGGGGCGAGCATCCGTGTGTTGAACAGCGCGTGCGTGCCGGCCGCGGCGCGCTCGTCGCGCACGTGGATCGAGGCGATCGCGATCGCGCCGGAGGCGGCGCCGCCGCTGCGGGAGGCGCGGTCCCCGGCCGGCGCGGACGGCGCGGCGGCATGCGGCGCGGCCTCGACGATCGTGTCGTCCGGCGCGCGGCTGAAGACGAGCACCAGCGCGCACGAGACGAACAGCACGGCCATCACGATGTGCTGGCGCTTCATGGCGCGGCTCCTTCTGATTCGGCGGAAGCGGCCGGCGGCTTCAGCCCGGCCGTCGGCGCACTCGCCCCGCCGGGAGCGGCCGGCGCCACGGGCGCAGAAGCCGGCACGCCCGGTGCTGGCGAGGATGCCGCAACCGGCGCGCGCCCTGCCGCCACGATCGATTCAGGCTTTGCGGGTACGGCTGCCGGCGGTGGCGCAATCGCTACCGGCGTTGCAATCCCGGCTGCACCGGGGTCCGCAGCAGACTTCGGCGCAAAGGTAAGCGGCGCGGCGGCACCATGAACCGGCACCGCGATGATGGGCAGGGCGGGCGACGCCGCGCGCGCCGGTATCGTGGCGATCGTGACGAGCGACGGTGCCGTTGTTGTATGCGCGGGCGTCGCGACGGCTGACATGGCCACGCCGGGGCCTGGCATCGGGACCGTCGGTAAAGCAGGCGTGGCCGCACGTGACGACGTGCCAACTCGCCCAGCGCCGTGCGACGGCGCCGCCGAGGGCACTCCGCCCGTCGTTGCGCGAGCCGGTAACGCTCTGGCCGCCGCGCCCCTCGTCCGGTCCGGCGCCCCCGCAGGCATGCTGTTGGTCGTCGGCAGCGGCACCTCCGCTGTAACCGTTGCAACCGCCGTCGTGGGCGAGAAGGTGACAGGCAGCGCCGAATGAGTCACCGAGGCCGCGCGCGGCGCGCTCGCCACTGCCGGAACTGGAACCGGGCCCGAAGCCGCGCCCGGCCCCACAGCGCCCGCTGCCGCCGACACAGCCGCCGCCGCTGAAGCCCCTGCTGCCGAAGCGGCCGCCTCGGCAGCAGCGACTTCCGACGCGCTGATCGGCGCAATCGTCACCGGTCGCAGGAACGCGGTGAAGCGCAGGTTCGCCTCGACGCCCGGATCGTTCGCCGAGTTGCGCTTGAAACGCATGTCGTCGAGTGCCGCGTACGGCACCGCCACCAGTACCTTCTCGCTGAACTGTCGCAAGCGCGCGTAATCGCCCTTGACCGGCAGCACGATCGTGTAGGTATCGAACCGCCCCGGCGTATCGTGCCCCGGCTTGTATTCCGCCTTGTCGAGCGTGACACCGGCGGCGGCCGCCGCCTCGAACAGATGCGTGACGATCTCGCCGGTATGCGCGGAATCGCCGAGCCGGTCATAGAAATCGGCGAGCCGGGCGGCCGCGAGCACGGGCGCCGGCACGACCGGCTTCGGCACCGGCATCGCACGCAGCCGCGCCACTGAGCGCGTCTCGTCGTCGACGCGCGCCGACATCCCGGGCACGAGGCCGAGCCATAACAGCGCGGCGGCAAGCAGCAGCGCGCCCGCGAGCAGCGGGCCGGCGCCGAAGCGCGCGAGCGCGAGACGAAGCCTCAGCAGGCTCCGCGCGAATGACTGCACGTTCACGATCCGGTCCCCCGCCACTGCACTTCGACCTGGAACCGGAGCACGCTGTCCATGCCATCTTTCACGAGTTCATGCCGCGTCAGCGTCACGCGGCCGAGCAGCGGCTGCCGGCCCAGCGAGCTGAGGTAATCGAGCATCTCCCTGGCGCCCGTGCATTCGGCCTCGATGCGGATCAGCGCGCGGCCCGGCTCGGGCGTGATCGACATCAGCGCGATCTGCGCAGGCGTTGCGGCTTCGATCGCATCGAGCAGGTCATCCCACGGCAGGTTCAAACGCGCGACGGCAATGTTGACCACCGCAGCCTGCTTCGCGTCGACCGGCTCGCCCCGCACACGCGACGACGCCTGCGCGGCGCGCTCGTTGCGCTCGACGATGCGGCTCGACTCACCGTCGAGCGCCTGCAGGCGCACCAGCAGCGTCTGCGCGCGAAACGCCGCGGCACCGCACAGCAGCAGACCGGCCAGCGCGAGCAGGCGCGCGGACGGACGGATCCGGCACCACTCGCGCCGCACGCTGAACGGCGCGAGATCGATAGGCAGGTTTCTCATCGTGTCGGACCGCTCCAGGCGAGCGGCACGGCGGGCGACGTATCACCGCGGCCCGAACCAGACCTCGCGCGATCGGCGGGATCACACCAGCGCAGCGTCATCCCCGGATCGGCGAAGTCGCTCGCGCCCGGCTGCCATGCGTCGCAGCGCGGCCCGTGCAGCAGCAGCGTCGACGGAACCGGCAGGTCGTCAAGCAGCGCCGCGCGCGCGACCTGCTCGCGCAGCCAGGTGATCGACGGCATCGGCTCGGGCAGCGCGAGGGTACGGACCGCAGCCACGCGCGGCCGTGGCGCCGCCGCGATCAGGCCAAGCGTCAGCGCGCGTTCGCCACGCGTCGCGAGCCAGGTGTCGGCGCCCAGTTCGCGGCGCGACCGATTCCAGGCCGCAACGAATTCGGGCATCGCCGAGACGATGCAGCCGCGCCCCGCCGCAACAGCCTGCTGCAGGACATCCGACCAGAGCCGCGACACCGCGCAGGCGAGGAACGGCTCGGCAGCCTGCCAGTCGGCCACCACTTGCCAAGCGGCAGGATCGTCGCCGTAGAGCGTCTGGAAACGCACGGCCGCGGCGGCGCGCAGATCCTGCATCCGCACACCGTTATCGGCCGGCGTGACGATGAAATACCGTACCAGCGCGTCGGCGAACGTGACATGCACGGGCAGCCCGCTGCCGCCCGCTTCGTCGAGCGCGGCGGCGATCAGCGCGGCGAGCGACTCCGCCGATGCGTCGGCCGCCGCCGGCAGCGGCCGTTCGACGAACCTCGCCGGCGCCTTGCGCGAGGCGCCGGTACACTGCACCGTCACCGCCTCGCGCGACAGCGAGAGCCGGCAGTGTCCACGCGGCGCGAGCCGCCTGAGCCAGCGTTCAAGCATTGAGCGTCACCCGTTTCACTTCGGCCAGCGTGGTCTCGCCGCGCTTGACGAGCCCGAGCGCAACCTCGCGCAACTGCCTCGTGCCATTGCGGCGCGCCACTTCCTTGATGACGCGGATCGGCTGCTTCTCGACCACCAGGTCGCGGATCTCGTCGTCGAGGACCAGGATCTCCGCGATCGCGCGCCGGCCGCGATACCCGGTGCCGCGGCAGTCGCCGCAGCCGGTGCCTTGCCGGAACGCGTAGTCCGCCACGCCCTCGCGCGTGAGGCCGAGGCGCGCGAGCTCGGCGTCGGTCGGAACGTAGGGCGTCGCGCAGCGCGGGCAGTTCACGCGCAACAGCCGCTGCGCCCAGATCCCGTTCAGCGCCGATACGAACGCATACGGATCGATGCCCATGTGGCTGAAGCGTCCGAACACGTCGAACACGTTGTTGGCGTGGACGGTGGTCAGCACCAGGTGGCCCGTCAGTGCCGACTGCACGGCGATCTCGGCGGTCTCGCGGTCGCGGATCTCGCCGACCATGATCTTGTCCGGGTCATGGCGCAGGATCGAGCGCAACCCGCGCGCGAAGGTCAGCCCCTTCTTTTCGTTGACGGGAATCTGCAGGATCCCCGGCAGCTGGTATTCGACCGGGTCCTCGATCGTGATGATCTTGTCGCGGCCGCTGTGAATCTCGGTCAGCGCCGCATAGAGCGTGGTGGTCTTGCCCGAGCCGGTCGGGCCCGTCACCAGCAGCATCCCGTAGGGTTCCTCGGCCAGCCCGCGCAACGCGGCCAGCGACTCGGCGTCGTAACCGAGCGCCTCGAGTGACAGCGACCCGTAGGCCTCGATCATCGCGCGCTTGTCGAGAATCCGGATCACCGCATCCTCGCCGTGGATGCTCGGCATGATCGACAGGCGCAGGTCGATGTCGCGGCCGCCGGCGGCAACGCGGAAGCTGCCGTCCTGCGGTACGCGCCGCTCGGCGATATCGAGTTCGGCGAGCACCTTGAGGCGCGAGATCACCTGCTCGGCGGTTTCGATGCCATGGATCGTCGCGGCAGCGTCGAGCACGCCATCGACGCGATATTTGAGCGCGAGCCCGGTCGCCGTGCTTTCGAGATGGATGTCGGACGCGCCCGCCTTCAGCGCATCGTAGAGCGTCGAGTTGACGAGCTTCACGGCCGGGCTCGCCACCTCGTTGACGGTCTGGAACGACAGTACCTGCGCGGTGCTGCCGTCGGCGCGCACGCCCTCAGCGACGTTCACGAGGCTGTCGACCGCGCGCGTCGATTCCTCCATGCGCGTGTGGTACGCGAGCAGGTCGCCCGCCAGCGCGAGCCGCATCTCGACGGCGGCGCCCGCCTGCGCGCCGAGCCAGGTCTGCAGGTCCAGATCGAACGGGCTCGTGACGACCCCGACCAGCGCGCCATCGGTCTCGCGCAGCAACGCGCAGCGGCGCTGCATGGCGCGCGACAGCGGCACCCGGTCGAACGCGGGCGTCAGCGCCAGCATGCCGGCCGTCTCGATGACGGGCATCGCAAGCTGGCGCGCGAGCGCGCTCAGCAATTCGAACGGCTCGGCGCCCGTCAGCGCCTGCAATTCCTCGACGAGGTGGCGTTGCGTGGCGGCCGCCGCCGCGCGGGCGCGGACCAGCAAGTCGGCATCGAACAGCGGCGCGGACAACGGTGCGTCCGCAACGGGCTGCATCTCATGCGTGCTCATGACAGACTCCCCGCAAGATCGAAGATCGGCATGTAGAGCAGCACGACAATGGTGCCGACCACCACGCCGATCGCCGCCATCAGCAACGGCTCGAACATTCGCGTGAAGCGATCGATCCAGCGGCTGATCTCGCCGTCGTAGAACGCGGCCGACTGGGTCAGCATCGCGCCGAGTTCGCCCGAGCGCTCGCCGACGCGCAGCATCCGCAGCGAGATCGGCGTGGTCAGGTCTTGCGCGAGGAACGCGGCGGACAGCGGTTCGCCCGACTGCACGGCCGCACGGGCCCGAAGCAGGCTGTCGCGCATGGCCGGCGAGACCGTGCCGCAGGCCGTCTCCATCGCGGCGACGATCGGAATGCCGCCCTCGAGCAGCATGCCGAGCGTGAGGTAGAGCCGCGATAACTGATAGATCCGCAAATGCGGACCGAGCACGGGGACGCGGCTGAGCAGGCTCACGAGGCCGAACCGCGCGATGGTCGCGCGCACGCCCATGAAGATCGCCACGGCGATGCCGAGCGCCGCGAACACGAGCGGCAGTCCGTGCGCCGAGGCGAACTTGCCCCAGTTCAGCAGCATCTGCGACATCCACGGCAGCGCGCGGCCGGTGCCCTCGTAGATCGAGGCGAAGCGCGGTACCACGTAGGTGATCAGGAACGCCGACACGCCGCCGCCGACGACCAGCAGGATGCTCGGATAGATCGCCGCGCTGACGAGCTTGTTGCGCACCGCATCGATGCGCCCCTGGTAATCAACGTAGCGTTGCAGCGCGCGCGGCAGATCGCTGGTGCCCTCGGCCGCGCGGACGATGCCGACGTAGAGCGGCGCGAACACATCGGGCTGCTCGCCGAGCAGGCTCGAGAAACGCTTGCCCTCGCGCAGCCCGGCCAGCAACCGGTCGAGCACGCCGCGCAACCGTGCGCCGCCCTCGCGTTCGAGCAGCGCCTCGAGACCCTCGACGATCGACAGGCCCGCCTTCAGCAACGCGAGCAGTTCCTGGCTGAACAGCACAACCGAGATCCCGCCACGCGAGCCGGCCGGCCGGCGCAGCGCGCGCACGGGCGCCACACGTGTGACGTGCAGGCCGCGCGCTTCGGTGTGAGCGCGAGCGCCGGCCTCGTCCTGGGCGTCGACCACGAGCGCGATGATCCGGTTCTCCGGCGAGAGCGCTCTTACTTCATATTGCATGGTGCTGTCTTACCTTTCGTCGTGACTTGCTGCATGGGGGTGCGTCCCGTAAGGCGCACCCCCATGCCGGGTCCGCCGGCGGCGGACCCGGCATGCTTCATTCGCTGCTGATGTCGGCATCCTCGCCGGAACCGCCCGGTTGCCCGTCGCGGCCATACGAGATCACCGCGTAATCGCCCTTGGTGCCGGGCACCTGGTAGACGTACGGATGGCCCCACGGATCGGGGGGCGTGTCCTTCTTCAGGTACGGACCGTTCCACTTGTCCGCGCTGGCTGGCTTCACGACCAGCGACTGAAGCCCTTCCTCGACCGTCGGAAAACGGCCGACGTCGAGCCGGAAGTTGTCGATCGCCTTGCTCAGAACGTCGATCTGCGCGCGTGCGACAGTTGCCTGCGACTTGCCGATCTGCGCGAAATAGCGCGGCCCGACGATCGCCGCCAGCATGCCGATGATGACGAGCACCACCAGCAGTTCGAGCAGTGTGAAACCCTTCGCCCGGCGCCGCTGCGCGCGCCGCTCGTTGCGCTTGTTCAGTGGCAGGACAAGCGTCCCGTTCGCCCCGTTATTCATCGATCATCCATCTAAAAGATTGAGGGGCGCCCATGTTTCGGGCGCCCTTGTTCCATCGCGCGTGCGGTCAGGACCTCAACCGCACGGCATCAGTAGCCGATACCGAGCACGATGTGCTCCGGCACCGGCACCTGCACCGTCGAGCTTTGGTTGTTCACGTCGTCGAACGCGTAGCCGTAGGCCAGACCGCTGATGCCGTGGTCATGCCAGAAACGGGCGTACTCGTTGGACGGCGCGGCCTGGTAATAGGCGGACGGGACATTCCACTTCGTCACGTCGCCCATCACATGGCGGTTGAGCGCAGCGCAAAGCTGCGCCTCGATCTGCTGCTGCGTACCGTCGCCATCGAGGAACACGCCGTTGCAAAGCAGCA
>Ga0163162_10004694_pt1 | contig 13177 bp, 8 predicted proteins | sample S55metaG_FD_115310 | JGI IMG/M metagenome (GOLD analysis project Ga0163162, IMG submission 115310) | Switchgrass rhizosphere microbial communities from Kellogg Biological Station, Michigan, USA - S5-5 metaG | ecosystem: Host-associated > Plants > Roots > Rhizosphere > Soil | place: USA: Michigan...
AAGCTCGTCTGGGACATCGGCTGCAACAACGGCCGCTACTCCCGCATCGCAGCGGAGGGCGCGAAGACCGTCATCGCCGTGGACGCCGACCAGGGCCCGGTCGAGCTTCTCTACTGCGACCTGCGCGACGAGGGCAACGAGCAGATCCTCCCGCTCACCATGAACCTGGCCGACCCGTCGCCCGGGCTCGGCTGGCGAGGCCTCGAGCGGCGGTCGATGCCGGACCGCGGCAAGCCGGACCTCGTGCTGGCGCTGGCGCTCGTGCACCACGTGGCCATCAGCGCCAACGTCCCGGTCAAGGAGTTCATCGACTGGCTCCGGTCGCTCGGCAGCGCGCTCGTCATCGAGTTCCCCACGCGTGAGGACCCGATGGTGAAGAAGCTGCTCGCGCCGAAGCGCGACGGATTGCACCCCGACTACGAGCTGGACTTCTTCGAGCGCACGCTGAACGACGCGTTCGAGGTCGAGCGCTCCGAGCGGCTCGAGTCCGGCACGCGGGTGCTCTACCACGCGCGTCCCAAGAGCTAATGACCAAAGAGGGGGCGAAGGGCGCCGCTTGGGCCTATCTCAACCTGGCTGTCCTGTGGGCGTTCGCCGTCGCCCAGCCGCTGTTTGACCTGCTGAAGGACAACCCGGAGTTCTTCGCCGCCCGCGGCTCGAGCGGCTTCGACATCATCAGCTTCTCCGTCCTCCTGGTGGTGTTGCCCCCGGCGCTCCTCCTCGGGATCGAGCTGTTGCTCGGCCTGATCGGGCCGGACGTGAGGAGGGCGGCGCACGTCGTCTTCCTCGGCGCCCTGGTCGTGTTGATCGCGGCGCAGGCCCTGAAGAAGGCGATCGACGCCTCCGACGCTGTCCTGATCGTCCTGTCGGTGGTGATCGGCGCCGGCGCCGCCGTGCTGTGGGCGCGCGCGGAGCCCGTGCGCTCGTTCCTGAACATCCTGTCGCCGGTGCCGCTCGTCTTCCTGCTGCTGTTCCTCTTCAGCGGGCAGATCTCCGAGCTGGCGTTCCCGAGCGAGGCCTCGGCACGCTCGATCGGCGGCGTGGCCCGCGCTCCCATCGTCGTCGTGCTGCTTGACGAGCTGCCCTCGAACACGCTGGTCGGCGAGAACGACCAGCTCGACGCCACGCGCTACCCGGGCTTCGGCGAGCTCGCGAAGAACGCCACCTGGTTCCGGAACGCGTACACCGTCTACGACTCCACCGAGCGCGCGCAGCCGGCGATCATGGACGGCAACCTGCCCGAGCGGGACAAGCAGCCGATCTCCTCGGACCACCCGAACAGCATCTTCACGCTGTTCGCCAAATCGCACCGCATGAACGTCGACGAGGAGGCGACCTCGGTCTGCCCGCAGGACCTCTGCAAGGACATCATCGGCGAGGACCCGTACCCCAAGCGGATGTCGTCGATGGCGGAGGACCTCGGCCTGGTCTGGCTCCACGTCGTGTCGCCGCCGAAGATCGAGAACGACCTCACGAGCGTCTCCGAGAACTGGGGCAACTTCGGCGGCGGTGACCAGACCGAGGTGCAGGCCCCGAGCTCCGGATCGGGCGTCAACACACGCGCGAACCTGAACCGTGGGCGCGCGGCGCGCTTCCAGGCGTGGATCGACCGCATATACCGCGGCAACCGGCCGGCGCTGAACTTCAAGCACACCCTGATGCCGCACGTGCCCTGGCAGTACCTGCCCTCCGGGCGCATGTACCGCCGCCAGCCGAACGACCAGATCCCGGGGCTATCCACCCAGGCCTACCAGGACCAGGGCCAGCTGGACGTGCTGCTCCAGCGGCACTTCCTCCAGACGGGCTTCGCCGACTACGAGCTCCAACAGCTCTGGAAGCGCCTCAAGGAGAAGGGGCTCTGGGACGAGTCGCTGATCGTCGTCGCCGCGGACCACGGCGTCGCGTTCCCGCACGCGCGCGAGCGCCGGCGCCTGAGCCGTCAGACCGCTCGCGAGATCGCCCCCGTGCCGCTGATCATCAAGGCCCCCGGGCAGAAGAAGGCCAAGGTCAACGACGCCTGGGTCGAGACCATCGACATCCTGCCGACGATCTTCGACACCCTGAACCTCGACCCGCGGGTGAAGATGGACGGCAGGTCGGCGTACAGCGCCAAGGTGAAGAACCGCGACACGCTGCGCTTCGAGATCCGCAACACCTTCCAGACGCTCCGGATCCCCGCCGACCAGTTCAAGGCAGAGCGCCAGCAGATCATCGAGCGCAACCACCGCCTGTTCGGGACCGGCGCCGACGGCGCCGACCGCATCTACGAGATCGGGCCGCACCCCGAGCTGATCGGCCAGCCCGCCTCGGCGGCCGGGCCGAAGCTGGACGTGGACCTCGCCGACCCCGGCGACTACCAGCACGTGGACCCGGCGTCAGGCCTCGTCCCGGTTCACATCGTCGGGAGCGTGAACGGGCCGGACAAGCACCCGCGCGACATCGCGGTGGCGGTGAACGGCACGATCCGCGCGGTGGGCAACACGTTCACGCTCGCGGTGGGCGACTCCGGCGAGCTGGTCTCCGTGATGGTGCCCGAGGCCGCCTTCCACAAGGGGCGGAACACGGTCGAGGTCTACCTACAGCGGTAAACCAGGCCTGCGCACCGTGCACGCCCGGTGCTTGGCAAACGGCCCAGGCCTTAGAGCTGCGACAGACAGATCTCGACGTCGTGCAGCAGGTCGTCCTGCTCCTTGCTCGTCTCGGGCTTCACGTACAGCAGCGCCGTGCCGATCTGCTCGGCGCCCTCGCCGCGGCCGCGGAACTGCTCCGAGATGGCCTCGTCGGCCGTCAGGAAGAACTTGATCTTCGGCCCCGCGTCGAGCACCAGCTCGTCGCCGTTCTCGCCGGTCCGCTGCGCCGGGATCTTGTTCTGCTCGAGGCACGCCAGGGCCGACCCGGGCAGGTCCGACTTGTTGACGTTGCCGCCGGCGTCGCTCGAACCGCAGCCTGAGACAGCGAGCAGCACGAGTGGGAGGGCGAGCAGTGGACGCTTCACGGGCGGCGCAGGCTAGCGAGGCAGGAGTGGCTTGGTGCGCCGGAACACGCGCGCGACGGAGAGGAAGGCGGGCTTCCGCGCGTTCGTCTCGTCGATCAGGCTCTTGTTGTGCCACGGCGGCGTGGCGAACTCGGGCGGCGCGCCGCCCTGCCAGGTCTGGTGTACGCGGAAGTCGCGGAGGGCCCAGTAGATCGAGCCGTTCACGAAGCGCTTCGACGAGTGGATCTTGATGTGGTCGAGCGCGAACCTGCGCTGGAACTCGTAGGTGCCCTTCTGCTCCACGGCCCCGGAGCGCGAGGCCTCCGCCCCGAACTCGGTGATCACGATCGGCAGGTCGGGATTCGCCTCGTGGACCTGGTCGAGGTAGGTGCCGAGGTCCGCCGTCGTAGATGGCGGCAGGTCGGGCCGGTTGTCGATCACGGCGCGGTACCAGCCGAAGTAGTCGTTCACGCCCAGCACGTCCAGGTACTGATGGGCCGGCGTCGTGAGCGGCTCGCCGATGCGCGACTGCCGGTCGAGCCCGACGAGCCGCGTGTCGTCCATCTCGCGGATGGCGTGTGAGGCGTCCCGTACGTAGCTCACCATGCCGGGGCTGTAGTTGCCGAGCGAGCCCTCCTCAGCCGCCGGCTCCACCGCCAGCGACCAGGTCAGGATCGACGGGTGGTTGACGTTGTTCTTGACCGTCAGGGTTGCCGCGCGCGTCGCGAGCGACCGAACGCCGCCGCGGCCCCAGAGGCTGTTCGGAAGCTGGTACACCGGCGCGTCGGCCCAGTACATGATGCCGGCGCGGTCGAGCGCCTCGAGGAAGGCAGGGTGCACCGGGTACTGCGCCCGCGTGATCGTCGCGCCGAGGCTCTTCAGGCGATTCAGCAGGAGCGTCCGCGTCCGCTGCGAGAGCGCCCCGCCCTCGTTGATGTCGTCCTCCATCACGCTCGCGCCGCGCAGGTTGAGCCGCTTGCCGTTGAGCAGGATCACTCCACCCGGCCGCGGGTCGATCTTGCGCACCCCGAAGCTCGCCCGGTACGCGCCCACGTCCTTGTCGCAGAGGCTGAGCCTCTTGCGGCACAGGAGCGCGCCCACCGTGATGTCGTAGAGCTCCGGGTCGCGAGGCTGCCAGAGCCGCGGCTTCTTGATCGTCACGGTGGTGGTGAGCTCGCGCCGACCCAGCTTCGGGATCGTCTCGGGACTAAGCAGGATCCGCCGCCCGTCGACTCGCAGCGCGAGCGAGACATCCCGGTCACGCCCCGTGAGGTTGCGCAGCATCGTGCGCACCTCGACCTTCGCCGCTCCGCCCACGCGCCTGAGGTGCGGGAGCACCTGGACATCCTCGACGTCGACGGTGTCGACGCGGCGCATGTAGACCTCGCGGAGGATCCCGCCGAAGTTCCACCAGCCGCCGGTGCCGTAGCCGTTGAACGCGGCGGGCCGCCAGTGGGTGAGGTCCGAGTTGCTCCGCAACGAGGACACCTCGGCAACGAGCGTGTTCCGGCCTGGCTTCAGGTTCTTCAGCAGCACCTCGAACGGGAAGTAGCCCGTGTAGAAGGCGAGCTTGCGGCCGTTCAGCCAGACCTTGGTGCGGTAGTTGTTGCCCTCGAAGCGGACCTTCCAGAACTGCTGCGCCCGCTTCGGCGACTTCGGGAGCGAGAACTCCTTCCGGTACCAGCCGATCGAGGGGCGGTTCTCGACCGTGTCGGTGGCGTTCCAGTTGTACGGCACGGTGATCGGGGTCCAGCCGGCGAGGTCGTCCTGGGCGAACCAGCCCTCGTCCTCGCCGACGAAGGTGTCGTCCTTGCGGAAGTACCACGTGCCGCCCAGAAGCTGGCGGTTCACCTGGCCTTCGCGGACCAGCGGCTTGCCGGCCGGCCGCTCCACGCGCAGCTCCGGAACGGGGGGTTCCGTGGGCGTGCCGCCGGGCGGTGCCTCGCCGCCGCCCTGCGCGTACGCCGACGCGGGGCAGAGGGCAGCCGTAGCCACTAGGATCAGGAGCGCTCGCCTGGCCAAGCGCGGGAGGGTAGCGGCGTATCAAGACGCCGTTCAGCGGGTAAGTGAGATTGCTACGGTGCGCCCCGGTCCGCCCCGCCGTCTCTTTCGACCATGAACCGTCGTTTCGCGCTGATCCAAGCCCTGGTTTCGCTCGTCGCGCTAGCGGCGGTTGTCCTATGGGCGAGCAAGCAGGAATCGCCGCACATTCCGGCCGACGCGAACACGCTCGTATGGCTGATCGCGGCCGTGGGACTGTACGTGGTCGCGACGCTTGTCCGGGCCGAGCGCTGGCACCAGATCCTCGCGCACACGGGCGTCCAGACGAACCGGACCGACTGCTACGCGCTCACGACCGTGGGGTACATGGGGAACAACGTCCTTCCCGCCCGCGCGGGCGAGGCGCTGCGCGTGATGCTGCTGTCGCCGCGCTGCGACGCGAGCAAGCGGACCCTGATCAGCTCGATCGTGGCCGAGCGGGTGCTGGACGTGATCGCGCTGCTCGCGATCTTCGTGGTGACCGTCTACGCCGTCCTGGAAACGGCCCAGGTGCTGCCCACGAACAGGCCGGTGCTCGTGACGGCGATCGGCATCCTCCTGCTGCTCGCGGCGGCGGTCGCGATCTGGGTGCTGCGCAAGCACCACTTCTTCGAGCGCGTTCGCGACTGGCTGCGCCCGCTCGCCGACAGCCCGCGCGCGGTCGTGTCGCGGTGGGGGCTCGTGCTGCTCGCGGTGACCTTCGTCCTGTGGGCGATCGAGGGCTCGGTCTACTGGACGGTCGCGCAGGCGATCGACATGAACATCGGCGTCGGCGGCGCGCTCTATCTCGTCGCGCTTACGAACTTCGTGGCGGCGCTGCCCGCCGCACCGGGATCGATCGGGACCTTCGACGCGGCCGTCGCGTGGGGCACGCACCGGCTCGGGGTGGCCGGCTCGGTCGGCCTGTCCTACGTGATCCTGATCCGCTTCGTGCTCTACGTGCCGATCACGCTCGTCGGCCTGGTGGTGCTGGTCACTCGCTACGGAGGCTGGTCACGGCTACGGTCCGCTACCCGGCTCGAAGCGTCTCGAGCGTAAGACCCAGCGCGTTCGCGCTCGAGCGCCACGGCACCCAGATGGTCCTGATCATCGTGGGCTGTCTCGCCGTGTCCGCGCTCACCCTGCTGTTCCCGTCCACGCCCACGTACGACCCGTGGGCGTGGATCCTCTGGGGCCGCGAGATCGCGCACCTCGACCTCGTGACCGAGGGCGGCCCGTCGTGGAAGCCGCTGCCGATCTTCTTCACGGTTCCGTTCTCGCTCTTCGGGCAGGACCTCGCGCCGTACCTGTGGCTCTGGGTGGCGCGTGCCGGCGGGCTGCTCGGCTGCGTGATGGCGTACCGGATGGCGTTCCGCTTCGTGGGCGGGCGGATCTACGGCGCGCTCGCGGGCGTGTCCGCGTTCGCGGCACTCCTGTCGTCGAACAAGTACGTGCGCGACGCCGCGCTCGGGAACTCGGAGCCGATGCTCGCCGCGGTCGTGCTCTGGGGCTTCGAGCGCCACCTCGACGGCCGCCGCGACCACGCGCTCTACCTGGGCGTCGCGGCTGCCCTGCTGCGCCCCGAGGCCTGGCCGTTCCTCGGTCTCTACGGGCTCTGGCTGTGGTTCTTCGAGCCGCAGCTCCGCAAGCGGCTGCTCTTCTTCGCCGTATTCGTGCCCGCCTGCTGGATCCTGCCGGAGTGGTGGGGGGCGAACGACCCGTTCCGCGCGGGCTCGCGCGCCAACGCGCCGAACCCGGGCAGCGCGGCGTTCGCGGCGCACCCCGCGTGGGAGCTGTTCAAGCGCTTCGCCGAGAGCACGGTTGCGCCCGTGGAGCTCGGCACGCTGATCGCGGTGGGGGTGGCGGCCGTCGCCTGGGTGCGAAGACGGGAGCAGGGCGCGGTGCTCGCGCTCGCGGCGTTGGGCTTCTCGTGGTTCGCGCTGGTGGCGGTGATGACCGAGGCCGGCTTCGCGGGTAACCAGCGCTACCTGATGGTCACGACCGCGGCCGTCTCCGTGCTGGGCGGTGTGGGCGCGGTGCGCGTGCTTCAGGGCGTGGAGTCGCTGGGCGAGCGCTGGTTCGGAACCGCGCGCGCGGGCGCGCGAGCGGCGGCCGTGGCGCTGGTGCTGGGGATCGCGATCGCGTCGCCGACGATCGTGGCGAAGGCCGACAACACGGGCCGCGTGCAGGGCGGCATCGAGCACGAGGCGTATCTGTGGGACGACCTGAAGGCGCTTATCGACGCCAATGGCGGCAAGGAGCGGCTGCTCGCCTGCGGCGGGGTCTTCAGCGGTCCGTTCCAGACTCAGATGGTCGCCTACGAGCTGGGCGTCCACGGGATCAACGTGGGGTGGAAGGTCACCCCGCCGCCCGGGGTCGCGTTCCGGACGCGGACGGTGCCGGACGGCCCGCTCGTGACGAAGCCCACCGACGACCGCTACCGGCTGGTGGACCAGCACGGCAAGTGGCGCCTGCTCACGGTGCCGCCCACGGGCAACAACCCGCGCACGGGCTGCCCGCAGTCGGGGCCGAACACGCCGACCGCGTCGCCGCCGACCCAGTCGGGGCCTGGTCAGCGCAAGGTCGAGGTGATCGGCAAGTGACCGTGCCAACCCGCGTCAGCTGGCTGAGCGCTCACTAGGCTGGCCCGGTGGCAAGCGTCGCCTCACGCCCGCGAGCCGTGCCCCGACTCGGCTCTCTGCCGAACAACTTCGTGCTGCCCGGCCTCGTGCTCCTCGGGCTGCTGCTCGTGTCGGCGGTGCTGCGCACGAACTCGCTCGGCGAGTCGCTCTGGATGGACGAGGGGCTGTCGATCGGCATCGCCTCGCAGCACCTGCTCGACATCCCGGGGCTACTGCGGATGGACGGCTCGCCGCCGCTCTACTACATGCTGCTGTCGGTCTGGATGTCCGCGGTGGGCGACGGGCCCGCCGAGACACAGGCGCTCTCGGTCGCGATCTCGCTGCTCGCCATCCCGGGCGGCCTGTGGGCCGGCTGGAGCCTCTTCGGCCGCCGCGCCGGGCTCTACTGCGCCGCCCTCTGCGCGGTCAACCCGTTCCTGACGGCCTACGCGCAGGAGACCCGCATGTACGCGCTCATGCTGGTCATGTCGCTGCTCGCGACGGCGGCGTTCCTGCACGTCTTCGCCTTCGGCCGCCGCCGCTACCTGCCGCTGTTCTTCGTGCTGCTCGCCGGGATGCTCTACACGCACAACTGGGGCCTCTTCCTGGGCGTGGGGCTCGCGCTCGGGCTGATCCCGTGCTGGTACGTCTCCGAGAACCGGTCGAGCTTCTGGAAGGACGCGCTGATCGGCTTCGGCGGCTGCGCCCTCCTCTACCTGCCCTGGGTCCCGACGCTGCTGCACCAGGTCCAGCACACCGGTGCGCCGTGGCTCAACCCGCCGAACTTCGGGGCGCCGATCCAGATCACGAGGTCGCTGCTCGGCGGCGGCACTCCGACTGTCGCGCTGGTGTTGGCCGGGGGGTCGGGGATCGCGGCGATCCTGTCGCGGCGCGTCGACGACAAGGAGCGCACCGCGCTCCTCTCCGGCGCCACCATCGTGCTCGGGACGCTCGCCGTCGCATGGATCGTGTCCCAGGTCTCGCCGGCCTGGACGACGCGCTACCTCGGCGTCCTCCTCGGGCCGATGCTCCTCCTCGGCGCGCTGGCGCTCGCTCGCGCGGGCAACCTCGGGCTGGTCGCGCTCCTGATCATCGTCGGGATCTGGGCGATTCCGAAGAGCTACGGCCTCGAGAACAAGTCGAACGCCTCGGACCTGCGAAACGACGCCGTGCCGGAGCTGCACAAGGGTGACCTGGTCCTGTCGATGCAGCCTGAGCAGGGCCCGCTGCTCGCGTACCACCTCGAGAACCTGGGCAACGCGCCCGATCTGCGCTTCGGCAACCCCATGGGCCTCGTGAAGAACGACCAGATCATGGACTGGACCGACGGCTACGACAAGCTGAAGGCGGCGACGCCATCGAAGAACCTGGACCCGCTGATTGCTAGTCTGCCGTCCGGCGGGCGGGTCCTCATCGTGTTCCCCGTGACCTCACGTGCGGATGACTGGGATGCGCCCTGGCCCGAGCTTGTGCGGCGCCGAGGCGCCCAGTGGGGAGCGGCCTTGGCGAGCGACCCGCGGCTCGAGTTCGTCAAGGCGGTGCCGGTGCGTTACCGCCGCGCAACGCGGATCGGAGTCCGCGGCGTGATCTACGAGAAGAAGAGCTGATGAGCGACAACAACACGAAGCCAGAGCCCCCTAAGAACCTCGCCCGGCCCGACATGGCCGAGAAGCCGACGGTGATCCTCGGCGCGGGCCCCGCCGGCCTGACGGCGGGCTACCTGCTCGCCAAGAAGGGGCTGCCGGTCGTGGTGCTCGAGGCCGAGAACCAGGTCGGCGGCATAGCCAAGACGGCGGTGCGCCAGGGATACCGGTTCGACCTGGGCGGACACCGCTTCTTCACCAAGGTGAAGGAGGTCGACGACCTCTGGCACGAGATCATGCGCGAGGAGTTCCTGGAGCGCCCGCGGATGTCGCGGATCTACTGGCGCGACCGCCATGGACGCGCGAAGTTCCTCGACTACCCGCTGCGCGGCCCGGACGTGATGAAGAAGCTCGGCCCGGTCGACCTCACCAAGGCGCTCTTCTCCTACCTCTGGGCGGCGGTCAAGCCGAAGGGCAAGGAGACCACCTACGAGGAGTGGGTGGCCAACCGCTTCGGCCGCTGGCTCTTCAACCAGTTCTTCAAGTCCTACACCGAGAAGGTCTGGGGCGTCCCGACGTCCGAGATCCGAGCCGACTGGGCCGCCCAGCGCATCAAGAACCTCAGCTTCTTCCGCGCCGCCTGGTCCGCCTTCTTCGGCAACAGGGACAACAAGGTCACGAGCCTGATCTCGAAGTTCAACTACCCCCGCTACGGCCCCGGCCAGATGTGGGAGACGATGACCGACGACATCCAGAAGCTCGGCGGCCAGGTGCTGCTGGAGCACAGGGTGACGAAGCTCGACTTCGACGGCGACCGCTGCGTGCGCGTGCACGTGGGCGACCAGTCGTTCGAGCCGTCGGCGGTGATCTCGTCGCTGCCGCTTCGGAACGCTGTCGGCATGGCCGAGCCGCACCCCCGCTCCGAGGTGATCGTCGCGGCCAAGGGGATGCGCTACCGCGACTTTCTGACCGTCGCGGTCGTGCTCGACGGCGAGGACCTGTTCCCCGACAACTGGATCTACATCCACGACCCGAACGTGAACGTCGGCCGGATCCAGAACTTCCGCTCGTGGAGCCCGTGGATGGTGCCGGACCCCTCGAAGGCATGCGTCGGGCTGGAGTTCTTCTGCTTCGCCGGCGACGAGCTCTGGGAGATGGCGGACGAGGACCTCGTCCAGCTCGGCATGCGCGAGCTCGAGAAGCTCGGGCTCGCGAAGCGCGAGCAGCTCGAGTTCGGCTTCGTCGAGCGTGTGCCGAAGGCCTACCCGATGTACGACGCCGAGTACGACAAGCGAGTCTCGACGATCCGCTCATGGCTCGACGGCCTGGACAACTACATCCAGGTGGGCCGCAACGGGCTGCACAGGTACAACAACTCGGACCACTCGATGCTCACGGCCATGCGCGCCGTGGACAACCTCGTGGACGGCGCCGACCACGACATCTGGGCGGTCAACGCCGAGTCGGTGTACCACGAGGAGGGCAAGGACAACGAGGACAAGCAGCCCTACATCGAGGCCCCGGAGACGGAGTCGATGAAGGAGCCGCTGCACTCCTGAGCGCTCCGCGGCTCGCGGTAGCGTCCGCGCGCGGTGCCGCTCTCTGCTGTAGCCCTCGCGCTGGGCGCCGCGTTTCTGCACGCGGGGTGGAATGTCGCGCTCGCCGGGGCGCGCGACACGCGCGCCTCCACGGCCGGCCTTCTCGCCTGGGGCGTCGCGTTGCTCGCTGTGCCCGCGGTCGTCACCGGCGGCGTCTCGTCCTCGGCGCTGCCGTACATCGCCGCATCGGCGGTGTTGGAGCTCTGTTACTTCGTGCTGCTGGCGCGGGCGTACGACGGCGGTGAGGTGTCGGTCGTGTATCCGATCGCTCGCGGGTCGGCCCCGGTCGTGGTGCTGGTTTTCGGCGCTCTTGCGTTGAAGGAGGACGTGGCGGGCGGCGCCGTCGTGGGTGTGCTCGCGGTGGCCTTGGGGGTCCTCCTCGTGGGGTTAGGCGCTTTTCCTTTCCGTTTCGCAAGGGAAAGCGCCTTACCCACCCGAGATCTGTGGTTCGGGCTCGCGATCGGGGCCGTCATCGCGTCGTACACGCTCGTCGACTCCGAGGGGGTCGAGCGGGCGGATCCGATCGGGTACCTCGCGTTGGTGGTGCTTCCGTGTGCGCTCGTTTACCCGTTTGTTGCGAGGACGCGGCCGGATGTCGGAGTGAGGACGGCGCTCACCGCGGCTGCGACCTTCGGGGCGTTCCTGATGGTTCTCGCAGCGTTCCGCTTGGCGCCCGCGGCGCCGGTGGCCGCCGTGAGGGAGAGCAGCGTCGTGATCGCCGCCCTCCTCGCCGCCGTCGTTCTCCACGAGCGGGTGGACCGCTGGAGGCTCGCCGGCGCGGTGGCGGTCGCGGCCGGGGTGGCGGCGATCGCGCTGAGCGGCTGAAACGCGCGCGGCCGTCGCCCTCAGTGCTCGCGGTGCGCGAGCGTTCGCGCCCTACGTGTAATACGGCAGCGGCCCGCCCGCCGCCTCGAGGATCGTGTCGTACAGCTCCTTGCTTACCTTCGGGTTGCCCGTCACCACGTTGTCGAACTCGTGGGGATCGTTCCGCAGGTCGCAGAGCGTGCGCTCGTTGCCCTGGTTGTCGCCGATGAGGACCCAGTCGTCGGTGCGGATGTAGAAGCGGTTGTACATGCCGCCGTAGTGGAAGTCGCGCTTCTGGGGCGGGTCCCTGCCCTCCATCGCCACAGACAGGTCCGTGCCGTTCATCCAGGAGGGCGGCTGGATGTCGACCATCGACAGAACGGTCGGGCCCACGTCGTGGGTGGACGCGAAGTACTGGCTCACCGCGCCCGCCGCGCGGTCGTCTGGCTGGATGATCACGAAGGGCACCTGCGCCAGCTCGGGGTGCAGCTGCGACGGCACCTTCCCCGTGTAGCCGCGCTCGCCCAGCAGGTAGCCGTGGTCGCTCAGCAGGACGATGACCGTGTTCTTCTGGAGCCCCAGGTCGTAGAAGCGCTCCATGAAGTGGCCGAGCCAGTGGTCCATCATCGTGACCTCGCCGGCGTACGCGGCGTGCAGCCGCCGCAGGAGCGGCGGCGTGAAGTTGCGCGCGAAGCCGTACGGCGTGACGCCGACCTCCTGGCCCTCGTAGTGCGGGTCGCCGTAGAGGTCGAGGTACTTCTTCGGCGTGCTCCACGGCTCGTGGGGGTCGAAGCAGTCGACCGTCAATGCGAACGGCTGGCGGCGGCGGGCGTCGTCGAGCAGACCGCGCGCCTCCTTGAACACACGCGCCGCGCAGGTCTCCTCCTCGTCCACGCCCTCGCCGGTGTTCGCCAGGTACTTGCGCATGCCGGGCACGTAGCGGTCGTCGCGCAGGAACGGGGGCAGCCAGTGGTCCACGGACGACATCGGGATGTTCCGCGGGTCCTGGCGGAACCCCGACTGGCCGACCACGGTCCGCCACTCGTGGAACGTCTTGCGGAACGGCTCGAACGGCCCCATGAATCCGGTGAACGGGTTGTCGCTCACCTGAGCGGTCCAGTAGCCGTTGTCCTTCAGCACGGTGGTGAACGTCTTCTGCGGATCGTCGATCGGCAGCCACCCCGGGCTCGTGCCGATCACCGGGTTCGGCTTCCAGTTCCGGAACGGGAATATCCGCCGGCTGCCGAAGATCGAGCGACGCGCCGGGACGGTCACCATCGCCTCCGGGAAGGCGCGGTTGAAGCGGAGCCCCCGGTTGGCCAGGGCGTCGATGTTCGGGGTCTGGATCTGAGGCGAGCCGTACGCCCCCACGTGGTCCGGGCGCAGGCTGTCGATGATCAGGACGAGGACGTTGAGGTCCCCGGAGCTGGCCGAGGCGTCGTCGTCGGAGCTGCATCCGACAGCCGGCAGGATCGCTGCTCCGGCGGCGCCAGCAGCGCCGGCCTGCAGCAGTCGCCGGCGGCTCAGGCGGCTATCCACGCGGCGGGAGAGTAGCGGGGCTAGAACAACCGTCCAGGG
>Ga0163162_10004695_pt1 | contig 13176 bp, 11 predicted proteins | sample S55metaG_FD_115310 | JGI IMG/M metagenome (GOLD analysis project Ga0163162, IMG submission 115310) | Switchgrass rhizosphere microbial communities from Kellogg Biological Station, Michigan, USA - S5-5 metaG | ecosystem: Host-associated > Plants > Roots > Rhizosphere > Soil | place: USA...
ACGGTACCGACTGGCGGCAGGGGTTCAAGGGTCATTGCAATCGGGCCCTCAGGGCGCTTTGCTTACATCGCCAATATCGTTTCCAATGACATCTCCGTATTCGCAATCGACTCAAGTAACGGCAGCCTGAGCATGGTAGGTTCCCCTGTTGCTGCAGGCAGCAGTCCAACATCCATCGTCATCGGGCCGTCGGGAAATCTTCTCTATGTGGTGAATCAGAACGACGACCACATCACCGGATTCTCCATCGACCCGAACACCGGTGCGCTCACCCCTCTCAGCGGTTTCGTTCCAACTGACGACGTGCCTGCCGCACTCACCTTCCATCCGTCGGGCCAGTTTGCGTACGTCGTCAACGCGAATTCCAGCGACATTACCGTTTATCGAGTGGATAACTCAGGAGCACTTGGACTCCTCGGCGCCGTTCCGGCTCGAACGACTCCCGCCTCCATCACGATGCACCCTTCGGGAAAGACCGCCTATGTGGCGAACTTTGGATCGAATGACATTACGACCTTTTCCATCGATTCGACCACGGGAGCCCTAAGGCCTCTTGGGGCCGGAGTCGAGAGCCCCGGTGGTCCAACTTCGGTCACCGTAGACTCGCAAGGCCGATTCGCATACGTGACCGATACGACTGCAGGCAATGTTTCTGTGTTTGCCATTGATGCGGCGACCGGAGCTCTGACACCTGTTTCAACCGCACTGGCCGGTACCAATCCTGTCACGTTGAGCCTGGATCCTTCGGGGCGGTTTGCGTATGTTGCAAATTTCGGCTCAGACAACGTCACGACCTTTGCCGTCGATCCAGCCACCGGAGCTTTGACGCCTGCAGGCCCAGCGGTAACCGCCGGGACGGGGCCGGTGTGGGTGGCATTTATCAAGTGAACGGGCTCGGGTGTTGAGGTCGTTCGGCCTTCGGGCTTGGCTCCGGCTACCGAGTTGATCGACAACTCGGTAGCTATTCGGCCATCTACTTCTGAATACATCGAGCAGGGCTCAGCTCGATATGATCGGCGATGGAGGATTGGCGAAATGCATATCGGCCTTATTGGAGGGATCGGCCCTGGTGCAACGGATTTTTACTACCGGCGATTGATTTCGACGTTCGCCAGGAAGAAGGCGACGCTGGAGTTGACCATTGTGCATGCCGACACGCCAACGCTCCTGAGCAATCTGGCCAGGAATGACGCCGCCGCACAGACCGCCATCTATACCCGACTCACGAACCGCCTTGTATCAGCAGGGGCCGAATGTGTCGTCGTCACATCGATTGCCGGGCATTTCTGTATCGACGAGTTCAAGGCCGTGTCCCCGCTTCCCGTCGTCGACATGCTCGCCGAAGTGAGCCGGGCCGTCGAAGCTCGCGGTCTTAAGCGAGTGGGAATTATTGGAACTCGCACAGTGATGGAGACGCGCTTTTATGGGCGCATCACTACTGCGGAGATCGTTCCGCCAGGCGGACCGGACCTCGAGGATGTGCATCAGGCGTACGTTTCGATGGCGGCGTCGGGCTTTGTGACGGAGGAGCAGCGCTCGATCTTCCATGCCGCGAGCCACCGTTTGATCGAGGAGCAGGGTGCGGAGGCGATCATGCTTGGGGGGACCGATCTCGCGCTGGTCTTCAACGAAGAGACTGCTGAGTTCCCGCTGGTCGACTGTGCGGGCATTCACGCCGATGCGATTGCAACATTGGCGATCGGTTGAGGAGCTTCGGGCCGGAGCTGCACGCTGTGCGCGAATGAGCCCACGCATGCGATGGGTGATGAAGAATCGCGAGGGAACTATTTCGGCGGAAGAAATGGTCCGGATTGCCAGAGTCCGAGAAAAGACTAATCCGGTCCTGGGCAGAATGTTTGCCCATAGGGTGTTTTTACAGCTAAGTAATCAAACTTCGCCCCGATCGTTCACCTCAGCGTCGGGTGAGGCGGATGTGGCTTTACTGGTTGGAGTTGCGGGGTGGGACAGGTTGGTTTTGGAAGGCTCGGGGGCTTGACAACGTTCCAGGCTTCCGTTGAACTTTGGGTCGTTGCGCCTTGCGTGCTTCACTCCCTTCTACGGCAGTGCGGTTGCGCCTGACGAGAAGAGCATTTATCGGTACTGGTCTCTCCGGAAGGAAAGTGACATGGGAATCGTGCATCGTCTGGTTGTGTGTGGGATCGTGCTCGCCGCGTCCGTTGCCTGGTCGCAACAGAGCAAAAGGCCTATCTATCAGAATCCTGAAGCTCCTGTGCCGGAACGCGTCCGCGATTTACTGGGAAGGATGACGCTGAACGAAAAGGTTGCTCAATTGCAATCGCAGTGGACTCTTCCATCCTCGCTGATGCCAAGACCCTCCGTCTTTGACAAGGATCACCTTGATGAGGCTCTCGCCAAACAGATGCTTGGCAATGGGCTCGGAACGTTTGCGTTCCTAGACGAGTTTTTGAGCATGAACGCCGGGGGGCCGCGTGAAGGCGCCGGGCGGCGGAATCAATTACAGAACTGGGTGATGAAGAACACGCGTCTGGGGATTCCGGTAATGTTTCACGGCGAGGCGCTACACGGCGCTGCAACAAAAGGTAGTACGGCGTTTCCACAGGCAGTTGGTTTGGGCAGCACGTGGGACCCGGATTTGTTGAAGACGATGTTTGCAGTGGTAGCGAAAGAAGTCCGCGCATCCGGGAACAGCCTTGTGCTGGCTCCTGTTCTGGATCTAAGCCGTGATCCGCGGTATGGGCGTGTGGAAGAGATGTATTCAGAGGATCCCTTCCTCGTTGGCCAGCTCGGCGTGGCAGCGGTGCGTGGTCTTCAGGGGGATGGGGCTCTGCTTGACCAGGAGCACGTGTTTGCGACGGCGAAGCATTTCGTGCACGGTCAGCCCGAGAACGGCACCAACGTCGGTCCGAATGATTTTTCCGAGCGCACCATGCGGGGGGTGTTCCTCTATCCGTTCCAGCAAGTGGTAGAGAAGGCGCATATCGGAGCCGTGATGCCCTCTTACAACGAGAATGATGGAGGGATTCCATCGCACGCAAATACATGGCTGCTGAAGCAGGTGTTGCGCAAAGAATGGGGTTTCACCGGGATCACTGTGTCTGACTACATGGCTGTGGAGCAGCTGAATACGCTTCAACACGTGGCCGCGGACAAGTCAGCGGCTGGCGTTCTCGCATTGAACTCGGGCGTCGACATGGAACTGCCAACAGTTTCGGGGTATGCCGGTCTTGCGGCTGCTGTTCGGGCCGGAAAGGTATCTCCGAAGGACCTCGATGATGCCGTGTCGCGTGTACTCACCATCAAGTTTCGAGCTGGCCTCTTCGAACATCCGCTCGCCGATCCGGACAAGGCGGCCGAGGTGGTGGGAGACAAGAAGAATGCGGAGCTGGCACGCAAGATTGCCGACGAGGCGATCGTTCTGCTCCAGAACAAAGGGAATGCGCTTCCCCTCGACAGGAGCAAGATCAAAACACTTGCTGTTATCGGGCCGAACGCGGACAAGAAACGTCTCGGCACCTATAGCAGTACACCGCCATACTATGTGACGGTTCTTGACGGTATTCGGCAGCGGGTTGGAGAGGGCACCAAGATTGTGTATGCGGAAGGATGCAGGATATCGGAACCGGATACCGCGCCAAGTCTGAACAGCTTTATGCCCTACCAGGCTCCTAAAGAAGACGCTGACCGGAAGCTGATCAAGGAAGCGGTCGATGTGGCCAGTTCGGCCGACGTGGTAGTGCTGGCGCTCGGAGGAAACGAGGTGGTCTCTCGTGAGTCAATCGGGCAGATGGCACCGGGAACGCCCGCAATTTACGGTGATTCCGATACGATCGAACTCCCAGGGCGGCAGAACGAACTCATAAGCGAAATCGTGAAGCTAGGAAAGCCTGTGGTTGCTGTTCTGCTGAACGGAAAAGCGTACTCGATCCAGAAGCTCTCTGAACAGGTTCCCGCCATCGTGGAGGGCTGGTATCTGGGACAGGAGACCGGCAATGCCATCGCCGGTGTCCTATTTGGGGATGTGAATCCTTCCGGCCGTCTTCCCGTCACCTTTGCACGGAACGTGGGCCAACTGCCGGTGTACTACTACAAGACCCCGGCAGCGCGACGGGGCTACGTCTTCGACGACAACTCGCCCCTCTATCCATTCGGCTTCGGTCTCAGCTATACCACCTTCAGCTTCAGCAAACCCATCGTGAATCGCGAGAAGATCTCGGCCAAAGAGAAGGCCACGGTCTCGGTCATGGTGACAAACACCGGCTTGCGCGCGGGGGATGAAGTGGTTCAGATGTACATCCATCATCCTGTGAGCAGTGTGGTGCAGCCAGCCATTGCTCTGCGCGGATTCAAACGCGTTCACCTTGAAGCAGGAAAGTCGGAGACGGTAACGTTCGATGTCGGACCAGACGAGCTTTCGATTCTCAACGTGCAGATGAAGAGCGTCGTCGAATCTGGTCCGGTGGATGTATTGATTGGCGCAAACTCAGCTGAAACGTCGAGTGTCACACTTACTGTCAGCGATTGATTGGAGCCAGCATCACGCCCCTAATGGCGTCACGTTATACGCACGTGCCAGATCGTTGATGTTGTTCCGAAGTGTTGCCCACAGCTTAGCCACGTCGCTCCCGTACTTTCCTCTGGCAACAACCTGGTTGATTCTGCGACCGTCGTCGACCACATTTTCAACCTGAGACTTTGTTTCTATCCATTTCTCGGTGGAGTCGAACTTTCGTCTTAGCCTGTTCGTGGAACTGTTCAGATCGCCCAGCGCATCGTCCAACTCGTCTTTGCCTGCTTTTGCTGTGGCCGTTCTTGCTTCGGTATTGTTAGCCGTCCCCCGGCGGCTCGACGTGCGGCCGCTCTGCTGAGCTGTGGAGGCGGTATCTCTTGCATTGTCGCCACGACGTTCCAGGTACTTTCTGAACTCGTCCACGCCATCCTCGACCCGGCGGATCTTATCTCCGACAGCTCCCTTGGCCATCATCTGCGCGGCGATGGGGATCGAAACCGCAAAGATTGCACAACAGCACAGTGCAGTCATGCCGATTTTCCTGAGGTTCATATCCGCCTCCGTGTTGATTCGGGTTCGATGTCATCTTACTCGTTGTGTGTGCTCGGCGGTTAGCCGTAACAGCCCGAGCGAAATCTGAGAACTCAGGTGTGTCCCTGGGTTCGGATTTGTTTCAGGCGGGTCTGGAGGCGTTCGACGATCTCGGGGTGGACCAGGGCGAGGTTACGGGACTCCTCGGGATCGGTTAAGAGGTCGTATAGCTCGATGACGGCGGCAGGGTGCTCGACGGACCAGGGTTCGTGCCAGCGTTCTGCGCGATGGCGAGCTTCGAGGGCGGGTCCGCTGGTTGCTGGCAGGAGCGGAGTTCCGGATTGAGTCGTGCCAGGGCGCTGGGTGCGATCGATAAGCTTCCAGCGGGCGTCGCGGATTGCGAGCACCTGCGATTCTTCGACGAGGGTATCGCGGCCTGTCTTCGATCTTCCAAGCAGAGTGGCGGAGAGGTCGACGCTGTCGGGCGCGGAGGCGTTGGGGACCGAGGCCTGTGCGACTGTGGCGAGCGAGCGGAGAATGTCGATCTGGCTGAGCAGAGCGGGAGAGGTTCCGGGCGCGACGTGGTTGGGCCAGCTGACGATGAAGGGCTCACGTGTGCCTCCCTCGTAGATGGAGTACTTGCCACCACGAAGTTCGCCTGCTGGCCGGTGACCGTCGAGGGCGCGGTCGCTTCCGTCGTCGTATCCGTCGTTGACGACGGGGCCGTTGTCGGAGGTGAAGAGGATGATGGTGTCCTTGGCGAGGCCGAGTTTTGCGAGGGTTGCGGTGATGCGTCCTACGCTCCAGTCGAGCTGGCTGATGACGTCGCAGCGGACGCCACAGCTGTCTTTGCCTGCGAACGCAGGGCCGGGTGCGCGGGGAACGTGGATGTCGCTGGGAGTGAAGTAGAGGAGGAAGGGACGGCTGTGGTTCTGTTCGATGAAGTCGCAGGCCTTGTCCGTGAAGGTTTGGGCGATCTCTTCGTCCTTCCAGCGCGCGGCCTTTCCACCTGACATAAAGCCGATGCGGCTGATGCCGTCGACGATGGTTCCGTCATGGCCCTCGCTGAGCTTCTGCTTGAGGAGTTCGGGGCTTTCGCGGCCGGTTGGATCGTCGCCGATCTTTGTGTTGTAGGAGACGGTGATGGGGTCGGCGGGGTCGAGTCCCTGGACGCGGTGGTTGTGGATGAAGACGGTGGGGACGCGGTCGGCGGTGGCGGCGAAGAAGAAGGCTTCGTCGAAGCCAAGCTCGCAGGGGCCGGGGCGGATCTCGCTGTTCCAGTCGATGCTTCCGTTGCCGAGGCCAACGTGCCATTGCCCGACGAGGCCGGTGCGGTAGCCGGCGCTTCTAAGGATGCTGGCGATGGTGGGGGTTCCGGGGGAGATGAGGCTCTTTGCGTCTCCGGGAAGGACCTGAATGCCTTCACGGCGCCAGGCGTAGGTTCCGGTGAGCATGGCGTATCGCGAGGGGGTGCAGGTGGCGGCGTCGGCGTGCGCGTTGGTGAAGCGAACGCCGTTTGCGGCGAGTGCATCGATGTGTGGCGTGTGGACGTGCGTGGCTCCGTAGCAGCCGACGTCGCCATATCCGAGATCATCGGCGAGGATGACGACGACGTTGGGCTTGGTGCGGGATGGGGCCGAGGATGCCTGGGCGAGCAGGGGGCGAAGCTTGAAAGTGGTGCCGGCTGCGGCAAGTTGTGTGAGGAATCTGCGGCGGTCCATAGAGCCACTTTACCTTGCGAGGTCACCCGCGACGCACGGAAGGGTTTCTATAGGAAGAACATGGTTCGCATAGGTAAGATTGCGGTTCGGCGGAACGGGTGCCGTGCGGAGGTGGGGATTTCGATGGCGTGGCGTGGGTTCTGTGCAGGACTAGTGGCAGTCGTGACGATGGCCGCGATAGGGAGTTCAGCGAGTGCGGTAGCGCAGGGTGCGGCGAAGAAGCCGAATGTGGTTTACATCCTGGCGGACGATCTTGGGTGGGGAGACCTGGATGTCTACAATCCGCACTCGGCGATACCTACACCGGTGGCGAATGGGTTTGCGCGGGAGGGGATGCGGTTTACGGACATGCACGCGTCTTCGGCGGTGTGCACGCCCAGCCGTTACAGCATTCTGACGGGACGGTATGCGTGGCGGTCGCGTTTGAAGAAGGGTGTGCTGAATGGCGACTCGCCGAATCTGATTGAAGAGGGTCGGCTGACGGTGCCGGCGATGCTGAAGCAGCAGGGATACTACACAGCGGGCGTGGGCAAGTGGCATCTGGGTTTAGGGAACGATGCGACGACGGACTTTGCGAAGGTGTTGAGGCCGGGGCCGGTCGATCATGGTTTCGATTACTACTTCGGGATTCCGGCCTCGCTGGACATGGCTCCTTATGTGTACTTCGAGAATGATCGCGTAGTAGAGGCAGCGACGATCAAGGATCCGGGGAGCACGGAGCCAAGGGGAGTGTTCTGGCGCGGGGGGATGCGGGCGAAGAGTTTTGAGATTCCGCAGGTGTTGCCTACGCTCACCAACAAAGCGATCGATGTGATTCATCAGAGAGCGAAGACACCCGAGCAACCGTTCTTGTTGTACTTCGCGCTACCGTCGCCGCATACGCCGTGGGTTCCGCTGCCTGAGTTTCGCGGGAAGTCAGATGCAGGAGACTATGGCGACTATGTCGTGGAAGTGGACACGATGATTGGCAAAGTGCTGGATGCGCTGAAGGCATCGGGGCTGAGTGACAACACAATTGTGGTGGTGACGAGCGACAACGGCGCGGACTGGAAGCCGGAGGACATTGAGAGGTATCCGCATCGCGCGAATGCGAGCTGGCGTGGCGAGAAGGCGGATGTGTGGGAGGCGGGCCACCGGATTCCGTTCATGGTGCGATGGCCGGGGCATGTTCCGGCAAATACGGTGAGCGAGGAGACGGGGTCGCTGACGGATTTCATGGCGACGATGGCAGATGTGCTGAAGGTGAAGCTGCCGGACGACGCCGCGGAGGACAGCTTCGATCTGCTGCCCGTGTGGCTGCGGCAGAAGCATGTGCCCGTGAGGAAGACGATCATCGATCACTCGATCGACGGGATGTTTACGATTCGCGAGGGCGACTGGAAGCTGGAGCTGGGGCTGGGAAGCGGAGGATTTTCGTCGCCGAGGACAGTTGAGCCGGTGAAGGGCGGAGCGCAGGGGCAGCTGTACAACCTGAAGGATGATCCGGGCGAGGTCTATAACCTTTGGGCGAAGCGGCCGGACGTTGTGGAGCGGCTGACGAAGTATCTGGATGGGGACAAGGCGAGCGGGCACACGCGATATTGAGGCGAGGTCAGGAGAGCTGGGCGAGCTTTTCGGGGGCGAGGATGGTGAAGGTGGCCCCGTGGACCTGGATGAGATGTTCCTTTTGCAGACGGCCGAGGACCCGGGTGACGGTCTCGCGGGAGGTTCCGGCGAGGTTGGCGAGCTCTTCGTGGGTGAGGGCCATGGTGAACTGCATCTGCGGCTTGCCGCATGAGGCGTTGCGGCCCCAGTCGAGCAGCACGGAGGCGAGGCGTGCGGCGGCGGAGGGAGAGAGGGCGAGGCGCCTGGCTTCGTAGAACGCGTTCTTGTACTCGCTGGAGAGGGAGCGCGCGGCGTGCATGCTGACTTCGCCGTGGCGCTCGAGAAAGGCGAGAAAGTCTTCGCGGTGGATATTTTTGACGACGGTAGGTTCGATGGCCTCGGCGGTTACTTCGTAAGGGGTGCCGGAGACGACGGCGCCGAGGCCGAGCACATCTCCGGGAACGGCGATTTTGAGGATGAGGGTCTTGCCTTCGGGCGAGGCACAGGAGAGCTTGACCTGGCCATCGCAGATGATGGCGACGGAGCTACTGGGGTCGTCTTCCTGAAAGAGGACGGCGCCCTTTGGGAGTTGCCACTGCGTGCCGATGGCGTCGAGCTCTTTGAGCTGCTCCGAGGAGAGGTTGCAGAACATGCGCAACGAGCGGAACTCGCAGTTGGAGCAGTTGGTGGAACTACGTTTCTGACGAGTAAGGGCCATGGCAATCCGCATAATGCGTGATTGCCATCTATTATCGTCCTGTTTCAGCCTCCGGAGAGAAATATTGCCTAGCTGGTGCAGATGGTGAGCACAGGACAGTGTGCCTGACCGACGACATTCTCGACGACGCCATTCCCGAAGCGGTTCATCCATCCGGCTCCGCGACGAGCGCCGAGGACGATGAGGTCTGCTTCTGTGGCTTTGGCGACCTTTAGAATCTCCTGGTCGACATTGCCAAAGAGGACGGAAGGCTTGGGGCTGCACCAGGTATAGCTGGCCTCGGGGATGAGGTCGGAGAGGGCAGATTCGGCGCGCGCCTGCTGGCGTAAGGCGTCGGCGAAGGACTCCATTTGGTCTTCGATGACATGACAGATGTGGACGTGGGCGATGCTGTCTTTTGCGAACGAGAGAGCGACGGCAGCCTTTTCAACGGCGTCGTGACGGAGGTCTGTAGCGAAGACGATAGAGCGGAAGGCGATATCAGATGGTTTGGGGTCGACATTCGGACCGATGGTGATGACAGGGCACCTTGCGCTGTGGATGACTCCTTCGGAGATGGACCCGAGAATGAGCTTGCTGAGACTGTGGTAGCCATGGGTTCCGATGACGAGGAGGTCGGCGTCCATCTTCTCCGAGAGATTGACGAGTGCGTCGACAGGATCGAACGCCTCGATGGTCTTGCCCTGCGCAGTGACGCCTTCCAAACCGAGTTCGTCGAGTGTATGTTCCATGTTCTCGGCAGTATCGTTGCGCATTTCGATGAGGGGAACTCCGACGATAGCGCTCTCAGCTGGTGTGGCGATGGAGAGATCGATGACATGTGCGAGGGTAAGCCTGGAGGCGAACCGGTGCGCAAGAGCGCGTGCGTAGGCGAGGGCCTTTTCGGACTCAGGTGTGAAATCGGTCGCAACGACGATTTGGTCAAGAGCTAGTCCAATTTCATTCTGGATGACTGGCATGTCGGCTCTCCTCTCGATGGAGCGTTGATGGAATATTAGGTCGTCCGCGAGATATTTGCTGTTGGGTGGATCACGACACACTGTGACGGCCGTCACAGCGAATTTGCGCTAGTGGTGCGAGTGTAGTGGCGCAAGAGGTGATTGCAATGCATAGACATATTCACTTCTGGTACACGACATTGGCGCGAGGGCTCGTTGCTCTGGTCGCCGGGAGCGCCATCCTGTTTGTTCCAGAGGCGGCGGGAAGCCTGCTGCTGCCGATGGCGACGGCGTTCTCGGTGCTGACTCTGGCAGCGTATGGAGTGGTGGATAGCTCGCTGGTACTGCTGTCGAGCACCATGTCGCGATCGAGGTTGGCGACGGTGGCACTGCGGGCGCAGGGAGTCTTAGGGATGGTTGTGGGGGTGTTGCTGTTTGCGGTGGTGTATGAACGGGTGAGGCTGGAGTGGTTCTTCCTGCTGGCAGGGGTGCAAGCGCTATGCATGGGAGTCACTGAGGTTGTAGTCGCACTGCACACGAGCAGCCATGCCAAGACAGTGTGGAATTATGCTGCTGCGGGAGTTGCGTTCTCCTTTGGCTTTACGTACCTGCTGCTGCGGTTTGGATTTGCCGGGGTCCTCTCATCGGAAGAGATGTGCTGGCTGATCTATGGATACCTGCTGGCGTTCGGGCTCTTTGAGACGGTGACGGTGCTGCGCATGCTGTATGGGGGACATCATGCCGGGAGACTGACGGATCGGCCTCATGAGGGTTCCAGAGCTGTGGTTCCAGGAGGGCCCACGGTGCATCGTGAAGAGAAGTTCGCTCGGTAAGCGGCAAGGTAAGCGGGGCTACTTCAAATCGGCGGGTTCTGGGTTCACATGTCGATGAACTGCGCCAAGGGGTTACGGATTCTGCCGTTGCCATGCTTCGTCTGCGAGGACGACTGAGGTTTCGATCTGTCGGTCGGGCACGGTCCAATAGCGGCGAAGTAGATGCTCCTTCTCTTCGCGCGAGACGATGTGGAAGCCATTCTTCTGATAGAAGCGCAGGGCCCAGGTTGCGTCGGCCCACGTCCCAATGAGGACTGGGCGCGAGGCAAGAGTGCGGAGATGCGCGAGGAGGCACGCGCCGATTCCCTGGCCCTGCGCCGAGGTTCGAACATAGGCGTGGCGGATGAGGGTGACGGGGCTTTGCGGGTGGTCGATGTTCTGCGTGCCCATGACCCCGATGAGTTGGCCGTCAGTCTCGTAGCCGTAGAAGAGGACGCCGTGATCGATCTCGTGCTGCAGCTCGTCGTGCGACATGTAGGGATCGCGGAGGCGATCTGCGGGGATGTTGCCTCGGTAGGCGGCGGCGCCATCGTTGATTGTGGTCCAGATGGCTTCAAAGTCACGGTTGTCACATAACCGAATCATGCGTGTATGCCTCCAAGCCCGTTGTTTCACTGCTGGAGCGTGACATCAGAGGCGGCGCATCGTCTTGAACAAAATTGCGGAACGAGATCAGGCGATCGCGGCGCGGTAGCGGGCCGGAGTTACGCCAAGATGACGGACGAAGGCGCGTGTCAGATGGCTCTGATCAGCGAAGCCTGCTGCGAGTGCGGCCTCAGTTGGAGTGTGATTTGCAGCGAGGAGCCGCCGCGCGAGCAGAACACGACGCTGAACCAGGTAGGCGTGCGGCGTCGTTCCTGTTTCGCGGGCGAAGCCGCGCAGAAGCTGGAAGCGACTTGTTCCGGCGAGCTCGGCGAGTTCAGCAAGAGAGATAGGCGCATGCGGCTCTGCGTCGAGACGCTGTCTCACTCTGCGGACAGATGGGGAGAGGCCATATGAGACAGGGCAGCCCAGGCCATGGCGCTGCAGCATGAGGACGAGAACTCGAACGAGGCTCTCTTCGATCGCGAGGGTGTCGGAGTGAGAGGTTGTGAGACGGCCGAAGAGCGTCGCGAAACAGGAGGCGAGACGGAGATCCTGCGCTACTGGACGAACGAGCTCGAGGGGGCCGGAGATCTCATCGGCCGTCTCGCGGCGAACCAGTTCGGGATCGAAGTACAACATCTGCCATCCGCGCGGACGATCGTCGATTGGATGGCCATCGTGCATCTCGCCGGGACTGACCATGATGACGTCACCTGCTGTGGCCTCGACGTGGCCGATGCCGCTCCAGGAGCGATGCGCACCGAAGCGAATGACACCAATGCCGAACTGGTCGTGGGTATGCCGCGGAAAGTGCTGGTTTGAGACAAGCGTCACGGCTTCCACACCGCGGAGGATCGATCGATGCTGCCTGCCCTGATGGATAGGAGCGGTCATGGTTGAGAGAGATTACTGAATGCCTGCAGTGGCGAGCATCTGGAGGAACTGCTTCTCGGTTCGCATGTCGATGGACTGGGCGACTAGTTTGCCCTGGCGGTTGAAGACGAAGCTCTGGGGGATGCCTTCGATGTGGAAGGCTTCGTTGGCCTTGCGGTCGGTGTCGATCAGGATGGGGTAGTCGATGTTGTGGCCGAGGACGTAGGAGGTGACCTTGGCGATGTTCTCATCGGAGATGGAGAGGACGACGAGACCCTGTGTGGCGAAGCGTTCAGAGAGTACGCCGAGGTCGGGCATCTCCTTGCGGCACGGCGGGCACCATGTGGCCCAGAAGTTAACGAGGACGACCTTGCCGCGAAGCTGAGAGAGGGTCCACTGACGGCCTTGAAGGTCGATGAGGGTGAAGTCTGCTTTTTGGACGGCGGCCTCGTTGGAGATGAGGTCACCGATGGCCTGGGTGTATTGTGGATTGGCCATGGAGGTGGAGACATGTTCATAACGGACGAGCCGGGCGAGCGTGGTGTAAGCAGAGGCGGGGCGACCGGTCTCGGCAGCGGGCGGGGTTTCGTTGATGGAGGCGGTAAGAGTGTCGGCGACGGCCTGCAGGGTTGCGTGGCCGAAGTCGCCTTCGGTGGAGAGGTTGGCGAGGCTAGCGGCGAGGCGGAGCTTGTTGGGGCTGTCGGAGGAGAGGGAGTGGATCTGGGAGGCGATGCTGGTGGTCTTGGCTCCGCGCTCAGCGTCAGGAGTGTCTCGGAGGGTCTTGATCTGGTCGACGATGGTCTGTTCGGCGGGGGTGTAGACGGGGGCTTTGGTTTGGGCGGGAGCGAAGGAGGTTAGGACAAGAAGGAAGGTAAGGAGGAGCGTGCGGGGCATGGGCGGGGTC
>Ga0163162_10004698_pt1 | contig 13173 bp, 10 predicted proteins | sample S55metaG_FD_115310 | JGI IMG/M metagenome (GOLD analysis project Ga0163162, IMG submission 115310) | Switchgrass rhizosphere microbial communities from Kellogg Biological Station, Michigan, USA - S5-5 metaG | ecosystem: Host-associated > Plants > Roots > Rhizosphere > Soil | place: USA...
ACGATGTGCACCTCTTCAATCGACTCTATGCTCAGAAGATCGACAAAATTGACAGCGCCGAAATTCCCGGCGTTCCGGCCTTCCGGATTGCCGCTGGACTCGGTGCCGTCCACTGAGTAGGCTGTGCCGTTCTTGCCCTGGCCGTTGAGGCGAAGACCGGTGGCGGACCCACCGGTTGCAACCGTCACGCCCGAGTCAACCCTCAGCAGGCCGGAGAAGTTGCGCCGCGCCAGGGGCAGATCTTTCACCGCTTTGCTATCAAAAGAGTTGCTTTGCTCCGCCGACACGGTGTTCACGAGTGGCGCCGACGCTTCTACGATGACCGTCTCAGTAACATCGCCAATCTGGAGCGGGTAGGTCTGGCGTACGCTCTGCCCGGCGGTCAGGTCTATCCCTTTCGCTGAGTACCGCTTGAACCCTTTGGACTCGATCATGATGGTGTAGGTTCCAACGCGCAAAAAATCAAACTGGAAATCGCCATCGCGTCCGGTGGTCTTGGTTATGACGGCCCCGGTCTCGTCTTGGGTCAAGGTTACGGTCGCACCGGGTGCCGCCGCTCCAGTTGGATCGGTGACGGTCCCGGCAAACGTCGCCGTAATAACCTGTGCCCAGCCAGTCGCGCTAAAAACGCACATACTAGCGAGCAAAATGAATCCCAAAAATCTTCCCGATGTGTGTGTGATCGCAGCTCTTCGTGGCGCAATCGGACACACATGTAAACACGCACCGGTTCTGGACAAGCGTTGCATTAAGCACCCCTTCCTCGCGTCCGTCAAAAAGGCGATTGACGGACGATACAGCTCCGCCGCCTTGACGTCACCCCTAGTTACAGTCGAAAGACAATCGACGGTGTAGTGTAATACCCTGGCTCAATTCCTGTCAATATCATTTTGGGGAAACTGCGACATTATGCTGATCCAAATGACTTGGCCGTCACCCGAAAAAAAATAGATTTGTCTTTGTACGGAATTCGGACAAAAATGGCAACAGAGCCAGGATGCAGTTATTGCAGGCCGATACTTTTGAGACCTTCGCTGGCCGCGCTGCGGATTTCGGGATCGGGGCTGGCGGCAGCCTTCCGGTAGTGGGCGGCAGCGGCGGTTACATCATGCTCCAGCGACAAGGCCCGGCCCAAGTTCAAATGTGCCTCAAATAGATCCGGGTTAACGGCGATGGCGCGCTCCAGGTGCGGTTTCGCATCTCCGGGCCGGCCTTGCAGGAGTAGCGCCATACCGAGGTTCGACTGGGCGGCTGCCAGTTCGGGCTTGACTGCTACCGCCCGCTGGAAGGATTGAATGGCGCGATTCGAGTCTCCCGCGATACTCAACATTTCGCCCAAGGCGTTGTGGGCTTCCGCCAGGTTCGGGTCGGCTTTGCTGGCTGCTTCGAACTGTTCCTTCGCCTGGCGAAATTGCTCTTGCTGCGCCAGCGCGAGCCCGTACTCATAATAGGCGGCTGCATAATTCGGATTACTTTGGACTGCCTTTCGAAAATGGTACTGCGCCTCTGCGAAATTACCCCCGCCCGCAAGAAAGTTGGCTAAATTCCGGTGGGCCTCCGCAAAATCGGGTTGCATCTGAATTGCAGTTCGATAGGCCGCCTCTGCGCCGGTCCGGTCGCCGAGGCGCGACAACGCTCCACCCAGATTGTTGTAGGTATCCGGGTAGTCAGGATCGATGCGCGAAGCCTTTTGCAGCACATCGACGGCTTCGCCGGTCTCTCCCGTGCCGATGTAGACCAGACCCAAGTCGTTCAGTACCGACGCGTTTTCGGGCATGTTCGCCGACGCTTTGAGAAGCGTTTCTTTCGCTTGCGGGAGACGCCCCGATCGCGCCAGTGTGGCGCCGAGCCCTTGGACTGCCGGCCAGAAGTCTGGCTTGCGCCGAATCGTCTGCTCGAACATGTCGATGGCCTTGTCCGGCTTTCCGCTCTTCCGGTAGGCTTCCGCCAATTCGAAATAAAATCCGGCTTCTTTCGGATGGTACTTCTGGATGGCGGCTTCCAACTGCGCAGTGCCTTCGGTCAAGTTTGCGCCTTGTCTTACTTGGGCGGCGGCAAGGTAAAGTTCCTGTTGCGCGCTGTCTTCCAGCTTCGCCGGATAGTAGAGATCCACCGGTCCGCGGTAGGAGTTTTCATCCGTCTCAATCTTCTCCGCCAGGGGCGCCAGCAAATCTCGTGCCGGCTTGCGCCTCTGGATGTAGTGGTCAGTCATCACCACGTGCACTACGTCGTCGGTGCGGCGCTTGGGCATGTGGCACCCGGTGCAGTCCTGTGACGCGGTATGCCGGTTGGAAGCGACCAGTTTCTGCACAACTCCGGCATGGCAGCGAAGACAGACGGCGGTGTAATGCCGGGCGGCCTCGTCACCGCGGGGGATGTCGTGAGGGTTGTGGCAGGTGGTGCACAGCATCGAAGAGTTGCTCTTCTGAAAGCAGGCGGATTGCCGCAGCCGGTAGGCAGCGTGGGCGATTTCGAACTTGTCGTCATGCCCGGACTTGGGACGCTGGTCGAAATGCAGAGAATAGTCTGCCAGCTGCTCACCCGGCCGGTAAGAGAAGATGCCGCGCGTGTAACGAGTGATGGCGGAGGGCAACCGGAAACTGGTGGTTTCCAGATGGCATTGCATGCACAACTCCAGTTGCCGCTCCCGGCTCAGCCGTGCCGGGTTTACGATCGTTCCCTCCGGGGTTTTCCCCGATTGCATTGCCTGGATGTGGGCGCGACCCGGTCCGTGGCAGCGTTGGCAATCGATGCCACTGGGGATAGATCCGCGAAAAACCGGCGCGGTTCCGGCAGCATCGGCGCCCTCTTCAATCTGCGGATAGCCATTGTGGCAGAACATGCATTGGTAGGTGATCTGGCGGCGAAAGTCCTCCTGATCGGGGCGGTCGTAACCCGGATTCATCGCCCAATAGCCCTTTTTTTCGGCGTACCAGCCCACTGGCAGTTCGCTGAGCCGGCCGTCGGAACCCTGGTGCAGGTAGCTGCGCGAGTGGTTTCCGGACCCGAGAACGAAGTTGATCTCTTTCTCAACCACGTTGGTCTCTTTGCCGTCAAAACCAATCTGGTGACGGCGCTGATAGACCTTGCCGTCTTTCCGGTACATCGTGTAGTAGCGGTCGGAGGCTTTGTGATAGTAGGTGTTCTTGCCCTCGTAATCCTCAAGAGCGGCGGTTTGCCCAATCCGCGCGAAGGAACGTCCCATTCCGGTACGGCGGTAGGTTTCCCAGATCTCCCGATGGCACTCCGCGCACACGTCGGACGAGACATAACCAGCGTCTGACCCGGCAATCTGCAAGGATTTGACTGCCTTTGTCGTGCCCCGGCGCGGCGAGGAAATAAACATATATGCTGCGCCGAGTAGACCCAATAAACCGAGAATTAGTAGCCATCGGCGGAGCATTCTAGAACCTTGTCCCAAACAGCATAGCAGGACAAATCAAATCATCTTGGCGTCCGCCGTGTACCCTGCCAAAGGACCCTTGACACCGTGAAATTCCGGAACGATACTTCACGGAGAGGGGGATTTAATGATCATCACTAAGAAAGCTCTGCAGCGCCGTACATTTCTGCGAGGCGTCGGGACTACTTTGGCTCTGCCTTTGCTGGACGCGATGATTCCGTCGCTGACGGCGCAATCGGCGACTGCGGCGGTCCCCGTGAGACGTTTGGGATTTGTCTACATCCCGATGGGAACGATTATTTCGCAGTGGACACCTCCTGGCCCGGCCGGCGCACTGGGCGAGCTTTCTCCTACATTGCATTCCTTGACCCCCTATAAAGATCAGCTCAATGTGTTCACCAATATGGAGCTGAAAAACGCTTATCCCGGCACCCACGCGACCTCCAACAGCACCTTCCTGAGCGCGGCCAAAGCCAAATGGACGGAGAGTACCGATTACTTTCTAGGCACTACAGTCGATCAGATCGCGGCAAAGCACATCGGCCAGGACACGCGTGTTCCCTCGCTGGAGCTCGCGATGGACTTGCTGACTCCGATCGGGGTATGCGACAACGGCTATGCGTGCGTGTATCAGAACAACCTCTCCTGGTCCTCGCCGACGACGCCGCTGCCGGCAGAAGCGCACCCGCGCGCGGTTTTCGAGCGCCTGTTTGGAGAAGGCGGAAGCGCGGCGGAGCGCACCGCTGAACTGCGGAAAAACGCCAGTCTGCTGGATTGGGTAACGGCGGATATTTCCCGCCTCCAGAGAAAACTCGGGCCAGGCGACCGCAATAAGGTCAGCGAATATCTGGATACCGTTCGCGAAGTGGAGCGCCGCATTCAGAAGGCCGAGGCTGAGGCAGCCGGCAACCACTTGCCGGATCTGGATCGTCCGGTGGGAGTGCCCGCCGCTTATGCGGACCACGCAAAATTGCTGTTCGATCTGCAAGTGCTGGCATTCCAGGGCGACGTCACGCGGGTTGTCACGTTCCAACTGGCTCGCGAAACCAGTACTCGCACGTACCCTGAGATCGGTGTGTCCGATCCGCATCACCCGACAACCCACAGCCGGGGCAATCCGGAAATGATGGCTAAGGTTGCCAAGATCAATGCCTTCCATGTGGAGCTGTTCGCCTACTTCATCGGGAAACTGAAGGCGACGCAAGATGGCGCCGGTTCTCTGCTCGACCATTCCATGTACCTTTACGGCAGCGGAATGGGCAACCCCGATGTGCACGATCACGTGAATGTGCCGATGCTGGTCGCGGGCGGCGGAGCGGGCAATCTCAAAGGCGGACGTCACATCAAATATGCTGAGCCGACTCCGCTGGCCAATCTTCACCTGACGCTGCTGGATAAAGCGGGTGTCCGTCTGGACGCTTTCGGCGACAGCCAGGGCAAAGTGAAAGAGTTGCTGGACCCGCTTGCGGCGTAAGCTTTAAGCAAACCAGGAGACCACCACGATGTGCCTGAAACGTTTTGGCCCATGGGGCACAGCCTCGATTTTATCGGTGTTTAGCCTGCTGGCCGCCGCCCCTGAGGCGCGCCTTGCAGATGCGGCGAAAGCGTCCGACAAGGCTGCGATTCGCTCCCTGATCGAGAAGCACGCGGACGTGAATGTGCCGCAGATCGACGGAACCACCGCGCTGCACTGGGCCGTATACCAGGACGATGCGGAAACGGTGAACCTGCTGCTCCGCGCTGGTGCGAACGTCAAAGCGGCGAATCGGTACGGCGTAACACCGCTGACCTTGGCCTTCACGAATGGAAACCCCTCTATCGTCAAACTCCTGCTGAAGGCCGGAGCTGACCCCAACACCGTATTGGCCGGCGGCGAGACGGTCTTGATGACGGCCGCGCGCGCCGGAAACCTCGAAACCGTTAATGCGCTGATATCGGCCGACGCCAATATCGCCGCCAAAGAAAGCCAAAAAGGCGAGACGGCTTTGATGTGGGCGGCCGCGGAAGGTCACGTCGACGTGGTGGAGGCGCTTATAAAGGCCGGGGCGGATATTCACGCTCGTTTGAGTTCGGGATTTACGCCGATGCTTTTCGCCGTGCGGGAAGGCAAGATCGATACGGTTCGGGCATTGTTGAAAGCCGGCGTGGACGTGAATGAGACGATACAGCCCTCGAGCGTTCCCAAAACCACAGGCTACGTGTACGCGCGCGAGCGGACCCCGCGAGCTGGGATCAGCGCACTGCACCTGGCAGTTGCGAACGCTCATTATGAGCTGGCAGGAGTGCTGCTCGATGCCGGCGCTGACCCGAACGCGATTGGCCCGGGCTACACAGCTCTGCATACGGTCACCTGGATTCGCAAGTCCGGTGGCGGTGACAATGACCCATCTCCTCAGGGATCGGGGAACATGACCAGTCTCGAATTCGTCAAGAAACTTGTCGATCATGGCGCAAATTTGAACGCGCGCATGACCAAGCGCGTGAATGTGGGACTGACCGGCCTGAACACCAACGGCGCGACCACATTTTTCCTGGCGGCGCGAACCGCGGACGCCGATATGATGCGGTTTCTCGCAAAATTGGGCGCCGATCCTTTATTGACGAACGTGGACAACAGCACACCGTTGATGGCGGCGGCGGGACTGGGGACGCGTTCTCCCGGCGAAGACGCCGGAACCGAGAGCGAAGTCATCGAGGCGATGCAGGTAGCGTTGGATCTCGGCGCGGACATTAACGCCGTGGACAACAACGGCGAGACCGCCATGCACGGGGCGGCCTACAAGAATCTCCCCGGCGCCGTCCAATTCCTGGTTGACAAGGGCGCGAAAATCGAAATTTGGAATACCAAAAATAAGCGCGGATGGACGCCCCTTTTGATCGCCGAGGGCTATAGGTTTGGAAACTTCAAGCCTTCTCCGGAAACATCGGCAGCGATTCAGAAGCCAATGCGTGCGGCGGGTTTATCGACTGTCGTAGTGCCACCGGCTCCCGAAAGAGTCAGCCGCTAGAATCCTCGACCCGTACTGCAGGCATGGCCCGGCACAAGCGGCCCATCAGGGCCGGCATCGTGCCGGTGACGCTCACTGCTCCAAACAGTTCTTATTTATTACCGTGAGAATCGCTGTCGTTACCGCCGCCATGGTCCGCATGTTTTTTCCCACGACGCACTTGGCCGCGAATCTCTCCGCCCGGGAAATTTACAGTGTGGATGTTGGCGTAGGAAGATCCCTCGTCCACGGCCTCTAACGCGGCGGTCAGATTTCCGGGGGCGATCCCTTGTGCCGTTGGCCCAGTGACATTTCCCGCGACGATTGTCCCTGAAAACGTCCCTGATGTTGCGGCAGGACAGGCGGGTTGGTTCCCTCCACCGCACAAAAAGATCATGACCCCACCGGCCACCTTGGTCGGAGCAAAGTGCAAATGGGAGACTACTAAGTTCGATGTCAGGCCGGAAAATGTCATCGTAAAGGTGATGACGCCGTCGCTGTTTTCCATGTGAAACGTCGCCGTGCCCGCACTGTTGATTGGAGGCACCTCGTTATCCCCTAACAGCGACGCCGAAAAAACGTCTGTAGCTCCGCTTGCAGGCCGCACAAGAAGAGTCAGGGCGAGCGCTGCTGATCCCAGAAATCCGATGTTTTTGATGTTCATAGTGTTTTCCTCGTTACGTCGGTCCCCTGATCGACCAAGCCAGTATACACCGCCGAAATGAGAAAGGACGGACTACCTGGTACCAGAAAGTCGCCCTATCTTTCGATAGCTTTCAAAGATGATTTGACAGGCAGCGTCGTCCACGGCAGGGAGACCGAGGCTAGCTTAAGTCACAGGCGGGAAAAGGGTTGGCGGAAAGCAAACGTACGGGCGTGCGCCTTCAATGCGACGATCGGCTCTCCTGTTTCAGAATATCGAGCTTGCATTTGTAGCCATCGGCGTCGACGACATAGAGCCTGCGGCTGTCCTGGAAGTATTTGATTTCCTCCCCCTGAATGAGCAGGCACCAACCATTCCACGCGTGTCGTTCTTCGGCCGTGTAGATTTTGTCATCGCCCTGGATGATCAGGATGTGAGGATCGTTCGCGCTCTGGTGAGGCTTGGCGTCCGCGCTCGTGTACTCGCTGCTGCTTATCGATGAGTCGGCTGCCACCTTCCCGGCCTTCCAATCTCGTTCCTTCGTCGCCGCGAGGATCAGTGGCAGAAATAGCAGGGAGCAAAGCGTCAGTCGTCTCATCTTGACCTGATTTCAGCGTATTCCTACCGCCCCATGGGCCACATCGCCCGAATGACATAACGGCGGGGCATTAGCACGCGTCGAGCGGACCTCGGCGGCACGGCTCCCGGATTACATACCGCTCGATTGACACGACCCGTCTTTCGTGAAAGCATAGACTCGCCTTATGCGGATCATTAAATGCTGCGGAATGCTCGCTGTGCTCGTCGGCGTCAGAGTCTGGGCGCAAAATCCGGCCGCCGCCATCGACAACAAGCTCGACACGCCGCAGGTGCGGGTCTATGTTGCCACTTTGCTTCCCCATACCCCCGTTGCATCGCGGAGCGGTCATGCAACCGATCGAGTATTGATATATCTCGATCCCGGCCTGATGACGCGACAGGACGGCAGTGAAAAAATTCAGAATATGACGCTCCATCGCGGCGATGTCCGTTGGCGTCCTGCGAGCGGCCCCTATGTTGCCGAAAACATCAGCGATCACCCAGTTCGAATTCTGGAGATCGACCTGAAGGTTAAGAGTACGGCTCCGACGCTTGTGTCAAAACTCGATCCGGTGGTGGTGGATGCTAAACACTACAAGGTCGAGTTCGAAAACGACCGGGTGCGCGTCCTCCGCATTCATTACGATCCGCATGAGAAGGGCCAACTGCACGAACACATTTTGAACAGGGTGGTCTTGTATCTGAACGATCAGTCTGGCGCGAAGGCGGACGACGTTCACATGTCAGGCGCCGCGACACACACTGAACAGAATGCCAGCGACCAGCCCGCGGACAGAATCGCCGTAGAGCTGAAATAGCGCGAGGCCGCTGAACTTTTGGGAGCACCGGCCGCGAGCTCGTCTTCGCCAGACGGGATCGTCCATGAAGGCGATACCATAAACTTCGGAGACGCGCAGCACATACATATGCCGAAGGTTCGAGTTGCAGGATTTGCGGTTTCTTTAGACGGTTTCAGTGCGGGAACGGAGCAGAGCCTGAGTGATCCGCTCGGCAAGCGCGGTCCTGAGATCTTCCAGTGGTTCCTCCACACAAAAACATTCCGCGCGATGCATGGGCAGGAAGGCGGATCTAACGATGTGGACGAAGAGTTCGCACGCCGGGCGATGGCGAACTTTGGGGCCTTCATCCTGGGCCGCAACATGTTCGGTCCGGTACGCGGCCCGTGGCCTGACGAGTCATGGAAGGGATGGTGGGGCGACAACCCGCCGTACCATGCGGAAACGTTCGTTCTGACGCACTACGAACGGGAGCCGATCCTGATGGAGGGCGGGACGACCTTCCACTTTGTCACCGGCGGAATCGAAGAAGCGCTGAGGCTCGCGAAACAGGCGGCCGGCGACAAGGACGTCAAAATCGGAGGCGGTGTTTCCACGGTGCGGCAATATCTGCAAGCAGGGCTGATCGATTCCCTGCACTTTGCACTTGGACCTGTCGTACTCGGTCAAGGGGAAGCCTTGTTTACCGGCCTCGACCTGCGATCTCTTGGATTTCAGGTGACGGAGCACAAGGCGACTGAGCGAGCGACGCATTTTGTGCTGGAGAAAAGTTAAATTCGCAATCTATTTCGCGGGAACTCTGCGCTAAAGCGCCGATTTATGATAATATCCTGCGATATGGACACGCCAACTTTGGTATCTCGAAGGCAACTGTTCGCCGCCGCAAGTATGTGCCTGGCGATTCCATCCAGCATTCGCGCGATCGATACTCGGGTGAAGTTCAAGGCCAGGACCCTTGACGGCGAAGACTTCAGCAGTGATTCGGTCCAAGGGAAAGTCGTGCTCGTACAGTTTTGGGCGACTTGGTGCCCGTACTGCAAAAACGATGCGCCGGCGGTTGACGCAATATCTGAAGAGTTCCAGAACCAGGGTCTGGTCGTGCTTGCCGTTGATGTGGCAGAATCCAAGAAAACCGTAACGAAGTTTCTGGCGGACTCGCCACGCCGCTGCAAAATCGTTCTCATGAGCGATACGAATCTGGCGGCATGGTACGCACCGAAGACCTTCCCGCACTACGCTGTGATAGACCGCTACGGGAAAAAGGCAGGTGAGCAAAGAGGCGCCGGCGGGGAGCGTTCTTTGAGGCACCTGCTGCACCAAGCCGGCCTGAGCTCGGACGATCCCGGTGATTCTGGTGAATTAGGCGCTTCCCCTCGGCGTGCGTAATCGAACTGGCGGATCGGTGTCAGGTTCCCTGACTGGTCGCAAATCGCGCGATCACGGGGCCCGCATCGGGGCGCGCAATGTGCAAGGCTTTCTTCCGCATCGCCTCCAGCCGTCCTGGCTCCTCCAGGAGCGAGCCGACCTTGAAAGCCAGCGTATAGAGATTGTCGGACCATACCCCCACGCCCTGCTCCAGCAAATAAATGGCGTTCTTCTCTTCCTGGCCCGGAATCGGGTTCACCACCACCCATCCGAGCCCTTTGATCAGGGACTCGGATGTGGTTAGTCCTCCTGGCTTGCCAATCATCAGATCCGCAGCGGCCATGAACTCATCCATCTCGCTCGTAAATCCTACTGCTTTTAGGAGCGGCAGCGCGTCTACTTTTCTCCGTGCTGCAATTTTCTCAATCGAGCCTTTTAGCGGGGCGCTCTTGCCACAAACCGCTATGATCTGAGCTCGAACCTTCGCCGCCATGAGAGCTTCGACCATGCGCGCCGCGTTACCCGCGCCAAACCCGCCCGCGGAAACAAGAATTGCCGGCAGATCTTCTCGCCAGCCATGTTTACGGCGCATGGCCACGCGATCTTTATTTACAGCGAAGACGGGGTGAGTGGGAATACCGCTGACTGTTATCGCCGATGGCGCAATTCCAACGGCCTCCAGATGGGCCCGCGCTTCGTCCGTGGGGACGAAATAGTGATCCGAGGGCACGCTCAGCCACATGCCATGCACTTCAAAATCGGTCACCACAGTGATGATGCGAGCCCGGCACCGGCCTTTGCGCCGCTCGCGATCCAGCAACGCGGTGGGCAGAAAATGCGTGCAGATCGCTACGTCCGGATCGAATTCGTGAATCCTTTTGAGAAGGCGAGTGGCGCCGGCTCGCTCGATCCTCCGCCGCATACGATCCTGACTGAAAGGCTTGTCGGTCGCGTCATACAGCCAGCCGAGAAGCCGGGGCGATCTGGCAACCATCTCGAAGTAGCCGTCGCGATACACCTTGCGAAATGCCGGCGGCATCAATGTCAGCACATCAAGATTTGCGATGGTGACGTTAGCGCCGGTCTGCCGCAGCGCCAATTCCACACCTTCGGCCGCACGCACGTGGCCGGCCCCGACCGATGCCGAAAGGATTAGGATTCTCACTGGTGAGGTCAGGATAACATCGGCTTCGAATCACTGAGGGTAAACAGCGGTCGTCGGTACCGGAACGCGCCGACGAGTACCAACCTTACGCTTTCGTGACAATATTCCGGTTCAATTGGGGAACTTAAGGCGTACAATCGGGGTGTCATGATGCCACCCAGGGCGTGGCTTAAACCGCCGAAGGCGCTGCTGCTCCTTCTTTTCCTCCTGACCCTCGTTTCCGTATCAACCTTGGCATTGTTTGGTTGGCGGCTCCTTGAACAGCAGCGAATCGTGGAGGCGCAGCGCTCACAAGAACGTCTGGAGCAGGCGGCGGACCGAATCTCCGCCATCGTTCGCGGAGCGCTAGCGGAGTCGGGCGATCGTGCGGGCTCTGGTCTGGCGTCCCCGGGCGACCTCTTGCTAAGTTTGAGTCCGAGCTCACTAGATACGACGCCCTCCGGCCAGTTGCTGTACTACCCATACGCACCGCCCGAGCCCGAAATACTGGACAAGACTTTTTCGGACGGAGAATTGTTCGAGTTCGTCGCCGGTCAGCCAAACGAAGCTTTGCGCACCTATGAGTCTCTCGCAAAGTCCGATATCGTATCGGTCCGCGCCGGCGCTTGGCTGCGGATCGCGCGTGTTCTGCGGAATACCGGACGGAGAGATGAGAGTGCAGCCGCCTATCGGAAACTTTCGGGCATCGCTGCGAGCGTCGCAGGTGCGCCAGCGGAATTGGTCGCCAGGCATGCTTTGTGCGAAATATCGCGTAGTTCTCAAGAGGCGGCGGTCTTGAAGAACGATCTGCGCTCTGGACGTTGGCAGCTCTCTCGCAGCCAATTCGAGTTCTATTGGTCGGAAGCCGGGCGGCTATCGGGGAATCTAGAACCGCCGCCCGCGGAGGCCACTCGGCTGGCAGAGATCGCTTCGTTTGTGTGGAACAACCGAGTGAATCGTCCCGATCCACGGGGTCACGAGACCGTTTGGATCCGAGGCGCACCGGTATTTTTGATCTGGCGCGGGACGCCGGAACAGCGTCGAGTCCTGGTCACCCGGCCTGATTCGTTTGTTCAGCCGAGCGCGTTGGCCGCAGGCGTAAGCTATGCGTTCGTGGACGCGGAAGGCCACGCTCTCGCCGGTGAAAAGCGCGGGTCGAGTCGTGCCGTCATTCGGACCGCCGCGGAAAGCGAACTCCCGTGGACCCTGTATGTCTCGGCGACACAGCCCATGGCCGAAGGCGGGCTCATCGCGCAGCAGCGATTTCTGTTGCTGGGCCTTTCGGTGATGGTGTTGTTCCTCCTCTTCGGTACACACTTCATTGGGCGCGCGATCAGGCGCGAGGCGGAGGTCCAGCGCATGCAGTCGAATTTTGTTTCGACGGTCTCCCACGAATTCCGGTCCCCGCTCACCTCCATGCGGCAGTTATCCGAGATGCTGGCTTTTAACCGCGTATCCTCCGAGGAGCGCCGGCAAGTGTATTACGAGATGTTGGTCAAAGAAACCACGCGGCTGCAGCGTCTGATCGAAGGCTTGCTCAATTTCGGCAGGATGGAAGCGGGCGCCCGTCAGTATCAATTCGAGGAACTTGATGCATCCACAATTGTGGAGCGCGTGGTTTCTGAATTCGAACCGCAAATCGCGGGCGCCGGCAAGCGTATCGCGACGAGCGGGGCGGATGCTCCTTGTCTAATCGATGTGGACCCGGAAGCGATCTCCGTAGCGATTCGGAATCTTCTGGACAACGCAGTGAAATATTCGCCGGATCAACCGACGGTCTGGGTGGAGTGGGGAGTGGAGCGGGACAGGGTCGCCATTCGCGTGCGCGACAAGGGCTTGGGGATCGCGGCGTCCGAGCGCAAGACGATTTTCAGGAAGTTCATGCGAGGAAGCGCGGCGGTCTCGGCCAATGTGAAAGGGTCAGGTGTCGGGCTGGCAATGGTCCTTCACATTGTGGCGGCACATGGTGGCGAGATTCTCGTTGCGAGCGAGCAAGGGCAAGGGAGCACATTTACGCTGCTGCTTCCACAGGCAGTGAGGGTATGACAAGAATCCTGATCGTGGAAGATGAGCCGGGGATTGCGCTGGGATTGGAAGACGACCTCAAGATGGAGGGCTATGAGGTTGACGTCCTCGCTGACGGAAATGCCGCCTGCCGGCGCGCTTTGGATACTCCCTACGATTTGATTCTTTTGGACGTGATGTTGCCGGGTAAGGATGGTTTTGACGTGTGCCGGGAGCTGCGCCGCCGCGGC
>Ga0163162_10004699_pt1 | contig 13169 bp, 12 predicted proteins | sample S55metaG_FD_115310 | JGI IMG/M metagenome (GOLD analysis project Ga0163162, IMG submission 115310) | Switchgrass rhizosphere microbial communities from Kellogg Biological Station, Michigan, USA - S5-5 metaG | ecosystem: Host-associated > Plants > Roots > Rhizosphere > Soil | place: USA...
CGCCAATGGCAGGGGGATTCTAAGGTTGATATCGGCGAAACTGCAAGGAAATGAGGGGACAGTCCCCTCATTTCCCAATTTCGTCACTTCTACTTCGTCAGTGCGATGACCGTCGATCGAAGGCCGAGGCTCCGTCATCTTTATCCCTTGTGACCACATGTTAGAGTCGGGCAGGCAATCGCTGTTGCTGCGGAAGGGGGTCGGTCCGACGGTTCCTTTGCGAAATGCGGCAGATTGACCAGGGAGGCACCAGCCAGTCCGGTATGGTCTTGACGCGCTACCTTTCGAAAACGGTTCTCGTCCTTTCACTGATCGCCTTTGGATCCATGGCGCTGCTGGTTTCGCTCGGCTGGTTTTTTCGTGGTTTTCATACCGAGCCTCTGGTTCTTTCCGGCGACGGCTGTCTGGTCCTGGCTTATCATCGCGTAATTCCGCGAAGCGGGTTCTCTCCTTTTCTCGATGGCCTGATTCACCGTACGCCATCCGATGGCCCGGACGATTACACGCTATACAGCGACACGTTCGAGTTTCAGTTGCGAACCCTTAAGGCGGCCGGCGCCCGTTTTATTACGGTTGCCGATCTGGAGAGGGTTGTCCGAGAAAAGGTCGCACCGGCGCCCAAGTGCGTCCTGATCACGCTCGACGATGCAGACATCAGCCAGTATGAGCACGCCTTTCCTCTGCTTCAGCGCGAACACATTCCCTTTGTGCTTTTCACCATCAGCGGACAGGTCGGATCGCCGAGCTTCAACGGACTGGAAATGGCGACCTGGCCACAAATACGCAAGATGCTGGAGTCAGGACTGGCGACGCTGGCCTCGCATACTCACGATCTGCATCGATTGGATTCCTTAAGACAGGCGGTTTTCCTGAATCCCCAACACACGGCCCAATTTCGCGCGGACATTGAGACATCGATGAGGGCGATCGAGCAAGCGACCGGCGTGCGCGTGCGCTACTTCGCGTATCCCTATGGTTTTGGAATTCCGCAAACAGACGACGCCGCGCTCAGTGCGGGAATGCGCATGCTATTCACGCTGCGGGCTGGCCTGGCGCGGCCAGGGGATCCGGCGTTCTACATCAAGCGGGTAATGGTAACGCCTGATAACTGGGATGCGATCCGGCGCTGGATAAGCTTGCCTGCCGCTGGATCGGACTGACGATCTGCTATCCGAGCCACTACTCGATCGGCGTATACGCGATGCCCAACTCTTCACGCGCCGTGTTTACGCCGCTGTTGTAAGAACTCAGCGACCACATAGCGCCAGTGCTTCGATCAGCCAGGTATAGATCGTATCCGCCCGCTCCACCTTTTCTCGTGCTGGAAAGCGCCAAGTATCGCTCGTCGATTGGAACGGCGTCCGAGGAGTCATAGTCCGGGGAATTAAACGGAAGACTCCTGCTGGTAACACCGTCGTAGAGAAAGACCTGGTCGTGAACATTTTCGGGGCTCACCCAGCGCAAATACAGGAAGTGACCGACGGAATCGCGGATCGGATAGTACCCGCCAGGCGCCTCCACCACGTCGCGTTCATCCGGAACGTTCAAGTTGATGCTTCGTATGGATGCAGGCCCGCGCTTTACTCCGACGCGTTGCTGAACGAACCACACGACCGAAGCATCGGCGTTGTAATACGGCATCGAACGTTCCCAACCGCCGCCGGTGACGATGGTGTTCACGACGCGGCTGGTGACGTCCATCTCTCTTAAAGTGGAAGGGCGAACTTTATAGACAATTTTCCGGCCGTCCGGAGAAAACTTGGGGTCTTCGTCGTCCGCCTCCGGTGCGTTGGTTAAATTGATCGGGTTTCCTCGCTCGCCGACAGTGTGCAGAAAGACGTCAAACCGCCCAGCGGCCCCTCTCTCGTCGCGGGGACGCGCCATGAATACGATCTGTTTTCCGTCGGAAGACCAGTGCGCGTTCATCGGGTCTACGAGATTCGTCCATGTCCGGCTGATGTTGGTGAGGGTTCCCGCGCCAAGTGACAAAACGAACAACGCGCTGCGTCCGTCGCCATAGGACATATAGCTGTGGTAAACCACGCGCCCCTCAATCCGGGGCGGCTTTTCAACAGCGCTATCCATGCGAACGCCAGCGCTGTCGATAAGGACCAGGAGCAAAATAATAGTGGTGAATGCGCGAAACATAATGATCCCGCCGAACGGTCCGGAGCGCCCGACCCAGAGAAGCGCGGCGAAAGGATCATACTCCGATCGTGAACAAAAACCAGCGCGACCGAACGGACGAAGTCGCTTCGCACTCGCCTTCGAGAGTTCGGGTCCTCTGAAGCTGTAAACGCCCGAACATCGCCGTGGATCGATTCCCACCATCATAGACCGCACCTGCAACTTCTTCGCCGCAGCGAATAACGGGTCATTTATCTTCGGTTCGCGGGTCAATCACGAATATTTTTCGTCTGTATGTCGATTCGGGATTCTCCGTTCGACTGACATATGAAACGATCAACCGCAAAGGAGACAAGTCATGAGTTACGTCGATGGATTCGTTATTCCGGTTCCGAAGGGCAAAATCGCCGCATATAAAAAGATGGCCACATGGGGCAAAAAAATGTGGATGAAACATGGGGCGCTGCAGTATTTCGAATGTGAGGGCGATGACCTTGCGGGTATGCCGGAATGCGCGAACTTCAAAACGATGGCGGGGCTGAAACCATCCGAGACAGCATTTTTCTCTTTCATCATCTTTAAAAATAAAGCGCACCGTAACGCCGTCAACAAGAAGGTCATGGCGGAGATGACGGCTCAGTCGATGCCGGATGCGATGCCCTTCGATGTGAAGCGCATGGCGTATGGCGGCTTCAAAACGCTTGTTCAGGGATAGGTTCGATCAAGAGAGTATCCCAGTGCGCCGCGGCCGTGGTGCAGGTGCGATCCGAGCAGCGTATGCAGCGCCGCCGTCGCTTTGGCTTTGCGCACGTCCTTCGTCCGTTTCTCCTCGAGGTCGGTGAGTACGCGAACTGCTCGGAACGAAATCTAAAAGCGAGTACGGGGACAGGCCCCGTTGGGGGAGGTATTTCCCCAAAACACATTTTCCAATGTGGACCATTGCATCGCTGGAACAAATGAAATGAAGATGGGATAATCTCGAACCATGCGGCGAATGTGGGCTCAACAGAAGCCAGTGATCAAGGCGGACCGGACTCGCTTAAAGTCGGGAGAAATCCTTTACGTGACCGGCACGGCTTTTACACCCGGCCGCGCGGCCATCTCCCACATGACTCGACCGGACAAGAGCTAATACACTCCGCTCCGCCTGCGTGCGAATGCGAATGGTGAAATCGTTCACAAGATCGATACCGTCATGCTGAACATCGGCACATTCGATATGTGTGTCGAAGATGAAACCTCACAAGCCACATCGAATCGGATCCAGTTCTCGGTGGAGTCCGATCTTCGCGAACGCTGACCAAAACGTTTTGAAACTTGCATACTCCACGCATGAAACGCAAATGATGGCCCACAATCGCTCTCGGCTCCGTGTTACTCATCGCGGCCGGATCAGCCGGGCACCCGATCCACGGATGAAAATCTTTTCTCGTCGCATCATAATTGCCATTATTGCGGTCTTAATCGTTCCGCAATTCCCCCTGTTTGGGCATCACAGCTTTTCTGCGGAATACAACATCACCCAGCCGATCGAACTGAAAGGAACCATCACCACTGTCGAATGGACGAACCCACACGCGTTCGTAACGATTGCCGTCGAGGATAGCGACGGCAGATTCAGGCAATGGCGAGGTGAAGGCGGTGCGTTGAGTTACCTGGTGGATTCGGGCTGGACAATGTCGATGCTGCAGCAGCTGGCAAAGTCGAAGAATCTTGTCGTCGTGTCGGGGTACCGAGCGCGCAATGGAACAGGTCCGGCCAACGGAATGTGGGTGAAAGCCATCGAAGTACCCGATGGCCGCAAACTCGTATTTAATTAGAGACTGCCTTTATGTCTTACTGCCGGGGCGCAGGGATCAGCCGAATCCCGGAGGGATCGCTTCGGATATCGGAACAGCTTCGCTACATACCCACTTATCACTGGTTCGTCTTCGATGAATCTTAATGCACTGGGAAGTCATTAAACGGGATCCACTCCCGATTATTGAAGCTGTAACGTTTTCCGTAAAATAGTCACTACCGAGCTGGAGGACCTCGATTGCTCACGCTCCACGATGGCGACTTCGGCAAGAACTCTACGCCTCAGTTGCTCCGCCCGAAATGCAAACGAGGGGACTGTCCCCTCATTTCCTTCCCCGTCCCCTCATTTCCTTCCGGATGCGTTACTCGACGGCAAGAGCGCACGCGGCCGGAATTCGAGAGTCGGCTGGTTTCAAGCTGCAAAGCGTTAATCCTTCATGTGCGTAAAGACTCTCGACCAAAAGGTGGAAACATTAGAGACATCGACCAGGTATCGCTATTTCAATATCGCAGTCGGAACCTTATGTGAAAGCGCTTCCGCGCGCTCAGATTGAAGGACGCATCTCGGAACCATTCGTGTTTCGCGGCAGCCACCACCCTTGCAATTTCGGGCAGCGACAAGAAAACACTCTTCATCACCGCTCGCGAAGGACCACCAATCGGACGTTCTCCGTCTATCGGAACCATAGACGGACTCCCCTGGGAAAAGCCTGGGGAGTCTGTCCCTGGTTCGCAGCCTTCAGATCGTCGACTGCCGTGCGATTTCCAGTGCGGCCATTTGTTTGCGAATGTAGCGCATGAAAAGCATCGCACGATCCTCGGCGAGAAAGGTTGCCGTACCGGCATCGGAGATTGGAACGGGAAACCGGAACCCGCACTCGGTCTCATACCAGAGTTGTCCATCGCGATAAAAACTGAATCGTACCTTCTGATTGTTCACAATCATTTCCTTCAATGTGCGCATGTCGTTCTCCTTCTGTTCGGTGAAAGTGGATCTGTGACGACAGTGGGACCCAGAGGGCCAGGCGGGACAGCAAATCGCGCCGAAGTTTTGAAACTTACTCGGCGCGATGCCAACCCGCCCAACGGTCAGGCAAATTGAATGGAGAGACACGACCGGCGAAGGCTTGTTGGGGGAACACAGAAATGGAACAGCGCCCGGTCATGATCCGAAAATGGTAGCCCGGCGGTTCACAAATCGTCAAGGCGATGTACGCGTCGGGAAATGAGGGGACTGTCCCCTCATTTCCCAAAGTTCGAATCGGTTGCGCGAGGAAGTCGTACGGTGAACGTGCTTCCGTGATCCAGTTCGCTCTCGACGTGAATCGTTCCGCCATGCTCTTCGACAATCCATTTCGCAAAACTCAATCCAAGACCCGCACCGCCAACCTGCCTGCTGCGCGACGGGTCCGCGCGAAAGAAACGCTCGAAGATGTGAGGAATAGCGTCCGACGATATACCCTGGCCGGAATCGGTAATCTCGATAAACACGACACTGGAGGTTGCCATGGTACGAATCGATATGGTCCCTCCCGGCGATGTGTACTTAATCGCGTTATCGAGAAGATTGATCAGCACCAGTTCCAGCCACTGGGGATCGACAACCGTGATGAGATCCGCCGCCGGAATGAATTCCAGCGAGATTCCCCTCATGGTGGCCATCAAGGCAAAAGTATCGATCACTGAAGTTACGGCCATACCCACATCGACGTGCTGACGATCAAATGTAATCCCGCCGGACTCTGCCCGGACCAGGGTCAACAGCTGTTCGATCATGCGGGACAGCTTGTCGAATTCCTCAAGCTGATTGATGAGCACATCCTTGACTTCATCCAGAGACCGGGCATAGAGCAGCGCCAGCTCGGCTTCGCCACGCAGCGCCGCAAGGGGTGTGCGCAGTTCGTGCGCCATGCTGCCGGAAAGCTGCCTCAACTCGCCGACTACCTTTTCAATACGGGTCAGCGCTTCATTGAAGGTTGACGCCAGTTGATCCACTTCATCATGGGCTCCGGTCAATGGGAGCCGCGCCGTCAGATTCGAAGGCTCAATTTCATGCGCAGCCTGTGCGATACGCCGTATCGGTTTCAGTGCGCCTCCCGCAAAAGACCATCCCGCAAGCGCAGCCAGAACGACTGCAAAAGGAATCAGAACAAATCCGAGCTCGCCGAAACGCCGCAGCGCAAGCCGTACCGGTTCCAGAGAAGTACCGACCTGAACAAGATACTTTTGCCCGGACGGTGAAACGACCTTCTCGTCCAGAAATCGGATGGTCCCATCATCCGTTTCGAAATCCGTCGAACCGGATTCCCGGTCCATCAACTGCAGTTCTTCGGGCACGAAACTCAGGCCCAGAAGCTGCATCTCGGGAGACTGGGTCACGATTTCGCCGGTTTCCAGATTGGTGATCTGGAAGTAACGCGTCGCATTGCGAACGAACAGGCCGGCTTCGGCGTCGTTGGTGTCAAACTTCAGGACGGGGATGTTGTTCTCAAATCGAATATAGCCACGAAGCGCTTCCATGCGATCCGAGACATCATGGTTCAAATCGGCCTCAAGCTGCTTCCGGAACAAAAAATACGAAGCGAGAAAGACGATGGCAAGAAGCAGGGTGAACAAAGCGGAATACAGAAGCGTCAACCTGGATCGAAGGCCTAATGGTTTCACTCTCCCTTATCGGTCAACTGATACCCGACTCCTCGTATGGTGTGGATTAATGCCGGAGAAAAGTTCCTGTCGATTTTGTTTCGAAGCGAATTGATGTGGACGTCGATAACGTTCGTGGCGCTGTCGAAATGAATATCCCACACATGTTCGATGATCATGTTCCGCGTCAGCGGTCGATGCGCATTTCGCATGAGCAATTCCAGCAGCGCATACTCCTTGGATCTCAACTCGATACGGTCGCCGGCCCGCACCACGACCCGGGTCGCGGTGTCCAGCTCGAGGTCCGCAACTACAATCTTCGTGTTATCGCTTCCTCCACGGCGCAAAACAGACCGTACCCGTGCGGACAATTCGGTAAAGGCGAACGGCTTCGTCATGTAATCATCCGCGCCTTTGTCGAGCCCCATGATTCGATCATCCAGCTCACCCTTGGCACTAAGCATGATCACCGGCAGCCGCCGCTTCCTCGAGCGAATCTGGGTGATGACATCGAACCCGGAAAGTTTTGGCAGCATCAGATCGAGGACCACCATATCGTAGTCGTGGTTTGTTGCCTGGTAGACTCCACTTTCGCCGTCGTAAACGACGTCGACCGCATGGCCTTCCTGCTGAAAACCCTTTTCAATAAAACTGGCAACCTTCATGTCGTCTTCGACAACGAGTATGCGCAATGTTAACGCTCCTTCAAATGGACAACCCTCTTCACCTGTTTGTTTATTTCGTTTGACCCTTGTTGCTCGAACTTCCATCAACAACTTCAACGGACGTAACGATGTGTTTGTTCTTCTCGTCCCGATAGTGGATCCGTACAGGAGTTCCGGCTGCCAGTGTCGATGGCTTCCTGGAAGCAGCGTCATATTCCAGACTGACATCGGATTTTCCCTTCCGGATAATCAGGTTGGCGTCGGTAGCTGCAACCACGGTTCCCTGTACCGACTTTTCGGTGCTGCTTTTTTCTTTAGGCGCCGCTGTAATCAGGAGCGGAGCAATAAGTAGAAATGTTGCGGTTAAGGCGGTCCATCCAGCACTTGCATTCATTTCTTTATCCTTTCTTTTCCGTTCTTCGAAAGCCGCTTTCAACAGTTCGGGAACGATTAAACGCTTTACCAATTAAGGTTCGATGAATTCAGGATTAAATCGAGTTAATGTTGAGATCCGTAAAAAAGACCGAAGATGGAGACAGCACCCAGGAGATCAATCCTGTCTCCATCTTCGGGTCACGAAAGCAGACTAAAAAAGTTTTAACGTCATACTCAAAACGACTTTTCGTCCCGGACTTCCTCCGGTGAGTTGTCCGTATAGCGGAGACGACAACACGCCATTGATGGTGGTCTTGGTTGCGGAGTTGAGAAAATTCGAAGCCTGAATGCTAAACGAGAGCGTCCGTGCGCCGGTCGGCACGCGATTCGGAGTGGTGACCGTGGGCGCGCCTCCTCCCCTTCCCCCGCCGCCCCCGCCAAAGCCGCCTCCACTCCCACCTCCGCCCTGAGCAGGTTCCCGAAAGGACGTTACAAGGCGTCCGAGCGAAGGGCTCGATTGAAGATGCGACGTCGAGAGAACGAATATTTTGGTAAGCCGGGCCTGCGGAAGCGAGAGGACATTCGGACCCGTTGCACCGTTGCGAGAGCATTCGGACTGCGGAATGTTAAAAGCGACGCATGTCGAGCTATCGGGCCGATCGTTGTTGGCGGAGTCTCCATTCACGTCGGATCCAAGTGTGATGCTGTACGGTCTCCCGGTTGACCATCCGATCGTCGTCAATGCGAGAGTGGTTCTTCGAGGCATATAAAGCGTCACGCTACTGTTGATTCTCTGGCCCGTGCCGGCAGTTCGCCCCCGATCGGCTTTTCGATCGTAAGAATTCTGAAATTGGCTGTCGTCCATTCCGTGAATCACGTTGTAGGTGATATTTCCTGTCACGCGAATCTTGTTATTGAAAAGCGGATAATTCGACAGGCGGTATTGAACGCTGAAATTCTTTGTCAGGCCACCGCCCACGGATTGGGTCTCATACATATTTCCGATACTGCCTTCGGGGAAGAACGGTCGCAGAGAGTTCACGTAGGCAGTGGCTTCTGACTTGATCTCCGGGTCCGAACTCTTCAAATCCAGGCGAACCTGTTCCGGAAGCGGTGTGCCGGGATAAGGAGCATTGATATTCACGCTTCGGTTCTGTCGTAGAAAGCGAGTAATGCCAAAGGTCCCGACGATACCCATTCCCCTTGGCATGGACTGCTCCCATGTGAATGTTGGGGTCACCTGGTATGGCATAACGGCATCCGAGGCGAGAAACCGGGTGGTCCGCGGAGAATTCAGGGAATCGAACTCGATCGTCCCACCCTGAGTGGGATCCGGATACGACGGATTGTTAATGGTGATGCTTCGCTGTTCCGAACTGGCGCTGGATTGTTCGAACTGCTGATAGCTGTTGAATGCGAATGTGCTGTCCACCACTTTCACACCGGCACGGATCACAGTCTTCCAGTTTCCTTTGGCGCGAAGCTGATAGGACACTCCGGCCACCGGAGCGAAATTGTTGTAATCGTGGAAATGCTGCTGAATCTGGTAACGCAGACCAAAGGAGACATCCATTCGGGGCGAATATCTCCAGTCTCCCTGAACCCATGCTGCCAGCTCTGCCTGGCTCAATCGAATCTCTGAAGGTCCGGACGTCTGCGTAAATGTCACCGGAGGCGCGGGGGTGATATCCAAAAAAGGATTCAGAGTCTGCAGAGCCTGCCGGTTTGCCAGTTCAACCGCACACTGGGACCCGATGGAGAAATCAGTGGAGAGCGTCGCACAATAATCGTAGAGACTGGCAAACGTGTATGTTCCGCTGTAGTTATTTCGGTTATTGGTGTCGCTGCGATGGTAGTTCAACTCAAATGCGAGGGCGCTGAAACTCAGTTTCGGCTTGGGCTGCCACTGCAGCGTATTGCCCAGCAGGAAATTCTCCGGCAGGCTCTTCGTGTGATTTGGAGAAGGCCCGCCGTTAAAAGAACCAGTGACGTCGATGGTGTAGCCCCCGATCGTTATCGGCACACTCTGGGAACTTCCGTGCTGGTCCTGGAAGCGGATGGTATCGACGGTTTTTCCTCGGACGATCCGGTCACTGACTTGAAGCTGCCAGTTGCGATTCTTTGAATTGGCCGCCCGCTCCGGCAACGTCAGGCCGCCGACGCCGCTGTTTGAGGTGTTGGTCGACCGGAAGCTGAATGACGTCGTCAGATTCTGGTTCCTGCTGATCTTCAGCCGGGGCGACAACGTGAAATTCTGACCGGCATTGATGCTGGTCAATCCATTTGCGATCAGGCCATCGGGAGTCACTGCGCGAAGATCGGCTCCGCCCTGCTCACTTTGGTTGTTGGCGACATTGGCATTCAGGCTTAGTCGATCCTTGATCAACGGACCGCTGCTGTTCAGCGAGGTATTTCGGGTCTGGGATTTTGGTCTTTTCCCCGATGTGAGCGAGTTCGCCGCATTAAAGGATTCGTCGTTGAAGGTGGCCGTTGTCGACGCCGTCCACTTTCCTGAACCTGCCTTTGTAACGATCTCGATGCGGGGACCGGTCGAACCATCCGCCGTGAAGGAAGTGTTCACGATTCGAATTTCCGCAATCTGGGCCAGGGGAGGAATATCGGCCCCATTGAATCCGTCAACATTGATGGTGACGTCGCCTTCACCGCCACGAAGCTGAGCGAGCTGAAGCAGGTACGCCAACAGGTCGTCTGGGTTATCCGGGAGGTCCAGCAATGCGTCCCCCGTAATCACATCCGTGTTCAAACTGGAATTGGGATCGACACTGACTTCGTTTGAATCCGAAGTGGTTGTCACGTTCACCTGTGTCGTAATGCTCAAAGCCATCGTGATGGCCAGTGGAGCCATGTCCGGCGTTACCCGAACCTGCTGGATGACATCCTTGAAATCCGGCACCGATATCTTCAGTGTGTATTGGCCCGGAACGACGCTCATTTCAAATACACCCTCGGAATTTGTTTTTCCTGACGCTACAACTCGCGCCGGCGTGCCCGCGGACAACTGAACATCCACATTCACCATTACCCCGCCAGTGCCATCACTAACAGTCCCCACAAGCTTCGATGAGTTCGATGAGGATGCCGTCTGGCCGCAAAGTACCGCGCCAAAAACAAAACTTCCTGCAAGCGCGAAGATGCTCCGCCTCCACATCGAACCAACCTCCACCGTTAATTTGAAATGTTTGAATTTGCGAAAACGCGCCTGGAACAAACAATCCGTGCGCAGGCAGCACGATTGAACGATGTGACGATTAAATTTGGATGAAGCCAGTATTAAATCGGCCTAATGGGAATCGCCCGGCGAATAGTCCGCAATCGGCGTGGCCCGCTGGCGCGGGCCATCCTATCCCGGTGAGAGAGGACTTCGCCCACCTTAAACCGATTTCATTCAGGCTTCATGTTGCGTTAATCCGCCGATCCTCCAATCATCAGACATGACGTTTAAAACAATGGCCCTCACCATTTTCTTAACGCTCTCTGCGCAGTCTCCGATTACCGCGCAAGTCAGAAAGCCCGCAGCGCTTTCGCTCGGCGACTTCAGCAGTCAGCTTCAGGAACTGACCAGCCGTGTTTCTTCTTCGGTGGTGCAGATCACAGGGTCTGGCTATGGAATGCAGTCCGACGGTGAACACGCCAGCACTGGAATTCTCACGCGAGAACGCAGCACAGGGTCTGGCGTCGTTGTTTCAGAAGACGGTTACATCATGACCAATGCTCACGTCGTTGACGGAGCTCGTACGATTCGAATCCGAATCAATGGAGTTTCGGGAAAAGGCATTTCCACGTTTGAAGCCGTCCTGGTTGGCATTGATCGAATCCTCGACCTGGCACTTCTGAAAATCGAAACCTCGGGTCTTCAGGCATTACCTTTTGGCAACGCGAACGAGGTGAAACAGGGCGAGCTGGTGATGGCCTTCGGCAGCCCGCTGGGCATGGATAATTCGGTCAGTATGGGTATCGTCAGCGCCGCGGCCCGCCAACTGAGCGACGATGACCCCAGAATCTATATTCAGACGGATGCTCCCATCAATCCTGGAAACAGCGGAGGGCCGCTGGTCAATACCGAAGGACACCTGATCGGGATCAATACGTTCATCTTTTCAAAATCCGGAGGCAGTGAAGGAATCGGCTTCGCCGTTCCAAGCAACGTGATCCACTACGTGTTCGAATCGCTCCGCAAGGATGGGCACGTTCATCGCGCTCAGATTGGAATTGCGGCGAGAACCATCACGTCCTCTCTGGCGGCAGGTCTGGATCTGGAACCGGAAAACGGAGTGCTTGTCGAAGACACTCAAATGGACGGACCCGCAGAAAAAGCGGGAATCGAAGTGGGTGACGTGGTGCTGAGCATCGGGGATACACCGCTCCGAAACGTGCGCGATCTCGCGCTGGAACTTTATCGATACGACATTGGCGAAACGGTGAATCTTCAGATTCTCCGGGGCGATATGAAATTCAGCATCAAGCTGCCCGTTGCCGAAAGCGACGATGATCCGGAACGTTTTGCAGACATGGTGAACCTGGAGGACAACCTGATTCCGAAGCTTGGAATACTCGGCCTGACCGTTGACGACAAAATTCGCAGCGTGCTGTCTGCTCTTCGCATTCCCGATGGTGTACTGGTCGCCGCACTTGGAGGATCACCTTCATACTTTGGCAATCAACCGCAGGCAGGGGACGTCATTCACGCTGTGAACGGGACGTGGGTGAACAGTATCGAATCGCTGGAATCCCAACTTCGCCAACTGAAACCCGGCAAGCCCCTGGTGCTTCAACTGGAACGAAACGGGACCATGCTTTTCCTCGCCCTTGAACCCAACTGACATTCACTCAAATTTAATTCCGGCTTCATTGTTAATTAATCTGCACGGTATTGAATTGGCACCGTAGGAAGGCACGCCATGAAACCAGAACAGCATCTTCTGAACATCGAGGAGCAGGCGGCCAGAATGAACGACTGCCTGCTTCGATACCGCGAAGATTCCGACGCCATACTAATGTCGCTCCTCCAAAGCGGCCTTGGGCTGGCGTCAATTCTGAGCGGAATGATCCATGTTCCCCGCCATATCTTTATTGCGAAAGATCTGAAGGCACCGTGCTCATGTCCCTGCTCGATTGGCGCACTGACTGAAACCAACTTCATTTATATGGATGAGGGCGTCATTGCACGCCAGCAGTGGCCCTATCGAGAATTGCGCGCCTATATCGAGAGAGCAATACAGCAACAGCGGGCAGAAATCGCACACCTGACGAAGACACATCGATGGCCACATGGCCTTCCCGACCTCACGGGACAAAAGGTTCTGTTCGTCAATGACGGTACGGCCTCCGCCGCCACATTAATTGCATCGATTGAATCGTTCCGTTTGCTCGGCGCAGGAAGGATCGTGCTGGCGGTGCCGGATCCCGCGCAAATCGGAAACCTTATGGAGCACCGCGTCGATGAACTCGTCTTCGCGACTCCGAGGAAGACAGAGCAGAGGGTCGCGTAATGCGGACAAACTAGGGTGCGCCCCGAATCGTCGTCGAGGCTGTGGGATA
>Ga0163162_10004700_pt1 | contig 13167 bp, 10 predicted proteins | sample S55metaG_FD_115310 | JGI IMG/M metagenome (GOLD analysis project Ga0163162, IMG submission 115310) | Switchgrass rhizosphere microbial communities from Kellogg Biological Station, Michigan, USA - S5-5 metaG | ecosystem: Host-associated > Plants > Roots > Rhizosphere > Soil | place: USA...
GTAACATCCTCAAGGTATGAGTGTTTGATGAGATCAGTAACATTTTGTGTTGGTGTGCCAAGGCCATTAACTAACAGGTCATAAGCCAGTTTAACACGTTCCCAGCGATTATCGCGGTCCATAGCGTAATAACGACCTATAGCCGAAGCTATCTTGGCGTTGGTACCTGAAATATGCTCTTCAAGATCGGTAATGAAACCCAAACCTGATTTAGGATCGGTATCGCGCCCATCTAAAAAAGCATGGATATATACGTTTGGAACATCCAGTTGCTTAGCAGCATCGCAAAGGCCTTTTACATGCCTGATGTGCGAGTGTACGCCGCCATCAGATACTAAACCGATGAAGTGTATATCTTTATTATTTTGTTTAGCGTATTCAAAGGCATCTTTCAATACCGGGATAGTAGGCAGTTCATGATCATCAACCGCTTTATGGATGCGGCCAAGCTCCTGGTAAACCACGCGACCTGCACCAAGGTTCATGTGCCCCACTTCTGAGTTGCCCATTTGCCCGGCAGGTAAACCTACCGCTATTCCTGAAGCTTCAAGTTTTGAATTTGGATATTGTTTAAGCAGGCCGTCAACAAAAGGAGTATTTGCGGCCAGTATTGCGTTTGATTGATCGTTGCGGCCGTAACCCCAGCCATCAAGTATTATTAATGCGAGTTTCTTTTTGTTTTCCACAATGCAAATATAAAGGCAACGGGGTACTTTATATATAATTTTTTAATTTAGGTTAGCGGCCTGAAATAAAAGTTAAATTATGCTGTTAGTGTTTATTATATAGTTTTATAAAATATAACTTTTAGTTTGTTAAAAAGCACATAAACACTTAGCCGCTCTTTGTAACTTTAGCACCCATTAGTACGTTATTATAGTATGAAATTATTATACCTGTCATCGTTTATTTTTTTGCTGATGCTTCCGCACGCTTCGTCTGCCGATGCAATAGATAACGTGGCAAATCTTTTAAAAGTTGGTAATACCAAAGAGCTTTCCAAATTATTTGCTACCAACGTGGAGATAACCATCATGGAGGATGAGAATGTTTATTCGCAAACCCAGGCAGCGGTTATTTTAGATAAGTTCTTCGCCAAAAATAAACCTCAGGGCATCAAACTGCTGCACAAAGTAAACTCAGGCGGCAACTATCATTTTGGTGTTTATATTTTAAATACCGATAAAGGCGAATTTCGGGTTGCCATTACATTAAAGGACGCAGGTAAAGGCACTAATGTTGTTGAACTGAAAATTGAAGATGAGAAGGTGAAATGATTTAATTTGAAGATTTGAAAATTGGTTAATTTGAAAATGAGTACGTTTTGACATTATCAAATTTTCAAATCGGCACATTTTCAAATTCATTTGTCGCATACCCTATCAAATCATGTATTTGAAAATTGGTTAATTTGAAAATGAATATGCTTTGACATTATCAAATTTTCAAATCAGCACATTTTCAAATTCATTTTATCATACATCTTCATCAAACCCCTGCATTTAAAAATTGTTGTTACTTTTGACATTCAAAACGTACACAATTGGATAAGGAACTAATACACCAGTTTATAAATAATGCTTTAAGTGAGGATGTGGGCGATGGCGACCATACCTCGCTTTCTACCATCCCTGCCGATGCTACCGGCAAAGCAAAGCTTTTAGTTAAGGATGAAGGTATACTGGCCGGTGTGGAGCTGGCTGCCGAAATATTTCATGTAGTTGATCCCAACCTTAAACTTAACGTGTTTTTACAGGATGGAACTCCTGTTAAATACAAAGATGTAGCTTTTGAGGTTGAAGGCAGCTCCCGCAGTATTTTAACTGCCGAGCGTTTGGTACTGAATTGTATGCAACGTATGTCGGGAATTGCTACAAAAACCCGGGAGATAGTTGATTTGCTGCAAGGGACTAACACTAAAGTTTTAGATACCCGTAAAACCACACCTGGCCTGCGTTACCTCGAAAAATGGGCGGTGCGGATAGGCGGCGGTGTAAACCACAGGTTTGGCTTGTATGACATGATCCTGATCAAGGATAATCATGTTGATTATGCCGGGGGGATACGCCAAGCTATTGAAAGCGCCAACCAATACCTGGTAGATAACGGAAAAAAACTGGCCATTGAAATTGAGGTGCGTAACCTTGATGAACTGGAGCAGGTTTTGCAAACCGGTAACGTAAACCGCATATTGATAGATAACTTTAATTTCGACAACCTGCGGCAGGCAGTAGCTATGATCAAGGGGCGTTTCATCACCGAAGCTTCGGGTGGCATCACCATTGATAACATTCGCGAATATGCCGATTGTGGGGTCGATTACATTTCTGTCGGTGCGCTTACGCATTCGGTTAAAAGCCTTGACCTTAGTCTTAAAGCTATAAAATAGGGTAATTAAAATATCAAATAACACATCATTAAGCAAAGTTTAGTGGTAAAAGCGCTTAGATTAAAACGCTTTTACCGCTTCAATTTTGTAATATTGCAGGAGAATGATAACCGTTTACTCTGTTACAGCGCTTATAATGGCTTATCTGTGCGGCTCAATACCAACGGCTGTTTGGATAGGTATGGCTTTTTACAAAGTGGATGTACGCGAGTACGGAAGCGGTAATGCCGGTGCTACAAATACTTTTCGTGTGCTTGGTAAGCAGGCAGGCATCCCGGTGATGATGCTTGATATATTTAAAGGCTGGGCAGCTACTAACTTCGCTTATTTCATTGGTGCATCAGCTACAGGTGCTATCAATTCAACCGCGTATACTAATTACGAGCTTGCTTTAGGTATAGCGGCGGTTATGGGCCACCTGTTCCCCATTTTCGCGGGTTTCAGGGGAGGGAAGGGTGTTGCTACTTTATTTGGAATGATTTTGGCTATACATTTCCATGCCGCCTTACTCTGTGTTATTGTATTTATAACGGTATTACTGATCTCAAAATATGTGTCGCTTAGTTCAATTGCAGCCGCCTTTACTTATCCTATAGGCGTTTCTTTTATCTTTCCGACACCTATACGGTCGATAGTGATTTACGGCATGTGCATTTGCGTACTTGTGCTGGTAACCCACCAAAAAAATATTGAACGCTTAATAAGGGGCAAAGAATCGAAAGTTAATTTTTTTAAAAAGAAAGCAACAACTGCCTGATCATCATGAAAAAGTTTAAACCTGCATTAGTCCTGATAGCTGTCATGGCTATCTTTTCATGTTCAACTGTGCCGCTAACCGGCCGTAAACAATTAAGCCTTGTTGGCGATGCCGAAGTAAATCAGTCGGCCGCGGCAAGCTATAAACAACTGCTTACCGATCCTAAAACTAAAGTTGTAGCCACCGGTTCCGATGCGCAACGCGTTAAGGTTATTGGTAACAGACTGGCAGCTGCCATTGAAAAATACCTTAAAGAAAACGGCTATGGCGATCAGTACAGCTTTCAATGGGAGTTTAACCTGATCCAGAGCAGCGAGGTTAACGCCTGGTGTATGCCGGGTGGTAAAGTTGCTGTTTACAGCGGACTGCTGCCTGTAGCTAATACCGATGCCTACCTTGCCGTAGTTATGGGCCACGAAATTGGCCATGCTATTGCGCGTCACTCGGCCGAGCGCATTTCGCAGGAAATGCTGGTACAAGGCGGCGGACAGTTAGTAGGTGCGGCTACAAGCCAACAATCGCAGGCTACGCAAACTGCCATAAGCACTCTATATGGTGTAGGAAGCCAGCTGAAATTACTGGCCTACTCACGTAACCAGGAATCGGAAGCCGACCGTTTAGGTTTAACCTTTATGGCCATGGCCGGTTATGATCCGCACAATGCAATTGCGTTTTGGCAGCGCATGGCCGCACAAAATAAAGGCGGTGCCCAACCTGAGTTTTTGAGCACACACCCTGCCGATGCTACCCGTATTGCCAATATCCAGAACCTCATACCCGAGGCTATGAAATATTATAAAAACTAATCATCATTAATGAATCCCGCCCATGAAAAGGCGGGATTTTTGTTTTTATGGCTAAAAGCGAATTTTTAAAAGCGCAATGGAAAAACCTGGTGATGCTCAATTACGAGGTTGATGCTGCGATGTTAAAACCTTACATCCCGGCGGGTACCGTGCTTGACCTTTGGAAGGGCAAAGCTCTGGTAAGTATGGTTGGCTTTATGTTTCTGGATACACAGGTACTGGGGATCAAATGGCCATGGCATGTAAACTTCGAAGAGGTGAACCTGCGTTTTTATGTGCGATATTATAACGGTACCGAATGGAAGCGTGGCGCTGTTTTTATCAGTGAGATAGTGCCAAAAAGCATAATAGCGCTTATTGCCAATAATCTTTATAAAGAACATTACCGCGCTCTGCCTATGCGTAGTTCCATTATTGCAACAGCAGATAATCATACCCGATTTTTATACGAGTGGAAACTTAACGGTCGCTGGAATAAACTTGGGGCTACGGCGAGTAATGAGTTAGTTGACATCAAGCCCGGCAGCCCGGAGGAATTTATTTTGGAACATTACTGGGGCTACAACGGTTTAAACGCCACCAAAACTATGGAATACCAGGTTGAGCATATCTCCTGGCAAACCGGGCGGGTACGCGACTATGTTTTTGATGCGGATATAACCGCGCTCTATGGAGAAACATTTAAACCATACCTTGAAAAAGAGCCTGTTTCGGCTTTTTATGCGCTTGGGTCGGATATTACAGTGCGGATGGGGGAGAAGATAGTGGTGGGTGAGTGAGGAGGTGCAAAAGCTGCTTAATGTAAAATCGTCATTGCGAGGAACGAAGCAATCGCGAACTGTACAGAGCGGCTCTGTTAATTAGGGATTGCTTCGTTCCTTATAATGACTTGATCGTAAGTTATTGATTATTAGGTATGTTTTTTGATCGATTTATAAATATGGGCGTTGCCTGCGGCCCGTGCTATCCGCTCATACTGCACAAGGCATTAGCCACAAGGCCGGTATCCGCTACTATCACTAACGCGGCCCCCGAGCACCATCTCTAAATATACGTCATTACTGTTTTTTTCAGGATTCCCCTGATGGTTACTCGCAATGACGTGGTGGAGATTTTATTTTCAATTCGTAATTCACATTGTGTCGTTTTAAACATCATTCTTCTAAAACCGTTTTAACTCCTATCACCACCCCGTCAAAAAAAATAATCACTTCATTAATAATCACCTTGTTTGCTATTTTTGCTGCCCATATAATTTTTGGTACATGGCAAATTACAGCAACCGCATTGCACATTTAAAAAACGAGATCCAGCCTTTACGCGATCAGCTTATCCATCACGAGCTTTATAAAAATATTACTTCGCTTGATGAGCTTACCGTTTTTATGGAGCACCATGTGTTTGCTGTTTGGGATTTTATGTCGCTGTTAAAAGCTTTGCAGCAAAAGCTTACCTGCACTGTTACCCCGTGGATGCCTACAGGAAATGCCAATACCCGTTACCTGATCAATGAAATTGTTGCCGGTGAAGAAAGCGACATCGATGAGCAAGGCAACCGCGCAAGCCATTTCGAGCTTTATCTGCGCGCTATGCAGCAGGCAGGCAGTACTGCTGAGGGCATCAACAACCTGTTTAATGAGCTGAACTTCGGTAAGCATATTGATGAGGCGCTGATCATTGCTAATATCCCCGTTGCTGCCCGCAATTTTGTGCAGCATACCTTTGATGTTATTGATACCAACAAAGATTACCTGCAGGCCGCTGTATTCACTTTTGGTCGTGAAGACCTGATTCCTGACATGTTTGTGAGCATAGTAAAAGAGCTAAGTCAGCAACTACCGGGTAAGGTTGATATCCTGTTATACTACCTCGAACGCCACATTGAAGTTGATGGCGATCACCACTCCCAACTGGCCTACCAAATGACCGCCGAACTTTGTGGCGAGGATGACAGCAAATGGATGGAAGCAACTTTGGCTGTTAAGGAAGCTTTGCAGGCACGTATCGCGCTTTGGGATGGGATTTTGGCGGCGATTAAAACACCGGCGGAATCTGTAGTATAGTTTAGCTGTTTTCTTGTCATCCTGAGCGATAGCGAAGGATCTTCTTAGTCAAGCATATCGGTTATACAGGGCGAAGAAGATCCTTCGTTTCTCCCCATGACATGTTAAAAATGGGTGTCCTGCTGAGCTTGTCGAAGCATGGCGGGCAGGCCTCTACGCGCGTCCTTCGACAGGCTCAGGATGACAGGCCTTCTACACCTAATGTTTAAAGTCGCTGGATTTAATCACTCAATATAACGGAACGCTGGTATCCCCTACAGCTTATTCAACTCATCCATCAGCACTTTGCTGTACTGATTAAAATAACGCCTCACCCCAAAGCCCATAACGGTTTGTATGCCGCGGGTGGCATTGGTTAAAAACACTTCATCAGCTTCGTATAAGATATCCGGGTTGATCTGAGCTTCGGTGATATCAATGTTATTTTCCTTTGCCAGCTTAATTACCACCTGCCTCATTACGCCTTCAACGCAGCCTTCGCTTAGTGCCGGGGTATATAAATGATTTTGGTAATTGATGAAAATATTGGAGCTGCTGGCCTCGCAGAGGTTACCGCTTTGGTTCAGGAGAAACACATCATCAAGCTTGTTCTGGGTTTTGTGCAAGCTGGCCATCACATAAATAAGCGAGTTACAGGTTTTTATGTTGGATAGATAATTAGATGGTTTGGGTAGCTCCGTAAATACATCCATGATCAGGCCTTTCTCGTTCAAGAAATACCGCGGCTCTTCTGATGGGGTTAATTCCAGGCAATAGCCCATCTTGTTTTGAGTAGGGGTGTACAGTCCTTCGGCATCACGGTAAACGGTTAGGCGCAGCCTGCCATGTTTTACTTTGTTCCTGCGGGCAAGCTCATTAACAATATCGTTCAGAAACCAGGTGTCCATTTGCGAGTAGCCGTCAATTTTAAGGGCTTTCATACCACGTTGAAGCCGGTCGGCATGCAGTTCAGCAAATTTCAGTTTCCCCTTCATTAGCCGCATGCTTTCAAACAGGCCGTCGCCATATTTAAAGCCCCTGTTGCCAATGGAAAGCAATGGTGTGTTTTGAGGGAGATATTCGCCGTTGAAATTGATGAATACGGGCATCATGGACAGGTAGATATTATAATTTGATCGTGCTTATTTGGTTACCGGGTATTGTTCTCTTCTTTATCTAACGTCTATTGTTTCGTATCTGTATCACTGTATTTTCGCCATTTTGCAAGTACGGCCTCAAAATCAGCCGGCAGGGGCGATTCAAAATGCACCTGCTTTTTTAACGTGGGGTGTAAAAAGCCGAGCGTTTGCGCGTGCAGGGCCTGCCGTGGCATCAACTCAAAACAGTTTTCAACAAACTGCTTGTACTTGCTGAACATGGTGCCTTTTAAAATTTTATCACCTCCATAAGTAGCATCGCTAAACAGGGGGTGACCGATATGCTTCATGTGTGCCCTGATCTGGTGGGTGCGACCGGTTTCCAGTTGACACTCGATCAGGGTGACATACCCCATGCGCTCCAACACTTTATAATGTGTTACCGACCATTTGCCTTTTTCAGGATCATCGTATATCGACATCACCCGTCTGTCGGCAACGCTGCGGCCAATATAGCCGGTTACGGTACCGTCTTCAGGCAGATCGCCCCAGGCAAGCGCTATATATTTACGGGTGATGGTATGATCAAAAAACTGCTTAGCCAACCAGTTCATGGCACGCTCGTTTTTACTGATGAGTAGCAGGCCTGAAGTATCCTTATCAATGCGGTGCACCAGTCCCGGTCGGCCATCATTACCCGGCAAAGTTGGCAATTGCTGAAAATGGTATACCAGCGCATTAACCAGTGTACCGGTGTAATTATTATAGCCGGGGTGTACCACCATGCCCGCTTCCTTATCAACCACCAGTACATCATCATCTTCATAAATAATATTGATGGGGATGTTTTCGGGGTAGACTTCTGTATCACGGGGAGGGTGCGGTAATACCACCGAGATCACATCAAGCGGCTTTACTTTATAGCTTGCTTTAATGGCTTTATCATTCACCAACACGTTACCCAATTCAATAGCATTTTGAATGCGGTTGCGGGAAGCGTTCTCTACGCGGTGCATCAAAAATTTATCAATCCGCAAAAGCGACTGGCCCTTGTCAACCACTACGCGTAAGTGCTCGTACAAGTCCTGTTCTTCCTGCTCTATAAGTTCTGGTTCGTGTGCCATTTGAGGCGCAAAAGTAATCGTTTTTTGTGGTAGGTTAAATGTAATATTGCAATAGCATTAACGCCGTATTATTTTATGAACATTGATCTTGAAATTTTTAGCCCGGTACAGCAAATCAACAGCCCTTTGTTTGATAGCCATGGCGTAAGAGTTTTTATCAAGCGCGATGATCTGATCCACCCTATGATATCGGGTAATAAATGGCGCAAGCTTAAATATGTGCTTAAACAAGCTCAAACTGAAGGAAAAACACATCTCGTAACATTTGGCGGTGCTTACTCCAACCACCTGATGGCTACAGCTTCTGCCGCGGCGAAGTTTGGTTTTAAATCTACGGGCATTGTACGCGGCGAGGAGGTTGATAATGATACCTTGTTTTTATGCCGTTTGCATGGTATGAAACTCCAATTTACAGATCGTGACAGCTATCGTGATAAAATCACCCTGTTCAACCAGTATTTTGGTCATGATGAGCAGGCTTTTTTTATTGACGAAGGCGGGGCATCAGCTGAAGGGGCTAAAGGCTGCAGTGAACTGGTTGATGAACTGACCGAAGCCTACGACCATATTTTTTGCGCCTGTGGCACCGGCACAACAGCGGCGGGCATCATTAACGGATTAAATAACCATCAGCTTAAAACAAAATTCAACGCAGTACCGGTATTTAAAAACGGCGGTTTTATAAAGGAAGAGATCGATCGTTTTTTAACGGGGCCCACAGATTACAATATATACACAGATTACCACTTTGGTGGCTATGGCAAAGCCAATGACGAGCTTATCGGTTTTATTAAACAATTTGTGCCAGCAACAGGCATATTAATAGAGCCAGTATACACAGGTAAAATGATGTATGCCTTATATGACCTGATAGGCAAAGGGCGCTTTGAACCTGGCAGCAAGATCCTGGCAATTCATAGCGGGGGCATATGGGGATTGTTGGGGATGAAAGAAAAATTTAATCAACACTAATTACACGAATGCTTTCGAATTTTCTCGAATCAGGTTAATTCGTGTAATTCGCTCTAATTGTTAAGCGTCAGGCAGATTATTCGTGTTTATTGAGAATTAGATAGCACTAATTACACGAATGGGGGCGAATTTTCGCGAAAGTAGTTAATTCACGTAATTCGTTCTAATTGTTAGGCGTCATGCAAATCATTCGTGTTTATTGGGATCTCAAAGTAAAAGGTCGAACCTTCTCCATAGATACTTTCAACCCAAAGCCTGCCCTGGTGGCGGGTAACTATTTCCTGGGAGATATAAAGGCCAATCCCTAATCCGGACATATGGGATGCCAGATTTTCAACCCGGTAAAAGCGCGAAAATACCCGCTCCAACTGATCGGGTTGGATCCCGATGCCAAAGTCCTGTACCGATACCCGTAGTTTATTATCGATCACCTCTGCCTCGATGATCACTTGATCGGCCTTGGGCGAATATTTAATGGCATTCGTTACCAGGTTAATGATCACCTGTTCGATACGCTGGCTATCGGCATGAATAATTAATTCCCGGGCAGGCAAGTTTAAAACGAGTTTGTGCGACGGATCGGTTTGCTGCAAGATTTCCCTCAATTCGGTAATGAGCCTGATTACATCAAAATCGGCATAGGTAAAAGGCAGCTTACCGGTTTGAATTTTAGTAACATCAAGCAAATCGGATATCAGGGTTGTTAATTTGCCCACCTGTTCCAATGCCCTGCCGGCCAGTACTTTGTTTTTATCCTCGGGCGATAGATTGCGGGCGATGATCTGCAGGTATCCTTTCAGGCTGGTAACCGGTGTTTTTAACTCGTGGCTTGCAAGTCCTATAAACTCGTCCTTTTTTTCATTAAGGAGTTTAATATCCTCATATAGTTTAGCATTATCCAGGGCCACTGCTGCCTGTGCCGCAACGGCTAAAACAAGCTGTTCATGCTCTTTGGTAAACCTGGCCGGTTGCTCGTGCCCAAAAAATAACCCGCCAATCACCTCGCCCGATTTGGCCCTTACCGGGACCGCCAGGTAACTCACCACAGGAAGATGTCCTTTAGGCATGCCAAAATGTGGGGCATTTTTTCCGTAGCGCGGGTCTTTGGTAATATCATCAACCCGCACCGTTCCCTCGCCGCTGAAAGTTGGGTGGAAAACTGCTGTGTTACGTGGCATACCGAATTTTTCAAATGCCTCGCGCGGCGCACCCGAAAGGGTGAACAGCATGTACGATTCACCTTGCTCATTAACCAGGTTATGAAAAAAAGCGCCAAACTGCGCGCCACATAACTGGGTAGTGGAGTCGGTAACTTTTTGCAGGATCCCCTGGATATCCAGCTCGGCCGAAATAACCTGTCCTATCGAATTTAAGATCTCCAACCGTTCGGCATATTGCTGTAACCTTTCTTCAGATTTTTTTTGCCTGCCTATATCACGTATTATTTTTGAAGCCCCTATTACCTTATTGTTGCTGTTTCTGATGGGCGATATGGTGAGCGAGATCTGTATTTCCTCGCCGCTTTTTGTTTTGCGGATGGTTTCAAAATGTTCTATCCGCTCGTTGGCCCGTATTTTACTAATGATCAGTTCTTCTTCATTGTAACGGTCTTCCGGTATCAAAACCGTAATGTGTTTGCCTATGATCTCATCTTCAGTATAACCAAATAGCCGTTGGGCCGAGTTGTTCCAGCTGGTGATGGTACCATCAAGGGTTTTACTCACAATAGCATCTTCTGATGATTCAATGATAGATGCCAGCATGCCCTGCTTTGATTCGGCGTTTTTTTGTTCGGTAATATCTATCAGTGTATTGGCTGCACCTGTTAGTTCACCCTTTTCATTGAAAAGTGGTTTGGGGTTTGATAATATATAACTTGTGGTGCCATCGGGGCGTTTAATAAATATTTCCTGCTGCTTTACGGCTTTGCCATATTTTAATACCCTGCCTGTGGGTGTTTCTTCGGGTTTTAAGGGAGCTCCATCAGCGTTAAACATTTCCCAGTCTACATACCATTTATCTTTGTTAGCCTCGGGTGTTTTACCCCAAAGCTTTACAGCCGCTTTGTTAAAAGAGGTTATATAGCCATCCTTATCGCAGGTGTAAACAGCAACAGGCAGGTCTTCAAGTAAATCCCAGGTGGCCAGATCGCTAAAGGTTACTTTCGTGGCCGGTTTTGGTTGGCTGGCAGGTAATGGTTCTTCTCCCATGTTTTTATAAATACTCCCTTTGGGTGTATATGCAACGAATTTAATATTAAAATATTCATTCAAAGCCAAATTAATTAAAAAGAAAATATCTGTTGGGGTCTGGCGGAGTAATTTAGGAGAAATCGTTTTTAAAAAATGTTTCACTATCAGAGAAGGATAGATAAGAAATTTTCACACCAATTTTTCCGAATTGATCGAATTTCAAATCGACATCAATAAAAAATTCGTGTAATTCGATTAATTGTGACCGATTTGAAAATCAATTCGTGTGAAAATTTTTCACTCTCATTTATTCAAAGGTCTGATCTTTTTAAAGGCGATTTCCATGGGGCTAATTTAGGCGAATCCAGTATCATCTTTAATTATTATCGGGCGGTAAAAGTGGTTTTCGTCTGTCTTTCTTTATAAATATTTTCATAAAAACAGGTGTACCGGTTTTGAGTTTGGTACAAAAAGTAACTTTAAACAATTTAAAGTTACTTTTTTATCAATCGGTTCAAAAACCGCTTAAATTTTGATTTTAGGCGGTTTTTGCTAAATTTGTAATAAACCAAATTGATATGTACAACCTACTTGTTTCTCCGCAGGATGTACAGGCTTCGCTTCAGAAGCATGTACTGGCCGATGGCTTCGACCTCACTTTTGATATGGAAAAAAGTAAGGGTGTTTATATTTACGATGCAAAATATAACCGTACACTGCTTGACTTTTTTACCTGTTTCGCTTCGGTACCTTTAGGGTATAACCACCCCAAAATGCTGAATGATGAAGAGTTTAAAAAGAACCTGATGCTTGCGGCTTTAACCAATCCGTCAAACTCAGATATATACACTACACAGTACGCCCAATTTGTTGAAACATTTGACAGGATCGGGATCCCCGAATACCTGCCTCACGCTTTTTTCATTGCCGGTGGTGCCTTAGCTATTGAAAACGCGCTGAAGGTAGCAATGGACTGGAAGGTGCAGAAAAACTTTGCCAAAGGTTATACCAAAGAAAAAGGCTTTAAAGTATTGCACTTTGAACATGCGTTTCACGGCCGCTCGGGTTATACATTGAGCCTTACCAATACGCTGCCTAATAAAACCAAATGGTTTGCCAAGTTTGACTGGCCACGGGTATCTGTGCCTTATATGAATTTCCCTTACAGCGATGCCAATCATGAAGATCTGCTAAAAAGAGAACAATTATCGGTAGCGCAGATCAGGAAAGCATTTGAAGATAATAAGGATGATATATGCGCTATAATAATTGAGCCTGTACAGTCAGAAGGCGGCGATAACCATGTGCGTAAGGAGTTTTTAGAAAAACTGCGTGAACTGGCTGACGAGTACGAAGCATTACTGGTATATGATGAAGTGCAAACCGGTGTTGGCTTAACAGGCAAATTCTGGTGTCATGAACATTTTGGTGAAAAGGCGCGTCCGGATATCCTTGCCTTTGGCAAAAAGATGCAGGTTTGCGGGATATTGGCCGGCAGGCGCATTGACGAGGTGGAAGATAATGTGTTTAAAGTATCATCACGTATAAATTCAACCTGGGGTGGCAGTTTGGTTGATATGGTGCGCTCGTCAAAAATAATGGAGATCATTGAGGAGGATAGCCTCTGTGATAATGCTGCAGCAATGGGCGAGTACCTGCAAAACGGCTTAAGTGAAATTGCCGAAAGGCACCCCGTTGTAAGTAATGTGCGGGGAAAAGGGTTGCTCACAGCTTTTGATTTTCCGGACAAAACGATCAGAGATAGTTTTATTAAAAAAGGTTTTGATA